>Ga0181536_10000133_pt1 | contig 82320 bp, 75 predicted proteins | sample PEATcosm2014_Bin_41_FD_121105 | JGI IMG/M metagenome (GOLD analysis project Ga0181536, IMG submission 121105) | Peatland microbial communities from MTU Mesocosm Facility, Houghton, MI, USA - PEATcosm2014_Bin17_60_metaG | ecosystem: Environmental > Terrestrial > Soil > Wetlands > Peat | place... | reverse complement strand
GTGCACGCCAACATCAGGCCTCACCGGCTTCACGCTTCACGAATTTTGCCCCTTCATGGGCACAGCATCGGCAGCTTGTGCACGCCAACATCAGGCCTCACCGGCTTCACGCTTCACGAATTTGCACTTCATCGGCAGCTTGTGCATGGCCCGGCGCAGGGCCTCCCTGGCTACCGGCTCGCTCACTCCGGACAGCTCGAACATCACCCGGCCCGGCTTGACGTTGGCCACCCACCACTCGGGCGCGCCCTTGCCGGAGCCCATCCGGGTCTCGGCCGGCTTCTTGGTCAGCGGCCGGTCCGGGTAGATCGTGATCCAGACCTTCCCGCCACGGCGGATGTGCCGCGTCATGGCGATTCGGGCGGCCTCGATCTGCCGGTTGGTCACGTACGAGTGCTCCACCGCCTGGATGCCGTACTCGCCGAAGGTCACCCGGGTGCCGCCCTTCGCGGCGCCCGAGCGATCCGGCCGGTGCTGCTTGCGGTGCTTGACCCTGCGCGGGATCAGCATGGCTCAGCCCTCCTCGGCTGACGGGGCGGTGGTGCTCGGCCCGGCCGCCGCTGGCGCAGTGCCCGCGGGCTCTGCCGGGGTCTCCGGGGCTGCCTGCTCCCCGGCCCGGTCACGGCCGGCGCCAGCGCCCCGGTCGGTCCCGTCCGGCGAGCCGGGCCGACGGCGCGCGCCGCGCTGCGGCGGGCGCTCCCGGTCCCGGTCCCGGCGCTGGCCGGCCCGCAGCGCTGCGGCTGCCGCCTCGCGCTCGGCTCGCGTCTGGGCGGCCTCGCCGCGGTAGATCCAGACCTTGACGCCGATCCGGCCGAAGGTGGTGCGGGCCTCGTAGAAGCCGTAGTCAATGTCGGCGCGCAGCGTGTGCAGCGGCACCCGGCCCTCGCGGTAGAACTCCGAGCGCGACATCTCCGCGCCGCCGAGGCGGCCGGCGCACTGGACCCGGATGCCCTTGGCCCCGCCCTTCATGGCGGTCTGCATCGCCTTGCGCATCGCACGGCGGAAGGAGACCCGGCTGGACAGCTGCTCAGCCACGCCCTGGGCGACCAGCTGGGCATCGATCTCGGGGTTCTTGACCTCGAGGATGTTCAGCTGGATCTGCTTGCTGGTCAGCTTCTCCAGGTCGCTGCGGATCCGGTCGGCCTCGGCGCCGCGGCGGCCGATCACGATGCCGGGCCTGGCGGTATGAATGTCGACCTGCACCCTGTCCCTGGTGCGCTCGATCTCCACCTTGGAGATGCCAGCCCGCTCCATGCCGCGCTGCAGCATGCGCCGGATGGCGACGTCTTCCGCAACGTAGTCCTTGTACAGCTTGTCGGCATACCAGCGGCTCTTGAAGTCGGTGGTGATGCCCAGCCGGAACCCGTGCGGGTTCACTTTCTGGCCCACTAGCGGGTCCTCTCCCTGCTGTTCGAAGCACCGCGGTCGGAAACGATGACCGTGATATGGCTGGTGCGCTTGTTGATCCGGTAGCCACGGCCCTGCGCCCGCGGCCGGAAGCGCTTGAGCGTCGGCCCCTCATCCACCCAGGCCCGGCTCACCACGAGTGAGCTGGCGTCCACCGGCCTGGCCTGCCCGGCATTCGCGATGGCACTGGCCAGCACCTTGCCGACGGGGTCGCTGGCCGACTGCGGCGCGAAGGCCAGCGTCGCCTGGGCCTGGTCCGCAGGCAGCCCGCGGATCAGGTCCACCACGCGGCGGGCCTTCCGCGGCGTGACGCGAACGAACCGCGCCTTCGCCCTAGCTTCCATGTCTTGCTCTTTCCTGTCTGACCGGAGTGTCTGTCGGGTGCACCGGCTACCGGCGGCTGCGCCGGTCGTCCCGGACGTGGCTGCGGAACGTGCGGGTGGGGGCAAACTCGCCGAGCTTGTGCCCGACCATCGCCTCGGTGATGAACACCGGCACGTGCTTGCGGCCATCGTGCACGGCGATCGTGTGGCCGAGCATCGCAGGAACGATCATGGACCGGCGCGACCACGTCTTGATCACGTTCTTGGTGCCCTTGTCGTTCTGCACGTCCACCTTCTTCATCAGGTGGTCGTCCACGAACGGGCCCTTCTTCAGGCTACGAGGCATCGTCAGGTACTCCTACCGCTTCTTCTTGCCGCGCCGACGGGTGATCATCTTGTCACTGGGCTTGTGCGCCCTGCGGGTCCTGCCCTCGGGCTGGCCCCAGGGGCTGACCGGATGCCGGCCGCCGGAGGACTTGCCCTCGCCACCGCCGAGCGGGTGGTCAACCGGGTTCATGGCGACGCCGCGGACGCTCGGGCGCTTGCCCTTCCACCGGTTCCGGCCCGCCTTGCCGAGCTTGATGTTGCCCTGCTCGGAGTTGCCCACCTCGCCGATCGTGGCCCGGCAGCTGGCATCCACGAGCCGGATCTCGCCGGACGGCATCCGCAGGGTGGCGCGCGCGCCCTCTCTGGCCAGCAGCTGGACGCCGGACCCGGCCGACCGGGCGATCTTGGCCCCGCCGCCGGGCCGCAGCTCGATCGCGTGCACCACGGTGCCGGTCGGGATGTTGCGCAGCGGAAGGCAGTTGCCGACCCGGATGTCCGCGGTCGGGCCGTTCTCCACCCGGTCGCCCTGGCTCAGCCCCTGCGGAGCGAGGATGTAGCGCTTCTCTCCGTCGGCGTAGTGCAGCAGCGCGATCCGCGAGGTGCGGTTCGGGTCATACTCGATGTGCGCGACCCTGGCCGGCACGCCGTCCTTGTCGTGCCGCCGGAAGTCGATCAGCCGGTACGCGCGCTTGTGGCCGCCGCCCTGATGCCGGGTGGTGATCCGGCCGTGCACGTTCCGGCCGCCATGCGAGTGCAGCGGGCGCACCAGGGACTTCTCCGGATCGTCGCGAGTGATCTCGGAGAAGTCGGCGCCGCTCGCCCCCCGCCTGCCCGGGGTAGTCGGCTTGTACTTGCGGATGCCCATGTGCTTAAGCTCCTATGGCCGCCCGGCTACGCCGGGCCGCCGAAGACGTCGATCCGGTCGCCTGCAGCCACGCTGACAATCGCGCGCTTGGTGTCCGGCCGCTTGCCCCAGCCGAACCGGGTCCGGCGGCGCTTGCCCGGCCGGTTAATGGTGTTGACGCCAGTCACCCGGACGTTGAAGACGGCCTCGACCGCCTGCCGGATCTGGGTCTTGTTCGAGCCCGGCGCGACGATGAACGTGTACTTGTTATCGTCAGCCAGCCGGTAGCTCTTCTCCGAGATGACCGGCCGGACCAGGATGTCCCGAGGGTTCGAGGTCTTGTTCACGACTGTCCGTCCTCCTGGCTGGCTTCCTGCGCGGAAGCCTCGGGGGCCGCCGGGGTCTCGGGTGCCTCATCGGCCGCGGCAGCGTGGCGGGCCCCGGCGGTCTCAGCGGTCCGGCCGACGCCGGCCCTGGCCACGAAGCTGTCCAGGGCCTCGCGGGTGAACACCACGTGCGAGCTGGTCAGCACGTCGTAGGTGTTCAGCTGGCCGGAGTCCAGCAGGTGCACGCCCGGGGCGTTGCGCAGGCTCTTCCAGGTCAGCTGGTCAGTGACATTGACCACGACCAGTACCTGGCCGAGGACCGGGGCGACCCCGGTCACCGCGGTCAGGGTGGCGACAGCATCCCTGGTCCTCGGCACGTCGCCGTCGACCAGGCTGCTGACCACGTGCACCAGGCCGTGCCGGGCGCGGTCGGAGAGGGCGCCGCGCAGCGCGGCCGCCTTCATCTTCTTCGGCGTCCGCTGCTCGTAGGAGCGGGGGGTCGGGCCGTGCACCACGCCGCCGCCGGCGAACTGCGGTGCCCGGGTCGAACCCTGCCTGGCCCGGCCGGTGCCCTTCTGCCGGTACGGCTTCCGGCCGCCGCCGCGCACCTCGCCGCGCGACTTCACGGCGTGGGTGCCCCGCCGGGCGGCCGCTTCCTGGGCCACCACGACCTGGTGCATCAGCGGCACGTTGACCTTCGCGTCGAAGATCTCCGCGGGCAGGTCGGCCGCGACCGTGACGTCCGTCCTGGCTGCCGATGCCTGGGCCGCGCGCGGCTGCGCCGCCGCTGCGTCACTCCTCTTGGCCGGGCTCATCTCGCCTCACTTGTCACCGGCCGCCCGCCGGGGGCGAGCGGGGTCTTGACGGCGCTGCGGACCAGCACGAGTCCGCCTGCCGGGCCGGGGACCGCGCCCTTGATCAGCAGCAGCCCGCGATCGGCGTCCACGCCGTGCAGGGTCAGGTTGGCCGCGGTCGTCCGCTCGGCGCCCATCCGGCCCGCCATCCGGACGCCCTTGAACACGCGCCCCGGATAGGCACAGCCGCCGATCGCGCCGGGCGACCTGTGCTTGCGCTTGGTCCCGTGCGACGAGCTCAGGCCCTTGAAGCCGTGCCGCTTCATCACGCCGGCGAAGCCCTTGCCCTTGCTCCGGGCCGTCACGTCCACCAGCTCGCCGCCGGTGAACACCTCGGCGGTGACTTCCTGGCCGAGCGTGTAGTCGGTGGCGTCGTCGGTCCGCAGCTCGACCAGGTACCGTCGCGGCGTGACGCCAGCCTTGGCGAAGTGGCCGGCCACCGGCTTGTTCACCTTGCGCGGGTCGATCTCGCCGTAGCCGAGCTGCACGGCGGCATAGCCGTCAGCGTCCGGCGTCCGTACCGCGGTGACGACGCACGGGCCGGCCGCGACCACGGTGACGGGCACGATCTTCCCGTCATCGGCGAAGACCTGGGTCATGCCGAGCTTGGTGCCCAGGACCCCTCTGATCTGCTTGGTCATCTCGGTGCGTCCCTTTAAAGCTTGATCTCGATTTCGACACCCGCCGGCAGGTCAAGCCGCATCAGGGAGTCGACGGTCTTCGGCGTCGGGTCGATGATGTCGATGAGGCGCTTGTGCGTCCGCATCTCGAAGTGCTCGCGCGAGTCCTTGTACTTGTGCGGCGAGCGGATCACGCAGTACACGTTCTTCTCGGTAGGCAGCGGCACTGGCCCGGCGACCCGCGCGCCGGTACGCGTCACCGTGTCGACGATCTTCCGCGCCGAGCTGTCGATGACCTCGTGGTCATACGCCTTGAGCCGAATGCGGATTTTCTGTCCCGCCATGTGGCTTCGATGTCCTTCTGTGTTAGCCCCGGGAGTGACCCCGGGATCTCCCTGGCCGCCCGCTCGGGCCGGCCTGCGCCGGCCCTCGCGCTCGGCCGCGAGAGGCCCTGTTACTACCTACCGAAGTCCCCTCGCCGTCGGCGCTGGGGACTGCTCACTTCCGCTGCCTCGCATCGCCCTCGCGGGCGACCGCGGAACGGGCCCGGGGTTTCCCCCGGGCCCGCTGCTTACTTGATGATGTTCGTGACCCGGCCCGCCCCTACGGTGCGGCCGCCCTCGCGGATAGCGAAGCGCAGGCCCTCCTCCATGGCGATGGGCTGGATCAGGTTGACCTTCATCTCGGTGTTGTCGCCAGGGAGCACCATCTCGGTGCCCTCGGGCAGGTGCACGACCCCGGTCACGTCCGTGGTCCGGAAGTAGAACTGCGGCCGGTAGTTGTTGAAGAACGGCGTGTGCCGCCCGCCCTCGTCCTTGGACAGGATGTAGACCTGCGCCTCGAACTCGGTGTGCGGGGTGTTGGTGCCCGGCTTGATGATGACCTGGCCGCGCTCCACGTCCTCGCGCTTGGTGCCGCGCAGCAGCAGCCCGGCGTTGTCACCGGCCTGGCCCTCGTCGAGGATCTTGTGGAACATCTCGACGCCGGTGACGGTCGTCTTGGCCGCCTTCTCCTTGATCCCGATGATCTCGACTTCCTCACCGGTGTGGATCTTGCCGCGCTCGATCCGGCCGGTCACGACCGTGCCGCGGCCGGTGATCGAGAACACGTCCTCGACCGGCATCAGGAATGGCTTCTCAACGTCGCGGACCGGCTCGGGGATCGAGTCGTCGCAGGCGCTCATCAGCTCGATGACCTTCTCGCCCCACTCGGTGTCGCCCTCGAGCGCCTTCAGCGCCGAGACCCGGATCACCGGCAAGTCATCGCCGGGGAACTCATAGGTGCTGAGCAGCTCGCGGACCTCAAGCTCGACCAGCTCGAGGATCTCCTCGTCGTCGACCATGTCGGCCTTGTTCAGCGCGACCACGATGTACGGCACGCCGACCTGGCGGGCCAGCAGGACGTGCTCGCGGGTCTGCGGCATCGGGCCGTCAGTCGCGGCGACCACCAGGATGGCGCCGTCCATCTGCGCCGCACCGGTGATCATGTTCTTGATGTAGTCAGCGTGCCCGGGGCAGTCGACGTGCGCGTAGTGGCGCTTGTCGGTCTGGTACTCGACGTGGGAGATCGAGATCGTGATCCCGCGCTCCTTCTCCTCCTTCGCGTTGTCGATCTGGTCGAAGGGGGTGAAGGGGTTGATGTCCGGGTACTTGTCGTGCAGCACCCTGGTGATCGCCGCGGTCAGCGTCGTCTTGCCGTGGTCGATATGACCGATGGTGCCGATGTTGACGTGCGGCTTGGTCCGCTCGAACTTGGCCTTCGCCACTGGTGTCTCCTCGTTGCGATCGTTTCCCCACCGCGGTGGGGTCAGGCGCTCACGCGCGCTGGCTGGTTCTGTCGTGCTGTCACTTACTGGCTACTCGCCGCGTGCCTTGGCGATGATCTCCTTGGCGATGCTGGGCGGGACCTCGGCATACGAGTCGAACTGCATGCTGTAGTCCGCCCGGCCCTGTGTCCGGCTGCGCAAGTCCCCCACGTAGCCAAACATCTCGGACAGCGGGACGAGGGCACGGACCACCCGCACCCCTGACCGCTCCTCCATGGCCTGAATCTGGCCACGGCGGCTGTTCAGGTCGCCGATAACCTCGCCCATGTAGTCATCCGGAGTCCTGACCTCCACGGCCATGACCGGCTCCAGCAGGACCGGATCGGCGCGCCCGGCGGCCTTCTTGAAGACCATCGAGCCGGCAATCTTGAAGGCAAGCTCGGAGGAGTCCACCTCGTGGTAGGCGCCGTCGATCAGGCTCACCCGCACGTCCACCATCGGGTAGCCGGCCAGCACGCCGAACTCCGCCGCTTCCTGGCAGCCCGCGTCGACCGACGGGATGTACTCCCGCGGCACGCGGCCGCCATGGATCTTGTTCTCGAACTCGTAGCCGCCGCCGTCCCCGCCGGTCGGCTCCATGTTGATGACCACCCGCGCGAACTGGCCGGCGCCGCCGGTCTGCTTCTTGTGGGTGTACTCGACCTTCTCGACCTTGCTCCGGATGGTCTCCCGGTAGGCGACCTGCGGTCGCCCGATGTTGGCCTCGACCTTGAACTCCCGGCGCATCCGGTCGACCAGCACCTCCAGGTGCAGCTCGCCCATCCCGGAGATGATGGTCTGGCCGGTCTCCTCGTCGGTCCTGACCTGGAAGGTCGGGTCCTCCTCGGCCAGCCGCTGGATCGCCGTGCCGAGCTTGTCCTGGTCGCCCTTGGTCTTCGGCTCGATCGCGACGTTGATGACCGGCGCCGGGAAGTTCATCGACTCCAGGATCACCTGGTTCGACTGGTCGCTGAGCGTGTCGCCGGTGGTGGTGTCCTTGAGGCCCATCACGGCGACGATCTGGCCGGCGATGGCCGACGGCCGCTCCTCGCGCTTGTTCGCGTGCATCTGGTAGATCTTGCCGATCCGCTCCTTGCGGCCCTTGGTGGAGTTCAGCACCTGCGTACCGGTCTCCAGGCGGCCGGAGTAGATCCGGATGTAGGTCAGCTTGCCGAGGTGCTGGTCCGACATGATCTTGAAGGCGAGCGCGGCGAACGGCTCGCTCACGTCCGCGTGCCGCTCGATCAGCTTTCCCTCGTCGTTGACCGCGTGACCCTTGATCGCCGGGACGTCCAGCGGGCTGGGCAGGAAGTCCACGATCGCGTCCAGCATCGGCTGCACGCCCTTGTTCTTGAACGCGCTACCGCACAGCACCGGCGTGACGCCGCCGGCCAGGGTGGCCCGGCGGATGGCGGCGATCAGCTGCTCCTCAGTGGGCTCGGTGCCCTCCAGGTACAGCTCCATCATCTCCTCGTCGTTCTCGGAGATGGTCTCCACCAGCTTGTCCCGCCAGTCGCGGGCAGCCTCGGCGTGGTCGTCCGGGATGCCGACGATGTCGAACTTGTCGCCCTTGCCGTCGGTCTGCCAGAGCATCGCGCGCATCCGGACCAGGTCGATGACACCGCGGAAGTCGGCCTCCACGCCCCAGGGCAGCTGGATGACCAGCGGGGTCGCGCCCAGCCTGTCGGCGATCATGTCGACGCACCGGTGGAACTCGGCGCCCACCCGGTCCATCTTGTTGACGAAGCAGATCCGCGGCACGCCGTAACGGTCCGCCTGCCGCCAGACGGTCTCCGACTGCGGCTCTACCCCGGCCACGCCGTCAAAGACCGCGACGGCGCCGTCCAGGACGCGCAGCGACCGCTCCACCTCGACGGTGAAGTCGACGTGGCCTGGCGTGTCGATCAGGTTGATGGTGTGGTCGCGCCAGCTGGTGGTCGTCGCAGCGGACGTGATCGTGATGCCGCGCTCCTGCTCCTGCTCCATCCAGTCCATGGTGGCGGCGCCCTCGTGGACTTCACCGATCTTGTAATTGATGCCGGTGTAGAACAGGATCCGCTCGGTGGTCGTGGTTTTGCCCGCGTCAATATGCGCCATGATCCCGATGTTGCGAACCTTGGCGAGTTCGGTGGCGGTCTGCGTGGCAGCCACTAGTCTCAGATCCTCGATCTCTCGTATCCGTTGCGGGCCGGCGTGCGGCCCGGCAGGTGTGGTGTCAGCTCTGGGTAGTACCTGGCCGGCGCTCGGGCTACCAGCGGTAGTGAGCGAAGGCCTTGTTGGACTCGGCCATCTTGTGGGTGTCCTCGCGGCGCTTGACGCTCGCCCCGAGGCCGTTGCTCGCGTCCAGCAGCTCGTTCATCAGCCGCTCGGTCATCGTCTTCTCGCGGCGCTGGCGGGAGTAGGTGATCAGCCAGCGCAGGGCCAGCGTGGTGCTCCGGGAGGCGCGGACCTCCACCGGCACCTGGTAGGTGGCGCCGCCGACTCGCCGGCTGCGGACCTCCAGGGTCGGCTTCACGTTGTCCAGCGCGCGCTTCAGCGTCACCACCGGATCGTTGCCGGTCTTGTCCCGGCAGCCCTCCAGGGCGCCGTAGACGATCCGCTCGGCCAGCGAGCGCTTGCCCTCCTTGAGCACCTTGTTCACCAGCGCGGTGACCAGCGGCGAGCCATAGACCGGATCGGTGACCAGCTGCCGCTTGGTCGCGGGGCCCTTGCGCGGCATGTCAGCTCTTCTCCTTCTTCGCGCCGTAACGGCTGCGGGCCTGCTTCCTGTTCCTGACCCCCTGGGTGTCCAGGGAACCGCGGATGACCTTGTAACGGACACCGGGGAGGTCCCGGACCCGGCCGCCGCGGACCAGCACGATCGAGTGCTCCTGCAGGTTGTGGCCCACGCCGGGGATGTAGGCCGTGACCTCGATATGGCTGGTGAGCCTGACCCTCGCGACCTTGCGGAGCGCGGAGTTCGGCTTCTTCGGCGTAGTGGTGTAGACGCGCGTGCAGACCCCGCGGCGCTGCGGGCTGCCCTTGAGCGCCGGGGTCTTGGTCTTGGCTACCTTGTCCTGGCGGCCCTTGCGGACCAGCTGCTGGATGGTGGGCACCGCGTCCCTATCCTCTCCTGTCGCCTTGCGGCGCGACTTCTTTCAATCTGTCCGTCATCTGTCCGTCGCGCCTTGCGGCGCCATTCCCGTCCGGTCCGCCTCATGGGCGCGGCCGTTCGTCCTGCGCATACCTGGCCTGCGGTTTCTCCCACCTGGCCGACCCCCGAGGTCGGGTGTGTCGCCGTGGCTCACGGCGGTCCCCGGACCCGAAGACGAGCCCGGGACGACGAGGTGGGAAGTGTCATGCTCGCCCGGCTCATGCGACCCGGAGGGCCGCCGACGCTCAGGCAAACACGCGCCCGTTAGGCACGGGCACGGAGAACTAGAATAGCGAACCCGCAGCACGTTGGTCAAAGCGGGCCGGTTTCCTTGCCCTCCGCCAGGGATTAATAGTAGCCGATCGGGGAGATGGGCACGCCCGTTTCACCGGCGTGACGGATCCGCCCGCAGGCCCTGGCAGCCCGGGCCGCCAGGCCAGCACCGAGGGATAACCCGCACCCGCATGCGGAGCCCTCCCGCCGGGGCTGACAAGACAGCCACCCCAGTCAACCGGGCTGCGGCCCCGGAAATTCCCCGGGGCCGCAGCCCGGTCACGCGACCTCCCGCGTCCGCCCGGCCTCGCGGCCGGGGCGGCTGCTACCTGTTATAGGCGCCGAAGTCGTACTCCTCGAGCGGGATGGCCTCGCCAGAGACCTGCTGCCCGAAGGAGTAGTCAACCCCGCCGTCATAGGAGGCCGGGGGGTAGACGGCCGCCCGCGCATCCTCCGTCGGCTCGACCCGCAGCCCCCGGTAGCGCTGCATGCCCGTGCCCGCCGGGATGAGCTTGCCGATGATGACATTCTCCTTGAGCCCGACCAGCGCGTCCGAGCGGGCGTGGATCGCCGCGTCGGTGAGCACCCGGGTCGTCTCCTGGAACGACGCCGCCGACAGCCACGACTCGGTGGCCAGCGACGCCTTGGTGATGCCCATCAGCACCGGCCGGCCGGACGCCGAGGTGCCGCCCGACTCGACCACCGAGCGGTTCAGCTCCTCGAACCTCGGCCGCTCCACCAGCTCACCGGGCAGCAGCTCGGTGTCGCCCGATTCCAGGACGTTCACCCGCTTGAGCATCTGCCTGATGATGATCTCGATGTGCTTGTCGTGGATCGACACGCCCTGCGACCGGTAGACCTCCTGCACCTCGTGCACCAGGTGCAGCTGCACCTCGCGCGAGCCGAGGATGCGGAGCACCTCGTGCGGGTTCACCGCGCCCTGGATCAGCTGCTGGCCGACCCGGACGTGGTCGCCGTCCGCCACCAGCAGCCTGGCGCGCATCGAGACCTGGTAGGAGACTTCCTCCGACCCGTCGTCCGGCACGATCACGATCTTGCGAGCCTTGTCCTGCTCGTCGATCCTGACCCGGCCCTCGACCTCGCTGATCGGCGCCATGCCCTTGGGGATCCTGGCCTCGAACAGCTCGGTGATACGCGGCAGGCCGTGGGTGATGTCGAGCCCGGCCACACCACCGGTGTGGAAGGTCCGCATCGTCAGCTGGGTACCGGGCTCGCCGATCGACTGGGCCGCGATGATGCCGACCGCCTCGCCGACATCCACGCGCTTGCCGGTGGCCAGCGATCGGCCGTAGCACTTCGCGCAGACGCCGACCTTGGCCTGGCAGACCAGCACGCTGTAGGTGCGCACCGACTCCACGTCCGCCGCGACCAGCGCGTCGATCATGGACTCGGTCATGTCCGAGCCGCCAGCCGCGAGCACCTTGCCGTCGGGGCCCTCGACGTCCTCCGCCAGGGTCCGGCCGGTGCCGGTGTTCTCGATGCTCGCCAGCCGGCGCAGCTTGCCGTCGGTGCCCTTCTCGGCGATCCGCATGGCCAGCGACCGGTCAGTGCCGCAGTCCTCCTCGCGGACGATGACGTCCTGCGCCACGTCCACCAGGCGCCGGGTAAGGTACCCGGAGTCGGCGGTACGCAGGGCGGTGTCGGCTAGTCCCTTGCGGGCACCGTGGGTCGAGATGAAGTACTCGACCACGGACAGGCCCTCGCGGAAGCTGGACGTGATCGGCCGGGGGATGGTCTCGCCCTTGGGGTTGGAGACCAGGCCCCGCATGCCGGCGATCTGCCGCACCTGCATCAGGTTGCCTCGGGCGCCGGAGTTCACCATCATCCAGACCGGGTTGGTCTCGGGGAAGGCTGCCTCCATGTCCTGGGCCACGTCAGCCGTCGCGTGCGTCCAGATCTCGATCAGCTCCTGGCGGCGCTCATCGTCGGTGATCAGGCCGCGCTCGTACTCACGCTGGACCTTGTCCGCCCGCTTCTCGTAGGTGTCCAGGATCGCCGCCTTGTTCGGCGGGGCGATCACGTCCTCGATGGCGATGGTGACGCCGGCCCTGGTGGCCCAGTGGAAGCCGGCATCCTTGAGCTTGTCCAGCGCCGCGGCGACCTCGACCTTCGGGTATGTCTCGGCCAGCTCGTTCACGATCGTCGAGAGCTGCTTCTTGCCCACCTCGTAGTTCACGAACGGGTAGTCATCGGGCAGCGTCTCGTTGAACAGGCTCCGGCCGAGGGTGGTGGTCAGCCGCAGCGGCTGGCCGGGCACCCAGTTCTCCGGCGCGGTGTACCCGACCGGGGGCACCACGTCGCGCAGCCGGATCTGGATCCTGGCCTGCAGGTCGAGCTCGTGCTTGTCGTAGGCCATCAGCGCCTCGGACAGGCCGCCGAACACCCGGCCCGCGCCAGGCGCGTCCGGGGTCTCCCTGGTCAGGCAGTAGATCCCGATCACCATGTCCTGGGTGGGCATGGTGACCGGCTTGCCGTCGGCCGGCTTGAGGATGTTGTTGGTGGACAGCATCAGGATCCGGGCCTCGGCCTGGGCCTCGGCCGACAGCGGCACGTGCACGGCCATCTGGTCACCGTCGAAGTCCGCGTTGAACGCGGTGCAGACGAGCGGGTGAATCTGGATGGCCTTGCCCTCGACCAGCTGCGGCTCGAAGGCCTGGATGCCGAGCCGGTGCAGCGTCGGCGCGCGGTTCAGCAGCACGGGGTGCTCGGTGATGACCTCCTCGAGCACGTCCCAGACCACCGGCCGGGCCCGCTCCACCATCCGCTTGGCCGACTTGATGTTCTGCGCGTGGTTCAGGTCCACCAGGCGCTTCATCACGAACGGCTTGAACAGCTCGACCGCCATCTCCTTGGGCAGGCCGCACTGGTGCAGCTTGAGCTGCGGGCCGACCACGATGACTGAGCGGCCGGAGTAGTCGACGCGCTTGCCCAGCAGGTTCTGCCGGAACCGGCCCTGCTTGCCCTTGAGCATGTCGGACAGCGACTTCAGCGGCCGGTTGCCCGGCCCGGTGACCGGGCGGCCGCGGCGGCCGTTGTCGAACAGCGAGTCGACGGCCTCCTGCAGCATCCGCTTCTCGTTGTTGACGATGATCTCGGGCGCGCCGAGGTCCAGCAGCCGCTTGAGCCGGTTGTTCCGGTTGATCACCCGGCGGTACAGGTCGTTCAGGTCGGACGTGGCGAACCGCCCGCCGTCCAGCTGCACCATCGGCCGCAGGTCCGGCGGGATCACCGGGATGCAGTCCAGCACCATGCCCAGCGGGCTGTTGGTGGTGTTCAGGAACGCCGACACGACCTTGAGCCGCTTCAGCGCGCGCGCCTTCCGCTGGCCCTTGCCGGTCCTGATGATCTCGCGCAGGCTGGCGGCCTCGGCCTCGAGGTCGAAGCTGCCCACGCGCTCCTGGATGGCCTGGGCGCCCATGCCGCCGCGGAAGTAGCGGCCGAACCGGTCCCGCATCTCGCGGTAGAGCAGCTCGTCGCCCTCCAGGTCCTGGACCTTGAGGCCGCGGAACCTGTTCCAGACCTCGTCGATCCGGTCGATCTCGCGCTGCGCGCGGTCGCGGATCTGCTTGCACTCGCGGTCGGAACTCTCCCTGACCTTACGGCGCGCGTCGCCCTTGGCGCCCGCGGCCTCCAGCTCGGCCAGGTCCTTCTCCAGCTTGGACTGCCGGGCCTCGATGTCGGCGTCGCGGCGCTGCTCCAGCTGGCTCTTCTCGACCGTGATCTTGGCCTCGAGCGAGGGCAGGTCGCGGGCGCGCGCCTCCTCGTCCACGTACGTGATCATGTACGCGGCGAAGTAGATGACCTTCTCCAGGTCCTTCGGCGCCAGGTCCAGCAGGTAGCCGAGCCGGCTGGGCACGCCCTTGAAGTACCAGATGTGCGTCACCGGCGCGGCCAGCTCGATGTGGCCCATCCGCTCACGCCGAACCTTGGCCCTGGTGACCTCGACGCCGCAGCGCTCGCAGATGATGCCCTTGAACCGGACCCGCTTGTACTTGCCGCAGTAGCACTCCCAGTCACGGGTCGGGCCGAAGATCTTCTCGCAGAAGAGCCCGTCCTTCTCCGGCTTGAGGGTGCGGTAGTTGATGGTCTCGGGCTTCTTGACCTCGCCATGCGACCACAGCCTGATGTCGTCGGCGGTGGCTAGGCCGATACGCAGGTCGTCAAAGAAGTTGACGTCTAGCACGTTTCTTGTCCCCTGGGGTAGATCGGATCAGACCTCTTCAACGCTGCTCGGCTCGCGCCGGGACAGGTCGATGCCAAGTTCCTCCGCTGCGCGGAAGACATCCTCGTCGGTGTCGCGCATCTCGATGGCCGCGCCGTCACTGGAGAGCACCTCCACATTCAGGCAGAGCGACTGCATCTCCTTGATCAGCACCTTGAAGGACTCAGGGATGCCGGGCTCGGGGATGTTCTCGCCCTTGACGATGGCCTCGTAGACCTTGACCCGGCCGAGGATGTCGTCGGACTTGATGGTCAGCAGCTCCTGCAGCGCGTAGGCGGCGCCATAGGCCTCCAGCGCCCAGACCTCCATCTCACCGAACCGCTGGCCGCCGAACTGGGCCTTACCGCCGAGCGGCTGCTGGGTGATCATCGAGTAGGGGCCGGTGGACCTGGCGTGGATCTTGTCGTCCACCAGGTGCAGCAGCTTGAGTATGTAGATGTAGCCGACCGCGATCGGGTCCTTGAACGGCTCACCGGTCCGGCCGTCGAACAGCATGGCCTTCCCGTTCTCGCCGACCAGCCGGTCACCGTCCCGGTTCGGCAGCGTGCTGCCGAGCAGGCCGGTGATCTCCTCCTCGCGGGCCCCGTCGAACACCGGGGTGGCCACCCTGGTGCCGGCCTCGGCGCCGTCGGCGCTGATGCCCTTGAGCCGCTTCTGCCAGTCGTCGTCGCCGTCGACCTGCCAGCCCGAGCTGGCGACCCAGCCCAGGTGGGTCTCGAGCACCTGGCCGACGTTCATGCGGCCGGGCACGCCGAGCGGGTTCAGCACGATGTCGACGGGCGTGCCGTCGGTCAGGAACGGCATGTCCTCGATCGGGAGGATCTTGGCGATGACGCCCTTGTTGCCGTGCCGGCCGGCCAGCTTGTCGCCGTCGGTGATCTTGCGCTTGGCCGCGACGTAGACCCGGACCAGCTCGTTCACACCGGGCGGCAGCTCGTCGCCGTCCTCCCTGGTGAACACGCGGACGCCGATGACCTTGCCGGACTCGCCGTGCGGCACCTTCAGCGAGGTGTCACGGACCTCGCGGGCCTTCTCGCCGAAGATCGCCCGCAGCAGCCGCTCCTCCGGCGTCAGCTCGGTCTCGCCCTTGGGCGTGACCTTGCCCACCAGGATGTCCCCGGTGACGACCTCGGCACCGATCCTGATGATGCCCCGGTCGTCCAGGTCGGCCAGCACCTCGTCGGAGACGTTCGGGATGTCCCTGGTGATCTCCTCCGGGCCGAGCTTGGTGTCGCGCGCGTCGACCTCGTGCTCCTCGATGTGGATCGAGGACAGCACGTCGTCCTGGACCAGCCGCTGGGACAGGATGATCGCGTCCTCGTAGTTGTGGCCCTCCCACGGCATGAAGGCGACCAGCAGGTTGCGGCCCAGCGCCATCTCGCCGTTGTCGGTGCACGGGCCGTCCGCGATCACCTGGCCGACCTCGACCCGCTGGCCCTCGATGGCCACCGGCTTCTGGTTGAAGCAGGTGCCCTGGTTGGACCGGCGGAACTTGGCCACCAGGTAGTCGGTACGGGTGCCGTCGTCGTTGGCCACGGTCACGTAGTCCGCGCTGACCTGCTCCACCACGCCGGCCTTCTCGGCGACGATCACGTCGCCGGCGTCGACCGCGGCGCGGTACTCCATGCCGGTGCCGACCAGCGGCGCCTCGCTGCGCAGCAGCGGCACCGACTGGCGCTGCATGTTGGACCCCATCAGCGCGCGGTTGGCGTCGTCGTGCTCGAGGAACGGGATCATCGCGGTCGCGACCGACACCATCTGCCGCGGCGAGACGTCGATGTAGTCGACCTCGTCCGGCCGGATGTAGTCGACCTCGCCGGCCTTCCGGCGGACCAGCACGCGGTCCTCGATGAAGTTGCCGTCGTTGTCGATCGGCGCGTTCGCCTGCGCGATGACGTGCCTGTCCTCCTCGTCAGCGGTCAGGTAGTCGACGATGTCGGTCACCTTCCCGTTCCTGACCTTGCGGTACGGGGTCTCGACGAAGCCGAACGCGTTGACCCGCCCGTAGGAGGACAGCGAGCCGATCAGGCCGATGTTCGGGCCTTCCGGCGTCTCGATCGGGCACATCCGGCCGTAGTGGCTGGGGTGCACGTCGCGGACCTCGAACCCGGCCCGCTCCCTGGACAGTCCGCCAGGGCCCAGGGCCGACAGCCGGCGCTTGTGCGTCAGGCCGGCCAGCGGGTTGGTCTGGTCCATGAACTGGGACAGCTGGCTGGTGCCGAAGAACTCCTTGATGGAGGCGACGACCGGCCGGATGTTGATCAGCGTCTGCGGCGTGATCGCCTCGACGTCCTGGGTCGTCATCCGCTCCCGGACCACGCGCTCCATCCGGGCCAGCCCGAGCCGGACCTGGTTCTGGATGAGCTCGCCGACGGTACGCAGGCGGCGATTCCCGAAGTGGTCGATGTCATCCGTTTCGACCGGAATCAGGGCACTGCCGGACTTCATCTCCTCCTCGCCGACGTGCAGCCGGACGAGGTACTCGATGGTCGCGACGATGTCGTCCTCGGTCAGCGTGCCCTGGTTCACCGGCAGCGACAGGCCGAGCTTCTTGTTGACCTTGTAGCGGCCGACCTTCGCCAGGTCGTAACGCTTCGGGTTGAAGTACAGATTCTCGAGCAGGGCCTGGGCCGACTCCCGCGTCGGCGGCTCGCCCGGACGCAGCTTGCGGTAAATGTCGAGCAGCGCGTCGTCCTGGCCGGTGGTGTGGTCCTTCTCCAGGGTGGCGCGCATCGACTCGAAGCCGCCGAACCGCTCGAGGATCTTCGCCTCGTCCCAGCCCAGCGCCTTCAGCAGGACGGTGACGCTCTGCTTGCGCTTGCGGTCGATGCGCACGCCGACGCTGTCCCGCTTGTCGATCTCGAACTCGAGCCAGGCACCGCGGGACGGGATCACCTTGCAGCTGTAGATGTCCTTGTCCGAGGTCTTGTCGACCTGCCGGTCGAAGTAGACGCCCGGCGACCGGACCAGCTGCGAGACGACCACGCGCTCGGTGCCGTTGATGATGAATGTGCCCTTCGGCGACATGAGCGGAAAATCGCCCATGAAGACCGTCTGGCTCTTGATCTCACCGGTCGAGTTGTTGATGAACTCAGCCGTGACGAACATCGGGGCGGAGAAGGTCATGTCCTTCTCCTTGCACTCCTCGGCGGAGTACTTGGGCGGCTCGAACCGGTGATCGCGGAACGAGAGGGACATGGTCCCGGTAAAGTCCTCGATCGGGCTGATCTCCTCGAAGATCTCTTCGAGGCCAGACTGCTCGGGGAGTTCTTTGTGCCCAGCGTTCTTCTCGGCCTCTATCCGCGCGCGCCAGCGCTCATTGCCGAGCAGCCAGTCGAACGAGTCGGTCTGCAGGGCAAGGAGGCCCGGAACCTCAAGCGGTTCCTTGATGCGGGCGAATGAAACACGACGTGGACCATGAGCGGTAGCTGAAGCGCTGCGCAAGGCTGCCAACAGGGGTCCTTCCGAACTTGTTACGGACGGTCACCGCGCGCACGCGAAGCGCCCTGCGGACATGCCGCGAAGGGGTTCGTGGATGCCGAGGACGAGTGGGTGCAGCGCAAATTGGCAGTGTAGTCCAAGGACACACCGCTGGTCAACTGTACGTCACTATGAGGTTCACGGTTGCAGGCAGCATCGCTCCTCAGCAGCCAAACGTCAAGCCCGCAATGGGCTGTGTCGCGAGCCTAAGCCATGTGACGAGAATCACAAAAAGAACTTCGTTTGGGGAGGGCGCAGACCGGGTATTCAACATCTTCGGCCCTGAAGCCGCCCGATCATGCCAGCTGCCCGCCGCCCGGGCGATGCCGGGCGGCGGGCAGCTGGCTGACGGAACTGTGCTGGCGGGCGGACCTTACTTGACCGTGACCGTCGCGCCTGCGCCCTCGAGCGCCGCCTTCGCCTTCTCCGCGGTCTCCTTGTTGACGTGCTCGAGCAGCGGCTTCGGCGCGCCATCCACCAGGTCCTTGGCCTCCTTGAGCCCAAGGCTCGTCAGGGTCCGGACCTCCTTGATGACCTGGATCTTCTTGTCTCCGGCCGCTTCGAGGATGACGTCGAACTCGTCCTTCTCCTCGGCCTCCTCGGCAGCGCCGCCGCCACCAGCCGGGGCGGCCATGACGGCGGCGGCCGGCGCCGCAGCCTTCACGTCGAAGGTCTCCTCGAACTGCTTCACGAACTCAGAGAGCTCGATCAGCGTCATCTCCTTGAACGCCTCGAGCAGGTCGTCGGTGCTGATCTTCGCCATTGTGGTGATTCCTCCGTGTTACTGGCATCTTCGTTACTGGCATCTTCGCCAGTGGCCTGCCGGCCACCTGGCTGGTTCCTTATGTCCTGGTCCCTCGGGTGGCCGGGCTCAGCCTTCCCCGGCCTCGCCTTCCCCGGCCTCGCTGGCCGCCTGCTCGCCTGCCGCATCGCCATCGGCCGCTGCGGCCGATGCGTTCGCGGCCGGCTCCGCCGTGGCCGGCTCCGCCGGGGCAGAATCTGCCGGGGCGGAATCTGCCAGGGCGGAATCTGCCGGGGCCGGGGCCGCGCCATCTCCCTCAGCTGCCCGCTTCTCCTCGAGCGCGGCAGCCAGCCTGGCCATCTGGGTCGGCAGCGCCGCGAACGTGGCGGCGGCGTTGGCCATCGTGGCCTTCATCGCGCCGGCCAGCTTGGCCAGCAGCACCTCGCGCGGCTCGAGATCAGCAAGCTTGACGATGTCCGCCGGACTCAGCGCCCGGCCATCGAGCACGCCGCCCTTGATCACCAGGAACGGGTGCGCCGTGGCGAAGTCACGCAGTCCCTTCGCCGCCTCGACCACGTCTCCCTGCACGAAGGCGATAGCCGAGGGACCAGTCAGCAGGCTGGTCAGATCGGCGGTCACGCCGGCCTCAGTGGCAGCGATCTTGGTTAGCGTGTTCTTGACCACCGCGAAGGTGGCATGCTCGCCCAGCGACCGGCGCAGCTCGCCCAGGTCCGCCACCGACAGGCCGCGGTACTCGGTCAGCACCGCGCCCGACGAGCTCTGGAATCGCTCGGTCAGCTCGGCGACCGCAGCCACCTTCTCTGCCCTCGCCATGGGCCTCCCTTCTCCATCCGGACCGGCCCCGCGAGCGGGAGCAGCCCGGCCTCAATGTCCTGGCGTCGGCGAAGGCTGGGCAAAGGCGAACGCCCCGGCCGCAGGGGCACGGGGCGTGACCGCTTCGGGCGCTGAAACGCCGCCGCGGTTAAGCTCGTTCACCTGCGCGGGCCGCCGCTCTCGCGGACCTTCAGTCACCGCGCTGGAGGCGGTGACAGCCGACGGTCTCTGGCAGCCCACAGCGTACGCGCCCGCGCCGGATCTCGCCAAATCGCCTGGGCCGCCGGGCCCGCGTGCGCGGGCCCCCCGGAAGCCGGCAGTTCCCGGTGATCACGGAGCCCTGTCAGTCGCTATGACTGACAGGGCTCCGTGATCATGAAAGTTACCCGCCGCGAGAGCGGCCGGCGCATGGCCGGCCCGGCCACGAGGGCCTAGCTGGCGGCTGCCTCTTCCAGGCTGTCAGACAGGTTCCTGGTCGCGCTCGGGTCCACCGGGATGCCCGGCCCCATCGTGCTGGTGACGGTGACCTTCCTCAGGTAGCGGCCCTTCGCGGCGGCGGGCTTCAGCCTGATCACTTCCTCCAGGGCCGCGGCGTAGTTCTCCACCAGCGACCGGTCGGGGAACGACGCCTTGCCGATGATGAAGTGCAGGTTGCCGTGCCGGTCGACCCGGAACTCGATCTTGCCGCCCTTGATGTCGGACACCGCCTTGGCGACGTCGGCCGTCACCGTCCCGGTCTTGGGGTTCGGCATCAGGCCGCGGGGCCCGAGCACCCGGCCCAGCCGGCCGACCTTGCCCATCAGGTCAGGCGTGGCTACCACCGCGTCGAAGTCCAGGAAGCCGCCCTGGATCCGCTCGATCAGATCGTCCGAGCCCACGTAGTCGGCGCCCGCCGCGGTGGCCTCGGCCGCCCGCTCGCCCGTCGCGAAGACCAGGACCCGAGCCGTCTTGCCGGTCCCGTGCGGCAGGTTGACCGTGCCGCGGACCATCTGGTCCGCCTTGCGCGGGTCCACGCCCAGCCGCAGGGCAACCTCGACCGTGGGGTCGAACTTCGTCGGGGAGGTCTTCCTGACCAGCGCCACGGCCTCAGCCGGGCTGTAGAGCTGGCTGGCGTCGATGGCCTCTTCGGCCTTGCGATATGCCTTGCTGCGCTTCATGTCCTGTCTCCTTACTGCTCAGGAGGTCGTGGTCCGCGGGCCAGCGCGTGGCCCTGCCACTGGCCGGACCGCCCTTCGGCCCGGCATCCATCGTGAGTGCTAACAATTCCGCACGCTGAAATCAGCCCTCGCTGACCGTAATTCCCATCGATCGCGCCGTCCCGGCGATGATCTTCTCGGCGGCCTCCAGCGTGGTCGCGTTCAGGTCCGGCATCTTGGCCTGGGCGATCTCCCGGACCTGGGCTCTGGACATGGTCCCGACCTTGCTCTTGTGCGGCTCGCTGCTGCCCTTCTGGACCCCGGCCGCCTTCTTGATCAGCTCAGGGGCTGGCGGCGTCTTGGTGATGAAGCTGAACGTCCGGTCCTCGTAGATGGTGATCTCGACCGGGATGACGTTGCCTCGCTGGTTGTCCGTGGCAGCGTTGTACTGCTTGACGAAATCCATGATGTTGACGCCGTGCGGGCCGAGGGCGGTGCCCACGGGCGGCGCGGGAGTCGCGGCGCCCGCATTCAGCTGCACCTTGACGACCGCAGCGACTTTCTTCTTCCTCGGAGCCATCTTCCTCAGTTCCTGCCTAACTCTGGTTGTGCCTGCCTCTGATCGTTCCTGCGAGGCACGGCTGTCCTCGCACCTGCGGCGCCGGTCAGCGCCATGGCGGTCAGCTCGGGGTGCGTTCCGGCGGCGGCCTCGATCAGATCTTGCTGACCTGGTCGAAGGACAGTTCCACCGGGGTCTCGCGGCCGAAGATGGACACGAGGACCTTCAGCTTCTGGGTATCGGAGTTGACCTCGCTGACGGTTGCCGGGAGGGTCGCGAACGGCCCGTCCATGACGGTAACGGACTGGCCGACCTCGAAGTCCACCGCGGCAGCCCGCATCGTCTCGGCCTTCTTGGCCGCCTTCTCCTCCGGCACCGGGGCGAGCAGCGCGGCAACCTCGTCCAGGCTGAGCGGCGACGGCCTGCTGGACAGGCCCACGAATCCGGTGACGCCCGGCGTATTGCGCACCGCCGCCCAGGACTCATCCGTCAGATCCATCCGGACGAGGATGTAGCCGGGCAGCACCTTCTCCTGAACCTGCTGCCGCTTGCCGCCCTTGACCTCGATCACCGCATGCGTGGGGACCTCGATCTGGAAGATGTAATCCTCCATGTTGAGCGACTGGGTGCGGCTCTCCAGGTTGGTCCTGACCCGGTTCTCGTAGCCGGCATAGGAATGCACGACGTACCAGTCACCGGGCAGCAGCTTCAGTTCGGTCTTGAACGCGGCCACCGGGTCGCCGTCTTCCTCCGCGGCACCGTTCTCGGCAGCGGCACCGTTCTCGGCAGCGGCGGGACCCGTGCCCCCGGCCGCGACCTCGGCCTCAGCCGCGACCTCAGCCTCAGCCGCGACCTCAGCCTCAGCGGCGGGCTCGGCCTCAGCGGCGGAGTCGCCGGGCGCGCTCAGATCGCTCTCGGCGACCGGATCGGCCACGGCCGCTGAGTCGGCCTCAGCCTGCATGGCGAAATCCTCGTCAGCGGACTCCGCAGCGTCGCCGGCCGCGGCCGCCGCGGTATCCGGCGCTGGCGTGACGCCAGCCGCGCCGGTGACGGCAGCCTCGGCCGCATCGGCGGGCGCGCTGCCGGTCACGCTGGGCTGGCCGTCGGTAGGACGCTCGGCCGACGGACCACCGACCTGCGGTTCGGGCTCGGACACCTTAACTCTTTCCCTCTAGAGCTCTTCTTGCGCGGTCCCGGTCAGCTGCCACTGCCAGCTGCGCGACCGCGGGCACTCGCTTCCATCACCGGGCGCGGCCACAGCGATCGCCGGGCACACCCGCTCGTGTGATCATGCTGCCACGCTCGGCAGATGCTCACTACTCGCCAGCGAAATCCTCAGCCGAAGATAGCCAGCACCAGCTTCGTGAACCCGTAGTCCAGGCTCGTGACGATCGCGACCATGATCAGGATGAAGACAAGGGCAACAGTCGTGTAGGTGACCAGCTCCCTGCGAGTCGGCCAGACCACCTTGCGCAGCTCATCGACCACTTCCCGGACGAACCGGGCGGGCGATACCTTATCCCGCTTGGCTGCGCCGCCGGGCTTGGGCGCCTTCTCCGGCGCTGAGCCACGTGTCTGAGTTGCCATACCCTCACCTGAGCAACGATCCGCTACCGGCTGACGCCGCCATCTCGCCCGCGATTTCGCACGAGCCGCACTCGCAGGGCAGGAGGGACTCGAACCCCCAACCGCCGGTTTTGGAGACCGGGACTCTAGCCAATTGAGCTACTGCCCTGTGACGGCCTGTGCGGGCACGCACAGGCCAGCCTGGTGGAAGGCCACCAGATGCAGAAGTGTACGTGGCCGGACGCGCGCCGTCGAACTGCATCAGCTGCTCCGACGGCACGAAGTTTCGGGCGCACCGCCCGCGGCGGCCGGCCAGCGCCCTGACCGGCCCGTCGGGACCGGTGCTCGCCATCCGCGATCCAACGGCGGCCAACCTCGCAAATATTCCCTGACCTGCCTATACCGGATGCCGGGGCGGGCTGGCTAGCGCCAATCGTGCCGCCGGTGCCCGGCCGGGATGCGATCATTGGAGCATGAATTCAGCGCCGCGCAGGATCTCCGCCCGGGTCTCGGCGATCGCCGAGTCAGCCACGCTCGCCGTTGACGCGAAGGCGAAGGCGCTCAAGGCGGCGGGCCGGCCCGTCATCGGGTTCGGCGCGGGCGAGCCCGATTTCCCGACGCCTGACTACATCGTCGAGGCGGCTGCGCGCGCCTGCGCGGTGCCGAGATTCCACAAGTACACGCCGGCCGCCGGCCTGCCCGAGCTGCGCGAGGCAGTGGCCGCGAAGACCGCCCGCGACTCGGGCCTGGACGTCTCCCCCGCCCAGGTGCTGATCACCAACGGCGGCAAGCACGCGGTCTACGAGGCGTTCGCCACCCTGCTGGATCCCGGCGACGAGGTACTGCTGCCGACGCCGTACTGGACGACCTACCCGGAGTCCATCGGGCTGGCCGGCGGCGTGCCGGTGCCGGTGCTGACCGATGAGAGCACCGGCTACCTGACGTCCGTCGAGCAGCTGGAGGCGCACCGGACGGAGCGGACCAAGCTGCTGGTGTTCGTCTCGCCGTCCAACCCGACGGGTGCCGTATACCCGCCCGAGCTGGTGGCGGAGATCGGCCGCTGGGCAGCGGCCAGCGGCATCTGGGTGGTGACCGACGAGATCTACGAGCATCTCGTTTACGGCGACGCGCGATTCGCCTCGATGCCGGTGGTGGCACCGCAGATCGCCGACCGCTGCGTGGTGCTGAACGGCGTGGCGAAGACGTACGCGATGACCGGCTGGCGGGTCGGCTGGATGATCGGGCCGCCGGACGTGATCAAGGCGGCCGCGAACCTGCAGTCGCACGCGACCTCCAACGTCTGCAACGTTGCCCAGGCAGCGGCGCTGACGGCCGTGTCCGGCGACCTGTCGGCGGTGGAGGCCATGCGGGCTGCCTTCGACCGCCGCCGCCAGCTGATGACCCGGATGCTGAACGAGGTGCCGGGGGTGGTCTGCCCGCTGCCGGAGGGCGCGTTCTACTGCTACCCGTCGGTCAAGGGAATCCTGGGCAGGGAACTGGCCGGCCGCCGGCCACGGACCAGCGGTGAGCTGGCCGAGCTGCTGCTGGATGAGGCCGACGTGGCCGTGGTGCCCGGCGAGGCCTTCGGCACGGACGGCTACTTCCGGCTGTCCTGCGCCCTGGGTGACGCGGACCTGGAAGAGGGCGTCAGCCGGCTGGCCAAGCTGCTGAGCGGGGCGCGCTGACGGACGCCGTTCCCGCCGTCGCGCCGCCGTCCGCGCGCCCGCTGGCCGGCCGCGTCGGCGCGGCCCCGGCCGGCTGCGAGACTGGGCTGATGGCCCGGCCGCTTGCCGCCCTTCCCAAGGCTCACCTGCATCTTCATTTCACCGGCTCGATGCGGCACGCCACCCTGGTCGAGCTCGCCGCCGCGTACCGGATCCACCTGCCCGAGGCCCTGGTGGCCGACTGGCCGCCGCGGCTGAGCGGGGCGGACGAGCGCGGCTGGTTCCGCTTCCAGCGGCTCTACGACATCGCCCGGTCCGTGCTGCGCAGGCCGGCCGACGTGCACCGGCTGCTCCGGGAGACGGCCGAGGATGAGCGCGCCGAGGGCTCGGGCTGGCTGGAGATCCAGGTCGACCCGTCCGGCTACGCGGCCCGGTTCGGCGGCCTGACGCCCACGGTCGAGCTGGTGCTGGAGGCGGCCGCGGCCGCGGCCGCGGCCGCGGGCGTCGGGATCGGCGTCATCATCGCGGCCAACCGCACCAAGCACCCGCTGGAAGCGCGGACGCTGGCCCGGCTGGCCGCCAGCTACGCCGGACGCGGCGTGATCGGCTTCGGCCTCTCCAACGATGAGCGGCGGGGCGCGGCGGCCGAATTCGGGCCCGCCTTCCGGATCGCCAGGCGGGCCGGCCTGCTGGCCGTTCCGCACGGCGGCGAGCTGGCGGGCCCGGCCAGCGTCTGGGCCTGCCTGGAGGAGCTGCGCGCTGACCGCATCGGCCACGGAGTCGCGGCGGCCGGGGACGGGCAATTGGCAAAACGGATAGCTGCCGCCGGCATCACGCTCGAAGTCTGCCCGACGTCGAACGTTGCCCTGGGGGTGGCCGCCACGCCGGGCGACGTTCCGATGCGGGCCCTGCTGGAGTCCGGGATCGCCGTCGCGCTCGGTGCCGACGATCCGCTGCTGTTCGGCCCCCGGCTGACCGCGCAGTACGAGCTGGCCAGGCAGGTGCACGGGCTGCCGGACGCCGAACTCGCCGAGGTGGCCCGGATGTCAGTCCGCGGGTCGCTGGCGCCGCCGCCGGTCAGGTCGCGGCTGCTGGCCGGCATCGATGACTGGCTGCGCACTCCCCCGGCGGCCGCCGGGCCAGCCAGCGGGGCCGGGGCCGGTCAGATCGAGGTGCCGACCAGGACCGGCTCGATCACCAGGTCGACACCGAAGACCTGACGGACGCCCGCGATGATCTGCCTGGCCAGGGCCAGCAGGTCGGCGGTGCTGGCCGAGCCAGGATTGGTCAGCGCCAGCGTGTGCTTGGCCGAGATCCTGGCCGCGCCGCCGGGCGGGTAGCCCTTGCCGAAGCCCGCCTGCTCGATCAGCCACGCGGCCGGCACCTTGACCTGCCCGTCAACCTGCCCGTCGCCGGCCGCGAAGTGCGGCACGCGGACGCCCTGCCCAGGCTGCCCCGGCCGGGCCGCGGCCCTGCGCTGCAGCTCGGCGAACTGGCGCTGGCTGAGGACCGGGTTGGTGAAGAAGGAGCCGGCGCTGCGGGTATCGGGATCGGCGGGATCCAGCACCATTCCCTTGCCCCGGCGCAGCTCCAGCACCGCGGCACGGGCGTCGGCCAGCGGCACCCGGCCACCCTCGGCTACCCCCAGCCTGCGAGCCAGCTCGGGGTAGCGGACCGGCGCCGACAGCGGGTCGCGGGCCAGCCGGAAGCTGACGTCCAGGATGACGAACCGCCCGGTCGGCGCGAGGTCGCGGGCGGCGTCCCGGCCGGACCGGGTACTGCGGCGCTTGAAGGAGCTGGTCCGGTAGCCGAAGCCGCAGTCAGCGGCGGAAAGCTCGGTGACCTGGTCGCGCAGCCGGTCGTAGGCGCGGACGGTGACGATGGTCTCGGCGACATCCTCGCCGTAGGCACCCACGTTCTGGATCGGGGTGGCCCCGGCGAGTCCGGGGATGCCCGAAAGGCACTCCAGCCCGGACAGCCCCTCGGCTGCGCACCAGGCGACCAGCTCATCCCAGTTCTCGCCGGCCGCCACCGTCAGGCTGGCCGCGTCGCCAGCGGCGGTGACGCTGATGCCGCGGGTGGCCAGCTGCACCACGGTGCCGGGAAAGCCCTCGTCGGCCACGACCAGGTTGCTGCCGCCGCCCAGGACGAGGACCGGCTCGGCCTCCAGGTCGGCCTCGCGTACGGAGCTGATGACCTGCTCATCGCTGTCGGCCTCGACCAGGCGGGCAGCCGGCCCGCCCAGGCCGAGCGTCGTGTAGCCGGCCAGCACCACCCGGTCCCGGACCATCACCACCGTGTCCCGCTCCCCCCTGCCGCTGGCCGGCCTCAGGGCAGCCGGACGACGGCGCGGGCCCTGGTCAGCACCTTGGTGCCGGCCGACCGGGCGGTCAGCGCCAGGACGACCCGGTTGCCGTCGAGCTTCTCCTCGATCGTGCCGCTGACGTCGATGGCCGCTCCCGTGCCGTCGTCGGGGACCACGACGGGCGAGGAGAAGCGCACGCCGAACTCGACGACTGCCGATCCGGGGCCTGCCCAGTCGGTGACGTACCGGCCGGCCTGGGCCATGGTGAACATGCCGTGGGCGATGACATCCGGCAGCCCCACGGACTTCGCGATCCGCTCATTCCAGTGGATGACGTTGAAGTCGCCGGAGGCACCGCAGTACCTGACCAGGCTGAGCCTGGTCACCGGGTACCGGGCGGCAGCCAGTTCCTGGCCGGCCTCGACCTCGTCATAGCTGACCTGACCGCTCACGGCGCTCTCCTGTCCTTCGCCGGCCGCGCTAGGCGGCGCTGCCTCGTTCGACCAGGGTGGATATGGCCGTGCAGACGTGCTCGCCCTCGACGGTGCGGATCTCGGTCCGGGTCGTCAGCAGGGTGTTGCGCCCGGCTGCCTTGATGTCGGTGATGGTGGCCTGCGCGGTGACGACGTCTCCGGCCGTGACCGGCCGTGAGTACTCGAAACGCTGCTCCCCGTGCACCACCATGGCGTAGTTCAGGCCGAGCTCGTGGTCGGTGATGACGCTGCTGCCCGCGGCCGCGCTGATCACGATGGCGAACGTCGGCGGCGCGATGACATCGACGTGGCCGGCTGCCCGGGCCGCCGCCCGGTCCCGGTAGACCGGATTGGGATCGCCGATCGCGTCCGCGAACTCCGCGATCTTGACGCGGCTGACCTCGTACGGGGCGGAAGCCGGGAATGTCCGGCCGAGGTAATCCTGGTTGATGGGCATGCGGCTCCAGCCTCAAGTCGGTCTCGGCAAGTCGGTCTCGGTGCCGGTCCTGCGGGCGTCCGCCGGACGGGTGACGGGCAGCAGGCCGCCGTTTCGGACGAATCCGGCGGCCAGTGCCGGTAACGTTCAGGGCCCGGCATTCAGGGGGCCGGGGCAGCGGGTGCCGGGATCGCGGCCGGACTGGCCGATCCGGCGCTAGCGGGTCTCGCGATGCGGCCGGTGGCACCGGCAGTTCGGGCAGTACTTCTTCAGCTCGAGCCGGTCCGGGTCGTTGCGCCGGTTCTTCCTGGTGATGTAGTTACGGTGCTTGCACTCCTGGCAGGCCAGGGTGATCTTGGGCCTGACATCTGTCGCAGCCACGAGGGAGTGCCTTTCTGTCGCAGGAACATGTGGTCGGGCCTGACCGGGCCGTGGCCTGGTCAGGCACCAACTCCGAGCGCGCCGGCCGACCCGGGATATTCCCGCGCGCCGGGCAGGCGCGCCAGGCTCGGCCCGCTGGCAGCATACGCTGCCCCGCAGCCGGCGAGTTCGTAGCGGAGGCCGGACTTGAACCGGCGACACAGCGATTATGAGCCGCTTGCTCTGCCTGACTGAGCTACTCCGCCCTGAGCCGCCACTCGCCGCCCGCCCTGCAGGCGGGCACGGTAGCCAGGAATCCCGTCGCGAGCGCCGGGAGCACATATCTTACAGGGATCCGGCACCGGCTGCGGCGCTCCGGCACCCGTCAGCCGCAGCACGCCTAGCCCGGCCACTCGAAGCTGGTGACAGCGCCGCTCGCTATCTCCACGGTGCCCGCCGCCGCGTCCTGGCTCAGCCAGACGGTGTAGCGGCCCGCCGGCACGCCCGGGTAGACAGCGGCGTACTGCTGGCCGCTGCCGACCCGGCGCTCGCGGACCCGCGCATGCGTCCGGCGGGCAGCAGCCGCACTGCCCGCGGAGCTGATCTCGATCTCGCGGCCGTTCAGCCGGGCCGGCGTCCGCACGATCAGCGCGCCGACTCCCGGCCCGAGGTCGAGCACGACAGTGCCCGGCCCGGTCGGCCCGCACGCGGGCTCGGACATGGCAGCTCTCCTGCCTCCCGGACGGGTCCGGACGGGTCCGGACGGGTAAGGCTGTCATGGCCGCCGCCAGTGCTAGCGACGGCGGCCATGACCGGCGGGTGCGGACGCGCTGTCAGGACGGGTTGCTGAATCCGCAGTGCGGGATGCCGAGGTAGGGAAATCCGCGCAGGTACGGCGTCGCCACGCTCGCCGGAGTCAGCCCGTCGGTCACGATCCTGGCTGCGGCATCGGGCGCATAGCCGGGATCGATCAGCGGGTAGGTGAGCCCGGCCAGCGCCCGCAGCTCGATCGTCACCACGTCATCGAAGACCCGGCGGCCATTGGGGTACCCGGCCAGGTCACCGCCGAGAACGCCGAGGCTGTTCGGATTCTGCGATGGCCGGATGGCCGTGTTCAGCCGCAGCATGTCCGCGAGCCCGGAGCCGGTGCTGTTCTGGAAGCCGGGGATCAGGCCCGGCGGGATCCCGGTCAGCAGGATGGCCTCGATGTCGCTTCTCGGCTTGCCCGAGTCCACCAGGCTCTGCAGGTGCGGGAAGACTCCCGGATAGAGGCCGGGCAGCAGCGCGGACAACTCCGGGCTGGTGAAGTACGAGCTGAACAGCTTGTCGTCGGACGGTGCCAGGGTGTTCCACAGGTCTTTCCTGCCGAGCGGGATCAGCACCTCGTTCACCAGCGGGTTCCCGAGCCTGGACACCTGACGGTAGGGACCGCTGTCGATGTTCCGGCCCCGGTCAGCGTCCCACACCCGGGCTCGCTGCCTGCTGGCCGTGGTCCAGACGCCGATGACGGAGCGCGGGTCGGCCTCGCCGCGGGCGCCGCGCCGCACCAGGTCCTTCAGCGGCACCTGAAGCGCGATCGAGTGGACGTTCAGGTACTTGGTGGTGTTGACGCCGAGCGCCGGCTTGTTAAAGATGTCCCGCCCGTACTGGTCGTGCAGCTGCTCGAACGGGCGCAGGTTGGCCAGGTCGAAGATGGCGCCGAGGTCGACGTAGAAGCCCTCGGCGCGCTGGCCGGCGAAGGCCCGCAGGCCGCCCGGCAGTCCCAGCACGGCGGCTGCGGCCAGCAGCCCGTAGTCGGGCGTCGACAGGGGCCCGATGTTGCAGGGCGGGCACGGCAGGTTCGCCGCGAGCCGCTGCACGGAGTTCTGGGTCACCCTGGTGACCGAGTAGAACTGCCGGCGATTCCAGTTCGGGCTGTCCAGTGATTCGATCGGCCCGGTGTTATACAGGAACGTGTCCGGATCCCGCAGTTCGGTACGGAACTGGAACTGGAAGGTAACGTCTGCCCGGCCGTCGCCGTTGTTGTCGACGTGGATCTCGTAAAGGACATCGTCCCCGAACTCATAGAAGTTAGGCCCGCCGGCCGGCTCCTGCAGCGGAATGTAGTTAGCGATTAACGTGACGGTACCGGGCCGCTCAGGACTGACGAATGCGTACAAGTCAGTGCTGTCGGCGACCGGATCCTGGGCAATCTCCGGTGCTTCACGATGCGATGACATGGGCAACCTCGCTGAGTATTCGGGCTGGGCGGAAGGAACGAGAGCAGGACGGCCGCAGCGGCGGCACCGGACCTGTCACCTGATCGCCCGGGTCAGCCGCGCAGCCAGCGCGGGGTCCGTGATGCGGGCCTGGCTGGTACCGGAGAAGATGTCCATCTCGCCCGTCCTCGCATCGCGCACATGCACCACCAGGTCAGACTGCCCGGCGCCAGGCGCAGGCGCGGCAGCGTCCGCCCCCTCACGGCTGGCGCTCGCGGCGAGAGCCTGGCTGACGGACCCGCTGACGAGTGCGGTCGCGGCCAGCCCGGCGATGCCCGCCCCGGCCGCGCCCCGCAGGACAAACCGCCGGGAAAGCTCGGGCAAAGACCCGTTGCCGGCCGTGGTTACCCCGTCTGACACGGTCCTGCCGTTGTCATCCGTCATGGCATTCCCTTCTGCTTGCCGGTGTCCTGAGCGCGGTAAGGCCGGAGCAGCAGTGTCCGGCATTCCCGCGACACGCAGATCGGCGGCGGCTGCCAGCAGAGCCACGGCAGGCAACTGCACGGCAACGTCCTGACTTCCCCCGTGGCCAGGCCGCAGATCGCCGGCCTGGCGTCATTGTCAGACCTTACTGTCACGCACAGCATTCGGTGCTCAACTACTGGCAGATTGCGGCCGCGCGAGTCGTTACCAGATCTTTATGAACGTCAAAGCCGAGAGCCTGTGTAGCTGCCGGCCTTTGTGCCGTTCTGCCGCGATAGGGGACCTGGCGGCGATCGCCCCGGCGGTTACTGTCCCGCGTTGACGCGGTCCGGCGCGCCTGCCGCGGGCGCACTGTCGTCGCCACGCCCGTGCAGGCGGTCGGTCGCGGCAACCGTCAGGATCACCGCGGCCGCGCAGATCCCCAGGGTGAGCGCCGTCACGTGCGGCGCGAGGATGCCGAGCAGCGCGAGCACGGCCAGCGCGATAAGCCGCGGCACGGAAGTCCGCCGGAAGACCACGGCCTTGAACGCCGTGTGCCCGGCGATATACAGGCCGGTGCCGCCGAGGATCATCCACGACGTGGTGGCCACGCCGCGCGCCGCCGGGCCCTGCAGCACGATCTGGTCGGCGGCTGCGACCACGATGATTCCGGCGACCATGACCGGGTGGATGAAGTGATAAGCCGACCGGCCGAGCCGGCCGGGATCAGCCGACGCGGCGATGCGGCGCGCTCCGTCTTCCGCGCTGCGGTCGAAGTACAGCCACCACAGCCCGGCGCTGCCGGCGAACGCGACGGCGAACGCGGCGATCTCGGCGGCACTGCCGCCGTGGCCGGTGGCCAGCAGGCCGGCGAACGTGGCGCCGATGATGACGATGGACTCGCCCAGGGCGATCAGGATGAAGGCCTGGCACCGCTCGGCGAAGTGACCGCCGGCGATGTCCCAGTCCCCGGAGCTGGACCGGCCGAGGCCGGGGGTGTAGAAGCCGACGATGCCCCCGAGCAGGTCAGTGGCGACCGCGGCCAGCCAGAGAATCCACCGGGCGTCGCCGCTGGACAGGCCGCCCGCCACGGCCAGCGCGCCGCTCGCGCAGCACCAGGCCAGGATGCGCTCGAAGTTCCGCTGCAGCGTCTCACCCGGCAGGGCCACGACGGTGAACGCGCTGCGGCCGATCTGCATGAGGGCGTAGCAGCAGCCGACGGCGAGCCCCTCGCCGTCGAAGGCCTCTGGCAGCGCTGCGGCCATCACCAGGCTGACCAGCATCAGGGCCAGCAGGAGCAGCCGCACCCCGAGCCGCTCCGGATCCAGCCAGTTGGTCACCCAGGTGGTGTAGACCCAGAGCAGCCAGACCATCACCATCAGCAGGGCCGCCTGCAGCGCGCCGGTGACGGTCCGGTGGTGCAGCAGGAAGTGCGACAGCTGGGTGACGGCGAACACGTAGACCAGGTCGAAGAACAGCTCGATGTTGGTGACCCGCTGCTCGCCGCCGGACCGGTCCCGCATCAGGTTCCACTGCCTGGCCTGCGTCACCATGCGCGCTCCCTAGCCGGCCGCGTCCGCGGCGGGCCTCCGGCCCCGGCCACTGCGCCCTCCGCCTGTCCCGCGACTGTCCTGGCCATGATCTTCCGATCATGCCAGTGCGCTGCCGCCGTCCGGGCTCGCGGGCCTATCCGGGCGAGGCGATCGCGACGTCGCGCACCGTATGCACGTCGGTCACCCCGCCGGTGCCGGCCGTGAAGGCCAGCAGCGAGGTAGCCGTCAGCGACGGCTCCGGCTGCTGCAGCACCTGCTCGCCGTCCAGCCAGACCACGAGCACGTCGGTGCCGGCTGAGCGGATGACCCGCACGGTGACCTCCTGCGTGCCGCTGCGCAGGACCGGAATGGCCCTGGCGACGGCCTGGATCTTCAGGGCCGTCCTGCTGGCGGCCGCGGAGATGCCGATGAAGTTACTGCCCGGATAGCCAGGAGCCCCGTACGTGATCAGCGCGACCGCGACGCCCGACAGGCCGCCGAACCCGACGAGGGCACCGCTGCCGCCCACCGAGCTCGCGCTCGACCTGGCCGGGCTGAGCAGCGCGAAGGTGAGGCCATTGGCACCGGTCCCGCCGCCCAGCTGCGCGTTGAAGGTGACCTTGAGCCAGCTAGTCCGCTCCGCGACCGGGTACACCACCGAGCCTGCCTGGTTCCGCACCGCTCCGGTCAGCACGGAGTCCGACCCGGACAGGCCGGCGGATCCGTTGTAGGACCAGCCGCCGCCCGGCGGCGGGACAGCGTGACCGCCCGCGGTGATCGATGCGGCCAGGACCGTGTGCCGGTCGGTCAGTCCGCCGGTCGCGCCGGTGAAGGCCAGCAGCACCGACGGCGGGATGGGCACCGTCGCGGACAGGACGCTCGTGCCGTCCACCTTCACCGTGATCTTCTGGCCGGCCACCGACACGCCGACCACATGGGTGCCCCGGCGCAGGGCCGGCACGTGGGTCGATGTCGCGGCGAAGATCAGCTTGCCATCCTGAGAGCCGGTCGCGATGCCGGCGAAGTTGGTCGACGGGCCGTTGTCCCTGGCCGTATCGAGGGTGACCGCCACGCCGGACAGGCCGGCGAAGCCCAGTCCGCCTCCGCTGCCGCCCAGCGAAGCCGGACCGGAGGTGCCGGCATTGAGCAGGCCCAGCGTCATGCCGTCAGCGCCGCTGCCGCCGCCGATCTGGACGGTGAACGTCGCCGACAGCCTGTTGCTGGGCTCCGGCACCGAGTACACGGCTGACCCGGCCTGGCTCGGGGCCGCCGGCGTGAGCACCAGCCCGGTGCCGGACATCCGCGCGCTCCCGTTCAGCGTCCAGCCACCGCCCGGCGGCGGCAGCGAGATCCCGCTGGCCGGCGGGGCGCCGGTGCCCGTGACCGGCACGGTCAGCGTGTGCGGGCCGGCCGCGTCCTTCCAGCTGAGCTGGTAGCTGCCGGCGACGGCTCCGATGCCGGACGGGGTGAAGCTGATGGGCACCTGGAGGTCGTAGCCGGGTCCCAGCGGCAGCCCGCTGGCCACCGGGTCGGGCGCGCCGAACGGGATCGGCGGCGGCACGGCGGCGGTGACCGTGGCCGGCAGATTGCCGGCGTTGGCGATGTCGATCGTCTGGGTGGCCGTCTGCCCCAGGGCGACGGAGCCGAAGCTGACCGACGCCGGGGTCGGGGTCAGCTGGCTGAGGTCGGCCTGGCCGGTCCCGGACAGGTTCACGGTGGTCGTGGTCTGGTTGCCGTCAGCGTCCGTGCTCGTGATCGCGAACGATGAGGTGTCCGCGCCGGCCGCCGTGGGCGCATAGGTGACCGTGGCGGTCAGCGACGCGCCGGGCTGCATCACGGCGCCATCTGCGGGCAGCCCCGTGATGGTGAATGGCCCGCTGGGCGGAGTGGCCGAATTGACGGTCTCGCTGGTCGCGTCCCCGTTCGTGATCGTGACGTTGACGGGCAGGGTGGTCCCGTCCGGCACGGTCCCGAAGGACGCCGATCCGGGCGAGGCGTAGAAGCCTGGCTGGGTGCCGTCGCCGGACAGGCTCACGCTCACGGTCGGGAAGTTGGCCGAGTCGGTGCTGAACGCTAGCGAGCCGGTCACCCCGCCAGGTGCCGTCGGCGTGAAGGTGACGGGCACGCTCAGCTGGTCACCCGAGCTCATCGTGACCGGCCAGGTGGCAGGGGCACCGTTGAGGCTCGGCGTCCCGGCGGCGAACGGGTCGGCGGGCGCGGTGCTGCTGGCCGTCACGCCGCTCACCTGGACGCTGGTCGCCGCGGTGAGGGTGACCGTCGCCTGGCCGGGCGTGCTCCCGCCGACGGCGATGCTGCCGAAGCTGACGGGCATCGCGCCGGTGAGCGGCACCGACTTCGGGCTGCCGAAGCCGAGTACGTGCCCGTCCCTGGTGCCCACGTAGACCCGGCCGCTGTCGGTCGCGGGGATGGAGAACTTGCTCGCCGTGCCGATCGGCGCCGACCAGATCGGGCTCATCGGGCATGGCTTCGCGCTCGTGCAGCCCGCTGGCGGGACCGCGTCGAACGCGTCGAGGACCCCGCCGGCCCCGCTCGCCGCGGATGCTTGCACCTCCCACACGATCGCCGAGGAAAGGGCCGAGGGACCACTGGTGCCGTCCGAGGTCACCACCGGCGAGCCGGACGTGTAGCCGAACGTGTTGGTGCTATTGGCGACATCGGCCAGCACCGGCGTCCCGGCCGCGTTCAGGCCGAACTTCAGGTACCGCAGGTTGTCGTCCTTGCCGACGTAGTAGAGGTAGTCGCGCGCGCTGGCGGCATTGCCTGATGTCACGGTGGTGGTGTCGCCGAAGGCCGCGGGGTGTCCCCACTGGCCCTGGTAGGGCCCGGCCATGCTGACCGGATCGTCAGTGCCCATCGGGCCCTGCTCGCGGCCGCCCAGGCTGTCGCGATTCAGCAGGAACACCCGGCCGTCCTTGCCCGCCTGGACCAGCAGGTCCGGGTACTTGCTGCTGCCGAACGGCAGGCCGACCGGAGCGCCCGAGCCGAAGTCGACGTCCCCGGCATCCAGCGCCGGCGCGTTGGCCGGACTGAAGAAGTCGGCCGCCGACATCGTCCCGTCGGCGGCGACGTTCAGCCGGACGACGGCGTCACCGAGCTCGGACGGCGGCTTGTTCCCTGGCCCGGCCGCCGGTGACACGCCGTTGCCGGTCGCCACGAAGATCCGGCCGGGGCCGTCCGACATCAGCCCGCCGCCGCTCTGCCAGATGCCGGCCTCGCTGTCGGTCAGGCCCGCCTCATCGGTCCACAGACTGACCGCGTGAGTGGAGGTGCTGATCCCCGCCACATAGCCGTCGAACGGGGTGTAGTCGCAGTACGCGGCGAACCCGACGTAGACCGAGCCGTTCATCAGCAGCAGGCCGGGCCGCTGCCGCTCGGACAGCGGGTCGAACTGCCGGGTCGGGTCGTTGACCGGCGCGCCCTGGATGGGCACCTTCCAGCTGACCGCGCCGGTCTGCGCGTTCAGGGCGTACAGGTAGATGTGCGGCTGGCTCCCGGCAGGACCGTCGTTGACCACCGCGACCAGGTAGACCGTCCCCGTCGACGGGTCGTACACGGGGGTGCTCGTCACGCCGATGCTGGGGGCCAGGTCCGAGCAGTCCTGCGCGGAGGCCGGCAGCGCCGGGCCGAGGGACACCGACCAGCTGACCGCGCCAGTGGCCGCGTTCAGTCCGTAGACCCAGTCGTTCTCGGTGGCCACGACCACGGTCGACCCGGCCACCACGGGCTGCGCGTACACCTGGCCGCTGACAGGGGTCGAGAAGAGCTGGCCGAAGCTGCCGCCGGTGACGACCGACGGGCTCAGCCCCGGCTCGTCCGGGTCCCAGCCCGTCCGCAGGTCGTTCTGCGATGCGGTCACCTCATCGGCGCGCGCGCTCACGGCCGGCCACCGGGGCAGCAGGCCGGTGCCCCCGGTCACGGCACCGAGCAGCAGGGCGGCCGAGGCGAGCCAGCACCGCGCACGCCGCGCCCGGCCGGGCCGCCGCGGCCTCCGGCCAGTGAGCGCCAGTCCGCTGCCGGGAGCATTCACCTCGCGCATGCTGATTCCTCCGGGATACGGCGCGAATGGGGGGGGCGAGCGCAGATGCTCACGGTGCGGCCATGATGGCACGCTTGCGCCCGTAAGTGGAGCCATTACCAGCCAGAACGCAAATGCGCGGCTTCGCGGTCATGAGCCGCCCCGCGAATTCCGCCGGAATGTCCCTGTCAGCACTCCACGACGTTCAGGGCGAGGCCGCCGCGGGCCGTTTCCTGGTACTTGTCCTTCATGTCGGCACCGGTCTCGCGCATGGTCTTGATCGCCTTGTCCAGCGAGACCTTGTGCTCGCCGTCCCCGCGGACGGCCATCCTGGCCGCCGTGATGGCCTTCACCGAGGCGATCGCGTTCCGCTCGATGCACGGGATCTGCACCAGGCCGCCGACCGGGTCGCAGGTGAGGCCGAGGTTGTGCTCCAGGCCGATCGCGGCCGCGGTCAGCAGGAAGCGCACGACGCCATCGGAGTCGGCGCCGGGCACGAACCGGGTGTAGTAGTGCAGCACGGCCGGGATGATCCCGGCGGCGCCGTTGGTCGGCGCGGTGACCACCCGGCCCCGGCCGCGTTCTCCTCGTTCACGGCCAGGGCGTAGAGCGTGCCCGCAGGGAGCGCGCGAACAGCCAGGCGGCGCGCATCGGGCCGACCGTATGCGAGCTCGACGGCCCGATGCCGATCGTGAAGAGATCGAAGACGCTGATCGTCACCGGCTGCCGCCCCTTACCCTCGTGCCGGCCGCGTCGTAGGGCGGCCGCAGGTGCACCGTGGCCGGTACCAGCTCGCCGCCGACATTAACCTGATAACGGCCGGACCGGGCGAACTCCGCGGTGGCCGGCTCGCCGCCCGGATGCCGGACGTAGCCCAGGCCCACCGCGGCGCCCAGGGTCTCCCCCCAGGCAGCGGAGGTCATCTGGCCGGCCGGCTCGCCATCGCGGAGCACGAGCTCGCCGCCCCACATCATCACGTCCGGGTCGTCGAGGAGCACGGACACCAGCCGCCGCCGCGGGCCCTCGGCCCTTGCCTTCTCCACGGCCTCGCGGCCGAGGAAGGAGATGCCGGTCCTTAGCTTGCAGGCGAACAGCAGCCCCGCCTCCACCGGGTTGTAATCCGGCGTGAGCTCGCGGCCGAACGCGCGGTAGCCCTTCTCCAGCCTCAGTGACTCGATCGCGTAATAGCCGGCGTTGACGGCGCCGAGCCCGGCGCCGGCCGTCATCAGGTCCTCGTAGACGCCGACGGCGAACTCGGCCGGCACGTAGAGCTCCCAGCCGAGCTCGCCGACGTAGGTGATCCGGGTCGCCCGGACGGTGGAGTAGCCTAGGTCGATCAGCTGGCTGGTGCCGAACGGGAACGCCTCGTCGCTGAGGTCAGCGCCCGACAGCCGGGAGAGCAGCTCGCGCGACCGGGGACCCATCACGCCGTAGACGGCGTAGGCGGAGGTCACGTCGGTGAGGGTCGCCGCGCAGCCGGGCGGCAGCTGCCTGCGGATGTGGTCCTGGTCCCGCTCTGTCGTGGCGGCGCTCGCGACCAGCAGGTACTCCTGCGCCGACAGCCGCGTCACGGTGATGTCGGACTCGTAGGTACCGCGGTCGTTCAGCAGCCCCGTATACACGGTACGCCCCGGCTCGACCGCCACGTCGTTGGTGCACAGCCACTGCAGTCCCGCCTCGGCGCCGGGGCCGGTCAGCAGGTACTTGGAGAACGAGGTCTGGTCGAACACCGCGACCGCGCCGCGGGCGGCCAGCTGCTCGGCCGATGACCACGGCTGCCAGTTCTGCTTGCCCCAGGAGTACTCGATGACGGGCCGCTCACCCGGCGGGGCGAAGAAATTGGCCCGCTCCCAGCCCATCTTGCTGCCAAAGCAGGCGCCAGCCTCGCGGAGCCGGTGATAGGCGGGCGGCCGCCGGAACGGCCGGGCGGTCTCCAGCTCGCGGTTCGGCCAGGGCACCGCATAGTGCAGGCCCAGGACCTCGCCCACCCGGTCGCGGAGCCAGCGGTTGTTGCCGTTGAAGCGGGCGAACCGCCGAATGTCCACGGCGGTGAGGTCACTGCCCGGCTGCCCGTCGGTGATCCACTCGGCCAGCGCCAGCCCGGCGCCGCCGGCCGAGGCGATGCCGACCGAGTTGAAGCCGGCGGCGACGAAGAAGTTCCGCAGCTCCGGCGCCTCGCCGAGGATGAACTGGTTGTCGGGGGTAAAGCTCTCCGGGCCGTTGTAGAACTTCCTGATCCCGGTCTCGGCGAGCACGGGCAGCCGGTGCAGCGCGCTCTCCATCAGAACCGAGAAGTGGTCCCAGTCCTCCGCCAGCAGCTGGAACTCGAACGGGTAGGGCAGCGCGTCCGGCGGGACCCATGGCTTGGCCACCGGCTCGAAGCCGCCCACGACGAGCCCGCCGACCTCCTCCTTGACGTAGGTGTAGCCGTCCGGGTCGCGCAGCACGGGCAGATCGCGGTGCACGCCCTCGATCTGCTCGGTGACCACGTAGAAGTGCTCGGCTGAGTGCAGCGGCACGGTGACCCCGCACAGCGCGCCGACCTGCTTGGCCCACTGCCCGGCGCAGTTGACGACGATCTCCGCCTCGACCTGGCCGCGGTCGGTGCGCACGCCGCTCACCGCCCCGCCCGCTGTGGTCACCCCCGTCACCCGGACGTGCTCGGCGATCGCGGCGCCGCGCTGCCGGGCGCCGCGGGCCAGCGCGGCGGTCAGGTCGGTCGGGTTGGCCCGGCCGTCGCCGGGCAGCCAGATGCCGCCGGCCAGGTCGTCGGTCCGCAGCATCGGGTACAGCTCGGCGGCGCGCCGCGGGCTGATCAGCTCGCAGTCGATCCGGTAGGCCTGCGCGGTCGCCGCGGTGCGCCGCAGCGCCTCCATCCGCTCCGGCGTCCTGGCCACCGTGACGCCCCCGCAGCGCCGGAATCCGGTGCCCAGCCCGGTCTCGCTCTCCAGCCGGTCATAGAGCCGGGTGGAGTACTGCACCAGCCGGGTGCCAGCCTCCGATGCGCGCAGCTGGCCGACCAGCCCGGCTGCGTGCCAGGTCGTGCCGCAGGACAGCTGGCCCTGCTCGAGCAGCAGCACGTCGGCGGCACCCAGCGCGGTCAGGTGATAGGCAACGCTGGCGCCGATGATGCCGCCACCGATGATCACGATCTGCGCCCGGCCCGGCAGCCCCGTCTCGGCCATCCGCGCTCAGTCCCCCTCTCCCGCGGCCGCCAGCAGCGCGCCGAACCCGGCGTCGGCGAAGCCGCGGGCGGCGGCCTCGAACCGCTCCATGGCCCACGACCAGAAGTCGAAGTCCAGCACGCTGGTGGCGTGCTGGATGGCCCCCCAGAGCGTCCATCCGTACCGGGCGACCAGGCCGAAGAGCTGCGCCCTGGCGATCCTGCTGCGCCGGGCCCGGCCGTAGTAGGCCGTGACCAGGTCCGCCAGGGCGTCGCGGGACAGGCCGCACTCGGCCGCGATGTTGCCGAGCTCGAAGCACGGGTCGTTGTTGCCGGAGTACTCGTAGTCGATCAGCCAGATCCGGTCGCCGTCGTCGATGAAGTTGGCGGCGAGCAGGTCGTTGTTGCACGGGACGGTGCCTTCCGCCCGCACCGCCAGGGCCTTCCGGCAGGCCTCGAACGCCGGCGCCAGGCCGGCATACCCGGCCGGGATCCGCATCCCGGCTGACCGGGCCACGCCGGCGTACCGGCGCTGGATCTCGAACATGTCGAAGTCGTTGGCGAACCGGGCGGCGGCATGCAGCCGACGGCAGGCCGCGGCGATCCGGGGAATGTTGCGCGGCGCTGCCACGTCGTCGTTGCCCAGCGTGCGGCCGTCGATGAAGCCGAGGATCAGCAGCCGGTCGCCCGGCCGGTAGTCGATGACGGGCGCGCCCACGCCAGCCTGCGCGGCGATGACGGAGTTGCGGAACTCGCAGTCGCGGTCGATGGCCAGCAGGTCGCCGCCGGCCGACCAGTGCCGGGCCACGAACCGGCCCGCCGGCGTGGTCACCTGGTAGTTGCGGTTGGTGAGGCCGCCGGCCAGCTCGGTCACCGCCCGCGGCTGCCCGGCCAGGCTCGGAACCCGGTCCAGCAGCGCGGACAGCTCGGCGCCGGCCGCGGCCCGGCCCGGCCCGCTCGTCATCGCCCGGTCCTCCTCGACCACCCGCGGCTGCCTTCCTGGTGCCCCGCCGGACCCTGCTGGCTTGCCCCGGACCGAGCCGGCGCTACCCGCAGGCTACGAGCCGGGCCGCAAAAGGTCTAGACGGAAGTTTCCGGCATGGCCCGCGTTCGCCGCACTCCGGCCAAAGGGTCTGGACAGTTAGCGGACCGCGCACATACGCTACGCCTCAATTCTCGGGTCCCGTCAGATGGGGAGGACCACCATGAGCGCCAGTACCGAGGCGTCCGGCGGGCACGATCGCGATACCGCTGACCTGGCTCAGTTCGGCTACCAGCAGGAGCTCAAGCGCTCGCTCGGCACCTTCAGCTCGTTCGCCGTCGCCTTCAGCTACATCTCCCCGTCGACCGGCATCTTCACCCTCTTCGCCCTGGGCCTCACCACGCTCGGCGGCGTCTTCATCTGGACCTGGCCGGTGGTGGCACTCGGCCAGTTCATCGTCGCGCTGAACTTCGCCGAGGTGTCCAGCCATTACCCGGTCGCCGGGTCGGTATTCCAGTGGACCAAGTACCTCGCCAGCCGGACCTACTCGTGGTTCTCGGGCTGGATCTACCTGTTCGCCGGGATCCTGACCGTGACGGCGGTCGTGGCGACACTGCCGCTGGCCCTGATCCCGGCCCTGAACGGGCTGGGCTGGCACGGGCTGAACGCCACCAGCCTGCACACCCAGCTGGTGGTCGCGCTCATCACGCTGATCGTCATCACCGTGCTCAATATCTACGGCGTGCGGCTGGTCGCGATCATCAACAACACCGGGGTGCTGTTCGAGATCCTCGGCATGTTCGTCTTCGCGCTGATCCTGATGGCCTTCCATGACCACCAGGGCTTCCATATCGTGACCAACAGCGCGGGCATCCACGTCCAGCCCAGCTCGTTCCTCGCCGCGATGTTCATGAGCCTGTTCGTGATCTACGGCTTTGACACCGCGTCCACCCTGGCGGAGGAGACCCGCGACCCGCGGCGGGCGGCACCGAAGGCGGTGCTGTTCTCCGTCGTCGGCGCGTTCATCATCGGCGGGGTCTTCCTGCTCGGCGTCCTGCTGGCCATCCCGAACCTGCACACCGCGATCAGCGGTAACGGCGGGCTCGGCTGGAGCCCGGCGAACGTGATCGAGGCGAACTTCTCGCACCCGTTCGCCACCATCTACCTGCTGGTGGTCTCCGCGGCCATCTTCGTCTGCTGCCTGTCCATCATGGCCGCGACCATCCGGCTCTGCTTCGGCATGTCCCGCGACAACCAGCTGCCGCTGTCCCGGCACCTGTCCAAGGTGGCGCCGGGCCTGCACACCCCCATCTGGGCCTGCATCGCGATCGCGATCCTCGCGGCCGTCCCGTTCATCCAGTACTCCGGGGCCGGCATCATCGCGATCGCCGCGACCGGCATGATCTACCTGAGCTACTTCCTCGGGAACCTGGTCATCATGAAGGCCAGGCTGCGCGGCTGGCCGAAGATCAGGGCACCGTTCCGGCTCGGCCGCTTCGGCCCGGTGGTGAACGTCATCGCCCTGCTCTACGGCGGGGCGATGCTGGTCAACTTCGCCTGGCCGAGAGCCGCCAGCAACCCCACGCCCAAGCAGAGCGGCGTGCTGGACTTCCATGTCGGCTTCCTGAACGGGATACCGATCCTGTGGACCGTGCTGGTGGTGATCGTGCTCATCGGCGCGCTCTATTACGGCATCACCGGGCGGAGGAAGGATTTCGCCCCGATCACCGCGCCGGCCCAGGACGACCCGCCGGTGGCCGAGGTCCTGCGGTAGACCTGGTGCCTGACGCGGCGCCGGCCGCCGCGCGGCAGGAGGGCGAGCATGCGGCGACCATCGCCGGGACGAGCCGGGGCGGAGGCCGGGGCGGCCCGGCTGGCCCGCAGGCCGCCCACGATCGTGCGCGGTCCCGGCACCACGGTGCATGCCCAGATCGAGAACTGGCTGGCGGACGCGATCGCGGTCGGCCGGCTCGCGCCCGGTGACCGGCTGCCCGCCGAGCACGACCTGGCCGCCTGGTTCGGGGTCAGCCGGATGACCCTGCGGCACGCGCTCGGCGAGCTGGCCCAGCGCGGGCTGGTGGTCAGGGCGGTCGGGCGCAACGGCGGCACGTTCGTGGCCGAGCCCAAGGTCGAGCAGGACCTCACCACGCTGGCCGGGTTCTCCGCGCAGCTGCGCCGGCACGGCATGCTGGCCGGAGCGCGGGTGCTCGCGGCCGCGCAGGTCGCGGCCAGCCCGGTCGCCGCGGCCGCGCTCCGGATCGGCGCGGGGGACCCGGCCTACGACGTGCGCCGGATCCGGCTGGCCGACGGGCGGCCGATGGTCCTGGAGCACTCGCTGTTTCCGGCCGCGCTCTTCCCCGGCCTGCTCGGCTGCCGCCTGGACGGCTCCCTGTACGAGCTGCTGGAGGACCGATACGGGCAGCGGCCGCACCGGGCCAGGGAGTCACTGGAGCCGGTCACGGCGGGCGTCCGCGAGGCCGAGGCGCTGGAGGTCGACGAGGGGGCGCCGCTGATGCTGGTCGAGCGGACCGCGTACGCGCGGACGGGCCTGCCGCTGGAGTTCGCCCGCGACCTGTTCCGCGGCGACCGGACAAAGGTCATTGTCTGGACATCCGAGCTGGGCGGCGGGCTGTGAGGCGGGGTTCCCGGTAGCGTCGCGCTCATGACAGTGAAACTGGTGGTCCTCTACACCCAGCCCGACGCCCCGGAGGCTTTCGACCGGCACTACCTCAGCGCGCACATGCCGCTGACGGCCAGGATTCCCGGCCTGCTGAGGGGCGAGAGCGGCCGGCTGGTCGCCGCGCTGGACGGCGGCGAGCAGACCTACTACCGGATGGCCGAGCTGTACTTCGCCAGCCAGGAGGCCATGCAGGCCGCGTTCGGCTCGCCGGAGGGCCGGGCCACGGCCGAGGACTACGAGCGGATCGCCCCGCCCGGGTCGCGGATGCTGGTCCAGCTGCTCGACGAGTAGCCGGGGCGGGCGCCGCGGTCAGCCGGCCAGGGAGCGGCGCGGCGACCGCACCACTTCCAGGTTCATGCCGTCGATGCCGGACAGGTCCCAGAGCCCGTCGGCCAGGTGGATGGACAGCCGCGCCTTCCCCAGCCGCAGGCCGCTCACGCGCATGGGCAGGTACCGGGCGGGCACGACCGGCGCGCACCACACCCGGCCGGCCGCCGCGTCCGGCGCGAATCGCAGCAGGCTGTGCACGAGCTGCAGCGGCGCGGCCGCGGCCCAGGCCTGCGGCGAGCAGGACGTGGGGTACGGCACGGGCGCGGGGAAGTCCCGCCGGTCGAAGCCGCAGAACAGCTCGGGCAGCCGGTGCCCGAAATGCTCGGCCGCGTCCAGGATCGCCTCGGCCACGCGCTGCGCGTGCTCGACGAATCCGTAGCGCATCAGCCCGGCGGCGCAGATCGCGTTGTCGTGCGGCCACACCGATCCGTTGTGGTAGCTCATCGGGTTGTAGGCGGCCATCGACGCCGCCAGCGTGCGGATCCCCCAGCCGCTGAACATCTCGTCCGAGAGCAGCTGCCGCGCCACCACGGCAGCCTTGTCCCGGTCGGCGATCCCGGTCCACAGGCAGTGCCCCATGTTCGAGGTGAGGGAGTCGATCGGACGCTTGTCACCGTCCAGCCCGACGGCGAACCAGCCGCGGTCCGGCAGCCAGAAGGCCTCGTTGAACAGCTTCTTGAGCCGCTTGGCCTTGTCCCGCCAGTGCGCGGCGAGCTGGTCGTCCCCGGCCTGCCTGGCCAGCTGGGCCCGGGCCCGGAAGGCGGCGTAGACGTACCCCTGCACCTCGGCCAGCGCGATCGGCGGCTCGGCGATCTCGCCGCTGGCGAAGTTGATCCCGTCCCAGGAGTCCTTCCAGCCCTGATTGGCCAGCCCGCGGCTGGTCTTGCGCTCGTACTCGACGAAGCCGTCGCCGTCGGCGTCCCCGTACTCCTCGATCCATCCCAGCGCGCGGTCCACGTGCGGGACGAGCCCGGCCACCACGTCGTCGTGCCGTCCCCACCGCTGCAGCTCGCCGACGAGCATGACGAACAGCGGGGTCGCGTCCACGCTGCCGTAATAGGCGCTGCGGCCGCCCAGCGCGAAGGACGCCGCCGGGCCGAAGCGCACCTCGTGCAGGATCTTGCCCGGCTCCTCCTCGGCCGCCGGGTCCACCTCGTCGCCCTGCCGGGCGGCCAGCGTCTGCAGCGTCCCGGCGGCCAGGCCGGTGTCCCACGGCAGCAGCATCAGCGAGGTGAGCAGCGAGTCCCGGCCGAACAGGGCCATGAACCACGGAGCGCCGGCCGCGACGACGGGGCGGCCGGGATGCTCGGGGTCGAAGATGCGCAGCGCGCCCAGGTCCTCGATGCTGCGGTCGAGCACCGCGGCCAGGTTCCGGTCCGCGGTCCGCACCTGCGGGCCGCGCCGCCGCCACTTGCGCAGCCGCTTGGCCGGCGCGGCGGACTCGACGGCCTGGCCGCGCGGGTGCCGCAGGGTCATCGCCATGCCGTCGTTGACCGGCACGGCTTCCACGCTGACCGCCCGCTCGCCGTGGCCGGCCACGGTCAGCCGCCAGACCAGCGCACCGTCGGCCACGACCGGGCGGCCGTCGCCGCGGATCTGCAGTTCCTGCCGGTGCTCGCCGCGGCCGACGGCGAAGACCAGGGATCCGTCCACCGCATCGGCGATCACCGCGGCCCGCGGCCTGGCATGTCCCTTGACCTCGAACAGGTCAGCGAAGTCGGCATCGGCGTCGAGGGTGACGACGCACCGCACCGACCGGGCGGAGGTGTTGCGGATGATGACGTCCTCGCGCATGCCCTCGCCCACGTAGCGGCGGCGCACGACCAGCATCGTGCTGTCGGCCCGGCCGGCCCGCGGCGGCATGCGGCCGATGAACGCGGCCGAGTAGGGCCCGGCGCTCTGCACCGTCAGCGGCTGCGCCGGGAGCCCGTCGATGGTCAGCTCCCACCGGGACAGCACCCGGGTGTCCCGGACGAACAGGCCCTGCGGCCGGTCCGGCCGGATGTCCCCGCCCGGCTCGCTGACGCAGAACGTGGAGCCCTCGATCAGCGTGACCGGGCTGCACGCCGCATCGCGGCCAGGCGGCGCCGAGTCCGGTGTCCATGGCTCGCTCACGGCCGCTCCCCGCGGCCGGACGGCTGGCAGGACCCGCCGGGGCTAGCCCGGCCCGGGCTAGCCCCGCCGCGATCGGCCATGTTAGGCGCTGACGCGCCCGCGCGTGGCCGGCAGGTGCCCGACGACGCTGGCGCGCTCGAGAATGCGGTTGTACAGCGCCACATGGTCGCGTGCCATCCGGAGCATCGAGAACCGCTGCTCGGCAGCGTCCCGGCAGTGCTGGCGCTCGAGCTCGGGCACGCGGCCCACGGCGCTGGCCATCTCTTCCTCGTCCTGGCACAGGAACCCGGTCCGGCCGGCATCGACGATCTCGGGTGCCGCGCCGTTCGGGAACGCGAGCACGGGCGTGCCCGACGCCAGCGCCTCCGCCATCACCAGGCCGAACGGCTCGCGCCAGGTAATGGGGTTCAGCAGCGCGTGCGCGCCGCGGAGCAGCGTCAGCCGCCGGCTCAGCGGCAGCTCGGCGGGCATCTCGTCGCCGTCCTGCAGCAGCGGGCGCACGACCCGCTCGAAGTAATCCACCTCGGCGGGCTCGCGCATCTTGCTGGCGATCACGAGCGGCCGGCCTGCCTTGCGCGCGATCCGCACGGCATGATGCACGCCCTTGTCCGGCGACATCCGGCCGATGAACATCAGGTAGCCGCCGTCGCCCGGCCCCGACCTGTGCACGTCCAGGTCAATGCCGTGATGGATGACCGCGGCGACCGGGATGCCGGTGGCCATCCTGGCCTGCGAATGGGATATCGAGACGATCGCCGCGTGCTGGGCGATGTGGGCGAAGATCGGCCGGGTCTCCGGGCTGAACGGGCCGTGGTTGGTCGTGACCACCGGCGGGCGGCGCATGCCCGCGGTGCCGGCCAGCAGCGGCCCGAGAAAGGTGTGGTCGTGGATGACGTCCATATCCGACAGCGCCTCGTAGGCGGCGATGACGTGCGCCGCCTCGGGCACGGTCATGCCGATCGGCGAGACCGCCGTCGGATAGATGCAGTCACTGGGCACCGGGCAGGTCGACTCACCGACGGTGAAGACCCGAACGTCGTGACCAAGCTCCTGCAGTCCCCTGGCCAGGTTGTCGATGACGACCTCGGTCCCACCGTAAGCCGGTGGCGGCACCGGTACCCAGGGCGGGGCGATCAGGCCGATCCGCATCTTCAGTTCCTCCCTCGTGTCGTGCCTCGTGACCATCGGTCTCCGCCACTGCCTGGCAAGGCGCGCCAGGCAACGGCGGCGGTGGGTGCAAAGGCAGCCGCGGGACTGACTCCTGGAACCGGCCGGTTCCGGGTACCAGCACCGCCCGCGCGACCGACAGAGGAAGCCGATCCTGTCCGCGTCGCTCGCGGCGACCAGCTCCGGCTGGCCACGCTCTGCGCACCCGCGGGGAGGCCACAGAGTCCGGCCAATCTGTGATTACTCTACGTGGCAAACCGGAAACCGAGTGCAATCTTCCCGGCGGCTCAGGCGCGCAAACGTGACCGCCCGGCCGCCGCCGACCGCCCGGGCCGCAGCCAGGCCAACCCCCGGCACCGGGACAAGTCATGTCATCGCAGCTCAATGGCTTGCCGCCGGCTGGCTGGCCGACCTGGCCACGGGCCCGCAACCGGGTCGCGAAGACGTGCGAGATGGCTAAACATCAAGCCGCCAATGTCCGTCTCGTCCGCTCTTTGCCGCTGCGCGGCCGCCATTAGCCCGGCGCTGCCGGCCGCCCTCGCGCCGCCGTTCCGGCGGCCGCGGCGGCCGCGCTCCGCGCCGGCCGGCCGGGGGCCTGCCATCCCCGGCAGCGGCCGCAGGCCAGGTCTCGCCCGGCGCCCGGCCGCGCGGCGCCGGCTCGCGCTGCCGCTGCTGCTGGCCGGCGGCCTGCTCTACGCGGCCGTGGCGGGCTCGTTCAGCCGGTACTCCTGGCCGGTCACGGTGGCGGTCGTCGGCCCGGGCACGCTGGCCGTGGCCATCGGCTGGCAGGGACCGCCGCGACCCCGGCCCGTCCGGGCCGGGGTCGCGGCGCGCCGCGCCGCCTGGTGGGCCGTGCCGCTGGTGACCGGGGGGCTGTGGGAGCTGACCGCCCTGGCCGGGCAGCCCAGCCTGACGACCGATTCCCCGGCGCATCCGACGATCAGCACGCTGACCGACCCGCTGCTGGCCTCGCATCTGGGGCGGTCCCTGTTCCTGGCGTCCTGGCTGATCCTGGGCGGCTGGCTGATCGAGCGATGAGCAGCCACGACGTCACGATTACCGGCTACCTGATCGTCCTGGCCATGCTGGTCGCCCTGCAGCTGATCGCCACCAGGACCCGGTCCCGGATCCCGTCGCTCGGCGAGACCCTCAGCCGGGTGATGAGCACCCGCACGGGCCGGGTGGGCATGCTCGTCGCCTGGGCCTGGCTCGGCCTGCACTTCTTCGCCATGTGACGCGGCCAGCCGGCTATATCGTCAGGACCGCGGCCCCGGTGAAGCGATCAGCGGCCAGGTCGGCGAGGGCCTGGTCGGCCCGCTCGAACGGGTAGGGGCTGATCTCGACCCGCAGGCCCAGCCGCCCGGCGAGCCGGAGGAACTCGGTGGCGTCGCCGCGGGTGTTGGCCGTCACGCTGCGCACCTGGCGCTCCTGGAACAGATCGGGGTAGTCCAGCGCGGGTATCTGGCTCAGGTAGATGCCCGCGATGGCGACCGTGCCGCCGCGGGCCAGCGTCCGCAGCGCCACCGGGACCAGGTCGCCGGCCGGCGCGAAGATGATCGCCGAGTCCAGCGGCTCGGGAGAGGGATCACCGGAGTCCTGCGCCGAGGCCGCGCCGAGGTCCAGGGCCAGCTGCCGGGCGGCCGGGGCCCTGGTGAATACGTGCACGGCGGTGCCCTCAGCCATCGCGACCTGCGCGGTCAGGTGGGCCGAGCCGCCGAAGCCCCAGATCCCGAGGGCTCCGCCGGGCGGGACCTCCGCCCGGCGCAGCGCCCGGTAGCCGATGATGCCGGCACACAGCAGCGGCGCGATCTGGGCATCGGGTATCCCGCCGGGCAGCGGGTGCACGTACGCGTCCGCCGCGACCAGGTACTCGGCGTAGCCGCCGTGGATGTCCCAGCCCGTGTAGGTGGAGGCGGGGCAGAGGTTCTCCTGGCCGCGGCGGCAGTACTGGCAGGACCCGTCCGTGCCGGCCAGCCAGGCCACGCCGACCCGGTCCCCCGGCCCGTGCTGCCGGGCGCCGGGGCCGGCCGCCACCACCTCGCCGACCACCTCGTGGCCCGGCGTGACCCGCGGCCGCTTAGGCGGCAGGTCGCCCTCGGCGAGGTGCAGGTCCGTCCGGCACACGCCGCAGCACAGCACCTTGATCAGCAGCTCGCCCCGGCCTGGCTCGGGCATCTCCCGGTCGGTCAGGCGCAGCGGCCCGGTGGCGATCGGACCTGGCTGCTCGACTACCCACGCCCGCATGCCAGCAGCGTACGCCGGGCCCTCAGGTCCGGGCCGCCCGACGCTGGAAGATCACCGCGGATTCCCGGGCGCGCCCGCTGACCCGGCCGGTGCCGCACGCGGCACCCGGTGGCCTACGGCTGGCTCGCCCGGACCGCGGCGGGGGCGCCGGCCGAGACAGCCCGCTCCTTCCGGTCGCCCGCCAGGTGGCTCGGCCACCACATCCAGCGCCCGATGTCGAGGTTGAGCGCGGTGACCAGCACCGACCGGACGATGATCGTGTCGAGCAGCACGCCGATCGCCACCGCGAAGCCGATCTCGGTGAAGGTCACCAGCGGCAGGGTGGCCAGCATCGCGAAGGTGCCGGCCAGCACGAGCCCCGCCGAGGTGATCACGCCGCCGGTGGCGGCCAGGCCGGTGACGGCCCCGCGCCGGGTACCGGATCTGGCCGATTCCTCGCGGACCCGGGTCATCAGGAAGATGTTGTAGTCAATTCCCAGCGCGACCAGGAAGACGAAGATAAAGAGCGGCACCGAGGTATCCGCCCCGGCGAAGCCGAAGATGTGCCGGAACGCCAGGGCCGAGAGGCCGAGCGCCGCGCCGAAGGATAGGATCACGGTGCCGATCAGGACCAGTGGCGCGACGGCCGCGCGCAGCAGCAGCCCGAGGATGATCAGCACCACCAGGAGCACGAGCGGGATGATCACGTTGCGGTCCCTGGTGGCGTACCGCTCCACGTCCATCGCAACCGCGGTGCCGCCCCCGACCTTGGCGTCGGCGCCGGGAATGTTGTGCACGGCGGCACGGACCCGGTCCACCGTGGCGTAGGCAGCCGGGCTGTCCGGTCGGCTGGCCAGGGTGGCCTGCAGGTAGCTCAGGCCGCCGGAGGTGACCGGCGGGGTCACCGCGACGATCCCCGGCGTGGCCGCCAGCGCGGCGCGCAGCTGCGGGGCGGACCGCGCGTTCCCGATCACGGCCACCGGCTCGCCGGCTCCGGCCGGGAAGTGCCGCGCCAGGACCTGCTCGCCGGCCACCGAGGCCGGCGTGCCGCGGAAGGACTGCGCCGTGGTCAGCGCGCCGACCTTGAATCCGATCAGGCCGAGCGAGGCGCAGGCCAGCAGCACGGCGGTGACCACCCACACCACCCGCGGGCGACGGCCGATGGCCTGCCCGACCCGCGACCACAGGCCCTTGGTCGTCGGCTCTTCCGAGCCGTATCGCGGCCGGACCGGCCAGAAGATCCACCGGCCGGCGATCACCAGCAGCGCGGGCAGCAGCGTGATCATCGCGAGCAGCCCGACCGCGATGCCGATCGCCGCCACCGGGCCGAGGCCGGAGATATCCGCTGACTCGGCGACCAGCAGGCACAGCATGCCGGCGATCACGGTCGCGGCGCTGGCGATCAGTGCCGGGCCGGCCCGGCGCAGCGCGACCGCCATCGCCTCGTGCCGGTCCTCGTGCCGGCGCAGTTCCTCCCGGTAACGGGCGATCAGCAGCAGCGCGTAGTCCGTGCTGGCCCCGAGCACCAGCACCACCAGGATCCCGCCGCTCTGGCCGTTCACCGTCAGGCCGTGCCGGGTCAGCAGGTAGATGACGGCCTCGGCCGCGGTCAGCGCCACGCCCGCTGACATGATCGGCAGCAGCCACAGGACCGGGCTGCGGTACGTCAGCAGCAGCAGCAGGATGACCACGGCCAGGGTCGCGTACAGCAGCGTCGTATCGATGCCCTTGAAGATCTTGAGCTCATCGGCGGCACTCGCGGCCGGGCCGGTGATATGCACGCTGAGGCCGGGATCCCCCGCCGACGCCGTCGTCTTCAGGCCGCCGACGAACGAGCTGAGGTTGGCGCTGTAGCCAAGGTCGGCGCCGAGGATGGTCTCGAGCGCCCGGTGATCGCGGGACGGTATCGGGCCGATGACCCGGCCGTGCACGGCGGGCAGCAGGCCGAAGGCGCGTGCGTCAGCGGCCGCCTTGCGCAGGTCCGCGGCCGTGATCCCGGACGGCCGCACGTAGACGATGACGGCCGGGTTGAGGTTCCTGGAGACGAACCTGGCCTGCAGGTTCAGCTCCTGCGTCGACTCGGCGCTAGCCGGCAGGTAGGACGAGGCGTCGTTCTTCTCCGCGCCCTGCAGCTTGCCCGCGAACGAGCCGGTCAGCGCGATGACGATCAGCCAGAACACGACGACCAGGTACTTGGTCCGCCTGCCGCACGGCAGGGCGGCTATCCGGCTGGCCTTGCTGGAACCTGCGGTGGTCACGCGATCCTCCTCGGCTCGGGCGCATGCAGTCAGGCAGACCGGGTCTGCCGCCAGAAATCATCGGCTCCGGCCCGCGGCGGCTAGCGCTCGCCGGCTGCTACGGTGCATCGCATCCAGTCGCGCTGTCAAGTTATATCTTGACGTCCGAGCGGCGGCTTTCCGGTAACCGCCCGCGGCCAGCATCAGCGCGTCAGTCGCCGGGACCCTCCTGGAACGGGCGCACCTCGACGGGCTCGGCACATGCCCGGGTCGCCCGGCCGGCCCAGGCCAGCGCCGCGTCGAGATCAGCGGCACTGATGACCCAGAACCCGCCGATGTGCTCCTTGCCCTCGGCGAACGGGCCGTCCGTGGTCAGCATCGCGCCGTCCTGGAGCCGGACCACGGTGGCAGAACTGGCCGGCTGCAGCCCGCCGGCGAACACCCATGCCCCGGCAGCCTGGAGCTCGGCATTGAAGGCGGCCACGTCCTCGTACGCCTTCGCCATCGCCTCGGGCGGCCGGGGCTCGGTTCCCTCGACCATGTGCACGCTGAGCAGGTACTGCGTCATCCGGGCTCCCCTGCGGCGGCGGTCGCCGGCTGGTAGGTGAGCAGCAGGATACCGTCGCCGGCCGTCGCGGATTCAGTCAGCGTGAGCGTGGCCGCCTGGCCCATCACCGCGGGAAACAGGCGCTTGCCTGCACCGAGGACAATCGGGAAGATCCTGCTCATCGCCGTCCTCCTCTGGTCCCGGGGAGCCGGGGCATCCGGCTCCCTCTGCTCCCCACACGAACCAGGCCGGCGCAGATCGACAGCGCGGGACAGATTTTCTGCACGTTTTCTGCCGGGAAGCCCGGCCATGCGCGGCCAGCCGTGCCACGGGGCACGGACCCGGCGCCGGACGTTTCCTTACACCGAGGCCGTGACCGCCTTGATGATGACGGCGTAGAGGTCATGCCATTGCAGCGCGCGGAATCCCGTGGCCGCCAGCAGCCGGGCCGCCCGGCCCTCGGTGCGCGCTCTGCCCCGGTGCCCGGCCAGCAGCGTGGGCAGCAGCCACGCGGAGAACTGGTCGACGAGGACGAGCGTCCCGCCCGGCACCAGCACCCGGGCGCACTCGGCCAGCCCGGCCCGCTGGTCCGCCCAGTGATCGAACGAGGTGGTGCTCACCACCAGGTCGACGGTTCCGGCGGGCAGCGGCAGCTGCTCGGCAACGCCCGTCCGGTAGCGCACCCGATCATCGGCGGTTAGTGCCGCGGCGACCTCGATCATCGAGGGCGCGGCATCGATCCCAGTCAGCTCCGCCGCCTCCGGCACCCGCACGGCCAGCTGGCGGAGGAGATAGCCGGTCCCGCACCCGACGTCCAGGACGCGGTGCGGGGCCGGCACGCAGGCCAGGGCGAGCTCCGCGGTGCGGTCGGCGATCTCGTGGTGCAGCCGGCCTAGCCAGCCATCCTCATAGCCCGGCGCTCGCGCATCGAACGCCGCGACGTCCCGGTCACGCGCCATACCTGATCCTGACACGGCGCTGCCTCCGGCGGCGGGCCGTCTGCGCGTCGTCGGCGCGCGACGGCGGCGGGCTGTCTGCGCGTCAGCGTCGGCCCGGCCCCGGCCTGCGGATCCTCGGCGAAGAACAGCTCCGGATGGGTCCGGCAGGGCAGCGCGGCGACTGCCTGCCGGAGCGTCCAGGCGCCGGGCTCCCGGCCAGGCCGCTCAGCGCGGCCGGACCGGGCCGCACCCGCCTGCGGGTCACCCATGGCGGGCCGGCAGGCCCGTGCCACGGCTGCCGTGAGTCGCCCGGCGGGCACGGCGGGCCTTGCGGGCCCGCCGCGCTGCCGACGCCTGATCGCGCAGGTCCCTGCCATGCTCGGTGGCCATGTCCAGGGAGATGGTGGACAACATGAATCCTCCTCAGTCCGGGGCCAGCTCCCTGGCCTCGCATCATCGAGACTGGCCCTAAGGCCACCCCGGACACATCGGGCAGAAGCCTTATCTGCCCGATGCGGCCGGGCCTTAGCCCGGCGTATCCGGGCCGGGCGGCCCGCCGACGGCCGGATGGGCGAGGATGGCAGGCGTGACGGGCCGGCCCGGTGAGCACGGCGAGTACCGCGTTTACGCGGATCTGGCCGCATGGTGGCCGCTGATCTCGCCGCCTGGGGAGTACGCAGCGGAAGCCGCCTACCTGGCCGCGGTGTTCCGCTCGGCCCCGATCGCGGTCCGCGAGGTACTCGATCTGGGCAGCGGCGGCGGCCATGTCGCCGTGCACCTGAAGGAGCAGTTCTCGCTGACGCTCGCCGACCGCTCGGCACAGATGCTGGCGGTCTCCCGGCGGCTCAACCCGGAGTGCGCGCACCTGCGCGCGGACATGCGGACCGCGCGGCTAGGCCGGCTGTTCGACGCCGTCCTGGTGCACGACGCTATCGACTACATCACGTCCGAGGATGAGCTGTGCCAGGTGATCGGGACGGCGTTCGCGCACTGCCGGCCGGGCGGCATCGCCGTGTTCGTGCCCGATCACATCGCGGACACGTTCCGTCCGCTCAGCGGCCGCGGCGGCGGCAGCGACGCGACCGGCCGCCAGGCGAGCTTCCGGGAGCGGACCTGGGACCCGGATCCGGGCGACGACTGGGTTCAGGCCGAGTACGAGTTCACGCTCCGGGCCGCCGGCAGCGCCGTGCAGGTCGTCCGCGAGACGCACCGGCTCGGCGCGTTCAGCCGCGGCGCCTGGCTCCGGCTGCTGGCCGAGGCAGGCTTCGAGGCGCACGCGGGCGCTCCGCCGGGCACCGTTGCCCGGCTGCCGTCCGAAAGCCGGCCGCCCGGCAACCTGTTCACCGGGGGCCGGGCGGGCTGACCCGGATAACCGCCGGCGGCCGGCGCAGCGCCGGCGGTCCGCCGGGCCCGGCTGGCCGGCTTCCCGCGGCGCCGACGGTAGCGGTCAGCTGCCATCGGGGAACCCGCCGCGATGCGAGACCGCCGGATAATGCGGCAGGTAGCCGGCCGGGTCGCTGATCATGGCCGTCGTGCCGGCCAGGTAGGGCGGGTGGGCGCGCCACCCGTCCGGGTAGGGGCGCAGGCCCTCCGACAGCAGCGGCGCTCCGCCAGGCCGGCGGTAGAGCGCCTGCAGGGACCCGCGGAGGCTGCTGATGCTCGCCGCGCCGAAGCGATCTTGCCAGCGTTCCTCGATGACGGCGAGCAGCCGGTGATACTCGTCCTGCGCCCGGCGGCCCCTGGGGGTGAGCCGGGCCAGCCTGAGGCGGCCGCCTGACGGATCCGGCCCGGTCACCAGGTAACCGCGACGCTGCAGCAGCCCGAGCGACACGGCGATGGACTCCCTGGACAGCCCGGCCAGCCGCGGCAGGTCACGGACCGCGACGCCGTCCTCGCCGCTGACCCGCAGCGCGCTGGCGCAGTATCTGGAATGAGTCAAGTTTGCCGCGCTGGTTCCGGCCCGGCGGCCGACCGTCTAGCCTGGCGCGGCGGGAACCCCGTCTTCGGCAACCAGGACCGCGTGCACCCGCTCCAGGCTGCGGCCGCGGCGCAGCTCCAGGGCCGCTCCGCCCTGGCGGCTGGCGCAGACCAGCGCGCCTGCGGCGCACCACTGCGAGAGCTGGGATACCGCGCGGTCATCCCCGTTATCGAGGGCCAGCAGCAGCGTCGCCTCGCGCCGCGGCCCGGCGGCCCGGCCGACCACGACCAGGGCGAGCGGCTCCTCACTTGGCTCCGGGACGACCGCCTGCACGCGCAGTTCCGGCCAGTCCAGCGCGGAAACCAGATCCGGCCGGGCGGCACCATCCGCCGGCTCGGGCGCGCCCGCGCTGCTGTCCCTGGCCAGGCGCCCGGCCCAGATCAGCGCGACGAGCAGGATCAGCGGGAGCACGGTGGCCAGCAACTCTGGCAGTATCACTCTTCGACCGTAAGCCACCAGCCGCGGCCGTGTCATCAGCGGGTTAGCACTGGCCATCACCGGGCCGGCGGCGGCCGGCTGATCAGCCCAGGAAAGCGCAGAGGATAGCCGTGTCGTCGCTGCGTCCGCTGGGCGGCAGCGACTGCTCGACGAGGGTCTCGCAGAGGCTGGCCGGGTCAGTCTCGGCCGCGGACCGCAGCGCCGTGGCGAGCCGGCTGAGCCCGGCATCGAAGATCTCCCCGCGCCGCTCCACCAGCCCGTCGGTGAACAGCACGAGGATGCTGCCGGAAGCGAAGCTGATCACCTGCTCGGGACGGGCACCGGTGTCCAGGCCCAGCAGCGGCCTCCTGGCCGCCGCGAGCGTGACGACCGTCCCGTCCGGGCCGCGCAGCAGCAGCGGCGGATGGCCGGCCAGGCAGTAGCGGATCGTCCGGTCCGCCGGGTCGATGATGGCGGCTGCGGCCGTCGCCAGCGATCCTTCCAGCGTGCGGCCGGCGAACCGGTCCAGCGCCTCCAGCAAGGCGGCGGGCCCGTGCGTCGGGGCCAGCGCGCGGGCGGCGCTGCGCATCTGCCCCATGGTGATCGCGGCGGTCAGCCCGCGGCCGGCGACGTCCCCGACGACGACCAGGATCCGGCCGCCCGGCAGTGGCACGGCGTCATACCAGTCGCCGCCGATGCCGTACTGGGTCTCGGCCGGCATGTAGCGGGCGCCCAGCCGCACGCCGGGGCACTCGGGCAGGCTCCCGGCCAGCAGGCTGCCCTGCACCAGCTCGACCAGCTCGTGGTCGCTGTCGTGCCGGATCGCGCGGCTGAGCGCGTCCGCGATCGCGGAGCCCAGGGCGGTCAGCGCGAGCTGCCCGGGGCCGTCGTCGAAGGGGCGTCGCCGGGGGAAGGCCAGCGTCAGGACGCCCAGCCTGCGCCCGCCGCTGTGCAGGGGAAGCGCCGCCCAGGCCTGATGGCCAGCGGCGACGAGCACCGGGTGGGCGGTCGGGAACCGGGCCGCCAGGTCTTCGGGCGCGGGCAGGTAGACGGTGCCGGATGTCTCGAGCACCTCCCGTTCCGGCGACCGGACCGAGGCCGGCAGCGCCTGCCAGCTGGCGAGAACGGCCTCCGGCAGGCCGACCGCGCTGAGGGTCACCAGCTGGTCCGGCTGACGCGGGCTGAGCAGGGACAGCCGCGCTGCCGTCGCGCCGAACGGCGGCAGGCCATGCTCGAAGACGGCGTCAGTCACCTCGGCCAGCGATGCCGAGGCCACCAGCGCGGTCATCGCCCGCTGCACCCCCTCGGTGCGCTGGCGCGCCGCACGCTCGGCCTCCAGCAGCTGCGACCGCCCGAGAGCGTCTGCGGCCAGCCGGGCCACGACCCGGACCTCCTCCTGCTGAGCGGAGGTGAAATCCTGGTCCTGCGCCCAGGCCACGCCCATCGCGCCGATCACCTGCTGATGCCGGCCGCGCAGGGCCAGGGAGGCCGTCGCCGACAGCCCGGCCGCTACGGTGTCGCGGAGCAGGGCCGGGTACCGGGTCGCCGTGTCCGACAGGGATGGGAGCCAGACCTCGCCCCCTGACTGCAGGACGGCGCCCAGCGGGGTCGAAGCGTCGACCGGGATGACCGCATAGCGCCGCGCGACATCCTCGGTCAGGCTGGCTGCGTGATACAGGTGCGCCGTAGGCGGCGCTGCGTCCGGATCCAGGACCGCGATGTTCGCAAACTCGGCTCCGGCCGCCACAGATCCTTCCTCCGCGAGCAGTCGCGCCACCTCGTCGGCTGTTTCTGCCCGGGACATGGTCTGCACCAGATGGCCGAGCTTGGCCGCCGACGCCGCCGCCCGGCCTGTCGCGGCGGACTCAGCCCACTGGTGCAGGTAGATCGCGCACAAATCAGACAGCGCGAGCAGGAAGTCCTGATCGGCGCCGGTGAAGTCGTGCTGCTCGGCGAAGCTGATCCCGAGGACGCCGAGCGATACGCCGTTCGCCCGCAGCGGCAGCGCCGCATAAGCCCGCTCGTCCCTCGGCACCAGCTCGACGATGCGCGGGAACCGGGCGGCCGTGTCAGCCTGCGACGCCAGCCACACCGGCTCCCCCGTCGTCGCCGCGTACGTCAGCGGCAGGGACAGGTCTCCGAGCCGCAGCGGTCCGCAGGCCGACCGCTGCCGCGTGGTGTAGCCATGGCTGGCCAGGATCACCACGTCGCCGCCCCTGGTCTGGCCGACCACGCCGCCGCTTGAGCCGGTCGCTGCCACGGCCTGCGAGATCAGCAGCTGCGGGGTGTCGGCATCCCGAGGCGCGGCCGCGAGGGCACGCAGCAGCATGCCCAGCCGGCCACCGCTGCCTTCCTGCAGGCCCGGCGCGGGCTGTTCCTCGGAACCCGGCACGGCACCTCCCCGATGACCGGCAGCCCGGCCGTCCGTCACCAAGGGTAAGTCCGACGGCGCCGGTCAGGAGCCATCAGTCCACGGCCCCGCTGTCGCGGCCGGCCCCGCCTCCGCGCAGCTAGGACTCCGTTTGCCTGGCGTATGAGTTCCGTGAGCGACGAACTCGCCGCCGGCCCGGCGGCGCATGCTGGTCAGGAGCAGTGAGAACGAGGTAGCCGCGATGACAGCTACGCGAGCTGACAGAACGCGCCGGTCATCAGGACCAGCCCCGGACGGCGGCGGCCGGATGACCGGGGAGCGGGCAAGCCGGGGCAGGCTGCACCTCTTCCTGGCCGCGGCGCCCGGCGCGGGCAAGACTTACGCCCTGCTGACCGAGGGCCGGCGGCTGGCGGCTGCTGGTGCCGACGTGGTGGTCGGATCGGCCGAGACCCATGGCCGCCCGGACACCGATGCCCAGGCCGGGGGCCTGGAGGTGCTGCCGCCGCGGCGGGTCGCCTATCGCGGCACCGTATTCGAGGAGCTGGATCTGCCCGGCGTCCTCAGCCGCGGTCCGCAGGTCGTGCTGGTCGACGAGCTGGCCCACTCCGTGGTGCCCGGCGGCCTGAATGACAAGCGCTGGCAGGACGTGGAGGAACTGCTGGAGGCCGGCATCGACGTGGTGTCGTGCCTCAACGTGCAGCATCTGGAAAGCCTGGCGGACAAGGCCGGGGAGCTGAGCGGCGTCGCGGTGACCGAGACGGTCCCCGATGCGCTGGCGGCGGCCGCCGACCGGGTGGACCTGCTGGATCCCGGCCCCGAGGCGCTGCGCCGGCGGATTGAGCGGCTGTACCCGCCCGGCACCGCGGACCGGGCGCTGACCGGCTATTTCCGCCCGGAGAACCTGGCCGTGCTGTCGGCGCTCGGCCGCCAGTGGATACGTGAGCACGGTTTCGCGCCGACCGCGGAGCCGCCGCCGGCCGGGCCCCCGGTGGTCGCTGCGCTGGCCGGCGCGCCGGACGGAGAGCATGTCCTGCGCCGCGCCGCGCAGGCGGCAGCAGCCGGCGGCGCCGAGCTGATCGGCGTGCATGTCCGGCAGCCCAGCAACCTCATCGAGGCCGAGCCGCCCTGGCTGGAGGGCCAGCGCCGGCTGCTCGCCGAGCTGGGCGGCCGATATGCGGAAGCGACCGGCGCGGATGTGGCCATGACCGTGCTGAGCTTCGCCCGCGCCGAGCACGCCGGCCAGCTGGTCCTGGGCGCCACCCGCCGCACGCGCATGTACGAGGCACTGCACGGCTCGGTGATCGCCCGCACGATCCGGCACGCCGGCCCGGTGGAAGTGCGCCTCGTCCCGGCGCTCCAGCCGCGGCACCGGCTGACGGCGCGCCCGGGGCTGCCGCCGCGGCAGCCCCGGGTGCAGCTGCCGCCGCGGCGGCGCCTGGCCGGCTGGCTGCTCGCGATCGCGGCGCCGGTCGCCATCGCCGTGGCCCTGACCCCGCTGCGGTCCGCGCTCGGCCTGGCCGGCGCGCTGCTGTGCGTTCAGCTGGGCGTCATCCTGGCCGCCCTGGCCGGGGGCCTCTGGCCGGCCGCCGCCGCCACCGTGACCGGCTTCCTGGCCGCCGACTTCTTCTTCACCGTGCCCTACTACAGCCTGCGGATCGACCGTGCCATCGACGTGGTCGGGCTCATTGTCTTCGCCGTCGTGGCCGGCACCACCGGCCTGCTGGTGGACATCCTGGCCCGGCGCGCCATCCAGTCGGCGCATTCCCGGGCGGAGGCGGACGGGCTGGCCCGGCTGGCCGCCGAGACCCTGGCGCTCGGCGCCGGCTCGCGGTCGGAGATGGCGGCGGCGGTGCGGCGCGCCTTCGACCTCGACGCCGTGGCCGTGTTCCGGCGGGCGGCCTCCGGGTGGGAGATCGCCGCGGTCGCGGGCGAACCGGTACCCGCCGCGCCCGACGACGCGCCGTTCCAGGCCCGGCTGGCCGGCGGCGACATCCTGGTCCTGTCCGGCGGCAGGCTCAGCGCCGGGGACAGCCGCCTGCTCAGGGAATTCGTCACGGAGATAAGGCTGGCCCAGGAGCGCCGGCAGCTCGGCCACGTCGCCGGGCTGCCGGCCATCAGCTGAGCCGCCGGCCGGCCATCAGCTGAGCCGCCCGGCGGCCGGCCACCAGCTGAGCCGGCCGGCGTCCGTCAGCTGGCGGGTCGCGGCCCGGTCAGCCGACGATCCGCTCGCCGATCGGGCCCAGGATGAGCATGGGGAAGTAAATGAGGCCGCCCACGATCACGATCACCCCGAGCAGGAAGACGACGAAGGTCGGCCCGGTGGTGTCGAGCGTGGCCCGTGTTCGCGCGTGCACGCGCGCTCCGGCCAGCGAGCCGGCGATCGCCAGTGCCAGCACGATCGGCGCGAACCTCCCGACCAGCATGACCAGCCCGAGCGTGGTGTCGTACCAGGTCGTGTTGGCGGCCAGCCCGGCGAAGGCGGACCCGTTGTTGTTCGCCACCGAGGCATAGGCGTAGGTGATCTCGCTCAGCCCGTGGAAGCCGGGATTGAGGATCGAGCTCTTGCCCGCCCCGAGCACGAGGGACATGCTGCCGAACACCAGGACCACGACCGGGATCGTCAGCACGTAGGCCACGACGAGCTTCATCTGCGGCGCGCGGATCTTCTTGCCCAGGAACTCCGGCGTGCGGCCGACCATCAGCCCGGCGATGAAGACGGCCAGCAGCGAGAACACCAGGATGCTGTACAGCCCGCCGCCGTCGCCGCCGGGGCTGACCTCGCCGAGCAGGATGCCGACGAACGCCCCGGCGCCGCCGATCGGTGTATAGCTGTCCAGGGCCGAGTCGGTGGCGCCGGCCGTCGTGCCCATCGTCCCGACGGTCATCAGCGCCGAGCCGCTGGCGCCGAAGCGCATCTCCTTGCCTTCCATGTACCCGCCAGGGTTGCCGGTGCTGGCCGCCTGGGACACGCTCGCCGGGAGCAGCTGGTTGCCGTGCACCTCGGCCTGCATGGAGACCACGGTGTGGCCGATGAAGATGATGGCCATGACCGCCACGATGGCGTAGCCCTGCCGCGGCCTGCCGATGAGCCGGCCGAACATGATGGCGATGGCGAACGGCAGCACGATCACCAGCAGCAGGTCGAACATGTTGGTGAAGCCGGTGGGATTCTCGAACGGATGGGCACCGCCGGCGCCGTAGAAGCTGCCGCCGTTGGTGCCGAGCAGCTTGATGACCTCCATCGAGGTCACCGGGCCGCCGGGAATCTGCTGGGTCCCGCCGGCCAGCGTCGCGGCCGCGCGGAAGCCGCTGAAGTTCTGCACGGCGCCCTGGCTGACCAGCACCAGCGCGCCGATGACCGAGAGCGGGATGTAGACGCGCACCAGGCTCCGGGTCAGATCCACCCAGAAGTTGCCGATCGTGCGGGCGGTTCCGGCGATGCCGCGGACCACGGCCAGCGCCACGGCCAGCCCGATCGCGCCCGCGGTGAACTGCGCGACCACCAGCCCGGCCATCTGCGCGAGGTAGCTGGCCGCCGTCTCGCCCTCGTAGGCCTGCCAGTTGGTGCCGGTGATGAAGCTGGCGGCCGTGTTGAAGGACAGCAGCGATGACATCCCCGGCGCATGGGTCGGGTTCAGCGGCAGTACCCCCTGCAGCCGCAGGATCAGGTACAGCAGCAGGGTGGAGACCAGCCCGAACGCCAGCACCGCGAGCGCGTAGGCCCGCCAGGTCCAGCTGCTGTCCGGGTCGATCCGCAGGGCCCGGTACACCAGGCGCTCGACGGGCAGGAACACGCGGTCCCCCGGCGCCCTGGTCCTGGAGGCACCGGTCGCGGAGGCACTGGTCGCGGAGGCACTGGTCGCGGAGGCACTGGTCGCGGAGGCACTGGTCGCGGAGGCACTGGTCGCGGGAGCGCCGGTCGCGATCGCACCGGCGCCCCGGAACGTCGCCGCCAGGTAACGGCCCAGCAAGGGCGCCAGCACCGCGGTCACGACGGCGATGAACAGCAGCTGCTCCCAGCCGGAGGCGTTCATCGCAGGCCGTCCAGCGCGAGGTTAAGCTCCACCACGTTCACGGTGGGCTCGCCCAGGAAGCCGAGCTGACGGCCGCTGGTGTAGTGGTGCACGAGGCTGATCACCTGACCCAGGGGAAGATGCCGGGCGCGGGCCACCCGCGGCGCCTGGTCCAGCGCGTTCGCCGCGGAGATATCGGGATCCAGGCCCGAGCCCGACGCCGTGACCGCGTCAATCGGCACCGGCGCGCTGGCCGGGAGCCCGTTGAAGGCCCGGTAGGCGATGGCGCGCTCGGGGATCGTGCTGGGATCGCAGACGTAGGAGCCATCCGGGTTCCTGGCGTATCGCTGGCCCGGTGCCGGGCTGGTCACGGGATTCCCCTGCGGGTCGGTGGGAACGCACGCCGGGTCGGCCTTCGTCGCGAAGGGATTGACCGCCGAGGGCCTGCCAGCGAGTCCGACCGTGTTGACGCCGGGTACGAAGCCGATGAGCAGCGGATTGGACGGCCCGAGGTTGCTGGCGCCCGAGTCCGCGCCGTCGTATCCCGGCCCGGCGGCAGAGGGACGCGGCTGGAAGTAGCCGGGCATCGGGCTGCCCTTGCTGTCGGTGAAGTTCTGGCCGAGCAGGGACGACCCGACCAGCTTGCCGTGTCGGTAGAGCAGGGAGCCATCCGCCTGATGCCGGAAGAAGAGCGCGGACAGGCCGGTGACCAGGAGCGGATAGCCGAAGCCGAGCACGACCGTGAGGCCGATCAGCATCACGACGCTGGTGAGCAGGTGGCGCCGCATGTCAGTGCAATCCGATCGCGGTCAGGACGAGATCGATGAGCTTGATGAAGACGAAGGGGGCGATGATCCCGCCTATGCCGTAGATGAGGCCGTTGCGGCGCAGGATCGCGGCGCCGTCCAGCGGCCGGAACTTCACGCCCCGCAGCGCCAGCGGGATGAGCGCCGGGATGATGAGGGCGTTGTAGATCACGGCCGAGAGGATCGCCGTGTGCGGGTTGTCCAGGTGCATCACGTTCAGCACGTTGAGCTTCGGGTACACCACGACGAACATCGCCGGGATGATCGCGAAGTACTTGGCGACATCGTTGGCGATGGAGAAGGTCGTGAGCGAACCGCGGGTGATGAGGAGCTGCTTGGCGACCTCGACGACCTCGATGAGCTTGGTCGGGTTGGAGTCGAGGTCGACCATGTTGCCGGCTTCCTTGGCGGCCTGCGTGCCGGTGTTCATGGCCAGCCCCACGTCGGCCTGCGCGAGTGCGGGCGCGTCGTTGGTGCCATCGCCGGTCATCGCCACCATGTGGCCGCCGCGCTGCTCGCGCCGGATCAGCGCCACCTTCTGCTCGGGCGTGGCCTCGGCCAGGAAGTCGTCGACGCCGGCCTCCCTGGCGATGGCCGCCGCCGTCAGCGGGTTATCCCCGGTGATCATCACGGTGCGGATGCCCATGTCGCGCAGCTCCGCGAAGCGCTCCGCCATGCCCTGCTTGACCGTGTCCTTCAGGTGGATGACGCCCAGGACCCGCGGCCCGTCGGCCACCACCAGCGGCGTCCCGCCGCCGCCGGCGATGCGCTCGACGATGGGCCCGAGGTCGGCCGGGATGACGCCGCCGAGTTCGCCGACCCAGCGGCGCACCGAGTCGGCGGCGCCCTTGCGGACCTGCCGGCCTTCCAGGTCGACCCCGCTCATCCGCGTCTGGGCCGAGAAGGGCACGAGCTGCGCTCCGGCCAGGGCCGGGTCGGCGAGTCCGTACCGGGTCTGGGCGAACTCGACAATGGAGCGGCCCTCCGGCGTCTCGTCCGCCATGCTCGACAGCAGCACCGCCTCGGCCAGCTCCGTCTCGGTGACGCCGCTGACGGGCAGGAACTCGGCGGCCATCCGGTTCCCGTAGGTGATGGTGCCGGTCTTGTCGAGCAGCAGCGTCGAGCAGTCTCCCGCCGCCTCGACGGCCCGTCCCGACATGGCCAGCACGTTCCGCTGCACCATCCGGTCCATCCCGGCGATGCCGATCGCCGACAGCAGCGCGCCGATCGTGGTGGGGGCCAGGCAGACGAAGAGCGCGACGAGCACGGTGGTGGACTGGATGGCCTGGGAGTAGATGGCCATCGGCTGCAGCGTGACCACCGCCACCAGCAGGATCGCGGTCAGCCCGGCGATCAGGATGTCCAGCGCGACCTCGTTCGGCGTCTTCTGCCGACTCGCTCCCTCGACCAGCGCGATCATGCGGTCCAGGAAGGTTTCCCCAGGGTTGGACGTGGTCCTGACCACGATCCGGTCGGAGAGCACCATGGTGCCGCCTGTCACCGCGCAGCGGTCACCGCCCGACTCGCGGATCACCGGCGCCGACTCGCCGGTGATCGCCGACTCGTCGACGGTCGCCATGCCCTCCACGACGTCGCCGTCGCCGGGGATGACCTGCCCGGCCTGCACCACGCAGAGGTCACCGACCCGCAGCTGCGCCGACGGGATCTCCTCGACGATAGCGCCGCCGGTCCGCTGGACGAAGGCCGTGGTCTCCTGGCGGCTACGGCGCAGGGTGTCCGCCTGGGCCTTGCCGCGGCCCTCGGCAACGGCCTCGGCGAAGTTGGCGAACAAGACGGTCGCCCACAGCCACAGCGTGATCAGCCCGACGAACAGGTTCGGGTGGGCCAGGAACGAGACCGTCGTGACCACGCTCCCGATCTCGACCACGAACATGACCGGGATGCGAATCATGCTGCGCGGGTCGAGCTTGACGAAGGCCTGGCCGAGGGCACGCCGCATAATCGCCGGCTCGAGCATCCCTGAGGCAGGCCGGGTCCGGACCTTCGGCGGCCGCGTCTCCGCGGGCGGCGCGGTAGTGATGCGCCCGCCGGGTTCAGCTGGCTCGCTCATGCCGACCGCCCGGCCTCGTGCTCGCGCTCCTGCGGCAGCTCGACGTCCGCGAGATCGTCGCCGCCGGCCTCGTCGGCGGAGTCGGCGACGACCCCGCCGAGCGCCCGCACCAGCAGGGCGGCCGCCGCGAAGAACGCGATGATGGTGGCGACGAGAATGACGTCCGTCATGCCCGTCTCCCCCGCTGCCCTGGAGCGCGGGCGATCCTGCGCGCTGGCCGTGCCGGGACCGGTCCCATCTAGAACCACTCAGGCTTGAACATGGCGACGCCCAGGTAGATGAACACCGCCACGGAGAGGGCGAGCAGTACGCCCTCGACGACAGTCATGCGCGCTCCATTGCGATGTCGAAGAGACGGCACCCGCCTCAGCTCATCGGACGGGCCTGGCCACATTGTTACTACGCAGGCGCCCCGGCCGTTCGGATGCGGCTCATCCCTAACAAAAGCCATGCGCCAGCCGCCGATTCCTCACAGCACGCATACGCCAGCCCGGCGCCCGGGTGCTATACGGTCATTGCGATTCATGCAGATGGGAGGGCGGCCGAGATCGCCGAGCAGTCGCACGTCACCGGCTCAGAATGGACCGACGAAGGCGTGAGCGTGGCCGCGTCGCAGGAGCCTGGCGCCGCCGACGTGGTCGAGGCGGCAGGTCATTTCCGTATTTATCTAGGCGCCGCCGCCGGCGTTGGCAAGACCTACGCCATGCTCAGCGAAGGCCAGCGCCGCCGGGACCGCGGCACCGACGTGGCTATCGGATTCGTCGAGTGCCACGGGCGGCGGCTCACCGAGAAGCTGATCGACGGCCTGGAGGTCATCCCCCGCAAGGTGGTCGAGTACCGGGGCAGCCGGCTCGAGGAGATGGACCTCGACGCGGTGCTGCGACGGCGGCCCCAGATCGCCCTGGTGGACGAGCTGGCCCACACCAACGTGCCGGGATCGGGGCGGAACGCCAAGCGCTGGCAGGACGTGCTGGAGATCCTCGCGGCCGGCATCGACGTCATCACCACGGTCAACATCCAGCACCTGGAGAGCATCGCCGACGAGGTCGAGCACATGACCGGCGCGAAGGTCCGCGAGCGGGTGCCGGACTGGGTCGTCCGCAAGGCTAACCAGATCGAGCTGGTCGACTCCTCGCCCGAGCAGCTGCGCCGCCGGATGCTGCACGGCAACATCTACCCGAAGGAAAGGGTCCCGCAGGCCCTCAGCCACTTCTTCCGTACCGACAACCTGATCGCGCTGCGCGAGCTCGCGCTGCGGTTCCTGGCCGACGAGGCGGACGTGGAGCTGCTCGAGCACCTGCGGCTGCACGAGGCCGGCGTGCTGTGGGAGACCACCGAGCGCATCATGGTGGCGGTGACGGCGGGGCCAGGTGCCGACGTGCTGATCCGGCGGGCCGCGCGGATAGCGGCCAGGGTCAAGGGCGATCTCGATGTGGTCCACGTCACCGCCGGCGATGCCAGCCGCCCGTCCGGCCGCCGGGAGATCGACCAGCTGCGGCAGCTGGCCTCGGACATCGGCGCCCGCTGGCAGGAGATCCAGGACGACGATCCGGCCCAGGCCATCGCGAGATACGCGCGGCAGCATCAGATCACCCAGATCGTGATCGGGTCCAGCCAGCGCAGCCGGTGGCAGCAGCTCACCGGCGGCGGGTCGAACGTGATGCGGGTCATCCGGGAGGCCGGCGCATTCGGCATCGACGTGCACGTCATAGCCCGGCGGGAGCTGCCTCCCGCCGGGCCGGGCTCCCCCGGCGAAACCTGACCGCGGCGGTCGGGGCGGCGCCGGGCCTCAGGTCTTCTTCGCGCGGCTGGGAGCGACCCTCGGCGGCTCGCCCGGCTGCTTGGGATACACCGGCGGCCACGGCGCGTCCGCCAGCCCGCCGGCCAGGTCCCGCTCGCTCATGTCCAGCAGCGGCTGCAGCGACTGCGGGTCGTCGCTCATGCCGTGCCACGGGTCGCCGGCCGTCTCCAGCCGGGCCGCCATGGACGCGATCGTGAACTGGTCCGGGTGGATGTCGTCCAGCTCCGCCCAGGCGACCGGGGTCGACACCTGGGCACCCGGCCGGGCCCGGACCGACCACGCGCCGAACACGGTCTTATGCGGCGCGTTCTGGTTGTAGTCGACGAATACCCGGCCGCCCCGCTCCTCCTTCCACCAGGCGGCGGTGATCAGCTCGGGCCTGCGGCGCTCCAGCTCGCGCGCCGCCGCCACGGCGGCCGCGCGCACCTGGTAGGAGTCCCAGCGCGGCTGCAGCCGGACATAGACGTGCAGGCCGCGATTGCCGGTCGTCTTCGGGTAGCCCGTGATCTGCAGCTCGCCGAGCAGCCGCTCCAGCTCGCGGGCCGCCGCGCGGATGCCGTCGAAGTCCACGCCGGGGCTCGGGTCGAGGTCGATGCGCAGCTCGTCGGCGTGGCCGGGATCGGCAGCCAGGTACGGCCAGACGTGGAAGCCCAGGCAGCCCAGGTTGACCGCCCACAGCACGTGATCGAGGTCAGCGGCCACCAGCGCCTGCGAGGTGGTCCCGTTGGGGGTCGACACCGTGGTGGTCTGCAGCCAGTCAGGGATGTTCTTCGGCACCCGCTTCTGGAAGAAGGAGGGCCCGGTCGCGCCCTCCGGGAAGCGCTGCAGCAGCACCGGCCGGCCCCCCATCGCGGCCATCAGCGGCTCCGCGACCCGCCGGTAGTGCTCGGCCAGGTCGCCTTTCGTCTCGCCGCGCTCCGGGAAGAGCACCTTGTCCGGGTGCGTGATCAGGCTGCTGCGCATCGCTTCCCATTATTCGGTTGCCCGGCCGCGCGCGTGACTGCCGGGGTAGCCAGATGCCGCTCAGTGCGCACTCCGTCCGCTGCTGGAATTCCGCTAGCGAAACGGGCCACCGGCGGCCGGCTGGCTTACGCAGCGGCTGCAGGAGCTGCTCGGCTACAACATCTACCCGCCCTTCGTGGGGTACGTGGACGGCGCCCATCCGCGCCGGGTCCTGTCGGCCGGGGACTGACCCGGCAGCGGCGGCCCCGGCCGCGACCTAGCCGCCGATTTCCTGTTGCGCTGAGCCCGCCCCGCGACTCAGCATGACCGCCGCGGCTGGCGCATGAGCGGATGGGGCATCAGGAGCTCGCATGTCAGTTGCGCCGGAAGAGGTGCTCCCCCGCCGCGTCCGGGATCCAGTCCAGGACCTTCTCCATATGGACGGTCGTTCCCTCCCGGCCGTTGCCTGTCAGCCGCAGGTCATCGACGACCGCGTCCATGATCCTCAGGCCGCGGCCATGCTCGGCTGTCGGGTGCGTCAGCAGGTCGCCGGGCGCGATAACCCCCGCGCCGTCGCCATCCGTGGCCGCCGCGCCATGGTCCCCGTCGGCCGCGCCATCACAGCCGTTCACCACCTCGATGATGCACCGCCCGTCCGTGGCCCTGGCGGTCACCTCGTACTCATCGCCTGGCCCGGCGTGCTGGATGACGTTGGCGCAGGCCTCGCTCAGGGCCAGGGCGATGTCAGACCGGGTATCGACGGTTACGCCGAGGGTCTGCAGGCAGCCATCAAGGACCTGCCGGCCGACCGGGACGCTCGCGGCGTCGCGCGGCAGGTAGAGCACCATCTTGATCTCCACGTCATCCACCTCCGGGGAAGGCACCGGCCATCCGGCACGACTTCGCCCGTTCCCCGCCCGGGACTTCCGTAACGCAGGTGTCGTGCTGTCACGCCGGGGCAGGCGCGAGATCCGCGTGCTGACGGCCGGCCCGTCTCAGGCCCGCCCGGCCCTGAGATGGAGTCGGCGTGAGCGATTTCGGCAACCTGAAGGACAACGCTGACCGCTACGCCCGGCAGCCCCCCCAGGAGGGAACAGAAGGCGAGCAGGAGGCGGAGAAAGAGCTGGGCGTCCGGCAGCGGGGCGGTCAGCAGGATCAGGCCAGCCAGCAGACCGGGAGCAACACGGGCAATAGCCAGGATCAGGACGGCAGCGGACGGCACGGACAGGGGCAGCAGGCGGGCGAGGCTGCCAGAGCTCGCGACGGCCGCGCTGTCGTGCCCGGGTCAGGCGAGCCCGAGGATCCGGGCCGCGTTGCCGCGCAGCACCGCATCGAGCACGCCAGCGGGCAGTCCGAGATCGCCGACCTCGGCCAGGCAGCGCTCGGGCGTGATGAACGGGAAGTCGCTGCCCCACAGGAACTGGCCGGACAGCCGCCCGCGCAGCTCCCGGATCACCTCCGGCGGGACCAGCCGCGGCGACCACCCGGAGATGTCGATATACACGTTGGTCTTGTGCAGCGCGACAGCGATCAGGTCGGCGTGCCAGGGCCAGCCGAAGTGCGCGGCCACTACCGTCAGGCCCGGATGGGCGGCGGCGACCGGATCGAGCCGCAGCGGGTGGGCGTAGTCAATCCTGATGCCCTGACCGCCGGGCTGGCGGGCGCCGATCCCGCTGGTCCCGGTATGGAACAGGGCGAGCAGGCCATGCTGCTCGCACGCGGCGAAAATCGGCTCGTAGCGCGGGTCGTCGGGAGAGAACGCCTGCAGCGACGGGTGGAACTTCACCCCGCGCAGCCCGAGGGCGGCAATGCTGGCCACCTCGTCCACGGCCGCCGTGCCCTTGTGCGGATCGACCGAGCCGAGGCCGGTGAACACGTCCGGATGGTCGCGGCAGGCCGCGGCCACCGTCTCATTCGGCACCCGCGGGCGGCCGGTCGCCGTCTCGGCATCCCAGGCCAGCAGCACCGCGCGCACATCCAGCTGCCGGTACCTGGCGGCCAGCTGATCCAGCGACTGCCGCTGCACGGGCGCGCGGAAATACGCCTCTGCTGCCTCGAGGTAGCCCGCCATGCTGCCGTCCAGCCAGTCCGGCGTGGGCAAGTGCACATGAAAGTCAATGGCGCGGGGCGACACCGGCCCATCGTAACGGCCGGCGCGCCGGCCGGCGGATCGCGCCGGGCCGCGGCGGCCGGCCGCCCGGCCCTCCCCCGCCCGCTGCCGCGGTCTCCCGCATGACCCGACCGGCATGCGGGACGAGCAGGGCGCCGCCTGCGACGAGCAGGGGAACGGCCTACGGGACGGCGAAGGCGAACCCGGTCCTGGCGGTGCGCCCGGCCACGACGGTGATCTTCCAGGTCGGCGAGCACTGGCTTGTCCCCAGCCCGCTCCAGCACACGGCATAGGTGCCGGGGGCTAGCCTGACCCGGAAGGTTCCCGAGCGGCCGACTCCCACGACGACCCGCTGCTGGTGCGCGCCGGTGAACCGCACCGTGCCCGGTATGGGCCGCCTGCCCTGGCCGGCGGACATGCGGCCCTCGATCTGGAGCCGTCTGGTGACCGTGCCCCTCGGAGCGGCGGGCGCGGAGCCGCCGCAGGCCGGCACCAGCACCAGCAGGGCAGCTATTCCGGTCCAGGCCCGCAGTCGCTTCATGGCGCCGCCCTCGCTCGCTCCGATGCCACTTGGACGGCCCGGTCCCGGTTCTGGTTCCCCCCGATCGGCGGATCCGCGCCCGGCGCCGGCCGCGAGACCCGCGGGTGATGCCCGGCGCGGGGCCAGGAGATCCGCGCACGATGCCCTGCCCGGGCGGCGGCCCGTTCCGTCCGGGGAGTCGGCTAGAGGCTAAAGCTGTGCTGGCGGCCGATGCCAGCGTCGCGGATCTCGCGGATGGTGTCGTCAACGCGCCGGATCGCGTCGCCGATGCGCTGCCGCGCACTGTCCGCGGGCAGGTCGATGGCTGCCTGCAGGCTGAGGCCGAGATGGAAGAGACTGGTGACGATCGAGTCGAGCAGCTCCCGGCCGTCATCGTCATGGACGTCCGTGACGGCGGTTCTGGCGAAGCCAGCCCGGTCCGCACCGTCCTCGGCCCCGGTGACGTCCCGGATCATGGTGAGGGCGAACTGGCCGGCCGCGGTCGCGACCGGGCTGAGAGTGATCTCGACCGGGAACGTGGTTCCGTCCTTGCGCAGCCCGACGAGATGCGCTCCGGCGCACGCCGGCCGGGGCCTGGGCGGGCGGCCGCTGACGGCCTGGTGGCTACTCTGCGCTGCCTGCAGACCGGCCGGCACGAGTGACTCGACCGGATGACCGAGCAGCTCGGCGTGCTCGTAGCCGAACATCTGCTCCAGCCGGAGGTTGGCCAGCGCGACGGCGCCGTTGCCGTCGGCCAGCGCCACCCCGTCCTGCAGGGCGTCGAGTACCTTCCATGCCACGGCCGGCGCGATGGCTGCGCCGCCGGCACCCGGCGCTGCCGCGGCGGGGTGAGCTGCTGCCCGCCCGCCACGGCCAGGCGGCTCCTCGCCCTCGCTCCCCGTCCCGGCTGGCCATGGCGCGGCGGGCACCGCCCCGGCGGGTGCCCGGCCGGCTGCCCGCGCGGGCTCCCTGGCCGCTGCCTGCGCTGGCACCGCGGCCGCCGCCCGCGGCGGCGTCCTGGCGGCCGTGGCCGCTTCCAGCGAGGGATAGATGGAGACGAGCCGGTCCAGGCCGCTGAGGCTGAGCACGCGGGCGACGATCCGCGCGGTGACCACCAGCCGCAGCTCGCTGCCGTTGAGGACGGCGCGCCGGTACGCGCGCACGAGCGCGTCGGCGCCGGCGTGATCGCACGATATCGTCGCGGTCATGTCCGCGATCAGCGCGGCGGCTCCGCGGTTGATGACCGCCAGCAGCTCTTCGCGGATCTGCCCGGCATTGGCCACGTCGATTTGCTCCGGAAGCGCGACCACTGCCTGCTGGCCGGTCCAGTTCACCGGGTAGAAGTCCTCAGGCATGACCGCGGCCAGGGCCTTCGCGGCGAGCCGCGAAGGCCGTCACTGCTGAGGTCGCGCAGAGCGCGAGGGACAAGTGGCGCATCGCAGCAGCACCCTGATTCCCGTCCGGCCTTTTGGCTCGACCGTGCCGCCAGGATCCCGAGCGACTCGATCACGTGGCAGGAGCGTAAGACGGAGCCGAAGCTTGGTAAAATAGGGCACACCCTCAGACCTGGGGGGCATGCCCTCAGCCGGGGGCATCGGCCGTCGCCCGGCGCCTGGCTGTGGCAAAGTCGGAAGATCACGCACGGCCTGGCGCCCCGGCGGCCTGGCGCGGCCTGGCGGGAGCAGGGCTGATGCGCTATCTGACCGGGAGTGCCGCACATGTCCGAACCGCCCAGTGTGCTACGTACCGTGATCGCGAGCGATAACTTCCTGACCCGGGAGGGCCTGGGCTGCCTGCTCGCCCGTATCCGGAGCATCGAGGTGGTCGGGCGGGTGGACGGCCATCCGGACACGCTCGCTGCCGTCAGCCAGTACCGCCCTGATGTGCTCATCGTCGGCATCCGCACGCCCCGGATCAACGCCGAGGCGGCTCTGACCGCCGCCCAGCAGCTGCGCAAGCAGCACCCGAGCATCGGCGTCGTGGTCATCGCCGAAGCCGGCGACGGATATGCGCTCGAGCTGCTGCGCAGCGGAGCAGCCGGCGTGGGCTACCTGCTGGACGACCGGGTCGGGGATCTTGAGACCCTGGTCAGCGCCGTGCACGGCGCGCACGCCGGTGACACCGTTCTCGACCCGTCGATCGTCAACGCCCTGGTCCGGCGCCGCCAGCCGTCGGTGCTGGACGCGCTGTCCATCCGGGAGCTTGACGTGCTCGCCGAGATGGCGCGCGGCTACGCCAACGACGAGATCGGCCGGCATCTGGCGGTGTCGAAGAAGGCCGTCGAGCGGCATGTCAGCAGCATCTTCCGCAAGCTCCGGGTGCCGGACGCCCAGCGCCTCGACCGCCGCGTCACGGCGGTCCTCACCTACCTGCAGGCGACCGGCGAGCTGGCCAGCGGCGATGTGTCCGAGCCGAGACTAGCCAGCAGCGGCTGAATGACGCGGTCACGGGCTCTCACCCGGCCGGCTGGGCCAGCGTCAGGCCGAAGTCGCCGTCAGCGTCCATCCAGAACCGCAGCATCGCCAGCCCGGCCGCGGCGAGCTCGGCCTCGATGCCGTCGCGGCGGAACTTGGCGGAGATCTCGGTGCGCATCTCCTCCCCGGCGGCGAAGGACACGGTGAGGCCGAGGTCGGCGACGGTGACCCGCTGCCCGCGCGCGGCGCGCAGCCGCATCTCGATCCACTCACTGGCGGCGTCCCACACGGCTACGTGCTGGAACTCCTCCACCGCGAAGTCGGCATCGAGCTCGCGATTGACGACGAGCAGGATGTTCCGGTTGAACTCCGCCGTCACTCCGGCCGCGTCATCGTAGGCGCGCACCAGCCGGCCCGCGTCCTTGACCAGGTCCGTGCCGAGCAGGAACGTGTCACCCGGCCGCAGGGCCGCGGCGACCTGCGCGAGGAAGCCCGCCCGGGCCTGCGGCTCGAGATTGCCGATGGTGGAGCCCAGGAATGCGATCATGCGGCGCCCGGCGGCCGGGACGGCGCCGAGGTCGCGCTCGAAGTCGCCGGTGAAAGGCGCGATCCGCAGGCCGGGATACTCAGCGTCCAGCGCCAAGCTGGCTCCGGTGAGCACGGCAGGGTCGACGTCGAAGGGCACGAACTCGCGCAGGGTCCCGGCGTCCAGCAGCGCCCGCAGCAGCAGCCGGGTCTTGGCCGAGGTGCCGCTGCCCAGCTCGACAAGCGACTCGCACCGCGACAGCCCGGCGATGTCCGCGGCGTGCCGCTGCAGGATCGACGTCTCGGCCCTGGTCAGGTAGTACTCCGGCAGCCGGGTGATCTCGTCGAACAGCTCGCTGCCCCGGGCGTCGTAGAAGTACTTGGGCGGCAGCGTCTTCGGGGTGGCGGTCAGGCCGGCCCGCACATCCGCGCGCAGCTCGTCGAGATACCGGCCGGGACGATCCTGAACGCGATTGCTCGCTGGCATCCGTCATGCCTCCAGATCGGTAGTGGTCACGGCATCGGCACTGACCTCGACCAGGTGGTGGTCGGGAACGTCGGCCCAGCGCGGGTCGTCGTCGTAAGGCTCGCTCGCCACCACCACCCCCTCGTCCGTGCGCAGCACGCTGAGCGTGTCGTTCCAGCGGGTGGCCAGAACTCGCCGTCCGTCGGTGAGCAGGAGGTTCAGCCGCGCGCCGGGATCGCGCTTGCCGAGGTCGATGACGAAATCGCCCACCCGCTCCGGTCCGAACTCGAAGAGGTGCGCCGCCAGCTGCGCGGAATCGCAGGCCGACTCGGCCGCGGGGTGCGGTCCGAGGACTGCCCGGTCCACCACGCCGTTGTGTGACAGCAGCCACCGGCCGGACGCGAACGGCGCCGCGGCTGTCTCGTCGGCTGGCATTCCCGCCGTGGCCGAGCGCACGGCGGCCAGCACGCAGGCCGAGAAGATCACCGGCGCGACGGACGCGAAGGACGCGTCACTCCACAGCGGCCGGCCCGAGCGCCAGCGCGCGGGCTCCGGCCGGGAGTCAGCGAAGAACCCGGCGCCCCATCCGTCGGCGTTCATCAGGCCGTGGCGCTGCCGCCGCGGCGCGTAGGACTGCACGAGCAGGCCGTGCTCCGGCTCGAGCAGCAGTTCGCCCAGTGAGCGCGGCGCCCCGAGCCAGGCGAGGTGACGGCACACTCAGGCGTCCCAGGCCAGCCGCAGCCCGGTGAAGATCTGCCGCCTGATCGGGTGGTCCCAGTTCCGGAACGAGGGCCGGATCGCGGACGGGGCAACCGCCCACGACCCGCCGCGCAGCACCTTGTAGTCACCACCGAAAAACGGCTCGCTGTACTGGCGGTAGATCATCGGGGTGAACCCGGGCCAGGGGGTGAAGTCGGACGACGTCCACTCCCACACATCGCCGATCATCTGCTCGGCGCCGTAGGCCGACGCGCCCTGCGGGTAGGCCCCGGCCGGAGCCGGCCGCAGCGCCATCCCGCCCAGGTTGGCCAGCCCGGCGCTGGGCGCCGACGCCCCCCACGGCCATCGTCGCCTGGCGCGGCGGCCCGGATCCCAGGCGCAGGCCTTCTCCCATTCGGTCTCGGTCGGCAGCCGGGCACCGGCCCACCGGGCGTAGGCCTCCGCCTCGAAGTAGCAGACGTGCTGCACCGGCTCATCCGGCGGCACGTCCTCCTCGACCCCGAACCGGCGCCGGGTGCCATCCGCCGCCCAGAATTTCGGCCGCTCCAGGCCGGCCTCGGCCCGGTGCGCCCAGCCCCGGCCTGACCACAGGTCACGCTGGTGGTAGCCGCCATCGGCGATGAACTCACGCCACTGCCGGCTGGTGACCGGCACCCGCCCGATCCAGAACGGCCCCACCTCGACGGTGTGCGCGGGCCGCTCGTTGTCGAGCGAGTACGGCTCGCTGGCCGCGTCGACACCGAGCACGAACGGCCCGCCGGCCACGAAGACCCGGTCCGCGCCGGGCACCTGGCGGCCTGCCGGCAAGGGCCGCTGCCCCATCAGGACAGGCGGACCCTGCCGCAGCTGCAGGGTCGCGAGCATCGTCTCGTCATGCTGCTCCTCGTGCTGGACGACCATGCCCGCGGTAAACAGCTCGTCGTCCGGGGTGCGGTCGAGCTGGTCGAGGACCCGGCCGCGCACCTCGTGGTTGTACGCTCGCGCCTCGGCCGGGGGCAGCAGCGGCAGCGCCGGGCGATCGGCGCGGCGGTGCTTGAACGCGTCATAGAGCGAGTCGACGTCAGCGGGCAGCATCCCCGGCCGGGCGGGATCGCCGCCGCGCAGCAGCCAGAGCTCCTCCTGCTGGCCGACGTGCGCAAGATCCCATACCAGCGGGCTCATCAGCGGGTCGTGCTGGGCCAGCAGCGTCGGCTCGTCGAGGTCGGTCAGCTGGAGGGTACGGGCCCTGGCCCGCTCGAGGTCGCGGATCACGTCGTCATGCATGAGCTAGCTCCTCAAAGGCGCCGCGCGGTCCGATCTCGTCAATACGGAGCGCGAGCAGGTCGCCGGGGCACCGGCCTGACTCGACCAGCTCGGCCAGGTCATCGACGGCAGGGATCAGCTCGGCGGGGACCCGCCCGGCCGCGATGGCCAGGCAGCGGCGGGCCGAATCGGCGATAACGGGGTTACCCAGTCCCTCGCGCGCCGCCTCGGTCCAGAGCGAGGCCGTGCACTCGGTGGCCTCCATCGCCTTGTCAGCGGCGACGGGGTCATCCATCAGCGTCGTGACGACGGCCGCGATGGCGGGCCACCACCGCGGCGCGGTCATGTCCAGGTAGCGCAGCTCCAGGTAACCGCGGAGCCGGACCGGAGGGAACAGCGTGGTCAGGTGCAGAGCGAGATCAGCCCTGGTCGGGACCCTGTCGCCCAGCCGGGCCAGGCCCCTCGCCCACAGACCGAACGGGACTGATCCGCAGACGGCCCGCACCTCGTCACCGCCGGTCCGGACGAAGGCCACGGGAGCTCGCAGCGCGTACCGGGCCCAGGCCGCGGCAGGGTCGAGAGCAGCGTCCGGCTTCGCGCCTGAGGCCATGCAGCCGGGCACCGGACCGCAGACCCGGGCGTCCAGGCCGCTCCACGCCCGCTGGCGAGCGGACTTCCAGCCCGTGTCGCGTCCGTTCAGCCAGGGTGAGCAGGCCGAGATCGCCACCAGCGCCGGTCCGAGCCGGTGCGCGCAGGCGACCCGCTCGGACCACCCGCGCCTCGGCCCGGCCTGCAGGTTGACCTGCATCGCCGCGGTGGAGTTCATCATGACGGCGCCCGCTGCCGCCCGCCCGGTCGCGGCGAAATGCCGTTCCATAGCTCGATATCGCGGGCGCGGGTTCACCCTGCGGGGCGACCGGAGCGGATCGGCGCCGGCATAGGCCATGCCCAGGCGGGCGCGGGCCAGCGCGAGCCGGGCGCCCAGCCCGTCATGTCGCAGGCCGGCGACGGCGGCCGCGATATCGGGCGCGGGCGGCCCGGACAGCTCGACCTGGCCGCCCGGCTCGAGGGTGACCGCGCTGCTTCCGGCCGCGGCCCGGACAGTGCTCATGACCCGGTCAATTCGCTCCCAGGCCACGGCATCAGGCACCGAGTCAAGGTCGACGAGGTGAGTTTCGATCTCGAGCCCGACCGGGCCGATCCCCGATTCCGTCAGGGCCGTCTCGCACGATCGCGCGTAGGCCGCGTCCAGCGTCAGCGGCTCGGCCTGATCGACATCTTCCGCAGCTGCATGCAAGACGGCCATGACGACCCCCTCCAGGTCCGGGCCGGCGGACTGACGAAGTCCGCCGCGGGTCGGTGCGGGGGCGACCAGGTTGCAGCCGTCCTCGGCGTGGCCACCGGCAATGGGCGGGGCCGCAGGAACATTTTAACGGGGCCGGAACCGGGCGCCCGCCGGGGCACCGCCGGCCGCGCTGAGCAGCCGGGGCCGGCCGGCCCGGCAGGCGCGCCGCCGTTCTGCCGTCAGCGGCGGGTTGAGAGGCGCTCGCCCGGACGCGGCGGGCCGGGCCAGCGGCCTGGCCCATTGCCGACATGTGGCCGCTTATGGACTTAGTCCGTGCCGGTTAGCCGAGTGCCGGGCTTCCCTGCCACGCTTCAGCCCAGGACGGGCCGTGATCGCCCGTGGACGGCTGTGATCGCGCTGGACGTGCAGGTCAGGCGGGCCGCGGCCCGGCGCCAGGAAGCTCCAGGGCGACGGCGGCGCCGCCGTGCGGCAGGTTGCGGGCTGTCGCGCGGCCGCCGTGCGCCTGCGCGATGGCGCTCACGATGGCCAGCCCGAGGCCAGCCCCGCCATCGGAGCGGGCGCGGCCAGAGTCAGGGCGGCGGAAGCGCTCGAACGCGTGCGGCAGGAAGCCGGCGGGGAAGCCGGGCCCCGCATCACAGACCTCGATGATCAGATTGGCGCGGTCGGCGCGGCCGGAGAGGCCGATGACCGTTCCCGGCGGAGCGAAGCGCAGAGCGTTATCGACCAGGTTGTCCACGGCCTCGCGGATCCGGTCCGGATCCACGTCCGCCGTGAGGTCAGCTGGCGCATCGACGGCACAGGAGACACCGGCGTCGCTGGCGCGGGCTGCCGCCTGCCCGGCGCTGCTGGCCAGCAGCAGCCGCACGCTGGTCGGTTCCCGTCGCGGAGCCAGCCTGTCCTCGTCACTGCGGGCGAGGAACAGCAGCTGCTCGGTGATCCGCGTCAGCCTCGCCGCCTCCTCACCCGCACGAGCGACCGCCTCAGCCAGTTCCTCCCGGCTCCGGCCAGGCCTGCCGGCCAGCTCAAGCTCGCCGCGGAGCACCGCGAACGGGGTTCGCAGCTCATGGCTGGCGTCGGCGACCAGAGCGCGCTGCCGGGCCAGCGCGCGCTGCAGTCGGCCGAGCAGATCGTTCATCGTGGTGGCCAGGGCCGCGATCTCATCGCCTGTCCGCGGGACCCGCACGCCTGGTGCCTGATCGCGCTCGGACAGCGCGGCCACCTCGCGGCGCAGCCGCTCGACCGGCGAAAGCGCCGCGCGGGCCAGGGCATAGGCGCCGATCCCGGCCGCGGCGACCAGCGCAGCGCCCGCGATAACCAGGCTGCGGGACACGTCACTCAGCGTGCTGTCGAATGTCTCCAGCGAGACCCCGGCGACGGCGACCCAGCCAGGGCGGACCGGCCGGGCGGCCAGGGGCTCCGCGCTGATCCGCTCGCGCTCCCCCTCATCGGCTGTGGTCAGGGTGACCTGGTGGCGGCGTGCCTGGCCGAGCTCGGCCGCGGGCAGTATCGGCGTTGTCCCGGCGTCCGCGCTCGCCCCGCGGACCCGCCCGGACGGGTCGATGACCTGGACGACATACTCGCCCGGCGCGGGGCTCCCCGCGGCCGGCGCCGTCCCGCCGCGTACGGGCAGGTACCGGCTGGCCCCGCTGAGCTGGGCGGCGAGCTGGCTGTCGATGGATCCGAGCAGCGAGGAAGAGAGCTCGGTGACCAGCAGCCAGCTGCCGGCCGCGAAGACGATCGCTGCGGCGATCGCGAAGACCACCGCCAGCCGGAGCCGGATCGACATTCCTACTCCGGCTCGGTCTGCCGGAGCCGGTAACCCATGCCCCGGACCGTCTCGATGTCGCGGCGCCCGAACGGGGCATCGACCTTGCGGCGCAGGTAATTGACGTACTGGTCGACGAGGTTGGAGCCGCCGTCGTAGGCGAAGTCCCACACGGCCTCGATGATCTGGGACCTGGTCAGCACGGCGCCAGGGTGCCGCAGGAAGAGCTCGAGCAGCGAGAACTCCTTCGGCGAGAGACGCAGCTCCGTCCCGTCCCGCCAGGCCCGCTTGCTCGCGGGATCCAGTCGCAGGTCGCCTTCGGACAGCACGGCTGGCCGGCGCCGGTCGTCGCGCCGGGCGAGCGCGCGCAGGCGTGCCGCGAGCTCGAGCAGGCTGAACGGCTTGACCAGGTAGTCATCCGCCCCGGCATCCAGGCCGCGGACCCGGTCGCCGACCTCCTCGCGGGCCGTGAGCATGAGCACGGGCGCCCAGATCCCCGCGGCTCGCAGCCGGCGGCACAGCTCGAAGCCGTCGAAGCCCGGCAGCATCACGTCCAGCACGAGCGCGGAATAGGGATTCTCCGTGGCCATCCAGAGGCCGTCCGGCCCGTCGCCGGCGACGTCGACCGCGTGGCCTTCCTCCTCGAGGGCGCGTCTTAGCAGGCGCGCCATCCGCACCTCGTCCTCGATCACCAGCACCCGCATATCGCGAGGCTACGCAGCGTGAGATGAGAAAACGATGAGAGCCGGGAAGGCGCGCTGATGTGAGATCTCACATCGTGCTCTCACGATGGGTTCATTCCGCTTGCGCAGGATCGAGTTACCGGGCACACCCGGCAGGCAGAGCGGAAGGACAAGGGGATGGACAAGGGGATGGACAAGGGGATGGACTCCGATCGCGAGTACCGCAGCGGGCAGGTGCCGCTGCCAGGCTTCGGCCCTCCGGATCGGGCCGATCCGGCCGGCCAGCCGGGACCGAGCCGCCGGGACGGCATCCGGCACGTCCGGCGGATGTCGAACTGGACGGCGGCTGCGCTGATCGTCGGGGCCGGGAGCGCCACTGTCGCCCTAGCCCACCACACCATGACCACCGCGGCCCCCGCCGCGGGCACGGCCTCAGCCACCGCCCGGGCCGGGACCGCGGCCGCCTCCGGATCAGGCGGGCCGCAGGCCGCTCACTCGGTGGCCACGACCAGCGGATCGGGCGTGACGGTGACCACCGCGACCCGCACGGTCAACGGCAAGACCGTCGTCACGCACGTACGGCACACCCCGGCCTACCACGACAGCTGACGATGATGATGATGATGATGATGACCTCAGGGCCGGACCTGGCCATCGCCCTGCCGTGGCAGCAGATCATGACGGGCGACCGCGACATTGCCGTCGCCGAGCGCGACGCGCTCGGCACCCGTGCCCGCGTCGCCGTGTGGCCGCCGGAGAACCTGGACGGCGCATGCGGCGCCGTCGACATCGTCCTGCGCGCGCTGGATCAGCAGGCGAGCCGGTTCCGGCCGGACTCGGAGATCTGCTGGATCCACGGCCGCGGCGGCGGCCTGTTCATGCTCAGTGACGGGCTGGCGGAGGCCGTCGGCGTAGCGCTGGCCGCGGCACGCTGGACCGGCGGGCTGACGGACCCGACCATCGGCAGCGCGCTCATCTCGCTGGGCTACGACCGCGACTTCGCAGCGATCGACCAGCAGTGCGGGGAACCGCCCGCTGCGCCCGTCCCGGCGCCGGGCTGGCAGTCGTTGCGGCTGGACGGAACGATGCTGCGGCTGCCGCCTGGCGTCCGGCTTGACCTCGGGGCCACGGCGAAGGGCCTGGGTGCCGACCGTGCCGCGCTGGCCGCCATGTCCGCCAGCCAGCAGGCCGGCGGGGTGCTAGCCAGCCTCGGCGGCGACATCGCGGTCGCCGGGACGCCGCCACGCGATGGCTGGCCGGTCACGGCGGCCGATACCCCCGACCAGGTCGGCTCGCGAGCCGCCCAGCTGGTCCGGCTTCCCCGTGGTGCGGTGGCGACCTCGTCGGTCAGTACCCGCCGCTGGCGGCGGGGCGGGCAGGAACTGCATCACATCGTGGATCCGCGGACCGGGCGGCCCGCGGACGGCCCGTGGCGGACGGTCACCACGGCCGCGGCGACCTGCGCCGATGCGAACGCCGCGACAACGGCGGCCATCGTGGCCGGCCAGCAGGCGGAGCGGTGGCTGGCCACGGCCGGCCTGCCGGCGCGGCTCGTCGGCCACGACGGCGAGGTCCGCTGCCTCGGCGGCTGGCCGGATGCCGACGGCGCACCCGTTCCGGTCCCGCCGGGTACTCGGGTGTACCGAGGGGTGCTGAGGCGGAGCGGGCCGCGATGAGCGCGCTGGCTGCCGTGGCGGGATCGCAGGCCCTGTGGTTCGTCTCGCGGGGCACCGGCCTGGCGCTGCTGGCCGCCCTCAGCATGGTGATGGTGCTGGGCGTGGCAGCGCGGCTGGGCTCGGCGCCGAGCCGCTGGCCGCGATTCGCGATCGCCGAGCTGCACAGGACGCTCGCGATGTTCTCGGTCGCGTTCCTCGTGCTGCATGTCGTGACCGCGATCCTGGATCCCTTCGTGACGATCGGCTGGGCCGCGACGGTGCTGCCCTTCGCGTCCGGTTACCGGACCCTGGCCATCGGCCTGGGCGCGCTGGCCGTCGATCTCGGCGGAGCTGTCCTGCTCACCAGCCTGGGCCGCGGCCGACTGGGCTACCGGGCGTGGCGGGCGGTGCACTGGCTCGCCTACCTGGGGTGGCCCGTCGCGTTCGCGCACTCCCTCACGGCGGGAACCGACATGCGGATCTGGTGGGTCGCGCTAATCGAGTGGGGCTGCGCCGCCGTGGTGGCTACCGCCGTCGTGGCGCGCATCCTGCAGGCCATCGGGCACGTCGCGCGGGGCGGCCAGCGGCCGGACGCTCCGGGCCGGCGCTGCGAGCGGACGGGCATGCCGGCATGAGGCCGGACCTGGACCGCACTCACGCACCGGCCCGGCCGGGGAGCGCCATGCTGCCCGGGCAGCTGCCCCGCCTGCTGCCAGCGGGCTTCGCGGCCGGTCCCGCGAGCATGGCCGGGCATCTCGCTCGCTACGGGCCGCTGCCGATCATCGGCCGGGGAGGCCGGCACCCTGCCTCGGTGATCGAGGAGGTGAACCGGTCCGGGCTGACCGGACGGGGCGGCGGCAGGTTCCCCACCGGTCGCAAGCTGGCTGCCGTCGCCGCCGGTCACGCCCCTGTCGTCGTGGCCAACGGCACGGAGGGGGAGCCGGCCAGCGCCAAGGACAAGGTCCTGCTCGCCCGGTCGCCGCACCTGGTGCTGGATGGTGCCGTCGTCGCTGCCGAGATAGTCGGCGCAGCGCAGGCGGTCGTGGTCGTGCACCGGTCCGTCCGTGAGATCATCGATGGCGCCGCTGCCGAGCGCATCCAGTCCCGGGCCGACCGGGTCCGGGTCAGGGTCGTCACCGCCGCCAGCCGGTTCGTCGGCGGGGAGGCCAGCGCGGTCGTGCACTGGGCTGACGGCGGTCCGCCTGCCCCCATGGCGAGGCCGCCGCAGCTGTGGGAGCAAGGCCTGGGCTCCGCGCCTACGCTCGTGCAGAATGTCGAGACGCTCGCTCATCTCGCGCTGATCGCCCGCTACGGTGCCTCGTGGTTCCGCTCGGTCGGCACGCCGCAGGAAGCCGGGTCCATGCTGGTGACTATCCTGGGCGCGGTGCGCGGGCCCGGCGTGCACGAGGTCGCTATCGGCACGCCGGTCGCTGAACTGCTCAGCCTGGCGGGTGGCGCCTCCGCGCCGATCCAGGCGCTGCTGATCGGCGGCTACTTCGGCAGCTGGGTCGACGCGGCCGCGGCGGCCTGCCTGCCATTCTCCTCGGCTGGCCTGGCCGTCCTCGGCCTCAGTGCCGGAGCCGGGGCCGGGCTGGTCGCGGCGCTGCCCGCCGATGCGTGCGGCCTCAGGGAGACCGCCCGCGTGGCGGGGTATCTCGCTGATGAGTCGGCCGGGCAGTGCGGACCCTGCCTGTTCGGCCTGGACGCGATCGCCTGGGCACTTGACCAGCTGGCCGACGGGCGCAGCCGCGACCTGCGCCTGCTGCGGCGATGGCTCGGCCAGGTCGACGGCCGCGGTGCCTGCGGTCATCCCGACGGCGCCGTCGGGCTGGTCCGCAGCGCCCTGGACCTGTTCGGGCCCGAGCTGCAGCGGCACGCCCGCGGCTGGTGCTGCGGGACGACGAGCGTCCTGCCGGTCCCGCCCCGGAGGCAGCGGTGACGGCCCGGACAGCGCAGACGCAGCTGCGGGTCGATCCCATCGCGTGCGACGGCCGCGGCCTGTGCGCAGAAATGCTGCCCGAGCTGATCTCGCTGGATGACTGGGGGTTCCCGATCATCCGTCCTGACGCGCTGCCGGATCACCTGCTGGGCGACGCCCGCGCCACCATCCGGGCCTGCCCCAAGCTCGCGCTCCGGCTCGAGCGCAGGCCCTGGCGGTGAGGCTGCCCAGCGGGTGCCGGCTGCGGGCAAGCAGCT
>Ga0181536_10000132_pt1 | contig 82333 bp, 81 predicted proteins | sample PEATcosm2014_Bin_41_FD_121105 | JGI IMG/M metagenome (GOLD analysis project Ga0181536, IMG submission 121105) | Peatland microbial communities from MTU Mesocosm Facility, Houghton, MI, USA - PEATcosm2014_Bin17_60_metaG | ecosystem: Environmental > Terrestrial > Soil > Wetlands > Peat | place... | reverse complement strand
TCCTTGCTCGGGATCGGGTTGGTTTCGCAACCCCGAGTCTTGCGCTCGACCGGTTCCGAGCGGGAGGGGAACTGACCTTCTTCGACGATGTGCGGACCACAGTCGCCCTCCAGGCGACGGCTGGGGCCGGATCCGTTCGACCGGCTTGTCAGCGAGAGCGAGGCAACCGCTCTGTCATCCCATCACATACTGCGAAGAACAGAAGCCCGAACGATGGGCCCGACGACGAAACGCACCGGCAGCCGAGCCGACGCCGCCACCGCCCTGTTCGAGGAGCTGGCGTCCAAGGGCCATGAGCCCCTGCTCCACCACACGACGGCACGATCCGCATCGACCTGACCGACGACACCGGCGTCGAGCACTGGTTTGTCACCGTGACCCGAGGCGACGTGTCGGTTTCACACCGCAACGCCAAGGCCGATTCCGTCATGCGCACCGACAAGGCACTGTTCGAAGGCATGGCCAAAGGCACCGTGAACCAGACCGCGGCACTGCTGCGCGGAGTGGTCGAGATCGAAGGCGACGTCGGGCTCCTCACCTCGTTCGCCCGGCTGTTCCCAGGGCCGGCGAAGTCGCGGGCCTCGTTCCTCGAGCGACAGAAGGAGATCGCAGGATGAGCGACGATGTGGTAAAGATCCTCGACGGCAACACGTTCGTCGTGAGCGACTCACGCGGCGACATCGAGGCCTCGCTCACCGACCCCACCGGGCTGTTCTCCTTCGAAACCCGGTACTTGTCCCGCTGGGTGCTCACGATCAACGGCGAGCGGCTCGACGCCTTGTCCACCGACGACCTGCAGTACTTCGAGACGCGTTTCTTCCTGGTCCCGGGGACCGGCACGGTGTACGTGGACGCCGACATCTCGGTCATCCGGCGCCGGGTGGTGGCCAATGGATTTCACGAGGAATTGGTCGTGATGAACCATGCGGCCGAAGCAGTCGACCTTGTGATCCGGATCGACGCCGGATCCGACTTCGCCGACCTGTTCGAGGTGAAGGACGCCTTGAAGAAGAAGGGTACCTACGAGCACGGCGTGGAGAACGACTGCCTGAAGCTCAAGTACCGGCGCCAGACCTTCGAGCGCGAGACGTGGATCATGGCCACCTCGCCCGCGGCCGTCGACGAGAAGGGCCTGACGTTCACCACGACGGTCAAGGCCCATGGCCAATGGAGCACGGAGCTGATCTGGTCGACCTCGCCGCGTTGCGATTCGTCGCCCCCGTGCTCCCCAGGCACGCCCTGCCGGCCGCGGGCCTGCCGTGGTTCATGACCATGTTCGGACGCGACTCCATCTTCACCAGCCTCCAAGCGTTGCCCTTCACTCCCGACCTGGCCGCCACCACGCTGCGCGCCCTCGGGGCGCGCCAGGGGACACGGCTCGACGACTTTCGAGACGAGGACCCGGCTCGCATCCTCCACGAGAGGCGCTACGGCGAGTTGACCGCCTTCGAGGAACGCCCGCACTCGCCCTACTACGGGTGTGCCGACGCCACCCCGCTCTACGTCATCCTGATGGACGAGTACGAGCGCTGGACCGGGGACGTCAAGCTCGTGCGCGAGTTGGAGTACGAAGCGCGCGCCGCGATCAATACGCCGACCTCCAGGGCAACGGGTACATCTCCTACAAGCGCCGCAACGAGAAGACCGGCCTCGAGAATCAGTGCTGGAAGGACTCATGGGACTCGATCTCCTATCGCAACGGCGATCTCCCGGGATTCCCCCGGGCCACGTGCGAGCTCCAGGGCTATGCCTACGACGCCAAGATGCGCGCGGCGCGCCTGGCCCGCAAGGTCTGGCACGACATCAGCTTCGCCGAGCGCCTCGAGAAGGAAGCCGCCGACCTGAAACGCCGGTTCAACCGGGACTTCTGGGTGGAAGACGGTGAGTACTTCGCGGTGGCCCTCGACCCCGAGGGACGCCAGGTCGACACCTTGACCTCGAACAATGGCCACCTGCTGTGGAGCGGGATCGTCGACAAGTCCAAAGCCAAGGCGGTGGCCGCCCATCTGGTGGGAAGCCGCCTGTTCTCCGGGTGGGGCGTGCGCACCCTGGCCCGAGGCGAGGGACGGTTCAACCCCATCGGTTACCAGGTCGGGACGGTCTGGCCCTTTGACAATTCCTTCATCGCCTGGGGCCTGCGACGCTACGGCTTCAAGCAGGAGGCGGCCCAGATCGCCGAGGGCATGCTCGCCGCGGCCGAATTCTTCGCCGGCCGCCTCCCCGAGGCCTTCGGCGGCTACCCGCGGGACATGACGAAATACCCGGTCCAGTACCCGACGGCCTGCAGCCCCCAGGCCTGGTCGACGGGGGCGCCCCTCTTGTTGCTGCGGACCATGCTGGGTCTCGAGCCTGTCGGCGACAACCTGGTGGTGGACCCCGCACTCCCGAACATGATCGGCCGCATCGAACTCCTCGACATCCCGGGCCGATGGGGACGGATCGACGCCTTCGGCCGGGGACGCGTGGACACGGCCCGCGCCGGGCGAGGCAGCTAGGCAGATCCCGAAGGGGCGTCGCGCAGGGCGTGGGCCAGGGCATAGGCGCGACGCCGGGAGACGCCGAAGCGGCGGGCCACGGTGCTCGACGCGTCGCGCAGGCTGTCGCCCGCCGCCACCTGGGCGGCCAGCGCCGCGGCCAACTCCGCATCGCCGACGGGGGCGCTCGGCGGCGCACCGGCGACGACGATCACCACCTCGCCGAGGACGTCGCGCGCGGCAAACTCCGCCGCCGCGGCCGACAGCGTTCCGCGCCACACCTCCTCGTGGACTTTGGTCAGCTCCCGGGCGACGGCCACCCGACGATCCGCACCGGCCGCGGCGGCCAGGTCGGCCAGCGTGGCGGCGACGCGACCGGGGGCCTCGTAGAGCACCGCGGTACGGGTGTCGGCGGCCAGGGCCTCGAGGCGGCGGCGGCGCTCGGCCCCCCGACGGGGCAAAAAGCCCTCGAAGCAGAACCGGTCGCTGCCGAGCCCGCTCACGACCAGCGCGCCGAGCGCGGCGTTCGGCCCCGGTACCACCGAGACCGTCGCGCCGGCTTCGATGGCGGCCGCCACCAGTCGGGCCCCGGGGTCCGAGACGCCGGGCATCCCGGCGTCGCTCACCACGGCCACCGTTTCCCCGACGGCGAGACGGGCCAAGACCTGCGGGATCCGAGCCTGCTCGTTGTGCGCATGGAGCGACATCAGGCGCACGCCGCTCACCCCGGCATGGGTCAGCAGCGCTCGGGTGCGGCGTGTGTCCTCGCAGCACACGACGTCGGCCTCGGCCATCACCGACACGGCGCGCGGCGACAGGTCACCCAGGTTGCCGATGGGGGTCGCCACGAGCACGACCCGGCCTCCGGTCGTCATTCGATGCCGCGCAGCTCGAGGTGGTCGCCGCGGCGAAGCGCCCAGCGCTCGAAGGCGCCGGCTTGCGCCTCGAGGACCATCCGGCCCCGCCGACGCGGCAACGCGACCCTCCAGGGGACGAGGTGCACGATGTCGAGGACCTCGAGGTCTCGGTCGAGGAAGGCCACGTCGATGGCGAAGCGCATGCCCAAGCTGTGCACCGATCGGGTCCGGTCGAGGATGAGTGCGCCGTCGATCCCGTCGCGGCCGAGCAGCCCGCGCGTCCGGGCCGAGAACGACGTGGCCACCTCGGCCGAAGCCAGGACCGTGCCGTCGCGCAGTAGCCACAGCGGCGACCCGTCCATCGCCGTCCTCAGACGTTGAACCGGATCTCGAGCACGTCGCCGTCTTTGACCACGTAGTCCTTGCCCTCGAGGCGAAGCTTGCCCGCCGTCTTGGCCGCGGCCCACGAGCCGAGCTCGATGAGCTCGTCCCAGTGGATGACCTCGGCGCGGATGAAGCCGCGCTGGAGGTCCGAGTGGATCACGCCGGCACACTCGGGCGCGGTCGCCCCCGCCCGAAAGCTCCACGCCCGCGACTCTTTGTCACCGGTGGTGAAGAACAGGCGCCGGCCGAGCAGGTGGTACGCCACCCGAGCGACGCGCGCCAGGGCGCCCTCGCCCAGCCCGAGACCCTCGAGAAGCTCGGCCCGCTCTTCGGGTCGGAGCTGGGCGGTCTCCGCCTCGAGCTGGACGCTCACGCCCAGCGCCTCGCCGTGGCCGCCGAGCTCGTCGGCCACCGGGCCCACGAAGGTGTCGGCCTTTTCCAACTGCGACTCGCCCAGGTTCACCACGGCCAGCACGGGCTTGTCGGTCAGGAGGAACAGGCTCCGGCGCAGGGCCCGCTGCTCAGGGTCGAGCTCGGCGCGATACAGCGGCGTTCCGCCGGAGAGCACGTCGTAGGCGGCCTCGATGGCCTTGACCTCTGCCCCGAGCGACTTGTCGGCACGAGCCGCCTTGCGGCGCTTGTCGATCTGGGACTCGATGCTCGCCACATCGGCGAGGACGAGCTCGAGCTCGAGCGTGGTCAAGGCGTCGAGCGGGTCCGTGTCCCCGGGCACTTCCTCGTCCTCGAAGGCGCGCAGCACCAGGCACAGGGCGTCCACCTCACGGATCCCGGCCAGGAAGCGGTTGCCGAGACCCTCCCCTGCCGAGGCACCGGCCACCAGCCCGGCGATGTCGACGACCTCCACCCCGGCACGCACCACCTTCTTGCTGGCGCTCATGGCAGCCAGGGCGTCGAGGCGCGAGTCGGGCAGCGGAGCGATCGCGACCGAGCTCTCGGTCGTGGTGAACGGGTGGGCGGCCACCGGGGCCGAGGCGCCGGTCAGGGCATTGAACAACGAGGTCTTGCCCGCATTGGGCAGTCCGACCAGTCCGATGCGCTCCATGGACCTCCGACGCTACTCGCCAGGTGGGGTGCGCTCCGATGGTCGCTGGCGCCGGCAGCGCCGACCCAAGTAGCGTCGGGCGCCATGTCGAAGCGGACCACGAAGCGCAAGATCCGGGCCACCAAGAAGGCCAACCACGGCAAACGGCCGAACGCGGGGCGCTGACCGCCCCGTCCCGACACGCTCCTGGAGGTCCGACCTTCAGGCGCCGACGCCGGCGCCGCGGGCACGCAGCAGGTCGACCAGGGTGGTCGGTACGTCGGTGATGATCCCGTCCACGCCCAGGTCCACCAGGCGATCCATCTCCTGGCGATCGTTGATGGTCCACACGTGGACGGCCAGTCCCGCTCCATGGGCCGCCTCGATGAACCTCTCGTCGACCACCACGACGTCTCCGCGGCCGGCGGGCACCTGCAGGGCCACGGCGCTCATGGCCGGCACCGGCTCTGCCTGGTGCACGGCGCGCCAGAATTCGCCCGTGGCCAGGGTCCCCGCCGACGTGGCAATGCCCGGCGCGTGCCGGCGAAAGTTCTCTGTGGCGATGTCGAGAAACGACGCCACGATCACGCGTCCGGTGTTGCCGTGCTCGTCGAGGCGGCGGGCCAGCTCCTCTTCGTAGGCCTCGACAGCCGGAGCCGTCGCCTTGATGTCGAGATTGAGGGCCACGTCCGGGTGCTGGTCGAGGAGGGCGAGCACCTCGTCGAGGGTGGCGATGGCGAAATCCGGGTCGGCAGGAGCACGGCCGCGCCACGGATAGTCGGCCGGGTCGAGACCTTCTGTCACATCGGCACCGGGCGCGAACCAATAGGCGTTGTCCAGGGCTCGCACCTCGGCGAAGGTCATGGCGTGGATGGCGCCCCGGCCGTCGGTCGTCCGGTCGACGGTGCCGTCGTGGCTCACCACGAGCACGCCGTCCGCCGTGGCGTGCACGTCCAATTCGATGCCGGTGGCACCGAGCTCGAGCGCCCGCCGGATGGCGAACAGCGTCGACGACGGGGCCTCCCACGCACCGCCCTGGTGCGCGTAGGCCAGGACGCGCCGATCAAGCCAAGGATTCGTCGCCCCATTCCCCACGGCGCCAACCTATCCTCGTCCGCACGATGCTCGACCACATCCTGGTAGACCTCATCAGCCACACCCGCCATGCCTTGGAGGGCGCTTTGCTCCAGCGCCAGGCCGTCGAAGAGCGTTTCCAGGTCGACGTCTTCCTGGGCGACGTCTCGTGGGAGACGTCCTATTCGCTGCCGGGTGAGGAGAACCCACCACGGGTCCGGGCCGACCTGTCCGTGGACTGGCCCACCTGGAGCCAGAGCGCGTATCGCTCGTGGTCCATCGGCGAGCCCCCCGAGGACCTCCCCGAGGTGGTCGTGGAGATCGCCCTGCGCGTCCAGCGCCTGGCCGAGGTCCCCGACGTCGCCGTCGTGCTGGCCTGCCTACCCGAGGAGAGCGCACCCATCGGGGGTGACACGCTACTGCGGGCCGCCCCGGTGGTCGAGCAGGTCTACGCCGGGGCCGGCGAAGCCCCACGCGTGGCCGTCGAGACCACCTATCAGGGCACGTTCCGACTCGACGAGTCGGCCCTCGAGGACCCCTCGACACTGGCCGCCCCCATGGGAGAGCTGGCCCGATGGGTGGCCTCCGTCCTCGTCCGGCTCGGTGACCTCGACCTGCGCTATGTCCCGCCCGAGCCGCCGGCCGGCGAGCACGATCACCCCTCGGACTGACGACGGCCGCCGGGGCACGGTCCCTCGATCGCACCGGTCCGGGGTCAATACTGACCGACCATGACTTCCAATCCGTCTCGCCGCCGCGGCCGGTGGTCGCCGGCACTCATCACCACGTTCGCCGTGGCGACTCTCGCTTCGGCGTGTTCGAGCTCCTCGACGACCTCGCCTCCGTCGGCGACCACCTCGACCACCTCGACCACGGCGACCACGGCGACCACGGCGACTGCGGCGACTGCGGCGGCGCCGACGACGCAGCCTGGCGGAGCGATCGCCACGGGCGCCATCACCTGCGACGAGGTCACCGGGTCCATCACCTTCGACCCGCCCCTGACCACCGGGGGCACCAGTCCGGAGACGACCCAGATCTCCCTCACTCCCAGCGGGTGCGTGACGACCGGTAGCGACGCGCAGGTCACCAGCGCCGCGGCTACGGCGACCCTGTCGAGCGCCACGAACAATTGTGCGTCCCTGCTCAGCTCCAAGCCCGTGGCCGTCGCCGCTTCCTACACCCCGAGCTCCGTCCACGCCAGCGTGGTGGCCTTTTCGGGCTACGCGATCGTGAGCGCCCCCACCACCGCCGATGTGGGGTTCAGCCTTCCCGGCAGCGGTGGCACGGCCACGGTGACGGGTTCGTTCGCCGGCACCGACAAGGGCGCCAAGTCGACGGCGACCATCTACTCCACGATGACGCCCACCCAGGCGCTCGCCGCCTGCGCCGCGGCGGGAGGCCTGGTGTCGCTGTCGTTGGCCGCGGGCTCGGTCACGCTCTCGTGATCGCCTTCCCGGCGACGCCCGCCCGCCCGCCGGCGGTCGGCCCTCAGGCCATCCCGGCGCGCGCCGCCAGCCGGCGCAGGTCTGCGTGGGGACGGGCCCCAATGTGCGAAATGATCTCGGCCGCGCAGATCCCGCCGAGGCGCGCCGAGTCCTCGGGTCCGTACCCCGACGTCAGGCCGTGGAGGAATCCGGCCGCGTAGAGGTCACCGGCACCGGTCGTGTCGATCACGCGCTCGACCGCCTCAGCGGCGATGGCCAGCGAGCCCGAGGCGGTGACCACCACCGACCCCTTGGCCCCCCGGGTGAGCGCGGCCAGCAGACCCGTCTCCTCCACCGCCGACAACGCGTCGTCGAACCCGTCGACCCCGAAGAGCAGCAGCGCCTCCTCCTCGTTGGCGAAGAGGACGTCGACGTCGTCGCGCAACAGCTCGAGGAATTCGGCGCGATGGCGTTGGACGCAGAACGGGTCCGACACCGTCAGGGCCACCAACGCCTCGGCACCATGGGCGACCTCGATGGCCCGGCGCAGTGCCGTCTTGGCCGGGCCGAGGTCCCACAGGTATCCCTCGAGATAGACGACCTGGGCACGGGCGATGAGCTCCTCGTCGAGATCGGCCGGCCCGAGCGTTGACGCCGCGCCGAGATGCGTCGCCATCGTCCGCTCGCCGTCCTCGGTCACGAACACCAGGCAGCGACCAGTGGCCAGATCGGCATCGGGGTCGGCGTCACGGCCGAGCGCGACGGGCGCAGTGCGCCCCATGACGACACCGGCGGCGGTGATGTCATGGAGGAACACGTCGCCGAGCTCGTCGGAAGCCACCTTGCCCACGTACCCGGAGCGACCGCCGAGGGCGGCCACACCGGCGGCGGTGTTGGCGGCGGACCCGCCCGAGACCTCCGTGGCCGGCCCCATCGCCTCGTACAAGGACGCGGCCCGCGCCAGGTCGACGAGCGCCATGGACCCCTTGACCAGCCCGAGGCGCTCGAGGTCCTTGTCCGACGACGGGGAGAGGACGTCGACGATGGCCGAGCCCACGGCTACGACGTCGAGGCCCTGGTCGGGAGCGGAGGCGTCGAGGCCCGGATCGTTGTCGTGCACGGCGAGCGAACCTAGTGCGTGGCGGCCGGGACGAACGAACCGGATCGGGCCTGGCCGTTGCGGCGGCGGGTAGCCTGCGCCGAATGACCGATGCCTCCGTGGGTGATGACGACCCTTCCGCCGCGTTCCGTCTGCCCTATAGCGTAGAGCCGCGCCGCTACGAGCTGCGCCTGGCTCCCGACCTCGACGCGGCCCGCTTCACCGGTGACGTGCGCATCGACGCCGTCGCCGTCGAGAAGGTGACGGAGATCGTCATGCACGGCGCCGAGCTCACCATCGCCGCTGCATCGGTGTCCCAAGGCGACGCCCCCGCCATCGCCGCGACGACCGAGCTCGACGAGGCCGGTGAGCGACTCACGCTTCGCCTCGAGACCCCCGTGGAGCCGGGCCCGCTCACCGTGTTCATCGCCTTCGCCGGCATACTCAACGACAAATTGCACGGCTTTTACCGATCGACCTTCGTCGACGGTGATGGCGTCTCGAGGACCATCGCCACCTCGCAATTGGAGGCCACCGACGCCCGGCGCGCCTTTCCCTGCTTCGACGAGCCCGATCGCAAGGCGGTCTTCTCCGTCACCCTCGACGTCCCGGCCGGGCTCGCCGCCTTCTCCAACGGGCCGCCGGTGACCGAGGAAGCGCTCGACGGCGGCCGTCGTCGGATCCGGTTCGGCGACACGATCCCGATGTCGACGTATCTGGTGGCCTTCGTCGTCGGGCCGTTCCTCGCCACCGAGCCGGTGGTCGCCGTGGACGTCCCCATCCGGGTGGTGCACGTCCCCGGCAAAGAGGGTCTCACCCGATTCGCCCTGGAGGTGGCGGAACATGCGTTGACCTTCTTCTCCGAATGGTTCGGCATCCCGTACCCGGCGGAGAAACTCGACCTCCTAGCCGTTCCCGACTTCTCCTTCGGCGCCATGGAGAACCTGGGGTGTGTCACCTTCCGGGAGACCGCACTGCTCGTCGACCCCGCTCGGGCGTCGCGCCCCGAGCTCGAGCGCGTGGCCGTGGTGGTGGCCCACGAGATCGCCCACATGTGGTTCGGGGACCTCGTCACCATGAAGTGGTGGAACGGCATCTGGCTCAACGAGGCCTTCGCCACGTTCATGGAGTTGCTGTGTGTGGATGCCTTCCGCCCCGAATGGGAGCACTGGCTGAGTTTCGGGCGCGAGCGCGACGTCGCCATGGCCACCGACGCGCTCCATAGCACCCGTCCGGTCGAATATCCCGTGGGGCCGCCCGAAGAAGCCCAGGGCATGCTCGACGTCCTCACCTACCAGAAGGGTGCCGGCGTACTGCGCATGCTCGAGCGCTACCTCGGGGCCGAGCCCTTCAAGGCCGGCATCCGCCGGTATCTCGAAGCCCATCGATTCGGCAACACCGAGACGACGGACCTGTGGGACGCCATCGAGGAGGCCAGCAGCGAGCCGGTGCGCGCCATGATGGATACCTGGATCCTCCAAGGCGGGTTTCCCCTGGTGTCGGTCGCGCCGGATGCGCCCGGTGCGGTCGTCTTGTCCCAGGCGCCGTTCAGCTATCAGCCCCCCGACCCCGCCGGCACCAGCGCCATCGGGAATCGCTGGCAGATCCCGGTGCTGGTCCGTGCCATCGGCGGCGGCGAATCGAAGGCCCTGATGGCCGACGAGTCGCACACCGTGGCCGTCGGCGCGGCGAACGTGGGCACCGGCGACGGGGCCGTGGTGGTCAACGCCGGCGGTTCGGGCTTCTATCGGGTCGCCTATTCCGAGGCCGCGCTCGGACGACTGACGGCCAACCTCGACGCGCTCACCGCTCTCGAGCGTTTCAACCTCTGCGGCGACACGTGGGCGGCGGTGATGGCCGGTCGCGTCGGACTCGAGGCCCACCTGGCCCTGGCCGAGGCCGTCACCGACGACGACCCGGACGTGTGGGCCCAGATCAGCGGGCCGTTGGGGCTGCTCGACCTGGTTCTCGACGATGCGACGCGCCGGGACCTGGCCTCGTATGTTCGCCTGCTGCTCGGCCCGGTGCTCGATCGAGTCGGCTGGGAGCCCGGACCCGACGAGGCCGAACGGACCCCGAAGCTGCGGGCTCAGATGATCAGCGCGCTGGGGACCATCGGCGAAGACGTGGAGGTGCGACAACGCGCCGATGCGTTGTTCGCGATGGCGCGGGCCGGCACGTCCTCGCTCCCCCCCGACTCGGCCTCGGCCGTCCTCGGGGTCGTGGCCTCCTCTGGCGGTGCCGCGCAATTCGATGCCTTCGTCGACGCCTATCGCCATCCGGAGACGCCGCAAGAGGAGATCCGCTACCTCATGGCCTTGACCGGGTTCCGCGACGACGAGCTGGCCGGTCGGGCCTTCGACATGGCCATGACGGAGGTGCGCACGCAGAACGCGCCCTTCTTCATCAGCGCACTGCTGGCCAACCGGTTCACCGGGGCGGGGACGTGGGCCCGGGTGGTCGACCACTGGGACGAGATCTTGGCCAGACTCCCCGCGGCCAACCTGTCGTCGATGCTCAGCGGCGTGCGGTCGCTGTGTCGCGAGGCGCGCATCGCCGAATCGGTGGCCGAATTCCTCCACGGCCATCCGGTCGCCGTTGGGCAGCGCAGCGTCGCGCAGACGCTCGAGCGGCTGTCGATCAACGTGGCGTTCGCCGAGCGCATGAGAGTCGAGGCGCGAGGCGCCCTCACCGCCGGCGCCTCGCGCCTCGGGGCCGATTGAGCGGGTGAGCCTTTCTGTCGTCGCCGTCACCTTCGGCCTCATGTTCGTGGCCGAATTTCCCGACAAGACGATGATCGCCACCGTCATCCTGGCCAGCCGTCACCGGGCGCTGCCGGTGTGGCTCGGCGCCGTCGGCGCCTTCACGGTGCACGCAGCACTGGCCGTGGTGGCCGGATCGCTCCTGGCGAAGTTGCCCCACCGGATCGTGGAGTCGGTGGTCGCCGCCCTGTTCGCGCTGGGCTCGGCCTACCTGCTGCTCAAGCGTGAGACGAAAGAGCTCGAGGAGGGCGAGCAGGAGGCGGAGAAAGTCCAGGACCCCAAGCGCATCGCCCTGGCCGCATTCGGCGTCATCTTGGTGGGCGAGTTCGGCGACCTGACCCAGATCCTGGCGGCGAACCTCGCCGCCAAGTACCACCAGCCGCTGTCGGTGTTCGTCGGCGCCGTCCTGGGACTGGCCGCGGTGTGCGGGGTCGGCGTGATCGGCGGACGCGCCGTGATCCGCATCATCCCGCTCACCGTTGTGCGCAAGACTGCCGGAGTGCTGCTCGCCGGCCTCTGTGCCTACACCGTGTACTCGGCGGTGACGGGATGACCGACGCGGTTCCCGCGTCTCTGCCGGCGCCGGGCTCGGCCGGGCGTCTCGAGGCGCTTCTGGCCTATGCCCGCACGGTCAAGGGCTTCATGCCCGACGACGAGGGGGCCGCCCTCTTCGACGCCGCCCGGCGGGCCGGCGGGCAGGCCGGGACGTCCACGCTCCTCGAGATCGGCGCGTGGTGCGGCAAGTCCACCGTCTACCTGGGCGCCGGCGCCGAAGCGAGCGGGGCCGTGCTCTTCAGCCTCGACCACCACCACGGCTCCGAGGAGAATCAGGCCGGGTGGGAGCATCATGACCTCGAGGTCGTGGACACGCGCACGGGCCGCATCGACACCCTGCCGCTGTGGCGCCGGGCGGTGGAAACGGCCGGGCTCGAGGCCACCGTGGTGGGCCTGGTCGGTGACTCGCCGACGGTGGCGGCGCGCTGGGGCACACCGCTGCATCTGTGCTTCATCGACGGGGGCCACGGTGCGGGCCCCGCCTGGGCCGACTTCGGGGGCTGGGCGCCGCATGTGGTCGTCGGTGGCCTCCTGGCCATCCACGACGTCTTCCCCAACCCCGCCGACGGGGGTCGCCCACCGTACGAGTTGTGGTGCCACGCCCTGGAGAGCGGCGAGTTCGCCGAGGAGAGCGAATGTGGGTCGCTGCGCGTCCTCAGGAGGGTGGCACCACCGAGCGCACCGTGACGCCGGTGCCGGTGCCGGTCGCCGGGCGGGCCCCCGACGGGAGCACACCGGGCGACGGCACGGTCAGGTCCAGGCCGGCGGGAGCGACTCCCCCCGGAACAGGCCGGTCGCCGGGCTCGCGCCCGAGAGCGCGTCGGCGGCGAGGATCATGGCCCCGGCCGTATAGGTGGTGCGCTCTTCGAAGGGGAACGTGACGCGTTCGGGGTAGACCATGCCGGTCCAATACGAACCGTCGTCGCAGCGGTGCACCTGGGCCCACTCCAGCAGGGACACCGCCGCGTCGCGTCGCCCCAGGGCGTCGAGCGCGAGCACGCACTCGGCGGTCTCCGCCGCGGTCACCCACGGTCCGGTGGACACACATCGCACCCCACGTCCCTCCATGACGAAGGTGTCCCACCAGGCGTCGATGCGCTGATCGGCGCCTTCACCTTCGAGCGCGCCGGAGAGGACCGGGTAGTACCAGTCCATGGCGAATTCCTCTTTGGGCTCGAAGGCGTCGGGGGTGAAGGCGATCGCATGGGCCAGGCGACCCGCGGCCAGTTCCCAATCGGGCCGTTCGCGCCCCAGGGTCTCGGCACAGGCCACGCCGCAGCGCAGGGCGTGGTAGATCGACGACGAGCCGGTGAGCAGTGCGTACGCGCCGGGGCGGCCGTCGGGGTCGATCGACCAACGGATCGTCCCGTCGTCGCGCTGCCAGCGCAGCACGAATCCGATGGCCCGGTCCACCATCGGCCACATCGCCTCGAGCACGACCCGCTCGCCGGTCACCAGGTATTGATGCCACGCGCCGGTGGCCACGTAGGCGCAGACGTTCGTGTCGAGGCGGGGATCTTTCACCCCCGTGCCCGACAGGTAGTAGTTGAACCACGAACCGTCGGGGAGCTGGGCGTCAGCCATCCACTGGTACGCCGCCAACGCCTCGTCGGCGAATCCGGTGACGGTCAGCGCCATGGCCGCTTCCACGTGGTTCCACGGGTCGCAGTGCCCGCCCTCGAACCACGGGATCATCCCGTCGGGGCGCTGGACGGCGACGATGGAGGCGGCCGTGTCGATCACCTCGGCGGCCGAGATGACGCCGGGCACCTCGAGCGAGCCGGGCGCGATCGGGTCACCGGGCGCGGCCGGCGCGACTGGAGCGGCGATGACGGATTCGCCGGAGACCGGCCCCTCGGTGGTGGTCATGCGGGCTTCTCCAAGTAGACGACGAGGCTCTTTCCGAGCACGGGGTTGAGCAGTCGCTCCGCCGTTCGGGTCGATCGGGGGGCGCTAGTGATGTCCCAGACGAGCAGGCGATGATAAGCGCGCACGGCCGGGTGGTCGTCGCGCTTGGGCCCCACCACGCAACGAAGCCACCAGTAGGGAGAGTGCAGCGCGTGGGCATGGTGGCTGCCGAGCAGGCGCAAGCCGCTCAGCCGGAGGCGGGCGAGCAAGGTCGAGCGCCGGTAGATCCGAACGTGGCCACCGGGGATGTCGTGGTACTCGTTCGACAGCGCCCAGTTCACGGCCTCGGGGCCAAAGCGCGGCACGGTGACCGCCATGGTGCCCCCGGGACGCAGTACCCGGGTGAGCTCCGCCATGGCCGCCGTGTCGTCGGGGATGTGCTCGAGGACCTCCGCGGCGATGACGCGATCGAAGACGCCGTCGGCGAACGGCAGGCGCAGGGCGTCACCTTGGACGGCCCCGGCTTCGTCCTCGGCGCGGATCTCCCCGGCGTCGAGCATGGCGCCGATCGTGTCGCGCACCTGGGTCACCTCGGTGGCGGCGGCATCGACGGCCACCACCTTGGCCCCGAGGCGCACGGCCCCGAATGCATGACGCCCTCCCCCGCAGCCCAGGTCGAGTAGTCGCTCGCCGTCGCGCACGCCGAGGCGCTCGTAGTCGACCGTCAGCACGGCCCGGACTCCCCTGCGGTAGTCGCCGCCGGAGTCGGAGTCGCGCCGCCGGAGCGACGGTGCTCGTCGAGCACCACGGCATACTGCTCGGCCGTGCCCCGAGCGGTGGCCTGCCAGGTGAAGCGGCCGAGCACGCGTTGGCGGCCGCCCTCGCCGAGACGGGCCGCGAGCGCCGCGTCGTCGAGCACGCGGCGAATGGACTGGGCCAGGGCCTCGGGGTCGTTCGGGGGCACGAGCAACGCCGTCTCGCCGTTGCTCCCGACCACCTCGGGCAATGCGCCTCCGGTGGTGGCCACTAGCGGGACCCCACAGGCCATGGCCTCGATGGCCGGCAAGGAGAAGCCCTCGTACAGCGACGGCACCACCGCCACCTCGGCCTCGGCGTACAGGCAGGCCAGCTCGTCGTCGGAGATGCCGCGCTCGCAACGCACGGTCGACTGCAGGTCGAGGCGCTCGATGGTCCGGGCCACGCGCCCGCCCTCGGTCGGCTTGCCGATGACCACCAGCTCCACGTGGCGCTCGGTGCGCAGCTTGGCCACGGCCTCGAGCAGCGGGACGAGTCCCTTCATGGGTACGTCGCTCGAGGTCGTCACCATGAGGCGCCCAGGCACCTTGGGGCGCTCGGGACGCGGCCGAAAGACCGTGTGGTCGACGCCCACGGGCACGACCGTCATGCGGGCGGGATCCACGCCCATCTGGGCGGCGATGTCGCGCTTGGACGACTCGGAGACGGTCACGATCCTCGGGAGCTTGCGGGCCACGCGCATCTGCATGCCGAGGAAACCGAACCACCGTCGCTGGGTGAGGCGCCGGTAGGTGTTCTCGGCGTGCGACAGGGCCAGCTCTCGGTCCACCGTGATCGGGTGGTGCAGTGTGGTGAGCAGGGGCCACCCGTCCTCGAGCATCCCGAGGAGCCCCGACCCGAGGCACTGGTTGTCGTGGACGATGTCGAATTCGCTCCGCCGGGCCGCCAGGATGCGCCGGGCCCGCAGGGAGAAAGTGCGCGGCTCGGGGAAGCCGGCGGTGCACATGACCCCGAACTCGAGCCAGTCGTGAACCGACTGCAGCTCACGGGGATGGGGTACCCGGAAGGGGTCGGGGTCGCGGTAGAGGTCGAGGCCCGGTACCGGCGTAAACCCGACGCCGGCGTCGAGGACGGGCCAGGGCTGGCCGGAGAACACCTCGACGCTGTGGCCCAGCCCGACGAGCTCGCGAGCCAGATGGCGGGTGTAGACGCCCTGGCCTCCACAGCGGGGGTTGCCCCGGTAGACCAGGTACGCCACCCGCAGGCCTCCCGGCGCCGGAGGGGTGGCGGGCACCCGGCCGGGCACCTGGATCAGGGTGCTTCGCTCCCACGACTGGCGCAGCTCGGTGACCCGCTGGATCGGGCCTTTAGGCACCCAGATGCCTCTCGTCGCCGATCATGACCGGTCAGCCTCCCAAGGATCGGCACCCCGGCGCAAACGGCCCGCATTTCGATTGGGAGGTGCAGCCGGCCAGAACCCACTAGGTTGGCGGGGGTTGCGGTGCCCGTCGCCCTCGGGGGCGACATCCATGACCATAGAGATCCTCCACCTCTCCAGCGTCGTCAAGAGCCCACTCGTCGACAAAGACGGGGACCGGCTCGGGCGCGTCGAGGACCTGATCGTCCGCCTCGGCGACGCCCCGCACCCCGAGGTGGCCGGGGTCGTCGTGCGCATCGGGAGCCGCGAATTGTGGATCCCGATCGACAAGATCGACGAGATCCGGCCCGGGCTGGTGCGCTTCGTCGGGGACCGGGTGAGCCTCCAACGCTTCGACCGGCGACCCGGGGAGCTCCTCCTGGCCCGCGACCTCAAGGCCCGTCACCTCATCAACCTCCAAGGGGCGCGCCTGATTCGCGCCAACGAGATCGAGTTGGCCACGAGGGACGGACGCTGGGAAGTCGTCGGCGTCGACCCCGGCACGCGCGCCGCGTTACGTCGCCTATTGCCCAAGGCCCTGGGCCGGCGCATCAAGGCCGGCACGATCGTCGACTGGGAAAGCATCGAGCCCTTCGTGGCGCACGTCCCCACCGCCCGGTTGCGTATCCCGTACCGCAAGCTGGCCAAACTCCACCCGGCACAGATCGCCGACCTGGTCGAGGCCGCTTCGCACGACGAAGGCGAGGAGATCATCGAGGCCGTCGGCCAAGATCGCGAGTTGGAGGCCGACGTCTTCGAAGAGCTCGACCCCGAGCACCAGCTCGAATTCATCCGGTCGCGCTCGGACTCCGAGGCAGCGCGACTGCTCGCCACGATGGCCCCCGACGAGGCCGCCGACCTTCTTACCGAGCTGGACCAGGAGCGCCGCCTCCCGGTACTCGAGCTCCTCCCGCTCAACAAGCAGCGCAAAGTGCGGTCGCTGCTCAGTTACCACCCCGAGACGGCGGGCGGGCTCATGATCCCCGACTTTCTCTGCCTGAGTGCCACCGAGCCGGTGACCGAGGTGCTCGAGGCCATCCGCACCTCCATCGCCCCGCCCGAGGCACTGGCGGTGGTGTTCGCCACCGGACCCGAGGGCCGCCTCGTCGGCTCGACCTCCGCGGTGCGCCTCATCCAGGCCCCGCCCGGTGCCGCATTGGGCGACGTGGTCCGCGAGGACATCGCCCACGTCCACCCCGACTGGGACATCCACGCCATCGTGCGGCGGATGTCGGACTTCAACCTGACCGTGGCGCCGGTGCTCGACGAGGACCACCGCATGATCGGCGTGATCACGGTCGACGACGTGCTCGAGCTCCTGCTGCCCACCGGGTGGCGGCGCGAGTACGGCATGACCGCGGCCGCCGAGCAGTAGCACCGGCGATCCACCGGAGCGCGGGTTCACCGGAGCGCGGGTTCACCGGAGCGCGGGTTCACCGGAGCGCGGGTTCACCGGAGCGCGGGTTCACCGGAGCGCGGGTTCACCGGGAGAACGGACCTGCCGGGAGCGGGCGGGACGGGTATCATCCCGCCTGCAACTCAGTCGTACCCGCCGACCTCGTCGGCGAGGACCAGGGCGGCACGGCCTCCGGCTGCGTCGAGCCCGGCACCCACCGGGCGACCCCGATCCGGGCGCGACTGTCCACGGGACCCGTGAAGGAGCAGCGCTGCACGCTGACGGTTGGTCAAGACGACCATCGGGGCGCGCACGCCATCTGGCGGACAGCGACGGGGCCGGGCTCCGCGGCTGACCGGTAGGCGTGTGCGTCCCGTCCACGCACGCCCACGACCGGTTCTGCCGAGAGGAACCCTGCCATGGCCGACGAGGCCCTCGACCACGCCGACGACATCCACGGCGCCTTCGGGACGATCAGCCGGCATGACGTCGGGGCACAGCGGTCGTGGCGCGCCCGGCTGCTCACGTTGGCGGCCATCATCGGCCCGGGTCTCATCGTCATGGTGGCCGACAACGACGCAGGCGGCGTCGCCACCTACTCGGCCGCAGCGCAGAATTACGGCCTCACCTTGCTGTGGACATTGCCGCTGCTCATTCCGGTCCTCATCGTCAACCAGGAGATGGTGGTCCGCCTCGGCGCCGTCACCGGCGTGGGGCACGCCAAGTTGATCGCCGAGCGCTTCGGGCGCTTCTGGGCCGCGTTCAGCGTGGGCGACCTCTTCGTCTTGAACTTCCTCACCATCGTGACCGAGTTCATCGGCGTGAACTTGGCCCTGGGATATTTCGGCGTGAGTCCCTATATCTCGGTCCCGATCGCCGCCGTCGCGCTCGTGGCGCTCACTACGTCGGGCAGCTTCCGGCGCTGGGAGCGGTTCATGTTCGTCTTCGTGTTCGCCAACCTGTTGATCATCCCGCTCGCCATCTACTCCCACCCGAGGGGCAGCGACGTCGCGTACCACTTCGTCGTCCCCGGTGTCCAAGGAGGCTTCAATTCGACAGCTGTGCTACTCATCATCGCCATCGTCGGAACCACGGTGGCTCCCTGGCAGCTGTTCTTCCAACAGTCGAACATCGTCGACAAGAAGATCACGACGAAGTGGGTCAACTACGAACGGGCCGACACGGTGATCGGTTCGTTCGTGGCTGTGATCTTGGCCAGCCTGATCCTCGTGACCGTGGCCACCGTTTTCACCGGTACACCCCTGGCAGGACATTTCACCAACGCCGCCGGAGTGGCGCACGGGCTCGCCCACTACCTCGGCCGCGGTGCCGGGGCCATGTACTCGATCATCTTGTTGAACGCCTCGATAATCGGTGCGGCCTCGGTGACGCTGTCGACCACCTACGCCTTCGGCGACATCTTCGGGTCCACCCACTCCCTGAACCGCAGCTTCCGCGAGGCCAAGTTCTTCTACGCCTCGTACGCCGCCCTCGTCGTCCTGGCCGGCGCCATCGTGCTCATCCCCAACGCACCTCTCGGCCTCATCACCACGGCTGTGCAGGCGCTGGCTGGGATCCTCCTCCCGAGCGCGACGGTCTTCCTGCTGCTGTTGTGCAACGACAAGGCGGTGCTCGGGCCCTGGGTCAACCGGCCCTGGTTGAACATCGTCGCCGGCCTGATCGTGTCGACGCTCTTCGTGTTGTCACTCATCCTCATGGTGACCACCGTCTTTCCAAAGATCGACGTGGTGACATTGCTCTTGGCATTGGGCGGTGCCATGTTGGCGGCGTTCGCCGTGGTCGTCGTCGTCTACTTCTTCTTCCTCGCCGGTCGGGAAGGCGAGCCGGCAATGTCGACAGAGCGGCGGGCCAATTGGCGGATGCCGCCGGTGGCCCTGCTCACTCCACCGCGGCCGTCACGCATCCGCTCGATGACCCTCGGCGTGATGTGGGGGTACCTGGCCGTGTCCGCCGTCTGCCTCCTCATCAAGGCGATCCAGATCGGCTGATCTGGTCGCGGAGGTTCCCCCGGCGGTACCCTCCGCCCATGGACCTGACCTACCCACCCGAGGCCGAGGCGTTCCGCCTCGAAATTCGCGCGTGGCTCGAGGAGCACCTCCCCGAACGCTGGGGCACGCCCGGTTTCACCATGGACCGCGACGAGCGGAAGGCGTTCAACCGGGACTGGGTGAAGACGCTCCACGAGGGTGGGTGGATCTGCGCCTCCTGGCCCTCCGAATACGGCGGTCGCGGCCTGTCACTCATCGAGCAGGTCGTGTTGAACGAGGAGTTCGCCCGGCTCGATGCACCGATGCGAGCCGATTTCTTCGGCGACACCCTGGTCGGGCCCACGATCCTTCGCTGGGGCACCGAGGAGCAGAAGAAGCAGTTCATCCCCCAGATCCTCTCGGGGACCATCTCGTGGTGCCAGGGATTCTCCGAGCCCGACGCCGGCAGCGACCTGGCCTCGCTCACGACCAAGGCTGTCCTCGACGGCGACGAATGGGTCATCACGGGTCAGAAGGTGTGGACCACCCAGGCCCAGTTCGCCGACTACATCTTCCTGCTGGCGCGCACGGACCCCGATGCGCCCAAGCACCAAGGAATCTCGTATCTGCTGGTGCCGATGAAACAACCCGGGATCGACGTACGACCCATCAAGCAGGTCGACGGGTCGGCCGAATTCAACGAGGTCTACTTCGACAACGCCCGTTGTCCGAAGCAGAACGTGGTCGGTGGGGTCCATAACGGCTGGAAGGTGGCCATGACCACCCTCGGCTTCGAGCGGGGCGCCTCGTCGACGACCGGGCATCGACGCTTCCAAAAGGAATTCGACGCCATCGTGGCCGCCGCCAGGGCCAGCGACCGGACCGGCGACGCCGAGGTCCGCCAGGGGCTGGCCCGGGCGTGGTCGAAGGTCAAGATCATGCAGATCAACGGGTACCGGTCGCTGACCGACGCCCTCCAGGGCACGCATCGTGCGGCTGCGCTCGGGGCCACGCACAAGATGTTCTGGTCCGAGTACCACCGCGAGACGATGAACCTGTACATCGACATCATGGGGATGCACGGCCAGGTCCTGGCCGGCGACACAACAGGGAGCGACGTCGACGCCGAACGGCCCGGCGCGCGGGCTCGTCGGGGCACGGCCGACTACCCGGTGAGTGACCTCCAGGCGTCGTTCTTCTTCTCGCGCTCGGAGACCATCTGGGGCGGGACAGCCGAGATCCAGCGCAATATCGTCGGCGAGCGCGTACTCGGGCTGCCCAAGGAACCCAAGGCAGCAACGACCTGATCCCGGCACGGTCCACCACGGCGCGAGCTGCGCCGGCACGACCCGTCCCCGGCACGGTGCGGCGCCCAGTGGCGCGGCACGCTCAACCCAGGATCTGCACCGACGCGACGTACCAGCCGCCGCTGGGCTCCTGCTCCACTTTGAGCGAGTAGATCGGGTCATTGGGTGGACCGCCCCCCGGCGGACCGTAAGTGCACACAACGGGATTCGAGGTGCTGCACCCTCGGTCCGTGGCCAAGCCGGGCGGGAACGGGACGGCGAAGAGCGTGTCCACCGCTGTGGTCGTCGCCACCGAAAGCGCGGCCGGACGGTTGCCCGCTGACCAGCCCGAGATCAGCGCATTGGCGGCGGTCTCCGCCGTCGCTTGCGGTGCCGAGGGAATGGCCACGGTGGTCGTGGTCGGCGTCGTGGTGGTGGTCGTGGGGCTCGTGGTCGTAGTTGATCGAGCGGTGGAGTCCGGCCGCTGCCGCGACACCGGCGTCGAACCGGCGGTCGACGCGGTGGTCTTCCCCAGTTCGAGGATCAACCCGCCGACGACGACGAAGACGGCCAGCGCGACGATCGCCCAGAACCGCCATTGCCGCACGATCGGTCTGCCGGGGGCCTGCCCCGCCGGGGTCGCCGAGTCAGAGACCCGTCCGGCGGGGGCAGGAAGTGGGGAGAGTGAGGCGACGGCGGGTGGCGGTGACTTCTCCGGCAGCGCTCGGTCCGCGGCAGGGGGCAAGCCGAGCAGGGCGCGGGACGACGCCGGCAGGACCGCTGCACTGGTCGCCGGCAGGACCGCTGCACTGGTCGCCGGCGGCGGGGCCGCTCGGTCGGGATGGAACTCGGGCGGGTACCACTTCCCGTCCGACGCGATCCACCAACCCGGTCCGGCGGCGGTATCGCTCACGACTCCACCGAGCGGCGACTACCGGCAAGATCGCCGGTCGTCGGAGTTCTTCGTCCGGACCGCCACATTCCACCACCGTACCGCCGCGGAGCGTCGTCGTTGACGCATGGCCGGGACGGCCCAACCGGCGAGTGCCGCATCACTGACCACCACCCTCCGCTCACGCGATGCCGAGCTCTGTGCCGGGCTCGGACCGGTCGACGGCCTCGGCATCGCGGGCTGCCGCGCGGGCCGCCCGAGCGTGATCGCGACGATGGCGAAGCAGCGTGATCCCGGCGGCGGCGACCGTGGACGCGCCGCCGACGAGCAGGGCCACTCTGGGGCTGGTCTCCTGCGAGATCCACCCCACCAACGGCGCTCCGATGGGTGTCGTCCCGAGGAAGGCGATGGCGTATAGGGCCATGACCCGGCCCCGCATGCTCGGCTCCGCCCTCAGCTGCAACGTGGCATTGGCGGTGGCGATGAAGGCGATCGAAGCAGCTCCCATGGGGACGACGACCACCAAGGCCAGAGCCAGCGACGGCGCCAGGGCCAGGCAGACGATCAGGGAGCCGAAGACCATCCCGACGACCGTGAGTCGGTGGATATCGGGGCGGCTGCGGGCGGCCACGGCCAGGCCACCGAGTACCGCGCCGGCGCCCATCAGCGAGGTCAGGGCCGAATAGATCCCCGCGCCTCCGTGGAACGTGTACTTGGCCAACAGCGCCAGGACCACCTGGAAGTTGTAGGCCAGCGTTCCCACCACGGCCACCAGGATCAGCGGGTCGCGAATGCCCGGCGTCTTCCACACGTAGCGAAACCCAGCCCGCAGTTGGCCCCCGGCGCGCTTCACCGTCGCCGTACGGCGCAATTCGCCGCGGTGCATGAGCGACAGGCCGATGATCACCGCCACGTACGACGCCGCGTTGACGAAGAAGCACGTGGACAGGCCGACGGTCGCGATCAGGACGCCGCCGATGGCCGGGCCGATGACCCTGGCCCCGTTCATGACCACGCTGTTCAGGCTCACGGCATTGGGGAGGTCGTCCTTGCCCACCATCTCGATGACGAAGGTCTGGCGGGCCGGGTTGTCGAACATGTTCACGAACCCCAGACCGGTGGCCACGAGGTAGACCTGCCAGAGCTCGACCGAGTGGCTCACCGTCAAGATGCCGAGGACGAGGGCGAGGAGCCCGGCCACGCCCTGGGTGGCATAGAGCAGGCGTCGCTTGTCGACCCGGTCGGCGATCAGGCCGCCATAGGTGCCGAAGAGGAGCATGGGCAGGAACTGGAGCGCGACGACCAGGCCGAGGTCGATGCCCGCGCGCGACGCCGGGGCCAGGCGCAGCACCAACCACGCCTGAGCCACCGACTGCATCCAGGTCCCGCTCACGGAGATGCTCTGGGCGAAGAAGTAGATGCGGTAGTTGCGGACGTGCAACGAACGGAAGGTCGAGCGCGCCACCCCGGCGAACCTGCTCACTTTTCTTCGACCAGATGTTCGAGCAACACGACCAGGTCTTCGAGGGCGCGCCGCTCGGACGTGGGCAATCGCTCCAGTCGCCGCACCAAGAACGCTGTCTTGAGCGATCGGGTTCGTTGCAACGCCCGCCGACCTTCGGCGGTGAGTCCCACCCGCGCGAAACGTCGATCGGCGCCGTCGACGACCCGCTCAACCAGGCCGACGTGCGCCAGCCCGTCGACCAGGCGGGTCATGCTCGGAGGCTGGACCTGCTCGGCCGCGGCCAGTTCGCCCAAGGTGGGCTGGCCGAGTCGCTCCACGGTGGCCAGCGCGGCGACCTGCGACGGCGTGAGCCCCCCGACCACCTGCTGGCGCAGACGACGAGACAGCCTGGTCACGGCCAGACGCAGGCGGGCCGCCAACTCGGTCTCAGGAGGTTCGGCGCGGGGCACGGTCGCGCTCATCGTTCTCCATTCTAATTAGGATTGCTAAGCACCGTCGCGGCCCCGCGCCGGGGCGCTGAGACCTCGGTCCCCCCGCACAGAAGTGGGGCCCGGCGTAGCATCGGGTCATGCTCCCGGACTACGCCGAATTCGACCAGGCGATCGGCTTGGACTGGTACCGCCTCGACCCGAACCTGTCGTCGCTCCTCGACCGGTATCTGCCCGAGCCCGCCGACCGGGCGTTCGCCGAGGACCACGTGGCCCGCTTCGGCGTCATGGTGGGCACGCAGCTCGCTGCGCGCGCTGAAGTGACCGACCGCCACGGCCCCGTCCTCGAGCGCTACGACCGGTGGGGCTATGAGGTCGACCGGATCGTGCACTCCCCGACCTGGACACAGAACAAGGCCGATTTGGTACGAAACGGCTTCGTGAGCCTGGAGGCGCTGGCGGGGCGGCCGGTGCCGGCGGTGGTCACGGCCGCACTCGGCTATCTCGTCTCACAGGCGGAGACCGCCGCCTACTGCGGGCTCGGCATGACCTCGGGGGCGATCGACATCGTCGAGCGCTACGCGCCTGCGGGCGCCCGTCCGGACCTGCTCGACCGGCTCACCAGCCTCGATCCCGATCACGCCTGGGAAGGAGGCATGTTCCTCACCGAGCGCCAAGGCGGCAGCGATGTCGGGGCCAACACCACCCGTGCCGTCCAAGACGGCGAAGAATGGCGGCTCTTCGGCGAGAAGCACTACTGCTCGAACGCCGACGCCGAGGTGTTCATCGTCTTGGCGCGCCCCGACGGCGCCGCCCCCGGCAGCCGCGGCCTCGCCACCTTCATCGTCCCGCGGCTCACCCCCGACGGCGACCCGAACGGGTTTTCGGTGAAGCGGCTCAAGCCCAAGCTCGGCACGATCGGCGTGCCCACCGGCGAGGTGATCCTCGACGGTGCCCGCGCCTGGCTGGCCGGCGGTGACGGTGGCGGCTCTCACGAGGCCGCAGGCGCCGCCGCTCGTGACGGGCGAGGCATCAACCGCATGATGGAGATGGTCAACGGCAGCCGCTTCGGCGTGGCCCTTATGGGGCTGGGCATCCACCGGCGGTCGTTCCTCGAGGCGGCCATCTACGCCGCCGGCCGAGCCCAGTTCGGCAACCGGATCGACCGCTACCCGCTCGTGCGCGAGACGCTCGTCGACCTGCTCGTCGACCTCGAAGCCGGCATGGCGGCAACCTTCGAATGCGCGGCGGCCAACCGGACGGCGATCGACCCCGACGAGGGCCGCCTGTTGCGGCGCATCCTTATCCCCCTGGCCAAGATGCGCTGTACCCGCGTCGCGCTGGGTGCCGCGTCGAGCGCCCTCGAGGTACTCGGCGGAAACGGCTACATGGAGGACTGGCCCATGGCTCGCCAGCTGCGCGATGCGCAATGTCACACCATCTGGGAGGGCACGGAGAACATCTTGTGCATCGACGTGCGCCGCGCCATGCGGGCCGAGTCCGCCCACCTCGCCCTGTTCGCCCGCATCGAGCGCGCACTCGAGGTCGGGGGCGGCCACAAGGCGCTCGCGCCGGCGCTCGACGCCGTGGCCGGGGCGCTGGCCGACGCCCGCCGCGCCGTCGCCTATCTGGCCGACGCCCCGGACGACATCGCCCTGCTCCAGAGCCGCCGCCTGGCCGAGCTGCTGGCCGACACCGCCGAGGGCGCCCTCCTGGTCGAGGAAGCGGCCGGGGAACTCGATGGTCGTGGCGACGCCAGGAAGGCCGTCGTGGCCCGGCGCTTCGCCCACCGGCGGTTGGCCGACCTCCCGGCCCGCGGCATCATCGACCCCGACCGCAGCGCCCTGGACCTGTTCGAGCCCGTCATTCGGTACGGGCCCATCGACCCGGCGGATCTCGCCGCCTAGCTCTACCGCTCGTCGTGTCGCGGCCCCCTGGCGGCGCGTCGCGAACCAGGCGGTGTGGGCGCCCTGGGCCGGTAGCCGCCCGGCGCCCGGGACGGCGGCGACTAGAACTTGGGGACGTAGGCTCCGTGGCCCAAGGCGGCGCTCTCGAAGGGGTCGACCGACTCGTCCACGCCGCCTCGAACCTCGGTGACCCAGTCGAGCCGGCCGCGCAGGATCCGGTCCACGCCCCCCTGCAGCGTGGTCGACGAGATGGCGCACGAGCTGCACGCCCCCTGGAGCTGGACCTCGACCACCCCGGAGTCGACGTCGAAGGCAACGAGTGCGAGATCGCCGCCGTCGGCCTGGACCGCCGGCCGCATCAGGTCGAGCAGCTCCCGCAGGTCCCGTTCGCGCCGGGAACGCTCCTCGTCGGTCAGCATCGTCACCCACCCATTGTGCCGTGCCGACGACGGGGACGGTGCGCCGGCCACGTCATCGCAGGTGGGGCGCCGTGACAGGCATTACCATGCGGCGTGGCCTCGGATACGCCGGCACCACCCGACGTCGCCTCGCCACCATTGCCCGCCGGGCCCCTCGGTCTCGTCCTCCCCACGTTCCCCCAGTTCGGCGCCGCCCACTCCGGCGCCGCCCACTCCGGCGCCGCCCACTCCGGCGCCGCCCACTCCGGCGCCGCCCTCCCCGACGGGCCGACCCTGGCCGCCTGCTGCGCCGCCGCCGAGCGCGCCGGCGCCGGCGGCCTGTGGGCATGCGACCACCTCTACTGGCACGGGCCGGTCCTGGAGTGCCTCACCGCTGGCCGTTGCCGCCACGTCGACGACGCGGGCGACCATCGGGTCCTGCGTCTTGCAGCTGCCCCTCCGCCAGCCGGCCGTCGTGGCCAAGCAGGCGGCCGCGCTTGCGCACTTGTCGAGCGGCCGCTTCGTCCTCGGGGTCGGCGCGGGCAGTCGTCGTGGCGAATACGAGGCGGCACGCATCGACTACGCCACGCGCGCTCGCGCCCTCGACCGCGGCATCGACATCCTGCGGCAGGCATGGAGAGGTGCGGGGTGGGCCGAGGACCCGGATCCCGCATACCGCCAACTGCCCGCGCCCTCGAGGGTGCCGGTGTGGGTCGGGGGATCGAGCGAGGCCGCGCTTCGCCGAGCGGCGCGCGTCGGAGAGGGCTGGATGCCGCTGTTCGTGACGCCCGAGGACTACGCGTCGGCCCTGGGTCGGCTCGACAAGGAGACCGAACGGGCCGGTCGGGAACCGCACGACGTGACGCGGGCGGTGGTGGTTTTCGTCTCGGTGGGTGGGAACAAAGCCGCCGAGCGCGGGCTGGAGTGGATGTCGTCGCTCTACGGGATCCCGGCACGGGCCTTCACCCATCATCTCGTGGCGGGGAGCCCGCGCTCGTGCGCACGGGTCTTGGAGCGTTACGTCGAGGCCGGTGCGGACCACGTCATCGCCTTCCTCACCGCTGATGACCCCCTGGTACCATTCGGGGAATTCGCCCACGAGTTCGCCGGCCGCACCGATGCACGACGCGCTGGTTCGTCGGGGCCGGAGGATGTGCGAGGAAACGGGTGAGGGTGAGGTCCTGTTGAAGCACGGAGTGCGAATCGTGGGCGTCGGCATGAGCCCGATGGGCCGGCGCGACCAGTCTCCTGATGCGATGGCACGACGCGTCGCCGCCGAGGCACTGGCCGACGCCGGCCTGGCGCCGGGCGAAGTCGGTCTCGTCGTCGTGGCCAACGCGCTCGGCGGGAGACTCTGCGACCAGGGATGCATTCGCGGGCAATCGTGGCTGCGCGACGCCGGGCTCGGGTCGGTCGGCGTGGTGAACGTCGACAACTCCTGTGCCGGAGGATCGTCCGCGCTCCACCTCGGTCATCTGGCCACCCTGGCCGGGGAGTCCCCCGTGCTCGTCATCGGCGTCGAGAAGATGTGGACCGGCGACCGGGCCGCGACGCTGGCCGGAGTGGAGGACGGCCTGCCCGCCGACGAACGCGCCCTGCTACGCGCCGCGGTCGAGAGCCCCACGGGCAGCGTCCTCATGGGCCTCAATGCCACCTGGGTCCGCCATCAGGTCGACGCGCGCGGCACGACGCCCGAACAGATCGCCGCCACCGCGGTCAAGGCCCGCCGCAACGGGGCCCGTAACCCCCTGGCCCAGTTCCGAACGCCGGTGACCGTCGAAGAGGTCCTCGCCGCACCGACGGTCAGCGGTCCGCTCACCCGCCTCATGTGCTCGTCGTTCACCGATGGGGCCGCTGCCGTGGTCCTGCGGGCCGGTGGCGCCCGCGGCGCGCCGCGGGTGCTGGCCAGCGTCTTGCGATCGGGCAACGGCGCGCTCGAGTACCACGACCGCCTCCGTGACTCGGCGGACGAGGCCTGGAAGGTGGGCGGCGTGGGACCGAGCGACGTCGACGTCGTCGAAGTCCACGACGCCACCAGTGCCGAGGAGCTCTATGCCCTCGAGGCCCTCGGATTCTTCGCCCCGGGCGAAGCCGGTGCCGCCACCGCCGCCGGCGACACGGACGTCGGTGGGCGCGAGGTGTGCGTGAACCCGAGTGGCGGGCTGGTCGCACGCGGTCACCCGTTGGGAGCGACCGGGGTGTGCCAGGTGGTCGAGCTCGTCTTGCAGCTACGTGGCCGGGCCGGTGAGCGCCAGGTCCGCCGACCACGAGTCGCCGCCTCGATCAACACCGGCGGGATCATCGCCGGAGACACCGCGCTCGTCGGCATCCACGTCCTCGAGCGCGCCTGATCCCGTGGCCGGCGCTGTCGTCACCGGTTGGGGCACCGCGCTCCCGGACAAGGTCGTGACCAACGACGATCTGTCGGCCCGCCTCGATACCAGCGACGCGTGGATCGCCGAGCGCACCGGCATCCGCCAGCGCTACGTCGGCGGGACGACCTCGGAGCTAGCCGTGGCCGCCGGTCGCCAGGCCCTCGAGCGCGCCGGACGGACCGGCGCGGACATCGACCTCCTCGTGCTGGCCACCACCACGCCCGACGCCGTGGTCCCGGCCACCTCGGCCACGGTCCAAGACGCCCTCGGCGTGGCGGGCGGTGCGTTCGACCTCAACGCCGCGTGCTCCGGCTTCGTCTACGCACTGGTGGCGGCGCACGGCCTCGTGCTGGCCGGGGCGCGCCGGGTGCTCGTCATCGGGTCCGAGACGCTGTCGCGCATCACCGACTGGGACGACCGCTCGATCGCCGTGCTGGTGGGCGACGGCGCCGGCGCCGTCGTCCTCGAAGCGACCGACGGCCCGGGCGAACTGCTCGCCTGGGACCTCGGCGCCGACGGGTCCCTTCGCCACCTGCTCAAGTGCGACACCGGCGGCTACCTCTACATGAACGGCAAAGAGATCTTCCGCCATGCCGTGCGCGCCGTCGTGGAGTCGTCACGCGCCGCCTTGGAGCGGGCCGGGCTCACGACCGACGACATCGACGTGTTCGTGCCGCACCAGGCCAATGCCCGCATCATCACCGCCGCCAGCGAGCGTCTCGGCATCCCGGCCGAGCGATGCGTGGTGACCATCGACCGCTACGGGAACACCTCGTCGGCGTCAATCCCGCTTGCCTTGGCCGACGCGCTCGAGACCGGACGGCTCCAACCCGGAGGCCTGGTGCTCATGTCCGGGTTCGGCGGAGGCATGACCTGGGCCAGCGCCGTGTTGCGGTGGGGAGGGTGACGCCCGACGGTCTCGTCCACGGCGATCGCCCGGTCCTCGTCATGCTGGCGGCGGGCATGGCGAAGCGCTACGGCGGGTGCAAACCCTTGGCACCGGTGGGGCTCCACGGCGAAGCGGTGATCGACCTCACCGCCAGCGACGCCCTCGCCGCCGGGTTCGGCGACGTGGTCCTGGTACTCGGGCCCAGCTCCGGCGCGGCCATCCGGTACCACGTACAACGGTGCTGGCCGGCGGAGGTAGCGGTCTCGGTGGTCGAGCAGACCATCGCCCTCGGCACGGCGCACGCCGTCTTGTGTGCCCGATCGATCGTGGGCCGACGTTCGTTCGCCGTGGTCAACGCCGACGACGTCTACGGGTCCGAGGCGCTTCACCAATTGGCCCAGCAGCTCTCGACGGGGGACGACCACGCCTTGGTGGGGTTCCGGCTCCAAGACACTGTCGTGAGCGACGACCCCGTCACCCGGGGAACGGTGGTGGCCGACGACGAGCAGGTACTGCGATCGATCGTCGAGCGCCGCCGCGTCACGCCACGACCCGGCGGGGCCTTCGCCGCCGACGACGGCCTGCAACCCGTTACCCTCGGCGCCGGCACCCTGGTGTCCATGAACTTGTGGGGCTTCCAGCGCTCGATCTGGTCCGTATTGGAAAAGGCCGTGCGCGCCGTGCACCCGGACGTCGGCACCGACGGGACCGTCACGACGGGGAGCGGTGCCGAGACGGAAGTGCTCCTACCCGAGGTGATCGGGTCGATGGTCAAGCGCGCCAACCGCAAGCACGGCTGCGTCCGCGTCCTCGTCGGAACGGGGCCCTGCATCGGCGTCACCCACGCCGACGACCTGCCGGTGGCCCGGATCAAGCTCGCCGAGCTCGTCGGAGCGGGCCGACGCCCGGAGTGGCCGTGGGAATCGGTGCACTGACCCACCCCGATTAGGCTGGGTGAAAGGGAGCACGCCCATGAGCCCGGGAACCAGCATCGAGCGCACCGCGCGTCGCTCACGGCGCTTGGCCGTGACTTTGGCCCTCAACGCCGTGCTGGCCGTCACCCAGGTGGTCGCCGGCACGATGGCGCACTCGGTCGGGCTGCTGGCCGATGCCGGCCACAACCTCACCGATGCCGCCGGCATCGCCGTCTCCCTGGTAGCGGTGCGCATGACGCTGCGTCCTCGCAGCCCGTCGCGCTCCTACGGGTACCACCGCGGCCCCATCCTGGCCGCGTTGGCCAACGCCGCGGTGATCGCCGTGGTCACCGTGACCATCGCCGTGGCCAGCATTGAGCGCCTGGTCCACCCGCGCCCGGTGCACGCCACCGCCATGGTGGTGGTGGCCGCCATCGCCTTCGTCGTCAACGCCACGGCCGCACTCTTGCTGCGCGAGGATTCCGACGACCTCAACATGCGCACGGCCTTCCTCCATATGGGAGGCGATGCCCTGGGGTCGCTCACCGTGCTCGCGGCCGGGGCCGTCCTCCTCGTGCACCCGGCGCTCGAGCGCCTCGACCCACTGGCCGCCTTGGTCGTGGGGGCACTCATCTGCTTCGAGGCCGTCCGCATCCTGCGCGACACCATGGCCGTGCTCCTCGAGTCGGCGCCCGCGGATATCGACGTGGCCGACCTGACGACGGCCATGGGCTCTGTCCTCGGCGTCGCCGAGGTCCACGACCTCCACGTCTGGAGCTTGTCGAACGACGTCCGCGCCCTCTCCGCCCACGTCGTCTTATCGGGGCATCCGAGCTTGGAGGAGGCGCAGGTGGTGGGCGAGCGGGTGAAGGCGGCGGTGGCCGCCCCCTTTCTGATCGCCCACAGCACCTTGGAGCTCGAGTGCGAGCGGTGCATCGACGGGGAGTCGGACCCATGCCTCATGGACACCCTGACCGAAGGGACGGAGGCCATCCCCGGGTGAGCGATGCCGGCCTCACCCCGGGTTCGGCGCGGCGTCGGGTGGTCATCGACGGCCGGGTCCAAGGGGTGGGCTTCCGGGCGTCGTGCGCTCACCGGGCGGTGGAGGCCGGGGTGTCCGGGTGGGTGCGCAACCTTTCCGACGGGCGGGTGGAAGCGGTGTTCGAGGGCCCGGTGACCGAGGTCGACGCCCTGCTCGAGTGGTGCCGCAGCGGCCCGCCGTTGGCCCGGGTCACCCGGGTCACGTCGGCCGAGGAGCCCACCGTGTCCGAGCGGGGATTCACGGTCCGGTGACCACACTCCCCGCCGACACCGGGCCCCGGGCGATACATTCGGCGCGCCGGGAGAAGTGACCGCCGGCGTGACCTGGGGAGAGAGATGGGCCGACAGACGATCGACGGACCAGTACGGCTCGGGGTGATCGGCGCCGGGAACATCGCCGACACGAACGTCGCCGGGTACCTCGAGCATCCCGATTGCCAGATCCTGGCCGTCTGTGAGCTCGACCCTACGGTGGCTGAGGAGGCGGCGGCGCGTTGGGGCGTGCCCAAGACGTATACGGACATCGACGACCTCCTCGCCGACGACGACATCGATGCCGTGGAAATCCTCACCCCCACCCACCTCCACCACGCCCACATCACCGCCGCCTTGGAGGCGGGCAAGCATGTCTCGGTGCAGAAACCGATCACCAACGAGGTCAACGAGGCCTTCGAGCTCGCCCGGTTGGCCGACGAGGCCGGCCTGACCCTGCGGGTGAGCGAGTGCTTCGTCCACTATCCCCCACTCGAACTGGCCAAGAAGCTGATCGCCGACGGCGCCATCGGCCGACCGACGCAGCTGCGGATCCGCACGGTCGTCGGTCAGACCGATTCGGAATTCCAGGCCAACCTTCGCCCCGAGGGATACGGCTGGCGCCTCGACGATCGCAGCCCCGGCGGCCACCTCTTCGATGACATGGTGCACAAGTACGCCATGGCCCTGTGGCTGGCCGATTCGGACATCGTCTCGGTCCAAGCGGTCGTCAATCGCCGGGACCTGTTCTTCGAACCGTGCGTCGCCCTCTTCGAGTACGAAGACCCCGGCCTCTTGGGCGTCATGGACGTCACCTACGCGCCGCAGATGTATCTGCGATCACGCTATTTCGGCGCCGACGAATTCTTCGAGGTCCAGGGCGACGAGGGTTTCGTGTGGGTGACGCGGGCCACGGGTGAGTTGTTGGACCTCCCGCCCGTGATGCTCTACAACGGCAAGGACAACGACAAGACCTGGACGGAGTTCACCGATATCGACGCCGACTGGGCCTCGGGGTTCCGCCGCTCCTCAGCCCACTTCGTCGAGGCGTTGCGCACGGGAACCCCGGCGGCGATGACGGCGACGGAAGCGGCCAAGGTGCTGCAACTGTGCTTCGCCGTCTACCAGGCATCCGACGCCCGCGGCCCGGTCGACCCCCGGACGATCACGGGATCGGTGACGCCGGAGGGCTGGGCCGATTGGTGAGCCCGCCGCACTCGGCCCCGAGCGCGGCCGGCTCACAAGTGGACCACCGAATGCTCCTCGGCGCTCGCCTGGGCCGCCTCGATGACACCGAGGGTGGCGATGGCATCGTCGATCCCCACCGGCATCGGGCCACGGCCCCTGATCGCCTCGGCCACCATGTCGTAAAACCGCGGATAGCACCCAGCCACGGTGGGAACCGGCCGGGACCCCGTGTCGCTGGTGATGCGACCCCAGGACTCCTCGGGTTCCACCCCCCAGTCTGGTGCATCGACGGGCGAGTCCCGTCGGAGCGAGTCTTCTTGGACATCGAGGCCGAACTTCACGAACGAGGCCGCCGAACCCGAGACCCGCATCCGCGGCCCTGGCTCCGCAGCAAGCATCGAGGTCCACAGATGCGAAATGACCCCGCATCGGTGGGTCAGCGCGACGAACACGTCGTCGGCGACCTGTGCAGTGGGGCGCACGCACCGCAACTCCGCGTACACCGACTCGACGGGGCCGAAGAGCACCAGGGCCTGGTCGACGAGATGGCTCCCCAAGTCGTACAAGAGCCCACCGGCGTCCGCCGGGTCGCCGCTCTCCCGCCAGGCGCGGGCGTCGACCACCGGCCGCCAGCGCTCGAATCGGGACTCGAACCGGTGCACCGGGCCGAGCGCACCGTCCGCCAGCAGTCGGCGTACGGTGAGGAAGTCACCGTCGAAACGTCGGTTCTGGAAGACGGTGATCGGCACTGCGCCCGGCGCTGCCGCCTCGCGCAGGACGACCGCGTCGGCGACCGAGCCGGCGAGCGGCTTGTCCACCACGACGGCCAACCCTGCTTGGACCGCCTCCAGGGCGATCGCCACATGGGTGCGATTGGGCGATGCGACGACGACCAGGTCGAATTGCGATGCATCGGCCCAGATCTCGTCCGGTGTCGTCATGAGGCGCGCCCGTGGGAATCGCGACGCCGCCCGCGCCCGGCGACCGGCGTCCCGGGTAACGACACCGGCGAGCTCCATGGTGGTGGTCCCCGCCACCAGCGGTGCATGGAAGACCTCACCCGCCGGTCCGTAGCCGACCAGGGCCACCCGCAGGGGCGCGTCGTCGCGCATCGGCGCTTCTTAGCATGGTCGAAACGGACCCGGGCCCAGGGGCGGGCCCAGGGGGGCGGCGGTAGTGTCGGGGCGATGTGCGACACGCTGTGCCTGACGACACACCGGCCGGCACGCTGTTCGGCAAGAACGCCGACCGGCCGGTGGCCGAGGTGCGTGCCCCGCTCGACCCGCTCGGCCCGCTCGAGTCCGAGTTCCGGGCGGGGGCGGATGCCGTCGCCGGCCATCCGGAGCACCAAGAGCAGTTCACCCGCCGCGCCGGCCGACGCCCCGGCGCCGCCGTCGCCCGACTGACCAAGGAGCGAGATGCGCACTTCTGACCTGCTGGCCGACGCCTTCGGACGTATCGGCGACGAGGTCCACCGCGTCGTTGAGGGCCTGACCCCCGAGGCGCTGGCCTTCCGACCCGACGGCCGGGCGAACTCGATCGCCTGGCTGATCTGGCACCTGACCCGGGTCCAAGACGACCACGTCGCCGCCGTGGCCGGTCACGAGCAAGTGTGGACGTCGTCGGGCTGGGCCACGCGCTTCGGGTTGCCGCTGGACGAGGCCGACATCGGCTACGGCCATGACACCGAACAGGTGGCCGCGGTCACCGCCGACGGGGCCACGCTGGTGGGCTACTACGAAAGCGCGTCGGCCATGACGAGCCGCTTCGTGCGGGCGCTCACCGACACGGATCTCGATCGTGTCGTCGACGAGCGCTGGGACCCGCCGGTCACCCTCGGCGTCCGGCTCATCAGCGTCATCGCCGACGACCTGCAGCACGTCGGCCAGGCCGCCTACCTGCGGGGAATCATCGAACGCCGGTGACGGGCCCGTGCCCGGTGCCGCCCTGCGCAATACGATGACCACGTGGAGACGACGATCCGTGGAGCCGTCATGGGGCTGGTGCGTCGCCTACCTCCGGTGTCCGCGATGGTCGGGGTGTCGGCCGTCGTCGCCATCGCCTGCTACGGCGCCGTGGTCACGGGATCCGCGCCATCGACGCAGTCTCGCTATGCAACGACGGTGACCTCGCGGGGACCGGTCAATCCGGCAGCCGTTCCGCTCGGAGACGGGTACATCTCGACCTCGCCGAAGGTCGGCTACGTCGACTCCTGCATAACGAGCTTCCCGTCGCAGGGAGGGGCGTCGGTCGACGGGCCGTGGATCAACACCACGAACAGGACGTGGGATTCATTGACGAAGCTGTCGGTGCAGGGATCGGTCTCATGGCCTCAGGCCAGCTTCTCGGTCACGGTGTCCGGTGACGAGCGGATCATCACGGGCAACGATCTACCGATCGACCACACGACCGGCATCTTCCCGATCAGCCCGTCGGATCCGGCTTACGCCTACGACCAGAACCCGAACACGATCATCCCGCAGCCCATCTCCTGGACCCTGCCGCTCGATCCCGTGGCCGCGGCGACGCCGCACTGCACCGGCGGCGGCCCGATCGGCGTCCTCGACGACGGGGTGTACCTGTTCAACGCGCTCGACGGCGAAGGCCGCGACGCCGGCGCCCACGAGGTGCTCGACAGCTGCCAGGCCCACCCCCAGATGGCGGGAATGCTCCATCACCACGCCGTGCCGTCATGCATCCTCTCGCAATCCACGGGCCGGTCCACACTCGTCGGCTATGCGGCCGACGGGTACGGCATCTACGTCGAGCGAAATGCCAAAGGGGCCCTGCTCACGAACACCGACCTCGATGCCTGTCACGGCCGGACGTCTCGGGTCCCGTGGAACGGCACGGAACAGGTCGTCTACCACTACGACGCCACGCTGGAGTATCCGTACACCGTCGGCTGCTACCACGGCACTCCGACCGCTATCGGGTAGCGCCGTCCGCTCAGTGCGCCAGCTTCACCAGTTCGCCCATGCCGTCTTCGATGCCGCGGGCCAGGACCTCGATATCGGGCGCGCCGTCGTAGTCACCGGTGATCCCGAAGGTGACCTCGCCGTCATAGGAGAAGATGGCCACCCCGACGCGGCACTGGGCGGCGAGTGGGACATACGGGTAGACGCGGCGCATGCGCCGGCCCAGGACGTAGAGCGGCAATTGCGGACCGGGGACGTTGGTCGTCACCGTGTTCACGTTGCGCTGGGCGGCCTTGGTGGCGATGCGGGCCCCGAGGGCCAGGAGCATCGGCGGCGCGAATCCCGATAGCGACGTGAGCGCCTCGCCGGCGACGGCCTGATTCGACTCCTTGAGGCCGTCGAGTTGGACGCTGACCTCGCGCAGGCGTTCGAGGGGATCGTCGATCCCCACCGGCAGTTCGGCCCACATGGCCGACACCTTGTTCTCGAAGGTCCCGTCGCCGACGGCGGTCCCGCTGGTGTCGCGCCCGCGCACCGAGACCGGTACGAGGGTGCGCACCACCCGCTCGACGGACTCGCCCCGGGCCAGGAGCAGTTCTCGGAACCCGGCGGTGATGGCGGTGAGGACCACGTCGTTGAACGTCCCGCCGAGCGCCTTGCGCACCCGCTTGATGTCGTCCACCGTCGTCTGGGCCCAGGCGTGGCGGCGGTGCGGGCCGATGGGCCCGTTGAGGCTCGACACCGGTGTCGGTCGCGCCAAGCCGGCCATGGCCCCGAGGCCCCGGCCGATGTCGCGCAATTGGGCCAGCGCATAGCGCGGGACGCGCGTCGAGGCCCGCACGGCCCGGAATTGCTCGTAGGGACTCCGGGCCATGGTCACCACGGCATCTCTGGCCAAGGCCGCCGAGGACGGCGCGGCGGCGGGCACCCAGGGCTCGGCTTCCACCGCCGGCGGGTCCGGAACGACGTCGAGGAGCAAGGTGAGCAGCTCCACGCTCGACACACCGTCGACCATCGAATGGTGGACCTTGGAGATGAGCGCCCAGCGGCCGTCGTCGAGCCCCTCGACCGCCCACAGCTCCCACAGTGGGCGCGCCCGGTCGAGTTGCTGGCTCATGATGCGCCCGACCAGACGCTGCAGCTCGGCCTCGCCCCCGGGAGCGGGGAGGGCGGTGTGGCGCAGGTGGTAGGCGAGGTTGAAATGCGGGTCGTCCACCCAGACCGGCCGGCCGAGCTGCAGGGGGACGAACCGCACGGCCTGGCGATAGCGCGGGGCGCGGTGGAGCTTGCTCTCGATCATGGACGAGAGCTCCTCGTAGCGGGGGGCCGGTGGCTCGAGGAGCAAGACGGCACCGATGTGCATATGGCTCACGCCGTCCTCGACGTGGAGGAAGGTGGCGTCGAGGGGGCTCATCCGGTCAACGGTCATGCGCGCCTGGCTCCTGTGCTCGCCTCCGGGCCCAGCCGGCTCCAGGGGCGACACGAACGGTACCGCCCCGAGGTCGACGCGGGTGGCGAGACCGACGTCGGCGACCGACCGCCGCATGGGCACGCCCGTCCCCGGACGCGGCGAGGCCCCGAGTAGCCCGTGCGGCCGAAGCCGCCCGCACTCCTCGGGGCCAGCGCCCTCGACAACGCGGCCCGCCTTACCCAGGGTCGGACGACCCCCGGTTCGACCGTGTGCCGGCCGGTCCCAGGGAACCTTCCGACACGTGGCTGCTTGCCTGACCGGGAACCCGTCTCCGCTCTCCCTCCGGGTGATCTCGTCTTGCGACGCTCTTCCCGGGCTTCTTTCGGTCGTGGCCCGTCCGGCTGTGCTCACTGTGCGCCCGCACCCGGGGAAGGTCAAGGGCCTCGCCGGAAATCCCAAGGTTCTCCAGAGAATTCTCGATTTCGTCCCCAACTTCGAGGTCGCAATCCCCAGTTCCGGCGCGTCTCGTCCCCAGGTGTTCCCCAAGTGGATCCACGCCGTGACCGCGCCAGCAGCGGCAGTCGACGGCCCGGCGTGCCTCGTTCGGGCGATCCCGGCCGCCTCGAAGGCCGCCGACTGGGTGAACCACCGGCCCGCCACCGTCGTGGAGCCACCCCGGCGACCCGTGCCCTAGGTCGCGCTCTTCGACGTGGCGCACGCACGTGCCGGCGTCGACGGTTTGGATCTCGAGTCACGCGTGGAATGAACGCGGGATCCCCTGCTCGAGCACGACGCCGACGCTGGTCGGTCGCGTCCGTCGGTCGCGAGTCACCACGGAGCCGCCGAACCGGCCCAGGAACGTTCCGTCCTGGCGCGCCACCATGCCGTCGGGGGTGCCGGTCTTGGTGCACCGCGCCGGGTAGGTGGCCACCACCACCTTCTCGATCCCCGACTGCATCTCGGCCATCCCGGTCGGGCCGGTGCGGCGCAGGCCAGCCCCTTGGCCCCGCCGCCCGCACCTCTGGCACCTCGACGGCCGCTCCGGGTCTCGGGAGCGGCTCCGGTTCAGCGCAAATGGGCCGTGTCGTTGAACCGGCGCACCACCCAACGCCCCGGCGTGAGGACGACCTCGGAGATGGACCCGTTGTCCGCTCCGACGAAGGCGAAGGGCTCGGAGCCGGCGGCCATGGACAAGACCGCGCCGATCGTGCCGCCGTGGGCGAACACGGCGACGCGCCGACCGCCGTAGGCCGCGGCGAGGCGGTCGACGGCCCGGCGCACCCGGGCGAAGAACGCGTCGTTGGACTCGGCACCAGGGATGGCGTCCCAGCGCTGTTCGGCGTACATGCGCAGCGCGATGGGGTCGCCGTCGACGACGCGCCGGCGGAACACCCCGCCCTCCCATTCCCCGAGGAACACCTCACGCAGATCGGGCTGGACGACGGGTTCGATCCCGAGCCGGTCGAGCAGCGGTGCCGCCGTCTGCCGCGTACGGCGCAACGAGGTCACGACGACGACATCGACCGCCGCATCGGCCAACCGGGCGCACACCTGCACCGCCTGGGTCCGCCCTTCGGGAGAGAGCGCGGGGTCACCGTGGCCGTCGACGAGGGGGAATGGCTGTCCGGTGACGGCCGGCTCCGACTCGCCGTGGCGGACCAGGAACACCGGCGTGGAGCCGGCGGGGGCTTCGAAGCGGATCTGGCGGTACGCCGATGGTCCGCTCAGGAACTGGCCAGACGCTTCAGCTGCAACGACACGCCGATCTCGATAATGCCGTAGAGGACGAGCCACAGACCGAACAAGAAGGCGATGATCGTGAGCGACAGCCCCGGGTACACCAGGGCCAGCGTGCCCACCACCACGCCGAGGATGCCGGCGACGATCAACAGGGCTCGACCCCCGGCGTCCCGGTGGACATAGGCGGCCAGGAAGTCACCGATACCGGCGATGACCCAGAACAGCCCCACGATGAACCCGACGACCGCCACCGTCTCCCACGTGTGGTGGAACACGAGCAGCCCGAACAGGATCGAGATCAGGCCCAAGATGGCGATCAGCCACCGCGTCCCGCCGCTGTCCTCGTGGTCGGCGATGGCCGCCACGATGCGGAACACGCCGGCCAGGATCAGCCAGATGGCCAGGACGACGGCCACCGCGTAGACACTGTGCTTCGGGTGGATCGTGACGATGACCCCCAGGATCAACGTGGCGATGCCGAACGCGAGCACCCAGCCCCACGACCTTCCGATGGTCACGAGTACGTCGTCGTCGGCGAAGCCTTTGGTCTCTGCCATGACAGAACCTCCTCATCGGCTCCGCCCACCATAGGTTTCGGCTCTTCGCCGGATGTGGACGGTCCCGGGCCGGATCGGCGCAACGGGCCGGCTGACGGCCCCCGGCCGGCGACACCGGCGCCGCCGGACCGCCGTTCGGGACATCTGGGGATGTCCGGGGAGGGCCGGGCGCACTACGGTGACAGGGCACACGGTCTTCGGACGAGCGCCGGCACCGCCAGCCGGGCCCGGGCCGAAGGACCTCGACCTCGGAGGTTGTAAGCATGGGCATCGGTCCGATCGAGTACATCGTCGTCGGGTTCCCGGACAACGGGTTCAACGGCGAGATCGCCCCCGAGCTGGCCAAATTGATCGACAGTGGCACCGTCCGGATCCTCGACTTGATCTTCGTGACCAAAGACGCGGCCGGCGAGGTCGCCGCCTTCGAGTTCGACCAGCTCGACGAACTCAAGGCGTTTGCCGACCTCGAGGGGGATATCGGCGGCATCTTGAGCGACGAGGACGTCGCCTACGTCGGCGCCGCGCTGGAGCCGGGCTCCTCGGCGGGGCTCATCGTCTGGGAGGACCTGTGGGCCGCCCCCTTTGCCGCCGCCGTGCGGGACTCGGGCGGCGTGCTCCTCGAGGGCGGGCGCGTCCCCTACGAGCTGGCCCAGGAAGCGCTGACCGCCATCGAGTCCGCCGGCTGATCCCGGCCCTCATCGCCGGCGGCCGCCGGCACCCGAACGACGAAGCACGACCCACGACCAGGAGGACACCCATGTTGCGACGACGACCCATCATGCGCATGGCGGCGACGACCGCCGTAGTGGCGGGCACGGCCACCGCCGTGAGCGGCGGGGTGCGACGCCACCAGGAGGCGAAGTACGAGCAGCAGACCCAGCAGCCGGCCGCCGCCGCGCCACCCCCCGCGGAAGCGGCCGAGGACCCCTACGAGGCGCTCACCAAACTGGGCAAGCTCCACGAACAGGGCATCCTCACCGACGAGGAGTTCGCCGCGGAGAAGGCCAAGATCCTGGGCTGAGGGCCGACGCCGCCCCGGGTGGCGGCCCGCCATCGTCCCCGCGCCGAGCAGGTGACCGGGTGGCGACTACCCTGAGTCGTCCATGCACACACGCGACGACCTTCGCAATGTCGCCATCGTCGCTCACGTCGACCACGGCAAGACGACACTGGTCGACGCCATGCTCCGCCAGACCGGCGCCTTCCGCTTGAACACGGAGCCGACCGACCGCATCCTCGATTCCGGCGAGCTCGAGCGCGAAAAGGGCATCACCATCCTGGCCAAGCACACGGCCGTGCAATACCACGACACCAAGATCACCATCGTCGACACCCCGGGCCACGCCGACTTCGGCGGCGAGGTGGAACGGGGCCTGGCCATGGTCGACGGGGTGCTGCTGCTGGTGGACGCCTCCGAGGGGCCGCTGCCCCAGACGCGCTTCGTCCTGCGCAAGACCCTCGAGGCCAACCTTCCCGTCGTCGTGGTGATCAACAAGGTGGACCGGGCCGACGCCCGCATCGCCGAGGTTGTCCACGAGGTCGAGGAACTCTTCTTGGACCTCGATGCCGATATCCACCAGATCGACTTCCCCATCCTCTACGCCTGCGCCCGGGCCGGATGGGTGTCACGCAGGCCCGACGTGGTGGGCACCGACCTGGTGCCGCTGTTCGAGACCATCGTCGAGCGGGTGCCGGCCCCTGCATTCGACCCCGGCCAATCCCTGCAGGCCTTGGTCACCAACCTCGACGCCTCCCCCTACGTCGGTCGCCTGGCCGTCTGCCGCGTGCACAACGGCACCCTGCGTCGGGGCGAGACGGTGGCCTGGTGCCGAACCAACGGGACGACCGAGCGGGTCAAGATCACCGAGCTCTACTCGTCCAAGGCCCTCGAACGCGTCGACGTCGACGAGGCCGGCCCCGGGGAGATCGTGGCCGTGGCCGGCATCGCCGAGGTGTCGATCGGCGAGACGCTCGCCGATGCCGACGACCCGCATCCCCTGCCCGTCTTGTTGGTGGACGAGCCCAGCCTGGCAATGACCATCGGCATCAACACCGCTCCGCTCTCGGGGCGCGACGGCTCCAAGCTCACCGCCCGCCAGGTCCTGGGGCGCCTCAACGGCGAGCTGGTGGGCAACGTGTCGCTGCGGGTGGGTCCCACGGAGCGCCCCGACACCTGGGAGGTCCAAGGGCGGGGCGAGCTCCAACTGGCCGTGCTGGTCGAAACCATGCGCCGCGAGGGGTTCGAGCTCACCGTGGGCAAGCCCCAGGTCGTCACCCGCGAGATCGATGGCAAGGTGCACGAGCCCATGGAGCGACTCGCCGTCGACGTTCCCGAGGACTACCTCGGCGTCGTCACCCAATTGTTGTCGTTGCGCCACGGGCGACTCGAGCAGATGGTGAACCACGGGCGCGGCTGGGTGCGCATGGACTACCGGGTACCGGCACGCGGCTTGGTGGGCTTTCGCACCGAGTTCCTCATCGAGACCCGGGGGACGGGGATGCTCCACGGCGTCTTCGACGGCTGGGAACCCTGGCACGGGGAGCTGCGGACCCGCCGCAACGGCTCGATGGTGGCCGACCGCCGCGGCGTGTCGACAACCTATGCGCTCATGGCGCTCCAAGAGCGCGGCACCATGCTCATCGGTCCCGGCGTGGAGGTCTACGAGGGGATGATCGTGGGCGAGAACGCCCGGGCCGACGAGATGAACGTCAACCCGACCAAGGAGAAGAAGCTCACCAACGTGCGGTCCTCCACCGCCGACGAGCTCGAGCGGCTCACGCCACACCTGTCGCTCTCGCTCGAGCAGGCCTTGGAATTCATCGCCGAGGACGAGTGCGTCGAAGTGACCCCGACGGCGGTGCGACTGCGCAAGGTCACCCTCGACCAGGCCACCCGCGGACGCCGCTACGCCAGGGCACGGCGCGACAGCGCCGACTGACCCGAAGTCGGCGTCGGCGTCGCGTCGGCGTCGGGTCCGTCAGGCGACGGCGGCGGCGTCGGGTCCGTAAGGCGACGGCGGCGGCGTCGGGTCCGTCAGGCGACGGCGGCGGCGTCGAGCCCGGTGGCCATCTCGGTTCCCCAGGCCAGCGCGTCGAAGCACGCCGACTGCAAGGCGGCGGCCCCGAGACCGCTGCGGGTGGCGAGCTCGATTCGCCCGAGCTGGTAGTCGATGACATCCGCCACCAGGGTTCCGACGGGACCGGCGTGATCGAGGACGGCGTCACGGACCGCGTCGTCGAGCGGCAGGTCGCGCAGCACGTCCCCGAGCGGCATGCCGAGAAGGACGTCGAGCCCCGAGAGCATCCCGGCCGTGAACGCCACATCGCCGCGCCCGCCGGGAACCCGGCAGCTGAGGAGCTCGCACATGCGGGCGCGGGCCAGCGCCGTGATCATGGACTCCTCGGCGATGCCGCGACCGCCGGAGAACAACAAGAGCGATACCCACGCCTGGAGGCGCCGCCAGCCCACCAGCACGAGTGCTTCGTGCAGGGTGCTCACCGTTCGGCGCATGCCTCCGGCGGCGCCGATACCGGCCACATGCAGGACCTGGAGACTGAGCGCCGGGTCCGTGCGCACCAACGACTCGATCTGCCCGATGCCGGCGTCGGGCTCGAGGAGCGTGGCGGCGAGCCGGGCTTTGGTGAACTCGCCAGGGTCGAGCACGCGCCCCTCGATGAGCTGGGGCGTCGCCAGCAAGTACCCCTGGAAGAGCTCGGCCCCGAGCGCCTCGGACTCGTCCATGTCGCGCTCGGTGTCGACCGACTGGGCGATCACCGTGACGTCGGATCGACGGCAGCGCTCGATGACCTGCGACAGCGCGTCGGGCTCGAGCCGGTGCGGGTCGACCTTGGCGTAGGCGAAATCTCCAAGCCACTCGTCCGCACCCTCGAACCAGGAGAAGCCGTCGAGCGCCAACATGTACCCCTCGTCGATGAGCCGACGACACGTCGCCCCGGCGGCGGCCACGGCGATGCGTGACGTCGCGCCGGCCGAGCTGGCGTCGGCTGGGAACAAGGCATGGGCCGGGACCTCGAGCACGGTGCGCTCGGGCGGCAGCAGCACGGTGAAGTCGCCGTCGAGGAGGTCCTCGCTCACGTCGCAGAACATGGACTTGTCGCCCACGAACCGGTCCACGCCGAATTGGAGCGAGCCGAAGAGCACCCGGGAGGTGATGAGGTCACCCTCGCCGGCGCCGGTGCGGTCGGTGCCGTCATCGGTGCGCTCACCGGCGCGCAGCAGCAGTTCGTAGCCGTGAACCTTTCGACTGTTGTCGAAGATCGGCTGTCGACCCACGAGGATCTCGGACCCGCCCACTGCTTCCCCTTAGCCGGTGACCTACCACTACCGATCGGTCGGCCGGGTCGGTGCCTTGAGCGCACCGGGCCGATACTCGCCGGAATACCATTGCCGCCAGCAACCGATAGGTCCCAGGGGTGAAAAACGTGGTGGCGCCTATAGTGCCCCCCCGTGCCCGGCGGCGGCGAGGCCGCAGGGCGATCCGCCCCCAAAAGGACCATGACGACCTCCGCCGATTCACCTGCGCCTACCCCGGGACCACCCGACCCGAGCGAGGTCCTCCGATCCCGCAACTACCTGGTGCTCCTCGTGCTCGGCGCCGTGGTCGGTGCTCCGGTGGCCGGCGTCGCCTACTTTTTCCTCCAACTGGTGGCCAAGGCCCAGACGGCGATCTTCACCGACCTCCCGCACCATCTTGGATTTCACACGGCGCCCCTCTGGTGGCCGCTGCCGTGGCTGGTGCTGAGTGGGATCTTGGTGGCCCTCGCCATCGACGTCCTGCCGGGAACCGGTGGACACGAGCCCTGCGAAGGGCTGAAGACCGGAGGACCGCCGGTCGAACCGATCCAGCTGTTCGGCATCGCCGCGGCGGCCCTGGCCACCTTGTGCCTCGGGGCGGTGCTCGGCCCCGAGGCACCGCTCATCGGCATCGGCACGGGCCTCGGCGTGTTGGCCGTGCACCTGCTCAAACGCGACGCACCGGCCACCGCGGTGGTGGTCATCGGCGCCGCCGGGAGCTTCGCCGCCATCGCCACGCTGCTCGGCTCGCCCCTCGTCGGCGCCTTCCTCCTCATGGAGATGGTCGGTCTGGGCGGCCCGATGATGGAGGTCGTGCTCGTCCCGGGCCTGCTCGCCGCCGGCGTGGGATCGCTGATCTTCGTGGGGCTCAACGACCTCACCGGTTTCGGGACGTTCTCGCTCACCGTCTCCCAGATTCCCCACGTGGGTGCCCCCACCGGAGCCGAGTTCGCCTGGGCCATCGTCATCGGCCTGGCCGGCGCCGCCGTGGCGACCGTCGTCTTCTGGGGCGCCCGGATGCTCCGACCCATCGTCGAGCCTCGACGACTCCTGCTCACGCCGGTGGTGGGCCTGGCCGTGGGTGGGTTGGCCGTCGCCTTCGCCGCGGGCACCGGCCGCAGCTCCTCGGAGGTGCTCTTCTCCGGGCAGTCGGCCCTCCCGTCGCTCGTCGAGCACGCCGCGGGCTGGACGGTCGGGGCGTTGGCGTTGCTCCTGGTATGCAAGGCGTTGGCCTATGCGCTGTCACTGAGCAGTTTCCGCGGCGGGCCGATCTTCCCGAGCATGTTTATCGGCGCCGTCGGCGGAGTCGCCCTGTCGCACCTACCAGGCTTGCCCATGATCGCCGGCGTGGCCATGGGGGTCGGGGCGATGACGGCAGGGGCGCTCAAGATGCCGATGACGGCGGTGCTGTTGCCGAGCGTGTTGTTCGTCTCGGACTCCATCGACCTCATGCCCGTCGTGATCGTGGCCGTCGTGGTGTCGTACATGGTGGCCGTCCGGATCAATCCGAACCCGCCGCCACCGTCACCCTCACCGGCCCCGCCGACCGGGACACCGGCTCCGGTGGCGGCCGGCCGGCGGTAGCCGGGCGACGCCGACCCGGCCGAGGGCGACGCCGACGGCGGTAGTGTTGGATGCAGCGAGGCGCCCGAAGGGCGCGAGACCGGCACCGGGTGCCGCACAAGGGGGGCCAGCCGTGTTCATCTGGTTCATCATGGCGATCGTGCTGCTCGTGATCGTCATCGGAGGTTACGGCGGGCGCCGGAAGTACCAGAAGTCGAAGGGCGGTGGAGCGGGCGACAACCCGAAATCGCACAACCGCGGCCACGCCAAGGACCACCGCGATCACAGCCACCGCGGGCGGGGGTCGGGCCGCTGAGCTCGTCGGGAGCCGGTCAGAGGCCGTAGGCCTCGAGCAGGCGCAGCCACACCTCGCTCAGCGTCGGGAACGACGGCACGGCGTGCCACAGCCGATCGAGTGGGACCTCGCCGACGATGGCGACGGTGGCCGAGTGCAGGAGCTCCGCGACAGCGGGCCCGGTGAAGGTGGCGCCCACCACCACGGAGCGTTCTTCGTCGACGATCAGGAACGCCGTGCCGACGATGTCGACGCCGAGCGTGGACGCACCGGCCACCGCGGCCAGGTCGACGGTCACCGTCCTGACCGCCAACCCCCGCCCGACCGCCTCGTGCTCGGTGAGCCCCACGGCGGCTACTTGCGGGTCGGTAAACGTGACACGCGGGACCATGTCGTGGTCGGCCAGGCGTGACAGGTCGGGACTGCGGCCGAGGATCACGTCGGCCGCCAGCCGGGCCTGGTACTTGCCCATGTGGGTGAGCAGGGCGCGCCCGTTGCAGTCGCCGACGGCATAGAGCCACTTCCCCGCCACGCCCTTGGCCCGGAAGTGGTCATCGACGGCGACGAAACGGCCGGGCTCCAGCCCGACGGCATCGAGACCGACGTCGGCCGTCTTGGGTACCCGGCCCACCGCCACCAGGATCTCGTCCGCCACGAAGCGCCGGCCGTCGGCCACGGTGGCCGTCACTGTTCCCGCGCCACCGTCACGCTCGACCCCGGTCATGGCCACGCCCGTGACCACGGTGATCCCTTCGGTCTCGAACGCCCGTCGCACCTCGTCTCCCGCGAAGGGCTCCTCCCGAGCCAGCAGCCGGGGTGCGCCCTCGATCACGGTCACCGCTTCGGCGCCGAGCCGCCACACGGCTTGTGCCATCTCCGATCCGATGCTGCCGCCGCCGAGGACGAGGAGCCGGCGAGGCACGGCGCCCATGGCGGTGACCGATCGGTTGTCCCATGGCGCGCACTCCCGCAAGCCGGCGATGGGCGGGAGCGTCGGGCCCGTCCCCGTGGCCAAGACGACGGCGCGGCGCGCCGTGAGGCGCATGCTCGATCCGTCGGCCGCTTCCACTTGCACCACGCGCTCGCCGGCCAGGCGCCCTCGCCCGCGTACGAGGTCCACGGTGGCGCCCTCCAACCAGCGCACCTGGCCGGCGTCGCTCCAGTTGCTCGTCATGTCGTCGCGCCGGGCCAAGGCGGCCCGCACGTCGATGGCGCCGGTGACCGCCTCCGCCGCCCCCGGGACCCGACGCGCCGCGCCGATCACCTCGCCGGGCCGGATGAGGGTCTTGCTCGGAATGCACCCCCAGTACGAGCACTCGCCCCCGACGAGCTCGGATTCGACGACCACCACGGACAATCCGCCTTCGGCGCAGCGTCCCGCGCCCACCTCGCCGGCGGGGCCCGCTCCCACCACCACCACGTCGTATTCGGCGTCGGTCATAATGCCCATCCTCACCGGCTCGCCCGTCCGACGCCCGTCGCGTCGTCGGGGAAGAATCGCCCCAGAAACCGCCTGTTCTCGCCCAAGATGGCGTCGGCCAACTCCTCGGCCCGAGGGAACTGGCCCACCAACGGATTGGCCAGCAGGGCACGCACCACCGCCCGGCGGCTCCCGCCCAGCGCAGCCTCGACGGCCAGGTGCTCGTAGGCCTTGGCCTGCGCGACCAGCCCGATCATCTCGGGAGGAAGCGGGCGCTGGGCCAGTGGATGGGCCCCGTCGGCATCGACGCGACAGGGCACCTCCACCACGGCGTCGTCCGCCAGACCGGGGAGCGCGCCGGCGTTGCGAACGTCGACCACCTGGACGTCGCCCGTGCCCGCGTGGAGCGAAGCCATGAGCCGGACGGCGGCCTCCGAGTAGAACGCACCGCCGCGTCGGCTCAGCGCCTCCGGCTTGGAGCAGAGCGCAGGGTCCTGGTACTGCTCGAGGAGCTCGGTCTCGATGTCGGCCACGGTGCGCGCCCGGGGCACGTACCCCGGCGACGTCTGGGCCTCGAGCTCGGCGTCGTGACCGTAGTAGTAGTGCAGGTAATACGATGGCAGCGCGCCGAGGAGGCGCAGCAGCCCGACATGACTCCCGGTCTCGAGCGCCAGTTCCGGGCCGAAACGCTCGAGGAGCTCGGGCATGCGGTCCACGCCGTCGACCGTCGCGCTGCGGGCCCAGGTCAAGTGGTTGAGGCCCACGTGCTCGAGGTCGACGTCTTCGGGGTCCACCTCGAGATAATGGCCGACGCGTTTGCGGGTCCAGATGGCGACGTTGCACAGGCCCACGGCCCGGTGGCCCTCGTCGACGAGGGCCTGGGTCACGATGCCGACCGGGTTGGTGAAGTCGACGAACCATGCGCCCGGCGCGCCCCGGATGGCGGTCTCCTCGGCTAGCTCCACCACCAGGGGGACGGTGCGCAGGGCCTTGGCCAGGCCCCCCGGTCCGGTCGTCTCTTGGCCCACACACCCGTAGCCGGGCGGCAGGGTCTCGTCGGACAATCGGGCGGCTTGGCCCCCGACGCGCAGTTGCACCACGACGAAGTCCGCGCCGTCGAGAGCGCGCGCCCGGTCGGCGGTGGCCACGAGCTGCCCCGGCCATCCCCGGGTGCGCATCATGCGCTCGGCCAGTCCGGCCACGACGGCTAGGCGTTCCTCGGCCGGGTCGAGCAGCACCAGCTCGTCGACGACGATACGGTCGACGTGGTCGCAGAGACTCACGAGGAGCTCCGGTGTGTATGTGCTCCCACCGCCGACCACGGCGACCTTCACCCCCACGCCGGCGAACCTAACATGCGCCCGATGCGAGACGACCTGGCGGTGGTGGCCGTCGACGGAGGGAACTCGAAGACCGACGTGCTCCTGGCCGCGGCCGACGGATCCGTGCTCAGCCGGGCCCGCGGCCGCGCCTCGAACCATCAGCTCCTCGGTATCGACGCCGCCATGGACTCGATCGACGACACGGTCGAGGCCGCGCTGGCCGACGCCGGGCTGACCGGCACGCACCGGCCGGTGGTGCCGGTCGGCGCGTACTGCCTCGCCGGCGTCGACCTGGCCGTCGACGAACGACGCGTCACCGATGCAGTGGCCGACCGGGGCTGGTCGGAGACCGACGTGGTGACCAATGACACCTTCGCCGTCTGGCGGGCCGGCGCGCGCGCCGGCTGGGGCGTCGCGGTGGTGTGCGGAGCGGGCCTCAATTGTGCCGGGCAGGGACCCGACGGCACCGTCGTTCGCTTCCCGTCGCTGGGCGAGTTGTCGGGGGACTTCACCCCCGGCGGGGCCTGGCTGGGCGTGCGGGGCCTCGGCCTGGCCCTGCGAGCGGCGGACGGCCGCGGTGCACCCACGTCCCTGGCCCAATCGGTTCCCGGCCACTTCGGGCTCGAGGACGCGACCGCCGTGCTCGAAGCCGTCTACGGCGGTGACATCGCCTACGACCGGCTCTTCGACTTGGCCCGCGTCGTGATCGCCGCCGCCGGCGCGGGGGACGGGCCGGCGCGCCAGGCGACCGACATGCTCGCCGACGAGGTCGTGGCCATGGCGACCGCGACGATCCGCCGACTCGGTGTCGCCGACTTGGCGGTCGAGGTCGTCGTGGGAGGAGGCATCTTCGACAGCGGCGACACCGCGTTCTTCTCCCGGGTGCACGACGGCATCCGGGCCGTTGCCCCCGACGCGCGTCTTCGAGTCCTCGACACCGCCCCCGTCGTCGGGGCTGCCCTGCTGGCGCTCGACGCATTCGGCCGAACGCAGGGACCGGGTGACGAACACCACTCGGTGGACGATGCTGTGCGGGACCGGCTCAGGCAAGGACTGGTCGGCTCGCCGTAACGACGCGGCGATCGCCATGGATCCCTCGGGAGGGCGCTCGATGTACTCTCGGTCGCCGACCACCCGAACAAAGGATTCGCCCCATGGCCAACGCCCTCTCTGGATTCCGCGTCCTCGAAGTGGCGGCATGGACGTTCGTGCCGGCCGCCGGGGCCATCCTGGCCGACTGGGGCGCCGACGTGATCAAGGTCGAGCATCCTCAACTGGGCGACCCGCAGCGGGGCCTCGTCTCGATGGGCCTGATTCCCGGTGGCGACGATGCCGTGAACTACATCATCGAGCAGCCCAACCGCGGCAAGCGGAGCATCGGCATCGACATCAGCACGGATCCCGGACGGGACCTCCTGTACAAGCTCGTCGAGACCTCTGACGTCTTTCTCACCAGTTTCCTGCCGTCGGTCCGCCAGCGGTTGCAGATCGATGTCGAGCACATCCGGTCGGTGAACCCGAACATCGTCTACGTCCGTGGGTCGGGCCAAGGGCCCCTGGGACCGGACAACAACAAACCCGGCTACGACGGGTCCGTGTACTGGGGACGCGGGGGCGTGGCCCATGCACTGACACCGGCCGACGCCAAGTGGCCCATCGGTGGGCGGGCCGCCTTCGGGGATCTCGCCGGTGCCATGGCGATCGCCGGCGGGATCGCGGCCGGTCTCCTCCAACGCGCGACCACCGGTGAGGCTCCCATCGTCGACGTGTCGCTCCTCGGGTTGGCGATGTGGGTCCTGTCGCCCGACGTCGTGGCATCGGGTCTCTACGGTGGCGACCCGATGCCCAAGTTCGATCGCAGCGCCTCGCCGAATCCCCTGGTCGGCAATTACCGGACCAGCGACGGTCGCTTCATCACGCTGATGATGCTGCAGGCCGACCGGTACTGGCCGGAGTTCTGCGCCGTCATCGGGCGGCCCGACCTCGTCGACGATGCCCGCTTCGTCGACGGCGCGAGCCGATTCGCCAATCGCGAGGCGTGTGTGAAGGCGATCGACGAGGTCTTCGCGTCCAGGACCTACGAGGAATGGAAGACGACGCTGGCGAACCTGTCGGGCGCGTGGGCTCCCGTGCAGATGGCCAGCGAGCTGGTCGACGACCCGCAGGTCCAGGCCAACGGCTATCTCCGTCGCGTGGAGCGCGGGGACGGCAGGACGTACGACCTGGTGGCCAACCCGGTCCAGATGGACGAGACCGCCGACGAACTGCTCCCGGCGCCCGAGCATGGTCAGCACACCGAGGAGATCCTGCTCGAATTGGGCCTCGACTGGGAGACCATCGCCGCCCACAAGGAGACCGGTGCCATCTTGTGACCGGCGCCATGAGATCGGTGACCGGCGGCGGCTGAGGGAGATCGGACGACAGCTCAAGCGGGCCGGTGCGTGCGCCACGCATCGGCCCGGAAGGCAACGTCGACCGTCACCTCGCCCTCGACGCCGAGCCGGTCCCGGAGGAGCCGACGGGCTTCGGCCACCACGCGCCGGCGTCGCTCCTCGGGCATGGTGAGGATCCAACTGAAGGTGCCGAGCATGCCGATCAGCTCGTCGGCGTCGAGGGCGACATCCCAGGTGAAGACCTCGTGCTCGGGCTGGTCGAAGGGGACGTCGGGTGGGATCTCGAGGATGGGTGTGGGACGGTTCCAATCGCCCATGATGAGACCGGTGACGTCGCCGTCGAGTGGGTCGCGCCGCCCGTCGGGCGCGCCCGCTTCCTCGGGGCCGTGGGGCTGTTCGGCGAGCAGGGCCTGGGCCCGGGCCAGGAACGGGCCCTCCCGGTCGGCCCCGGACCACACGGTGGCGAGGGTCCCGCCGGGCGCGAGGACGCGACCCACCTCGGCCAGGGTCGACACCGGATCCATCCAATGCCACGACGACGACGCCACGACGGCGTCGGCAGAGCCGTCGGGGATGGGAATCGACTCTCCCCGGCCCATCACGGCGCGGATGTTCGGGAGCTCGTCGCGCAGCACGGACCGCATCCGGTCGTCGGGTTCGACGGCGATCACTTCGTCAGCCCGGTCGACGAGGAGCCTGCTCATCGCCCCGGTGCCGGCACCGAGATCGACGACCCGGCCGACGTGTCCCGGAAGCATCCAGTCCACCGCCGCCATCGGCGGCCCGGGACGGTAGCGCTCGTAGCGCGAGGCGGCGTCGCCGAAGCTCCTCGCCCGCTTTGCCTTCTCCTGCTCCGGGAGATGCGAGAGCGCCACGGGGCCGTTGCTCGGTTCGGAATCGGCCACGATTCGAAATCTATCGGTACCACCTGTGACCCGTGTCTGTCGGGGACCTCGCCGGCCTTGTCGACCCATCCCCCCTCAACACGACCCCGTGCGCACGGTGACCGTCACCAGGGCGTCCCCGGGATCGTTGCGCACCACGAGGTTCGTGGCCCCGGGAGCCGAGACCACCGCGGCGTCCACCGCGGCAGCGCAATACCCGGTCGGGTAGTGGATCGCCACGGGCACGAAGATCAACGTCGGGGCAGCGACCGCGGGGTTGGCCCGGTAGACGAACCGGAACGCCGCCGTCTTCGGGTCGAAAGAGAACGACGTTGGCATGCCGGCCACCGCCACCGGATACGTGCGCGCCAGCTCGGCGACGGTGGGCACATAGGCGCCGGACGCGGTGACCAACGCCTCGTCCGTGCTCCCGGTGGGATCGTCGTAGTACTTCCACGCCCAGTAGATCCACCCGATCTCGAGTGAGTCGGCGTCGGCGGTCAGGCTCGTCATGAGCGATGTGCTCGACGTCGCGCCGAACTCGCTCATGAACAGGGCCGGGCCCTTCGGCTGCGCGGCACTGGCGATGTCGGGTTGCTCCTCGACGCGCCGCCGCATCGTTCGCAGCTCCTGGCGGGCACACTCGTCGACGTCGGTCGGGTTGCCGGTCACCGGGTTGCGATAACCGCAGTAGACGTGGAAGTTGAACACCAGGTTGGGCAGGTTCATGGCGCCGACGTCATTGGGTCGTCCCCGGCTGGTGAAGATGTCAGGCTCGAAGAACACCGGGTGCACGGGGTCAGCGCTCTGCAGCGTGCGAATCAGCCCGACCTCGGGGACCTGGGGCGGGCAGTGGACGATCGCGCCGTCGAGCTCGCTGCGACCGGGGTGAGCCCGGCCGGTGTAGAGGCACTCGAGGTCTCGGGCCACCTGCGGGTCGGGGTCACGCGCCGGCGACGTGAACGGATCGGACACCGTCACCGTGCGGGTGAACGGCTCGTTGATCGGGTCGTAGCCGACCACCCAGGGGTCGCCCCGGAACCGCTGGGCCACCAGCTTCCACACTCGTAGGTACTCGCCTTGGAGGTCGCCATGCACGTCGTTGGTCCAGAAGTGGTGCACCGCGACATCGAGCGCCGGGTCCCGGTAGGTGTTGGACCACCGTCCCGGTAGGTGCCCGATGGGCAAGCCGTTGGTGCATACGGCCCACAGGGGGGCGCCCTCGCCACCGAAGGCGCTGGAGTACACGTCTTCGTGCAGGTCCAGGAGGGTGTAGACGTGAGCGCGCGCCAGGATCGCCACCGTACGGGCCACTCGATCGAGATAGGCGCTCGCGATGGCCGGGTTGAATTGCCCGGGATCATGAGGCGGCCCCGGGGTGCAGACGCGCGGATTGTTGGGACCGAGCGTCCCGGGCTCGATCCCTTGCCAGATGATGCCCAGGCGGACCACGTTGAAGCCCAGCGACGCGATGCGCGCCGCATCGGACGGGCTGAAGCTCCACGGCTGACCGGGGTCGTCGAAGAGCTCGAACGGCGGCCGTTTGTCGACGGCGTTCACGCCGTGGAGAAAGACGACCCGGCCCCATCGGTCGGTGAGGTACGGGCCACCGGCGGCCCGCAGGAATCCCGACACTGGTGCTCGGGCCGACGGCTGCGTGACCGGTGTCGGGGCGAAGGGCCCACCGGCCACCGCCGCCAGGCCGGCAACGGCCCCGCCGGCCACGAGGACGGCGACGAGGGCCGTCAGCACGACGACGAAGACGAGCGGTCGGTGGGCGGGGTCGGCGAACGGTCGCCGAGACCTCACTCCGCCTCGTTCGTCCCGCGACGCCCCGGCGGTGGGTCGATCCCCGGGACCCCGGCGTCGGTGACGTGCTCGGTCCATTCGCTCCCCGACCAGTACCGGTGCTCGTGGCGTCCCGCGGGGTCGACGAGCCACCCCGGTGCGATCCCCGTGCTCCCGATGTCGCCGCCCCGGCCCTCGGGGGACGCGCCGCCCCGGCGATCTCCCGGCGACGCCCGGGCGACGCCGGGCGGAGGGACCGAGGGGCTCACCAGGGAGGACGGCGTTCCCGGCACCGGCCGGCGGCGAGGGTTGCCGCCCCTCCGGCGCCGGCTCGGGCCGAACATGCGCATGGCCATGACGACGGCGAAGGGGATCAACACGACCCAGCCGTGACCGACAGACCCGCCGTAGAACATGGCTCCAGCGTATGGGCGGAGGCGCCCGCCCGGGGCGCGACCCTCTGGTCGCTCGGCCGGCCCGGCCGAGGTCGACATGATCGAGCCGGAGAGGGCCGCCCACCGAGCTGACCGGTTGCCCCGAGGAAATGGCGCCCCTACCGTGACGCCGTGCACGCACCAGCGCAGGACCCCGGCCATCCCCTGGCACCCCTCACCACCGACGAGCTGTCGGCGGCCGTCGCCTTGTGGCGCGAGGACCCGCGGTGCACCGGTGCCACCCGCTTCGCCTACGTCGCACTCGAGGAACCGCCCAAGGACGTGGTGCGCGCCTTCGCGCCCGGTGACGCGGTCGATCGCGTCGTACGGATGATCGTGACCACCGGGCCCGAGCCACGGGTCATGGAGGTCCTCGCCTCGGTCACGGACGATACGCTGCGCTCGGTCGTCGAGGTCGACGACGTCCGTCCCGGGCTGCTCTTCGAAGAGTCCTATGCCGCCATCGTCGCCCTCGGGGACGACCCCCGGTGGGTGGCGGCCATGGCCAAGCGTGGGCTGCACGACCCCGAGCGCATCCAGATCGACCCATGGCCGGCCGGCTCCTTCGCCACACCGTACGAGGAAGGCCGCCGCATCTGCCGTTGCCTGGCCTATGTCCGCGAGACCCCGGACGACAACGGGTACGCGCGGCCGGTCGAGGGGGTGGTGGCCTTCGTCGACATGGCGCGGGGCGAAGTGCTCGAGGTGATGGACACCGGGGTCGTGGCGCTACCCCCGGAGCCCGGCAACTACTACCCCGAAGCACAACCGGCGCTGCGCAGCGACCTCAAGCCGCTCGAGATCGTCCAACCCGACGGACCGAGCTTCTCGGTCGATGCCAACCTCGTGCGCTGGCAGCGCTGGTCGCTGCGGGTGACCCTCGACCCGGTCGAGGGCCTCGTGCTCCACGAGATCGGCTACGAGGATGCCGGCCGCATCCGCCCGATCGCGTATCGGGCCTCGGTCAGCGAGATGGTGGTCCCCTACGGCGACCCGGGCCCCGAACACGGTTGGAAGAACGCCTTCGACGCGGGCGAATGGGGACTGGGCCGGATGGCCAATTCCCTCACCTTGGGATGTGATTGTCTCGGTGAGATCCACTATTTCGACGCCGTGATGTCCAGCGAGCAGGGCCAGCCGTACGTGGTCAAGAACGCCATCTGCCTGCACGAAGAGGACTACGGCATCTTGTGGAAGCACCACGACGCTCGCTCCGGTCGCAGCGAGGTGCGCCGATCACGTCGGTTGGTGGTGAGCTCGATCGCCACGGTCGGCAATTACGACTACGGGTTCTTCTGGTACTTCTACCTCGACGGGACCATCCAGTTCGAGGTGAAACTGACCGGCATCCTTTCGACCATGGCGCTCGCCCCCGGCGATCGGCCCCGGTTCGCCTCGGTCATCGCCCCCCAGCTGGGAGCGCCGTTTCACCAGCACATGTTCAACGTCCGACTCGACATGGAAGTCGACGGTCCGGCCAACTCGGTCTACGAGGTGGAGGCGCGCCCGGTCCCGCCCGGGCCCGAAAACCCGTGGTCCAACGCGTTCGATTCCGTGCCCACCTTGCTGGCCACCGAGACCCACGCCCAGCGTGTGATCGAACCAGCCAGAAGCCGGTACTGGAAAGTGGTGAGCGCGACGTCGCGCAATCGCCTCGGGCTCCCGACCGCCTACAAGCTGGTGCCCGGGGCCACGCCCACCTTGCTGGCCGATCCGGACTCCAGCGTGGGACGGCGCGCCGGATTCGCCACCCGGAACCTGTGGGTCACCAAGTACGAGCCCGACGAGCGCCGGGCAGCGGGCGACTACCCGAACCAGCATGCCGGCGGTGACGGTCTTCCCCGGTGGTCGGCACGCGACCGGGACATCGTCGACGAGGACATCGTCGTCTGGTACACGTTCGGGGTCACCCACATCCCGAGGCCGGAGGACTGGCCGGTCATGCCGGTCGAATACGCCGGGTTCCTCCTCGCCCCGGTCGGCTTCTTCGACCATAATCCCGCGCTCGACGTCGCGCCGTCACCCGCCGCTGCCTGCCACGACGGGTGAGCGGCGAGCGGCGGGCCCGACGTCATCGCCGCGGCATGGTCGCCGCGCTCCCCGCCTAAGATGCCGGTGACCGAACACCAGCATCGGGGATGAACGATGGCGAACGAATGGGGCCCCCTCGGGGCATTGGCCGGTGAGTGGGAGGGCGAAGGCGGCCTCGATACCGCCTATTCGCACGCCGCGGGGAAGGTGCTCGGCTCCCCGTATCGGGAGAAGTGCACGCTGAAGCCGTTCGGCCCCGTGGACAACGGGAACCAGCACCTCTACGGCCTCGATTACAAGTCCGCCATGTGGCGCGGTGACGAGGAGAACCCGTTCCACACCGAGGTCGGCTACTGGTTGTGGGACGCGGCCACCGGAGAGGTGTTGCGGGGATTCGTCGTCCCGCGCGGCATCACCGTGCTCGCCGGCGGCACCGCCGACGCCGACGCCCGCCAGTTCACCCTGGCGGCGACGCGCGGCGGTGTGGGGTACTCGATCGGGGAGAACCGGTACCTGGCCGACAACGCCAGCACGTTGAGTTACGAGGTGACCTGCACCATCGGCGACGACACCTGGTCGTACGAGGAGACGACGATGCTCGACATGAAGGAATTCGAGGAGCCGTTCTCGCACACCGACCACAACACGCTGCGCCGGGTGGGCTGATCCCGACGACGAACGCACCGCCGGCCGAACGCGCCGGCCGAACGCGCCGGCGCGGCCGCCACCGGCGCACCGCCGCGCTCGGCCTGTGTGCGCCGAGCTTACTTCCAGCGGAAATGGACGAACACCCGGCCGAAATTGTGGGAGTCCTTCTCGACGCGGTCGTAAAGCGCCTTGATCTCCTTCTGGTCGAGGAATCGCAGCACCCGCTTCTTCAGCTGCCCGCTGCCCTTGCCGGGGATGATCTCCACCAGCCGAGCCTTCTTCTCTACCGCCTCGTCGATGACCGCTCGCAGGGCCCGATCGATGTCCTCGCTCCGGTTGTAGACATCGTGCAAGTCGAGCTTCAGCTTCATCGCCCTCCAGTCTGACGCGACCCGCGGGGGCACGAGCCCCGGCTCGGGGCGGCGGGGGCGGTCTGCTCCGGGCGAGGCGGACGGCGCCGGACCCCGGGGGCCTGGCGATCGGCGGTCGACGCCGATCCGCCCTCGGGCACCGGTGGTAGAACTGCGGCGCCCAACAAGCGCTCGATCTCCGAGGACCGGCATGGACTTCAACGTGGCAGCCGTACAAGAACAGCTGGGCGCGGCCCTCGGCGACCGCGAGGCGATCATCACCGCCAGCCGGCGCTGGAGTTGGGCCGACCTCCAAGAGCGCAGCCGCCGGCTGGACAATTTCTTCGGCGACCACGGGCTTCGGCTCCGCACCGAACGTCGCGCCCTGGCCCCGCACGAATGCGGCCAGGACACGATCGCCGTCTATCTCCACAACGGAGCCGAGTACCTCGAGACGATGCTCGGCGCCTTCAAGGCGAGACTGGCCCCGTGCAACGTCAACTACCGCTATGTGGAAGCCGAGCTCGCCGGTCTGCTGGCCGACATGCGCCCGCGGGCGATCGTGTACCACGGGGCGTTCGCCGAACGGCTGGGTCGCGTGGTGGACGAGCTCGAGTCTCGGCCCCTGTTGGTCCAGGTCCGCGACGCCAGCGGCGCCGCGCTCCTGGCGGACGCCATCGACTACGAGGCGGCGCTGGCCGGCGCGTCCCCGACGATGACCCCTGCCGCCGTGTCGGCCCTGTCCCCGGACGATCTCTACGTGCTCTATACCGGTGGGACCACCGGCCGCCCCAAGGGGGTGCTCTGGCGCCAGGCCGATGCGTTCGTGGCCGCCATGGGGGGTCGGAAGTTCACCGAGCGCCGCGAGTGGAACGACATGGACGAGCTCGTGGCGGCGGCGACGCACAAGCCGGGGCCGAGGACGCTGTCGGCGGCCCCCTTCATGCACGGGACGGGCCAGTGGGTCTGCTTCCAGGCGTTGCATGCGGGCGGGACCGTGATCATCCCGGAGGTGGTCGACCACTTCGATGCCACGGACCTCCTCGACACCATCGAGCGCGAGCGAGTGCAGCTCCTGGTCATCGCCGGGGAGGCATTCGCCCGCCCGCTGCTCGACGCCCTGGCCGAGCGACCACGAGACCTGTCATCGTTGCTCGTCATCGCCTCGTCCGGTGCGGCGCTCAGCCCGTCGTCCAAGGCGGCACTGCTCGGTCACCTCCCCGGACTGCGGATCCGCGACACGGTCGGTTCGTCGGAGACCGGGCCCCAAGGCGAGAGTGTGCACCGCCGGGCCGATGACGACTCCCCCGGCTCGGGAGCCAGTGCGGTCGCCGCCCGGTTCCGTGCCGTCGAGGGCACCTGCGTGGTCGACGAGGCGATGCACAAGGTGCTGGCTCCGGGACACGAGGGCACGGGATGGCTGGCGCGCTCGGGGCGGATCCCGCTCGGCTACCTCCACGACGCCGAGCGCACGGCCCGCACGTTCCCGCTGGTCGAAGGGGTGCGCATGTCCGTCCCGGGCGATCGGGCCCGCCTTCTCGCCGACGGGACCATCGAGTTGCTGGGCCGCGACGCGGCCACCATCAATTCAGGGGGAGAGAAGATCTTCGCCGAGGAGGTCGAATCGGCCATCCGCCTGCACCACGGGGTCCGCGACGTGGTGGTCATCGGCCGGCCGAGCACCCGGTGGGGCAGCGAAGTGGTGGCCCTGGTCGAACCCGACCCCGGTGCCGTCATCGATCCCGAATCGCTGGTCGCTACGTGTGGCGCCACACTCGCCCGGTACAAGTTGCCCAAAGCGGTCGTGTTCGTCGACCGCGTGCGTCGGAGCCCGTCGGGCAAGGTCGACTATCGGTGGGCGCACGAGACGGGCGCGTCCCACCCGTGACGTGCGATCGCGTCGACGCGTCGAGCCGAGCACAAGGAGTCGCCTCATGATCGAGCACCAGGCACCCCGTCCGCCCGAGGACGACTGGCTGGGTACCCCCTACGTCCGGCTGGAGCGCCACGGAAGGCTGGCGTACTGCGTCGTCGACCGCCCCGAGGCCCGCAACGCCATGACCGCCTCGATGTATTTCGCCGTCCGCTGCGCCGTCGACGTGGTCAACCGCGACCCCGAATTGGCGGGCATGTTGCTGACCGGGACCGGCGACGTGTTCATCCCCGGCGGGGACCTCGGGGCCAACAGTGTCGACGATTGGGGCAACCTCACCGGGTTGCTCGGCCTCGACACCGTGCCGTTCGAGGCGATCCGCAGCTCGCGTAAGCCCGTGGTCAGCGCCGTGAACGGCATCTGCCAGGGCGGCGGTCTGCTCATGGCGCTCCTCTCGGACGTGGCCGTGGCCAGCGAGCGGGCCACCTTCCGGGCCCCGGAGCTGTACCGGGGGATCGCCGACACCGGCTACGGCGCATACCTGCCGGCCCAGATCGGGCCGGCCCGCGCCCGGGACATGCTCTTTACCGGACGGACCCTCGACGCGACCGAAGCGTGCGCCTGGGGTCTCGTCACCCGCCTGGCACCCCACGACCGGGTGCTCGAAGAGGCCCGCCAGGCACTGGTGGCCTGCTGCCGCAGCGCCCCGCAGGCGCGCCTGGCGGTCAAGCGGGTGATCAACGAGTGTTACGGCCACTACGACCGCATGTCCATGGAGGAGAGCCTGGCCGGGCCCGAGTGCGCCGAAGGATGGCTCGCCTTCAAGGAGCGTCGGGCGCCGTCGTGGGTGCCCGACGAGCTGCGACCCGAAGGTCGGTTGTAGGACACTGGACGCCGATCACTGGACGCCGATGCAATTCTTCTCATTAGGATTTCGCCAAGCTGGAGCGGGCGCCGAAGGGGCACATCATGCAGGCTGACGATCTGATCATGATCAGCGTGGACGACCACCTGGTCGAGCCACCCCATCTCTTCGAGGGCCGGCTGCCGTCCACCATGCAGGAGCGAGCACCGCGCGTCCAGCGACGCTCGGACGGCAGCGACGTCTGGGTGTTCAACGGGACCAAGATCCCGAACATCGGGTTGAACGCGGTCGCCGGCCGGCCCAAGGAGGAGTACGGCATTGAGCCGACCGCCTTCGACGAGATGCGGCCGGGGTGTTACGACGTCCACGAGCGGATCAAGGACATGAACGCCGGGGGTGTCCTCGGCTCGATGAACTTCCCCTCGTTCCCGGGATTCAGTGCTCGGCTGTTCGCCGCCTGTCAGGACAAAGACCTCGCGCTCGCCGTGCTGCGGGCCTACAACGACTGGCATATCGACGAGTGGTGCGGCTCGTACCCGGGCCGTTTCATCCCCATGGCCCTGCCGGTCCTGTGGGACGCACAGCTGTGCGCCGACGAGGTCCGGCGGGTGGCGGCCAAGGGATGTCACTCCATCACGTTCACCGAGAACCCCGCCGCCTTGGGCTTCCCGAGCTTTCACGACGCCTCGTGGGACCCGCTGTGGACGGCGCTGTGCGACGAGCAGGTCGTGCTGTCGATCCATCTGGGCTCGTCGGGCAGCATCGTGGTCACCGCCCCCGACGCCCCCGTGGACGTAATGATCACCCTGCAACCGATGAACATCTGCAGCGCCGCGTCCGACCTGCTGTGGTCTCGGGTGCTGAAGGCCTTCCCCGACATCCGCATCGCGCTCTCCGAGGGAGGAACGGGCTGGATCCCGTACTTCCTCGACCGGGTGGACCGCACCTACGACATGCACCGGTCGTGGACCGGACAGGACTTCGGCGACAAGCTCCCGAGCGACGTGTTCCGCCAGCACTTCCTGACCTGCTTCATCTCGGACCCGGTCGGGGTGCAGCTGCGCCACCAAATCGGCATCGACAACATGGCGTGGGAGTGCGACTACCCCCATTCGGACTCGTCATGGCCGCACGCCCCCGAGGAGCTCGCCCACGTCGCCGTCGGCGTCCCCGACGACGAGCTCGGCAAGATCACCTGGGGCAACGCCAGCCGCTGGTACACGTTCGATCCCTTCGCACACCGTTCGCGCCAGCAGTGCACGGTCGCGGCCCTGCGGGCCGAGGCCGCCGGTCACGACGTGTCCGTGCGCTCCTATGACAAGGGTCGCTTCGAGCGCAGCGGCAAAGGTGTGGACCTCGGCGTGCTCGCCGCCAAGGCGACCGCCTGAGCCCTCGTCAGATCGGGGGCACGTCCCGGTACGGGTCCCGACGGGGGGCCTCCAGGGGGAGGTCGAGGCCCAGCAGCTCGATGGCGTTGCCCCGCGCCAGACGATTCACCACGGCCGGGGCTAGGTGGCCGAATTGCTCGGCGGCAGCCTCGGTCGACCGGGGCCAGGTTCCGTCTTGATGGGGATAGTCGGTCTCGAAGACGGCGTTGCGCGGGCCCACCTTGTCGAGCAGCTCCACCCCCACGGCGTCTTTGAAGAAGCAGCTCCAGATCTGTCGGTAGTAGTAGGTGGACGGCGGCTCGGGACAATAGCGCTGCGAATCGCTCCACCCCCGGTGGGTCGACCAGACGTCATCAGCCCGCTCCAACAGGTACGGGATCCACCCGATCTGGCACTCGGCGAACAGCAGCTTGAGGCCCGGGAAGCGGACCAGCACACCGGAGAACATGTAATCGCTCATCCCGCCGATGCTGTTGCCGAACAAGATGGTGGCCCGGACCGCATCGGGCGCGTCGGGAGAGGTCTGTGGGGTCCTCGTGCCGGAGCCGGCGTGCATGGCGACGACCGTGCCGGTCTCCTCGCAGGCCCGGAAGAAGGCGTCCCAGTAGCCGCTGTAGATGCTGGGCAGATCCAGGAACGTCGGCAACTCGCTGAACGTGACGGCCCGCACACCGCGGGCCGCGTTGCGCACGACCTCGGCTGCAGCCAGGTCCACGTCCCACAGCGGCACCAGGCACAGCGGCACCAACCGGCCGTCGCTGGACCCGCACCACTCCTCCACCATCCAGTCGTTGTAGGCGAGGACACAGAGCCTGGCTAGCTCGCGGTCCTTGCCCCACAGGAACTGTTGGCCGCAGAACCTCGGGTAATTGGGGAAACAGAGTTGGGCTTGGACCCCGCCCTCGTTCATGTCCGCCACCCGTGCCTTGGGCTGCCAGCAACCCGGACGCATCTCGTCGAAGGTCACGCCCCGCAGCTGGACCTCCTCGGCCGGGAAGCCGGCGGCGGCGATCGTCCGCTTGACCGACGCCCGATGGTCCTCGTAGCACCACCACGCCACGTCCGGGCCATCGAGCCCGGGCGCCTCCACATACGACGCACCGTCGAGGCGTGGCACTCCCCCAGGCAGGTACTCGATGTGCGGTCCGACCTCGCGCAGATGCGCCGGCAAGCGGCTCGTCCACACGTCGGGTGGCTCGACGACGTGGGCATCGAGGTCGACGATCCACGGGATGGCATCGACGAAGGCCGGGTTCGTGGCGGCGGGCATCCATATATGATATCTAAAAGTGGCGACGGTGGGGTCGGCGGGCCTAGCTTTCGGCTGGTGGACTTCGACGACACCCCGGAGGAAGCCGCCTTCCGGGCCGAGGCGCGCGCCTGGCTCGAGCGCCACGCCCGGCCCCGGGGTGCGGCCAACGTGGCCCGCCGGGCCCCCCACGACCCGAGCCCCGAGGCCGATGCCCGTCACGTCGAGGCCTGCAAGCGGTGGCAACGCACGCGCTACGAGGGAGGCTGGGCGGGAATCACCTGGCCCAAGGCGTATGGCGGCCGGGGCGGCACCGCCAGAGAACAGTCGATCTTCGACCAGGAACAGGCGCGCTACGACGTGACCATCGGGGTCTTCGCCGTCGGGATCGGCATGGTCGGCCCGACCTTGATCGCCTGGGGCAGCGACGAGCACAAACGCCGCTATCTCGATCCGCTGCTGCGGGGCGACGAGGTGTGGTGCCAGCTCTTCAGCGAGCCCGGGGCCGGATCCGACCTGGCCGGGCTCGCCACCCGGGCCGTGCGCCACGGAGACGAGTGGGTCGTCGACGGCCAGAAGGTGTGGACGTCGGGCGCGCACCACAGCGACTTCGCCATCCTCCTCGCCCGCACGGACCCGGACCGGCCGAAACACCAGGGGATCACCTACTTCGTGGTGGACATGTCCACGCCGGGTATCGAGGTCCGTCCCCTGCGCCAGATCAACGGCGTCGCCCATTTCAACGAGGTGTTCCTCACCGGCGTCCGGATCCCCGCCGCCAATGTCGTCGGCGAGGTGGGTGGCGGCTGGCGCGTGGCGCAGACCACCTTGACGAGCGAGCGTTCCCTCATTGGCAGCGGCAACGGGGTGACCTTCGCCGACCTCCGTCAGCTGGTGCGCTCCACCGGAGGCGCCACGGACCCGATGCTGCGCCGGCAGATCGCAGACGCCTATATCCGGTTCGAATTGTTGCGGTATCTGGGCCTGCGGGTCCAGACGGCCATCAGCCAGGGGCGCGCGCCGGGCCAGGAGAGCTCCGTCTTGAAGCTGGCCTTCTCGCGTCACACCGCCGCTACCGGCGACCTGGTCATCGCCCTGCAGGGGGCCGCCGGGATGCTGATCGACGACGACGCAATCGACGATGGGTTCTGGCAGCAGCACTTCCTCGGGCAGTGGTCGGTCCGTATCGGCGGCGGTACCGACCAGATCCAGCGCAACATCATCGGCGAGCGGGCCCTGGGGCTACCCCGAGAACCCCGGGCCGACAAGGACGCGCCGTTTCGTGTCCTGGCCCGGCGGCCCGCCGACGGCGAGCGCTGATCGGCTCCGTGCCCCCTCCCGAGAGCGTCTCACCCTTGACCTCCGCTCCCGGCCGCATATATTGATAAGTGATTCGAAAATAGGGCGCCCGGGGGCCGGGGCCAGGTGGGGGCGGCCGGCGCGGCTGGTCGCCAGGGCCGGAGGGGGGACAGATGGTCGACGCCGGTAGCGAGCCGCCGAACGCCACGAGTGGAGCCCTCGGCGAAGTCGCCGGGGCCGGCATGCCCCGGCGTCCCGAGCTGCTCTTCGACCGCGACCTGCGACCTCGGGTCCGGGCGGAAACCGGTCGACGCTTCCCGTTCCCGATCCCGAACGGTTGGTTCATCGTGGCATCGGCGGATGAGCTCGCACCCGGCACCATCGTCGATCGCCACTATTTCGGTCGTGACGTGGTGGTCTTCAGGACCGATTCCGGCCAACCCCACGTCACCGACGCCTACTGCGCGCACCTCGGCGCGCACCTCGCCGTCGGGGGCACGGTGCGGGGGGAATCGGTCGTCTGCCCGTTCCACGGCTGGTGCTACGACGGGGAGTCGGGTCGCTGCGTCGACATTCCCTACGGTCCGGGACGGATCCCGACCCAGGCCCGTATCCGCTCCTTTCCCACCGTCGAGCGCAACCGCATGATCTGGGCGTGGTTCCACCTCGAGGGAAAACCGCCGTTCTACGAGGTCCCGGACGTGCCCGAGCTCGACGACCCGGCGTGGAGCGACCCACACACCATCGACTTCGTCATCGCCACTTCCTGTCAGGAGATGGCAGAGAACAATCATGACCCCGCGCACTTCCAATTCGTCCATGGCACACCCGATGTGCCCGAAGACGAGGTCGTGATCGACGGGGTCCGCAAACGCGTGACCTCCATGGGGGGCGCTTTCGTCCGCGAGTCGTTCGGGCTCGGGCTCGGCGTGCTGCGGCTCCAGGACTACGTGACCTTTCTCTCGTCGACCACCCCGGTCGACGAGGAGAACGTCCATGTCCGATGGACGTTCGTGGCGCCGGCCGAGCACGGCCCCGACGCCGCCACGGAGGCCGCCGTGCAGTTCTCGGGCGGGTTGAGCCAGGACGTGCCGATCTGGGAGAACAAGCGCTACCTCGAGCGCCCGGTGCTGCTCAAAGAGGAACGCGGCATCTTGGATCACCGACGCTGGTGCCGGCAGTTCTACTCGGACCCTGCCCTGGCCGTCGACTAGTCAGCGGGCCGACCCAGCCCGCCCCACACCGAGGAGAACGACATGGTGGAGAACCGCTGGGTGCACAACGGGCCGTGGCGTCCTGCTGGCGCGGCGGACGGCCCGGTACTGGCTTGTTTCGAGGCCGTCTACCTGACACGGCCGGACATCGTCGCCGCGGTGCTGCCACCGCCGCTCGAGCCATCGGCCCAGGCGCGGGTCCACGTCCGCGTCACCGACATCGACCTCGAACTGCCCGGCGGCCACCGCCACCGGGAGAAGGTCGGATATTTCGCCGTCGACGCCGTCTACGACGGTACCGTCGGCGAGTACCCACTGATGATCCCGATCGACCTCGAGAGCGCCGTGGCGATCAGCCGGGAGCGCTTCGGCGAGCCCAAGAAGCTGGCCGACATCACCGTGACGCGAGACGGCGACCACGTCGAGGGTTCCATGGCGCGCCAAGGGGTGACCTTCGTGGAGATGGCGGGCGACGTGGTCGGCCCCCTCGACGTGCCCGAGCCGTACCCGGCGACCCAATTCTGGTTCAAATTCCTCCCCGCGGTGGACGGTCAGGGGTTCGACGCCGGACCGTTCCTGGTCCGGGTCGACCAGGTCCGCAGCCCGCAGACCTTGGAGCAGGTGGAGGGAAAGGTGGTCCTGCGAGACCTCCCCACCGCGCCGGTCGCCGACCTGCCGATCGAGGACATGGTGTCGATGACCTGGACGTTGCGAAAGAGCAGCCACCAACCGGTGCTCGTCGGCGCGGTGGATGCCGACGCCTTCGCCCCGTTCGCCGCCGCTCGTTACGACCACGTCTGATCAGGCCGACACCGGGCGCCTCGAACTCGACAACTCCAGGCCGCCAAGAACCGAAGGGAACTCCCATGCCGCGCTATCTCGTCATTTCGTCCGACACCCACGCCGGGCCGCCGACCGAGCGCTATGGCGAGTACCTCGACCCCAAGTACCGCGACGCCTTCGAGGAGGACATGCGGCTCACCAAGCTGGAGTCGGATTTCCGCCGTGCCCTCGTCGACGGGCAGGAGTTCGAGCGACAGTGGGAGGCGGAAACCGGCGACAGCGGGCGTCGGGCGTCGTGGGATCCCGTGCGCCGCAACGCCGAGCTCGACCGCGAGGGTGTCGTGGCGGAAGTGATCTTCCCGGACGCCGACGTGCTCGGCGGTGGGGCGTCGGCCCCGTTCCATGCCGGCCTCGGTTCGTCGGGAGACCTCGATGGCGAGTTGGTCCTGGCCGGCGCCCGCGCCCACAACCGGTGGTTGGCGGAACTGTGCGCCGACACGCCCGAGCGGCGCTGCGGCGTCGCCACCGTGCCCATCCTCCACGACCTCGATGCGGCCGTCGACGAGATCAGGCGGGTGGCCGGAGCCGGATTCCGCGCCGTGTTGATCCCGACCTTGTGGGGCACCAAGCCGTCCTACAACGACCCCGTCTACGAACCCGTGTGGTCGGCGTGCGAGGACCTCGGTCTGGTCGTCCATGTCCACTCCGGCGGGGCGTCGCGTGACGTCATCCCCGGCCCGGGGATGGTGGCCACCTTCGCCACCGAGGCCTGGTTCTGGCCGGCGCGACCGATGTGGCTGTTGTTGTGGTCGGGCGTCTTCGACCGCCACCCCAGGCTCAAGTTCGCGCTGACGGAGGACGGCGCCTGGTGGGTACCGGGCATCGTGCAGCGGATGGACGAGAAGTGGCACGGTGGCCACAACACGGCCAAGCTCGGCAACGCGTTCCGTGAGCACGTCGGGAAGCCACCGAGCGAGTACTTCGGCGAGAACATCTTCCTGGGAGCCTCGACGCCGAGCCGCGAGGAGATCGAAGCCCGCCATGCCATCGGCGTCGACGCCTTCTTGTGGGGCAACGACTTCCCCCATCCCGAGGGGACGTGGCCACACACCCGCCAGAGCATCCGGGAGTCCTTCTTCGACGTCCCCTACGACGAAGCGAGCCGCATGCTGGGCACCAACGCCGCCAAGGTCTACCGGTTCGACGTCGAGAAGCTCGCCGGCCTGGCCGAGCAGATCGGCCCGACCCTGGAAGAAGTCCACGGACCCGCGCTCGCATCGTCATGAGCCTCCGAGAGGTCGACCCGCCGTCGTCGCGAGCCAACGGCCGGCCGGCCACCGGCCCGTCTCGAAAAGTGGGGCGTCCGGCGAAGATCGACCGCAACGCGATCGCCGACGCCGTCCTCCACATCGGCCTGGGCAACAGCAGCATGAAAGCGGTCGCCGACCATCTCGGCGTGAGCGTGCCGGGTTTGTACCACCACGTGCGCAATCGCAAGGAACTGCTCCTGCTGGCGGCCCAACGCTCGATGGCGAGGATGCGTGCCCCGACCGACCGTGGCCAGCACTGGGCGGAGTGGCTACGCGAATGGGGCCGGTACTCGCACGGCGCCTTCGTCGACGAGCCCGAGGTCTTCGCCCAGTACCTGCGCGGTGCCATCAGTCTCGATCTGACCGTCGAGGTGATGGAGAGCGTCATCGGGGTCCTCAGCCGACAGGGTTTCACCCCAGCCCAAGCCATGGCCGCGTGGGACGCGGTCGGCCGGCTGGCCGTGGGGGCCGCCGCCGACCACCTCCGCGAGCAGGCCGCCGTCGAAGGCGGTCACCCGCTGGTGCCCGAGCTGCGGCGACTGCTGGCCGAGGGCGACAAGGATGCCCTCCCCGGGGTGCGAGCCGTTGTCGATGGGCCGATCGCCGAGACCGAGGACCGGTTCGAAGACGAGCTGACGTCGCTGCTCGTCGGCATCGCCGTTCGCCGCGGCGAGCCCTGGGAGCCGATCGCCGACGGATCGTGACGGCGTCCGGCGCCACGGCGGTCAGACGTAAACGGGCAACTTCTGATAGCCACGGACCGTGCTGGTGTGCAGCGGCACGGCATGGTCTTTGTCGACCGCCCAGCTCCGATAGCGCTTGAACGTCTCCTCCAGGGCGATCTTGCCTTCCATGCGGGCCAGGGCAGCACCGAGGCAGAAGTGGATCCCGAACCCGAAGGTGACGTGCATGTCGAAGGTGCGCCGGATGTCGAAGCGGTCGGCGTCGGGATAGGCCCGCTCGTCGCGTCCGGCCGACCCGGTCAACAAGAGGACTTTCGAATCGGCGGGGATCACCTGGCCGTGCAACTCGGTCTCCTCGGTGAGCCAACGGCCCTGGACCGGCGACGGCGCCTCATAGCGCAGCAGTTCTTCGACGGCGTTGGGGATCAGCGACGCGTCATCGGCCAAGGCGGCCTGCTGGTCGGGGTGGTCGGCCAGGATCAGCCCGGCCCAGCCGAGCAGCCGGGCAACGGTCTCCGTGCCCGCACTGATCAGCAAGATGCCGAATTCGGTCGCCTCGGTCGATGTCAGGCGCCGGGTCGCACCGTCCCCGTCGACGATCTCGGCTTGCACCAGATCAGTGAGCATGTCCCCCCGGGCATGGGCCCGGCGGTCTTCGAGCTGTGCGCCGATGTAGGTGAACAGCCAGCCCATGGCCTCGAGTGACACGTCGTTGCGCATCCCGACATCGGGCTCCAGGTGGAATATCCGGTCGATGTGATGGCGCACCTCCTCACGGTCCGACGGCGGGACACCGAGGAGCGCGGCGATGACGCCGGCGGGGAGCCGGGCACCGAAGTCCTCGACGTAGTCGAAGCAGTCCTTGCCCTGCTGGGCGTCGAGCAGGCCCGAGCAAAGGGCCCGAATCTCGCCCTCGAGCTCGGCCACGCGCCGGGGCGTGAAGGCCCTCGATACCAGTCGACGCAGGCGGGTGTGCTCGGGCGGGTCGACGAAGATCAAGAACCCCTCGCGTTGGACCTCCTCCGTCATCATCTCGAGGACGGTCGTGTGCGCCGAGCTGTAGCACTTCGGGTCGCGGTGGGCCCGCTCGACGTCTTCGAACCGGCTGAGGGCCCAGAACCCGTACCGTTCGTTGCAGTAGACGGGGGCCTCGTCGCGCAGGCGCCGCCACAGCGGATGCGGGTCGTCTTTGAGCGACTCGTCGATCGGGTCCCAATACAGTTCGTCGCTCATCGATCGTCCCCGTCCGTCTCGACGTAGAACTGCTGGATCCAACGCCGGAACTGGGTGATCGGCTTCTCGCTCGAGGCCAGCGCCGGGTTGGGTTCGTAACGCTTGTTCTCCCAGATGGGGATGTCCTGGCCTACCTCGGAGGTGACGGACCGGACGAAGGCCCGGGCGATGCTCGCCACGTGCTCGTCTGCATCGGGGTTCTTCAAGGTGAAGAGGAACGACAGGTGCGTGGTCTCGTCGTCGATCGGCGTGCTGCATCCGAGCAGCGATGCGTCGATGAGGCCGCGGTAGCGGGTCACCGCGATGCCGGGACCCCGGCCGTAGATGTCGATCCGGGCATCGACCGGTCCCCGGGACGACGGGAACTGCTGCGATGTGAGCACGGTCCGGTCATAGCCCCGGAACTCGATGTTCTCCACCGTCCCCACCTTGGGGTGGCTGTGGACGAACTGGAAGTGGGCATGGTCGAAGCCGTTCTCGCTCAACTCCTGGATGCAGGTCCGGATGGTGAAGTCAAATTGCTGGTATGCACCGTATTCGGGATCGTCGTACTCGGGGACGGGCATCAGGTCCCACATCGGCGCGACGCCGTCGGGGTGGTACCAGGCGAAGACGACCCCGGCGTGGGTCTGGGTCGGAAAGGTCCGCAGCTTCGCCTTTCGGTTGGGGTGCTCGGCGTACGGGATCTCCACGTTCTCACCACCGGCGCCGAACGCCCAGCCGTGGAACGGGCACCGGACGCATGACCCCTCGACGGTGCCGCCAACACCGATATGCGCACCGAGATGCGGACAGTACGCCTGTTGGCAGACGACATCACCGGCACTGTCGCGCCAGAGCACCAGCTCGTTGCCGAAGAACCGGCGGGTCACCAGCTCGGCGGCCGGGATCTCGTCGGGCATGGCCACCTTGAACCACCCGAAGGGCATCGGGAACGGGAACCGGCTCATCGGCTCGCCTCCGGGAGTCGTCGGGTCGGGACTAGGGGGGCCGGCGTCACGACGTGGTCGGGCCGGCGGCACGGTGGTCCATGTTGGCACGCCCTTCACCCTGTGCCCATGGGCCACATACTAGAATCATATTTCGATCGAGGCACTGGGGACCCACACCGGCGACCGCCCCGGAGCATGCTCCCGAGCAGCTCGGATCACCTGTGCGCCACGAGGGTGGCCACGCCGTCGCGCTAGAGTCCGATTCCACTGGGAGCGGTCCTCACCGGGCCGGACGGGTGCCAGTCGGCGCCGGGCAGGTCTCCCATCGGAGCCGAGATGGCCGAACCCATGTCGCCGGCGGTCCTGACGGTCAACCAGCGAGCACGCCGCCAGCGCGTGGTGGACGCCGGCTTGGCGTTGCTGAGTCGACGTGACTACGAGCGGATCCAGGTCAAAGATGTCGCCGAAGAAGCCGACGTCGCCCTCGGCACGCTGTACCACTACTTCTCGTCGAAGGAACACCTGTTCGCCGAGGTCCTGGTCAAGTGGGCGGGCACGCTGCGCACGAGTCTCACGCGGCACCCGCTGTCGGCCGATACCCCACAGCAGCAGCTCACCGAAGCGCTGCACCGCTCGATCCGAGCATTCCAGCGTCAACCGCAGCTGGCACGCCTCGTCGCCGCGCTGGAATTGTCGTCCGACCCCTTCGCCACCGAGATCCTCGCCCGCTTGGACCAGACGACGACCAGCGTGTACCTCGATCTCTTGTCGGGAATCGAACCATTGCGGGCCCGGGCCATCGTCCGCACCGCCGACGCCGTGTTCGACAGCATGCTCCGCGCCTGGTCCGCCGGCCGCCTGCCGATCGTCGATCTCTACGACTACGTGTCCGACGCCGTCGCCCTGCTCTTCGGCCAGCCGGTGGGAGCCGCCGCAGCCGCTGCCGGGCGTGCCCAGCGCGGAGCTGGTGACCGCGACGCCGACCGTGGCTGACCCGGCCGACACCGGCGCCGGGTCGCGCCCGGCACGGGCCGAGTTCCACCTCTTCCTCCCGCAGATGCGGCTCTCGCTCGAGGCCCTCGTCGAGCGCGCCCGTGCCGCCGAGGCGGCGGGTTTCGCCGGCATGGCGCTGATGGACCACCTGCGGCCGCCGAAGGCCGAGGACCAGACCATGTTCGAGGCCGTGGTGACCGCCACCTGGCTGGCGGCGCACACGGAACGACTCGTCATCGGCCACCTCGTGCTCTGCGACGCGTTCCGCCATCCGGCCGTGCTCGCCCGCCAGGCCGTCACCCTCGACCACGCGTCGGGGGGTCGCTTCGAGCTCGCCGTCGGCTCGGGGTCGACGCCCGACGAGTTGGAGGTCTTCGGGTTCGGCGCGCCGCCCACGTCGGCGCGCATCGCCCGACTGCGCGAGACCCTCGAGGTCGTGACTCGGCTCTGGAGTGGGGAGCCGGTGACGTTCGAGGGGCAATTCCACCGCCTCCGCGGGGCCCGCCAGTTGCCGACTCCGACCCGACCGATCCCCATCGTGATCGGCGGGACCGGCCCCACCACCATGGGGGTCGTCGCCGACTTCGCCGATTGGTGGAACGTACCGGCACACCAGGCCTCTCGTCTCGACGAGCTGCGCCCGCTCGCCGGCGCCGCCCGCGTGTCGCTGCAACAGCTCGTGACCCTGTCGGCGGCTGGTGCCACCCGACGGGAGGTCGTCGAACTGGCAGAGCGCCGCTTCGGCTGGATGGGCGCCCAGGGCCGGGCCCTCGGTTCCGGACCCGAGCTCGTCGTGCACTTCGACACACTTCGCCGTCGCGGTGTCGAACGCTTCTACGTATGGTTCACCGACTTCGCTCCGCCCGACACGCTCCGTGCCTTCGGCGCCGAGGTCATCGACCCACTCGGCCAGCGTGCCGCGGGGGTGGGCCGGCGCCCCCTCGGTGCCGGCGCCGAGTAATCCGACACCGAGCGAACGGAGTGCCCATGCAGGAACTGCGCGACAAGGTCGCCGTCGTCACCGGGGGGGCGAGCGGTATCGGGTTGGCGCTGGCCCGCGTCTTCGTAGCCGAGGGGATGCGGGTCGTCATTGCCGACATCGAGGAGCCGGCACTGGCGGCTGCGCTCGACGAGCTCGTGACCGCCGGTGCGCCGGTCGACGCCGTCCACGTCGACGTCACCGACCTGGCGTCGGTCGAGGCGCTCGCCGACGCGGTCTACGAACGCCACGGGGCCTGTCATGTCCTGTGCAACAACGCCGGCGTCGGCGCCCCGAGCGCGAAGATCTGGTCGACGACGCCGAACGACTGGCGCTGGGTCTTCGGCGTCAACGTCACCGGTGTCGTCAACGGAATTCTCGTCTTCGTGCCTCGGATGCTCGCCGGTGGGGAGCCTGGCCATATCGTGAACACGTCCTCGCCCGATGGGCCTATCGCCCCGCTGCCGAGCGCATCGGTCTACGCGGCCAGCAAGGCGGCCGTCTCCACGTTGACCGAGTGCCTGGCTGCGCAATTGATCGAGGACGGCACCGCGCTGCGGGCCTCGATCTTCTACCCCTCGGGCGGACTGTTGCGGACCGGGCTGTGGACCGCGGACCGGACCCGACCCGCCGAACTGGCCCGGGAGCGGCCGCGCGACACACCTCCGATGACACCGGAGACGCTGGAGCAGATGGCCAAGGTCGCTGGGCGCGAGCTGCACTGGCAGCCCCTCGACGAGCTCGCCGACCTCGTCGTGGCCGGCATCAGGAAGGAGCACTTCGTGATGATGAAGGACCTTCCCGACGCAGCCGGCACCCTCCGGCGACGGGCCGACGCACTGGGCCGGGGCGAACTGCCGGCTTCGCACCGGCTCGCCTGATCAGTGCCGGCCCTCGAAACACGCGTCGAGGACGGCAGCGAGTTCGGCCGGAGCGCTCATGGCCACGCTGTGGCCGGCGTCGATGTCGACCACGTCGGCACCGCCCATGTTGGCGACCATGGTCTCCACCATCTCGGACGTGATCACCTTGTCTCGCAGGCATCGCACATACGTGCGGGCCGGTGCCCGGGGGAATCCCCGCCACGTGAAGGTCTCGAACAACGGCCCGGGGGCCTCGAGCCCCAGGCGCGGACCGTTCTCCACCACCTCGAGGGCGGTGTCGATCGGCGGTTCGCCCGGTCGAAGACCCCCCAAGGTGCGGCCGGTGGCGTCGGCCACCACGACGTCACGCGTGTCGATGGCCAGGCTTCGCAGGTCGGGTCGCAAGAAGTCCACCGGCGCCCGACCCTCGGCCGGAACGGTGGCGGCGACGAAGACCAGCGCCTGTACCCGGGTGCCGAGGCGCGCCGCCACACCCGGGATCACATAGCCGCCCGAGGAATGGCCCACGAGCACGACATCGTCGAGCCCCGCCGCCTCGATGTCGTCGCATACCGACGCGACCCAGTCCTCCCGAGTCACCCGGCCGAGGTCAGCCGGCCGGTAGCGGCGTCCGGGCAGGTCGACAGCCAGCGACGGGGCGGACAGACGTTCCACCACACCGTCCCACATGACCGAGGTGAACGTCCCCCCGTGGACCAGCACCAGGGTGGACGTGGGTGTCGATCCGGGCGCCGTCGCGATCACGGTCAGCGCTTTTCGTAGGTGACGCCGGCCGCCTCGGCATCCCAGGTCGTCGGGGTGACACCCTCGTCTCGAAGGTCCCGCTTCAAGACCCGACCCACAGGGCTGCGCGGCAGCTCGGCGCGGAACTCGATATAGCGAGGGAGCGCGAAGTACGGCAACCGGTCCGAGCACCACACGAAGAGCGCCTCGGGCTCCAAGTCGGCGCCTTCTTTCAGCGTGGCGGTGACCTTCAGGTCGTCCTCGGTCAGGACGCTGGCCACCGCGTGGACGGCGACGTCGGCCAGTGCCCCGTGGCTCATGAGCACGCTCTCCACCTCGAAACTCGAGATGTTCTCGCCCCGCCTTCGCAGGTAGTCGGCTTTGCGGTCGACGAAGAAGAGGTAGCCGTCTTCGTCGACCCGACCGATGTCGCCGGTGTGGTACCACCAGTTGCGGCTGGTCTCGACGGTCACATCGGGTCTTCCCCAGTAACCCTCGAACATGACGTGAGGCCGCTTCGGGCGCAGGACGATCTCGCCGTCACGGCCACGGGGCAACTCGGTGTCGTCGTCGTCGAAGATGCGTACGTCGAAGTACTCGTCGTTCACCACGCCAGCGGCATTGGGCTTGTTCGACGTGCCCGGCGGCTGCCACGACACCAGGCTCGCCTCGGTGACGCCGTAAGCGCCACTGAACGTCTCGACCCCGAAGCGACTGCGGATGACGTCGTCCACCTCCACGGGCAGGGGCGCGGCGCCGATGAGCCGGAGCGTCTGGTTGGCCTCGGGCCGACCGGAGCGCGGCATCTCGGAGCGGTCGATATCGTGGGCCAGCAGGTAGGCCATCGTGCCCAAGGTGGACGTGACGGTGACGCCCACCCGGTTCATCTCCGGCCAGAAATTCGACACGGAGAACTTTCGGTAGATGGCGCCACGACCGCCGTAGACCAAGGTACCGACGACGACGGTGGACAGCGCGTTGAAATGGTAGAGGGGCAACGGGGTCCACACCACGTCCTGCGCGCTGCGCCGCCAGCAGATTCCGATCTGGCGGGCGAGGGCCTCGTGGTAATTGTGGGTCAACATGCATCCCTTGGACGGTCCCGTCGTGCCACCGGTGTAGATGAACGTGGCCAGATCCGACGGTCGGATCGACACCGACGGCTCAGGCTCGTCGGCACTCAACAGTTCGTGCCACCGGTGCGTGCTGACCCGCCCCAAGGTGGGAAGCGCCCCAGCGTCGTGCCCGGTCGTCTCGGTGATCTCGGGGTCGGGATCGTCGTCGAGGACGACGACGTGATCGAGGTCGGGGAGCTCCCCCACCACCTCGGCGAGTCGCGACGCCAAGCTGCGAGCCACGATGACGGCCTTCGCCCCGCAGTCGGCCAGCTGATGGCGCAGGTACGAACCCTTGTAGGCGGTGTTGACCGGCACGGCGATGCGACCGCCGAGCACGATGCCCGCCCACGCCACCACCGCCTCGGGCGAGTTCTCCAACACGGTGGCGATGCGGTCGTGCTGCACCGATCCGAGCTCGTCGAGGGCGGCGGCCAGTCGATGGCCGCCGCGCACCACCTGCGCTGCCGTCAGCGCGGTCCCGCAGACGTCGAGGTACTCGCCGTCGGGGTTTTCGGCCAGCCGGCGTTCGTAGAGCGACCGGATCGTGCACTGGGCGCCGCTCGTCCACACCTGTTCGCCCACCGTGTTCGACCCTTCCGTTCCGCCGGCGCCCGCCCTGCCTGGACGACGCCGAACGAATATAATGTACAGTCGCTCGCCCGGCGGCGGCCGCGGTCGGCGCGCCCAGGCCGGAAAGGATGTCTCGTGCCCGAATCATTCGACTACGTCGAGCGCCTGTTCCCCGAGCCCGTCGACCTCGGTATCGCACAGCCGGATCGAGCCGTCTCATCGGTCACCCACGGCACGCGCAGTCATCTCGAAGGGGAAGGCGGCGCCGGCACGGCCTGGTACGAGGGTGGGGGGTCGGAACGTGACCGGGCCGTGCAGGACATCACCGTGTTTCCGCCTACCCGGGGAGTGGAGACCCAGGGCGACCCGTTCGAGCCGGTGAAGATCGGCATCCTCATCGACATGGACCTCAATCAGCTCCTCGCCGACTGGATCGACCCGACCATCCTCGCCCTCGAAGACGCCCTGAACGAAGGGGTCTGGGCCCGATCGCCCGTGCAGCTGGTCATCGCCGACGCTCGTGGCCTGCCCCGCGAGAACTACAAGAAGGTGATCGACGGCTATCGCTGGCTGGTGGACCAGGGATGCGTGGTGGTCCTCGGGCCCATGATCTCGGACAACTCCCTGGTGCTCCAGGACGCGGCCAACGAACTGGGCGTGGCCTGCATCGGTTGGACCGGTGCCCATCGATTCGCGTCCGAATACTGCTTCACCGTGGCCAACGGCGACATCCCCACCGAAGGCGTCATCTGCGCCAATTGGCTCCACCAGCAAGGACTGCGCAAAGTGGGCCTGTTCTGGGAGGCGGGATCCTCGGGCCGAGACTACGCCGACTACTTCCGCGACGAGGCAATCCGGCTGGGACTGACGATCACGCGCGAGGTGAAGCTGGAACCGAACCCCCGGGGACTCCAAGACCATCTCGCCGCCATGCGTGATGCCGGTACCGAAGGGCTCTACTACGGCGGCTACGGGTACGCCGCGTTCCACTTCGGCCCGGCGCTCTCGGCGCTCGGATGGGATCCGCCGCGCATCATGGGCACCGCCTTCATGTTCTACTCGAACAAGAACCGGTGGGGAGCGGGGCTCGAGGGCTGGCACGGCATCGACCAGCTCGGCGAGGACGGCGCCAACCCCAACTACAACGCCATGCGCGATCGCTTCGAGAAGCGCTTCGGCCGTTCGACCGGCAACGTGGTCGTGGCGCTGGCCTACGATACCGCTCGGGTCGCCATCCACGGGATCGCCAACGCTGCCATCCCCGCGCCGCGACAGGTGAAAGAGGGCATGGAGCGGATCCGATGGATGCCGGCCACCAACGGCGGCCCGTCCACCTATATCCAGTTCGGGCCCGGCGACCACAAGGGCTACAAGGGCGATTTCCTGACCATCCGCCAATTGCGGGGCGGCGAGCTGGTCTTCGGTGGCTATTTCCGGCCGCAATGGCCCGCGAACCGATCACCCTCGTGACGGCGGGCGGCGGGGGCCTGTCGTCGCTGTTGACCGACCACCCGCTCCCCGACGGGGACGTGCTGCTACAGACGATGGATAGCGGCGTCACCGTGGGCCAAGCGCGCGCTGCGGCGGCGCGCACGGCGGAGCAACTGCGTGCCCATGGTGTGCGCGACCGCGACGCTGTGGTCGTCCGGCTCCCCAACGCTCCCGAGTTCGTCTCCACCATGTTCGGCGTCTGGCTCGCCGGCGCCGTGTTCGTCCCGGCCAATCCACGCCAACCCGAGGCCGAACTCGATCGCGTTGTCGGCGCGACCGCACCCGGCGCGGTGGTCGATATCGAGGGTGTGCACGACCTGGGAGCCGCTCGGACGCGCTATGAACCCGACGTCGCCTTCGTGACCTGGACGTCGGGAACCACGGGACCGCCTCGGCCCGTCCTGCAGACACATTCGGGGTACCTGGAGTTGCTCGATCGCGTCCTCGGCCCCCTCCGGGGCCGAGCGGCGGACCAGCGGCGCCCTCCGTCGCCCAATCTCGTGCCGGTCTCGCTGGCGCTCAACGCCGGCATCTACAACGTCCTGTTCGGGTTGCGGGCGGGTGCCACCCTCGTGCTGATGGACGGGTTCTCGACCGCCGAATTCGCCACCCTGGTCGGCCGCTTCTCGATTCGGTCGACGGTCCTGCCACCCGCGGCCATGGTGATGCTGGCCGACGACGACGAGGTCACCGACCTGGCGCCCTTGCGCTACGTTCGCAGCATCACCGCACCGTTGTCCCCGTTGACGGCGCGACGGTTCTCCGACAAATTCGGGGTCACCGTGCTCAACGGCTACGGCCAGGCCGAGATCGGCGAGGTCATCGGTTGGACCGCGGCCGACGCCAGAGAACACCCCGACAAGATCGGCGCCGTCGGACGGCCGCACCCGGGCGTGGCCATCAAGGTGGTGGACGGCGCCGGCTCGACGCTCACCGACGGCGCCGTCGGTGAGCTGTTCGTCAAGCCCCCGCGCATGGCCTCGGGCTACGCGGACGGTGGCAGCCTCGAGGAGCGGCTCGACGACGAGGGATACGTGCGGACCGGCGACTACGCCCGCGTCGACGTCGACGGCTTCGTGTGGCTCGAAGGCCGAGTCGGCGATGTCATCAACCGGGGCGGCAACAAGGTGTTCCCGGAACAGGTCGAAGAGGTCCTGCGCCTGTCGCCAGGTGTGCGCGACGCAGTGGTCGTCGGCGTGCCCGACGAGCGGCTCGGCGAGGTCCCGGTGGCGTTCATAGTCGGCTCCGCCCCCGACGACGAGCTCGAGCGTCTTTGTCGTGACCACCTGGTCGCTTACAAGATCCCGGTCGCCTTCCCCCGCATCGACGCGCTGCCGCGTAATGAAGTCGGCAAGCTCCTGCGCCGAGAGCTCGGTGCCCGGTGGCCGGGACCCGACGAGGCGTGAACCGTCAGCCGTCCCACTCCTCGGTCCGATCGGTGCGCGCCGGCTGACGCCCCAGGCGCATCGGCGACAGCGCGGCGTCCACCAACAGGATGCGGGCGAAGGACTCGGTCACTTCGATGTTGCGCGCCTCCCACCGGACGAGATCGGGATCGCGCCGGCGGGCCTGCTCACGGGCCGCCCACTGCTCCCAGGTGGGAACGGCCCACAAGACGAAGCATTCGCTGTCGTCGCCCAGCGCGGTCTCCCAGGCGCCGGCGAGCACCCAGCCGAAGCGCTCCATGACCGGGACGGCTTCCTGGCGGACGATCTCGAGGTACGCCGCCGACGTCCCCCTCGGCACGCGCACTTGCTCATGGGCGTAGACCTCGCCTCGCACGCCGGCGATGCACGCCTGTTCGATCGTGGCCATCCACGGTGCGGGCACGAGCAGCCGATCGACACCGCCTGAGCGCAGCGATGCCGCCGCCGCCCACCACGCCGCCAGCTTCGGGTCCTGCAGGTCGCGATGGCCCAGCTCGTGGCGCAACGACCGGGCCAACCCGTCGAAACCTTCCTCCTCCCAGATGTTGACCACCTGGGGCCATGCGCCGGTGCTTCCCACCACCCCCCAGACGCCATAACAGCGCTGGTGGCGGTCCTCCTGGGCGGCCGGGCTCCAATTCGCCGTCATGTGGTACATGTACCGACCCCGGTTGTGGCCGTTCACGTCGATGAACTCGTGGATGTACACCTTGTCGTTCACGGCGACACCTTGTCGTTCACGGCGACACCTGGTCGTTCACGGCGACACCTGGTCGTTCACGGCCGGCTGGGAGCGAAGTACGGCAGGACGATGTCGGCCGACGCCGGGTGGAACTCGACGGTCAACGCCATGGCGTCGTGCAGGTCGTCGGGCTCGCAACCGATGACGGCGCTCATCATCCAGACCCCTTCGTCGAGCCGGACGATGGCAGGCGCGTACGGCACCGTGAAGGCCGGGCTCGGTGGGCGCCATACGACGGTCCAGCTGTAGAGGGTGGCCGACCCCGCACTGCGCTCCCACGCGGGCGTCGTCGCCAGACACCCGGCGCAGACGGTGAAGGCCCGCAGGCCGGCGTGACCGCAGGCCGTGCAGCGCTGGTAGAGCAGCTCGTGGCGACGGCACCCTTCCCAATACGCCTCGGCGTGGACGCTCGGGCGCGGGGTGGGAATGCCGGGGGGCTGGGGGCGCAAGATGGTCACGGGCGCTCCCGACCGAGGATGGCCACGTCGCAGAACAGCGCGCCGGCCCCGCCGTTCGAGCACAAGGCGACCTCGGCCCCGTCGACCTGGTTGGTCGGACACGTTCCGCGCAGCTGCTCGGCGGCCCGGACCACGCGCTGGAGCTGCTGGGCGTTGATCCCGGGGTGGCTGAACGACATGGTGCCTCCGTCGGTCGTGACGGGGAGGCGCCCACCGGGCGCGATGTTCCCGTCCTCCACGAAAGGACCCCCTTCTCCTTCGTCACAGAAGCCGAATGTCTCGAGCTGGCGGATCACCTCGAAGGAGAACGGGTCGTAGAGCTCGGCGACGTCGACGTCGGCCGGCGCCAGCCCGGCCATGGCAAAGGCCCGGCGCGCGGCACGGCCGCCGACCCGTCCGGCCGGGTCGGCGTCGGCTCGGGGCCGGAAGTCCCACACCGGTGCCACGGCGTACGCCGGGCCGAAGGCGTCACTCGCACCGCCGAGGATCCACAGCGGCGCCGGACTGTCTCCGGCCCGCTCGGCGCGAACCAGCACGATCGCGCATCCACCTTCGGACGTGGTGGCGCAATCGAGCAGGTGGAACGGGTCGGCGACCATCCGTGAGGCCAAGATGTCCTCCACCGCGAACGGCCCCCGGTCGTAGTAGACGGCAGCGGGATTGACGTGGCCGTTGGTGCGGATCGTGGCGGCGACCGTGGCCATCTGCTCGGACGTCGTGCCGTAGAGGATCATGTGACGACGCGCCATCAACGCGAACTCGGCCGCCGTGAACAACCCGTAGCCGACGACGAGCTCGTTGGCCGGCCGGGTCCACGGTGCGGTGCTCGACGGGTCCATGTGGATTCCGGCACCACCGGCAGCCACGAGCACCACGTCGCACTGCCCGGTGGTGATCAGCGCGGCGGCGTCGAGGAGGGCGGGGATGCCGAGCGCGCTGGGACGGCGGGTACAGGGCCCGAGGCCGAGCTCCATCGCGATCTCGGCCGCCGCCGGGCCGACCACGCCGTCGACGTCGCTCGCGGCGATACCGGCGTCGGCCAGGGCGCCCAGCGCGCCGGCCAACGCGATCGAGGTCGAGTCGTGGCCGGGGAGCCGGCGAGCCTGGGCCGTGTTGTACACGCCGACGATGGCGACCTGGCCGAAGGGATGCGGTGCCATGCGGGGCCCGGCGCTCGACGCGAGACGTTCAGGCCGTGATGGCGGCAGACTCGAACAGGCCGCGACCCTTGAACAGCTGGACCACCTTGTCGCCCACCCGCCGCATCATCCGAACGTACTCAGCCGACGCCTTGTCGCCGTCGTCGCTCTGCATGGCGCGCACGATGGCGGCAAATCCTCGCTTCTCCACCTCGGCCGCGTCCGGAACCTCGGCGAAGAAATTGCCAGGCACGAGCGCCGACATGGCCCGCAGGGCCACGTTGATCCGCGGTGACGCGGCGACGTCGACGATCGACCCGTGGAACGCGATCGACAGCTCCTGGAGCTCACGGGGGTCGGTCGCCCGGGCAAAGCGCTTCTGGATGTCCGCCAGCCGCTCGGGGAGGTCCGCCGAGGCCCGGCCCAAGGCCCGCTTGGCGGCAAAGCCGTAGATCAGGCCGAACAGCTCGTAGTGGTCCTGGACCGCCTGTGCGTCGAGGGCGTTGATGAATGCGCCCCGGTGCATCTCGATCGTGACCCAGCCTTCGCGTTCGAGCACGATGAGCGCTTCGCGCACGGGGATGCGGCTCACACCCAGGTCGTGTGCGATCGCGTCCTGCGGCACGCGCATCCCTGGGCGTAAGACGCCCTCGAAGATCATCCTCCGGATGTGCGACGCGATCTGCTCGCCGCTGCTGATCCGGACCATCCGCGCGTCCCGGCCGCCGGCCGGCGCGACCGCCTGGTCGGGAGTACGGGGGGACGGCACCACTTTCATATCTTATGCGAAACGGGTCAGGGCCGACGGTGCCGACAGGCACGCAACCCGCACCGGCGGCCGCGCCCGGTGGTGCCGGGTGGCGCGGGCCCGAGATGTGATCAGATATGCGATCGTGTCTGCCCGCCCCGATTGCCGACCGGGATCGGACGCATCGAGCCACCTCGATGACGCCGATGGACGGCTCCCCGTGAGATCGGATGCCTCGGTGGACGAGGTGGTCGCGGCCGTGCGGGCCTGGATCGAGTGGGCCGTGCCCGCGCCCTGGGTCGAGGCCGGGCGCCGGGGCGGGGCCCAGGCGGTGCGCGAGGTGCGGACCAGGGCCGATTACGAGGCCTGGTACCCGCTGTTCGGCCGGTCGGGCCTCGTGGCACCCACCTGGCCGATCGCCTACGGCGGTCTCGGCCTGTCACCGGACGTGGCCCGGCGGGCCGACGAGGAGCTGCGTCCGTTCAACCTCGGTCGGCTCAACCCCCTCGGGCTCAACCTGGCGGCCCCCGCGTTGTTCGCTCACGGCACCGAGGACCAACGCCTGCGCTATCTCCTACCCATCGTCCGGAACGAGGAGGTCTGGTGCCAGCTCTTCAGCGAGCCGGGTGCGGGCTCCGACCTGGCGTCGCTCGCCACCCGAGCCGAGCGCGACGGGGACGACTGGGTCGTCACGGGTGAAAAGGTGTGGACCACGTGGGCCCACCTTTCGGATTGGGCGGTCCTCCTCGCTCGCACCGACGTCGATGTCCCCAAGCGCAAGGGTCTCACCTACTTCCTCATTGACCTGCACCAGCCAGGGGTCGAGATCCGGCCGTTGCGTCACATCGGCGGTGACGTCGATTTCAACGAGGTGTTCTTGGACCGGGCGCGCGTCGCCGACAGCCAACGGGTGGGCGACGTGGGCGAGGGCTGGAAGGTGGCCAACGCCACGTTGTCGGGCGAGCGGCAGATGGTGGCCGGGGCGGGCTCCGGTGGCGTCGACCGCATCGGAGGATCAGGCGTCGGGCACCTGATGTGGCTGGCCCGGTCACGCCCGGATGCGGGGGTGTCCGGCGGGTCCGGCGTGTCCGGCAGATGGGACGACCCGGTGCGACGCGACCAGATCATGCGCCTGTACTGCGAGGAACGCGTCCGGGAGTGGACCAACCTGCGGGTGCGGGCCCAGCTCCGGGCCGGACGATCCCCCGGTCCCGAGAGCTCGGTCGGCAAGGTCCACCAGAGCGATCTCAACCAGCGCGTCCAGCTGGCGGCCACCGACATCCTCGGCATGGCCGCCATCGCCTGGCCCGCAGGCGAAGGCGGCTACGGCGCGTCACTGCCCTACGAGGTGCGGGGGATGCTGCGCAGCCGGGCCAACACCATCGAGGGCGGTACCACCGAGGTCAACAAGAACATCCTCGGTGAGCGGGTGCTCGGGCTCCCGCGCGAGCCCGATCCGTACGCGTCGGCGCCGTGGAGCGAGGTCCCGCGCAGTTGAGTGCCCACACCACCCTGCGCGTCGATCGTCATGGCCCGGTGGGCTGGCTGGTCTTCGACCGACCCCGGGCCGCCAATGCCATGGACGCGGTCATGATCGACGAGATCGAGTCGGCCTGGAAGGAGCTCGACGCCGATCCTGCGGTCCGGGTGATCGTCAACACCGGCGAAGGCGAGAGTTTCCAGACCGGTCTCGATGTCGTCCAGCTCAGTCGCGACCCCGACGCCCTGCGCAAGCAGTCCGGACGTACCCGTCGCGCCGAGTTGCGTCTCACGGCCTGGCACAACCGGGTGTGGAAGCCGGTGATCGCCGCCGTGAACGGCACCTGCGCCGGCGGCGGCCTGCATTTCGTGGCCGACGCCGACATCGTCATCGCCGCCTCCGACGCCACGTTCCTCGACCCGCACGTGTCGGTCGGCCAGGTATCGGCCTACGAATTGATCGGCCTGGCCCGGCGCATGCCCTTCGAGGCGGTGCTGCGCATGGCACTGGTCGGGCGCCACGAGCGGGTCTCGGCCCAGCGCGCCTTGGCGCTCGGCATGATCAGCCAG
>Ga0181536_10000131_pt1 | contig 82336 bp, 61 predicted proteins | sample PEATcosm2014_Bin_41_FD_121105 | JGI IMG/M metagenome (GOLD analysis project Ga0181536, IMG submission 121105) | Peatland microbial communities from MTU Mesocosm Facility, Houghton, MI, USA - PEATcosm2014_Bin17_60_metaG | ecosystem: Environmental > Terrestrial > Soil > Wetlands > Peat | place... | reverse complement strand
GCGCTGCCCACCGAGTGGGCCTCGACCACCGGGGTGTTGGCCGTGGTCCCGACCAGGGTGAGGCCGCTCAGCGTCCCGGTTGTCGCCCCCGACTGGTAGGTGACGGTGCCGTCCAGCGTCGCCTCGTCGGCCGCGTCGGTGCGCACCGATGTGTCGCCGGCCCCGACGGCCACGCCCTGCTGGGCGCCGACGATGGTGAGCGGCTTGTCGATCGTGACGTGCTCGTTGTACGTCCCGGCGCAGACGTAGATCTTGGCGCCGGGCCCAGACCCGTTGACCGCCCCCTGGATCGTCGTGTACGGCGTGAGCGCCGGCAGCCCGGCGCCGCAGTAGGCGTCGATGGTGCCCGTGGAGGAGACCACCGCGGTGACCCCCGAGGGGGCGGCGGGGATCGGCTTCACGAAGGTGTAGCTGCCCGACGCGCTGTACGGCCCCTCGGGCGTTGTCACCGAGACCGTGACCGCTCCCTCGGCGTGGGGCTTGGTGGTGACGGTGATCTTTGTGGGCCCTGTCTCGTGGAAGGTGGCCGCCGCTGTCGATCCGAACGTCACCCCGCTCGAGCCTGTCAGGTTCGTGCCGGTGATCGTCACCGTTGTGCCGCCGGCGGTGCTGCCGTCGGCCGGGGTGAGCCCGGTCACCGTCGGGAGGGCCCCGAAGTCGTACTGGGTGGTCCCGCCGGACGTCCCGACGGTCACCTCACCGGCGTTGCCCTGGAAGGTTGTGGTTGTCCCACCCTCGCCGACCTCGACGGCGAGGCCGCCCTCGTGCACGCTCGGGATGTCGACGTGTGTCGTCGCTGTGACGAAGGACTGGCTGGCGTTCACGATGTAGGCGTCGGGGTGTGTGGCCAACAGGTCACTGAGCGGCTCGACACCGGTCCCGGGGTTCCCGAAGTTCCCCGAGTTCGACCACCAGCAGCCGTTCAGCGCTGTCCAGTTCTGCCAGGTTGTCATCGCCGTCGCGCCCTGGTTGGGGCAGGAGGCGTTCCCGGTTGTCGGGGTCTGGTAGGGGGGCTCGAAGAAGAGGGTGTCGTCGGCTGTTGTCCCGCCCTCGCCGTAGTTGACGTTGAGCTCGAGGAACGGGAACTGCTGCCCGTTGTTGACCGAGCTGTAGGCCCAGTAGGAGAGCGACGTGAGTGTGGCCAGCTTGACGCCCGCGTAGCTGCTGCTGCGGATGGCCGAGTTGCAGGTCCCCCCTGTGGTGCCGTTGCCGGTGGCGATCTGGACGCTCCCCTCCCCGTCGGGGGCGGACCCCGGGCCCCTCAGGAAGGTCACGGTGTCACTGGCGACGGTCGGGACGATCGAGTGGTATGTGGCTGTGTAGCAGACCTGGCCGGCGCTCCAGCCGGCGTCCCCGCTGTGGTTCACCCAGACCGTCGACACCGGGTTGGCCCCGGCCGTCCCGGACCCGCTCAGCACGGCGCCGAGGGTTCCCAGGGTGAGGGCCGACGCGCCGATCACGCTGACCACGCGCCGAAGGCGACGAGCGTAACCAGCGGTTTTCTCGGTCGGCTGAACGGATCCCAAGCTCGTCGCCGGCGTGCTGCGCCACAGGATCATGACTCCCCCTTGTCCCTGAAAGTTCGGCAACCTACGTGTCGACCGAGAACTTGCAGAGACTGTAACGATAAAAGCCGGTCGTGTCTACCGACAATTCTTCGGTCGGCTGCAACTTTCCGAGCACCGGCGTTCCCCGCCCGTTCAGCCCCGCCCGTCTCTCCGACAGAGACATCGGAGCGGGAAGAGACGCCGATCGCCTCCGGCGCCAGAACACGTAGGTGTCCTGGCGCGCACCGGCGCCATGGACACGTGGGTGGCCCCGAAGGACCCGCTCCCCTTCACCATGACAGCCTGCACACCCGCGGCCGTGCCGGCAGTGGGCGAACTGCTGGTGGCCATCTTCCGGTATGCGTACAGGCCGGCGTTGGCGGCCGGCGTTGGTGGCCGGCGTTGTCCCGGGCGCCGTCGTGACCGAGATCCTGGCCTTCCCTGCGGCGCGCGCCGGAGAGGTGGCGATGATCTGGGTGGACGATCTCGCCGTGACAGCGCCCACGCAGAGGTGGAGCCGCTTCACGGCGTCGGGTGGCAGTTCCTCGTCCTCGTCGGGGTAGTCGAGGAGCCATTCGTCCGCCGAGTCGAGGTGGGTGACGAGATCGTCGTTCATGGGCTCATTTGGGCCAAACGGCACCGAAGAGCGACCTCATCAAGAACTTGCTGCACCCGTTCCCGTGCGTGGAGAACTGCTCAGTGGCCAGACACCTTGATGGTGTACGTCACGCTGTCACGTGTTCATCACGGACCACCGACGGGCTCCGAACGCATTGCTGACAAATGAGTCAGAGGCAGGGATTGACCGCTGGAGCCGGTCCCACGCCCGTAGCGCCTATCAATTGTAGGCGATCGTCATCCATGCCCAGTTGGCCGTCGTACCCGACTTCCACTTGGGCGCCGTGGGTGCGCTCGACTGCGTCGCAGCAAAGTACTGGTCGGCGATCCCGAGGGTGTCGTTCGTCACCGAGGTGCTCGTGCTGTTTTCAACGGTGAACCCATGGGCTGTCCCTGTGAACGATTCGGTCGTGTTGGCCGGCTGCACCACGATGGTGATCTCAGTGACGCCGGTGGTCTTGGTCTTGAGGGTTGTCGGCGTAAGGGTGGTACCGCCGATCTGATAAGCCCACTTTGTCTTTGGTGTCCCCTCTGTGGTGGGTGTGCCGCTCGTCTGGCGGTAGTCGATCACCCAAGCCGCCGAACTGCCGCCATTGTAGGGGGTGACGGACACATGTCCCCCATCGCCACTTGCTGCCAGCTTGCAGTACATGGCCACATGCATTGCGGTTCCGGCCCCGAAGTCACCCTTGCATCCGGTCCAGCCTGGGTTCGAGGGCGGACCAGGCTCCTGGTTTCCGATGACCACAAGGATCAGCAGATCCTTTGTGGTGGTCCCCGCCGGGTATGTGACGCTCTCTGCGCCGTGCGAGCTGGTCCACGTCGTCACCGGCCCCGTGGCCTCGTACGTGAGCCCAACGCTGTAGGTGAACTTGTCGGCTGTGACGAGGGCTGACGTGCTGGTGGCGTTCGTGACCCGCACGGCTACGGTCCCGGACCCAGACGGCGAGGTCGCCGTGATCGAGGTCGCTCCGTTCACCGTCACGCTCGTCGGTGTGGCCGAGCCGAACTTCACCGTTGAGGTCGCCGTGAAGTTGGTCCCGGTGATGGTGACGACGGTCCCGCCCGACGGGCTGCCCGACGGCGGGCTGATCGAGGTGATCGTCGGCGCCGGCAGCGTGCCGTAGAGGAAGATGTCGGCGCTGGACTTGGCCGAGGTGACGCTGTCGGAGTCCTCGACGGTCACGTCCACCGTGCCCGCGGCGTGGCTCGGCGCGGTCGCCGTGATGGAGGTCGAGCTGTTCACGGTGACGACCGAGGCGGTGGTGCTCCCGAACTTGACCGTGACGGTCGGGGAGAAGTTGGTGCCGGTGATCACGACCCCCGACGTGGTCGTTGTGGCGGTCCCCGAGGCGGGGCTGACGCCGGTCACCGTGGGCGTGGGCGAGCCGTAGGTGAAGATGTCGGCGCTCGACTTGGCCGAGGTGACGCTGTCGGAGTCCTCGACGGTCACGTCCACCGTGCTCGCCGCCTGGCTCGGCGCGGTCGCCGTGATGGAGGTCGAGCTGTTCACGGTGACGACCGAGGCGGTGCTGCTCCCGAACTTGACCGTGACGGTCGGGGAGAAGTTGGTGCCGGTGATCACGACCCCCGACGTGGTCGTTGTGGCGGTCCCCGAGGCGGGGCTGACGCCGGTCACCGTAGGCGTGGGCGAACCGTAGGTGAAGATGTCAGCGCTCGACTTGGCCGAGGTGACGTTGTCGGAGTCAGTGACGGTCACGTCCACCGTGCGTGCGGTCTGGCTCGGCGCGGTCGCCGTGATCCTCGTCGAGCTTGTCCTCGTCGCGCTCGCCGTGACCGTTCCGAACATGACCGTCACGGTGGAAGAGAAGTTCGTTCCAGTGATCACGACGCCAGCCGTCGTCGTTGTGGCGGTCCCCGAGGCAGGGCTCAAGCTTGTCACCGTCGGTGGAGCGAGGAATGTGAAGTGGACGGCCTGGGTCGACGCCACCGCGCCGTCGTGCACAAAGACCGTAACCTGGCCGGCCGCGTGTGCCGGCGACGTGACGGTAATCGACTTGGAGCTGTTCACAACGAGGCCCGACGTCGCTTGGGTCGACCCGAAGTAGACCGTCGACGCGGCGGTGAAGTTCGTCCCGGTGATCGTGACCGACGTCCCACCCCCCGTCGAACCTGTGGTCGGGCTCACGCTCGTCACGGTCGGCGTCGGGGTGCCGTAGGTGAAGATGTCGGCGCTGGAGGTGGCAGACGTCCCGCCCGTCGTCGTGACCGTGACATCGACCGCCCCTGTCGTGTGGGCCGGCGATGTGACCATGATGGATGTCGAACTCTGCACCACCAGGTTGGTCGTCGCCGGTGTTGTCCCGAACTTGACGGTCGACGCGGCGGTGAAGTTCGTACCCGTGATCGTGACCTGCGTTGTCCCTGCGACCGACCCCGAGGAGGGGCTGATGGCCGTCACCGTCGGCGTCGGGGTGCCATAGGTGAAGATGTCGGCCCCGGACTTGGCTGACGTGCCTCCGGTCGTCGTCACCGTAACGTCCACGCTCGCTGCCCCATGGGCCGGTGATGTCGCCGTGATCCTGGTCGAGCTGTGCACCACCACATTCGTGGCCGCGTGACCGCTTCCGAATGTCACGGTGGCGCCTGAGACGAAGTTCTTCCCATTGATGGTGACCGAGGTTCCGCCGGAGGTGGAGCCGGAGTTCGGGCTCACGCCGGTCACGGTCGGGGCCGGGAGCGTGTTGTAGGTGTAGATGTCAGCGCTCGACTTGGCCGACGTGGCGACAGAGGTCGTGACCGTGACGTCCACGCTGCCCACAGCGTGGGCAGGCGTGTGGACGGTGATCGAGGTTGAGGTAGGCGTCCCGACCACCGTCGCCGTGGCACTACCGAAGTGCACGGTTGCCGAGGCTGTGAAGTTCGTGCCGGTGATGGTGACCGTTGTGCCGCCTGCCGTCGAGCCGGAGGACGAACTCAGGCTGGTTACCGTCGGCGTGGTGCTGGGCGTCGTGTAGGTGAGGACTGCTTCACCTGTCTTGCCGTTCGCCGAGGCTGCGCCCCCAAGGCCGTAAGAGCCGGACGTCGGGTGCACTGCCGATGTGGCGCTCGTCGCGTAGGTGACGCTGCTGACGGTCGTCGACGGACGGTAGAAGCTGGAGCCACCGCCGCCGCTCGCACCGTCCTTGCCCCCCCCGCTGCCGCCGGCGCCTCCGCCACCGCCCCAGCCGCCACCACCACCGCCGCCGGCGGGTCCGTCGGGGCTGTTGCCTCCCGTGCCCCCGACACCCGGCCCAGCTGCCGATGTGGGCTGTCCGCGCGTCCCCGGCTTGTGGCCCGCCCCACCACCGCCGCCGTCAGCGTGGCCGTAGCACCCAGCTGTCGGTGCCAAGTTCGCGCTGTACGGGCTCGTGCCACTCGTCGTCCCACCGCCGCCCGCTCCGCCTGTAGCTCCCCCGCCACCCGTGCAGGACGTCGTCCCATTCGCGCCGAGGCCAGAGGTGGCCGTGCTCGCCGGGCTGGTCGCCGGGTTCGAACCGAAGATGCCCGCGGCACCGCCCGCGTAGCCCGAGGCACTACCACCAGCGCCACCACCGCCACCGCCACCGGCTACGACGAGGACGGTGCTTGTCGAGGTCTCAATGATGCTGCCGGAGCCGCCGCCGCCGCTCGCGTAGTTGTGACTTGTGCTGGAGCCGCCGCTTCCGCCCGCAGCGGGATCGGTGCAGCTGGCACCACACGCGCCGCCAGCACCACCCGTGGTCGTGGAGGCCGTCTTGCCCCCACCTCCTACGAGCACTGTGAGCGTCACGCCCCCCGTGTTCCCGGTCAGGGTGACCTTGCCCGTAATCTCGGCAGCGGCACCTCCGGCGCCCCCAGTGTGGGTCCCTGTCGTCTCGCCACCGCCACCGCCGGCACCGTAGATGGTGTATGTCACTACGCTCACCCCGGCTGGGACCGAGATGCTGTGCTTACCAATGCTCGTGAGCGTTGTGGTGTGGCTCGAAGGTGTGGACACCACCGTCTCTGCCATCCCGGTCCCGCACGTGGAGTGGGCGTTTGCGTTGTTCCCGTCGGTGTCGGTGAATGTCGAGTACCAGAAGTAGTGGCCCGCCGCGGTCGGCGTGTAGCCCGTTGTCGGGTGGTAGGAAGCGTTGCCGGTCACGGTGACTGTCGAGCCGAGCTTCGTGAAGCCGGACGTGCAGGTGCTCGGCGTCCCCGATGTTGTCTTCTTGTAGTAGAAGGCGATGTGCCCGGTCGGAGCTACGCCGCCCGAGAGCGTCGCCGTGACTGTGACGGCGGCAATCGCCGTGTTCGTGGTGTCGCTCGTTGGGGCTGTCACTGTCAATGTCGGACGGCCCTTAGTCGTCACCGCCAGTGTGCTGGTCGCGACCGAAGTGCCATTGGCGTTGGTGGCCGTGACCTTGAACTCGTAGGCGGTATTGGCCGAGAGGCCGGTCACCTGGTAGCTGGCCGTGGTCGGTGTGGCGATGAGGGTCCCTGTCTTGTACGCGCTGTAATGGGTGACGGTCCCGCTCGGGGCTGTCCAGGCCAGTGTGACGGTCGATGTCGTCTTCGCCGTCTTATGCAGATTGGTGGGTGCGGCAAGGACCGTCGTCACTGCCAGTGTGCTGGTGGCGGACGATGCGCCGTTCCCGTTCGTGGCCGTGACCTTGAACTCGTAGGTGGTGTTGGCCGAGAGGCCGGCCACCTCGTAGTAGGCCGTGACCGGTGTGGCGATGAGGGTCCCTGTCTTGTACACGCTGTAATGGGTGACCGTCCCGCTCGGGGCTGTCCAGGCCAGTGTGACGGTCGTCGCAGTCTCGCCCGCCTTGTGCAGGTTGGTGGGTTTGGGGAGGACGACGGTGACCGTCGGCGACGTCCCGATCGCCGTCAGGTGTGTGCCGGTCGACAGCGACTGCTCCTTCGTTGTGAAGGTAGTCGGCGTCCCAGTCGATGCCGGCAAGGTCACCTTTGTGGCGTTGGTGCCGCCGCCGTAGACGATTGTGAAGTGTGTGGTGGCCGAGAGGGTGACCCCGGTCACCTTGATCACATGGTTCGTCGATGTGTAGCTGACCGACCCGGTGGTGGTCGTGGTGTAGCCGGCCGAGGTCGAGCTGGTGGTCTGCGGGGTGGTCCAGGTGGTCGGGATGGCCACCGTGACGACGCCAGTCAGGGAGCCGCCGGTTGTCGCCGTGTAACGGAAGGTGAAGGTGTTGCCCGTGGATGTCCCCGTCGCCGTGGTCGGCGACACGGTCATGGTCCCCGAGCCGTTGGCGGCATAGACCTTGAGTGTCACGTGGTTCGTCGAGGTCGAGTTGTTGTAGTTGCCGCTGGTCGAGGTGTAGCGGCCGGTGATCGTCGAGTAGGTGTTGGCAGCCAGGGTGGCCGAGGTTGTGCAGGTCGTCGTCGGCAGGGTGACGGTGCAAAGTGTCACTGTGCCTGCCGTCTTGAAGGCGATGGTGCCGATCGACCCGCCCGGCAGCCCGGACTCGGACAGCTGCGCCTTTGTGCCGTAAGTGATGGAGGTGTGGTTGATCGCCACTGTGAAGGCCGGGGTCGCCTTGTTCACCGTGAAGCTCTTGGCCGGTGTCGAGGTCGAGGTCGTGTAGGTGTAGTTGGTGTTCGACGACGAGTTCGTCGCTGTCGGGTTGAACGTGGCCTTGAGCGAGTAGGACCCAGCGCCCAGCTGGCTGGCGGTCAGGCTGCAGTTGTAGGTGGCTGCGTGTGTCGTCTCGCTTGAGACTGTCAGGGTCGCGGTGCAAATGGAGGGGCCTGTTGTCGAGACCTTCCTAATGCTGACGGTGCCCACCGGGTAGCCGTCGCCGGACTGGCCGGTCACCGTGACGCTGAACGTCTCGGTTGTCTCGGAGCCATAAGTGCGTGTTGTGTGGTTCAGGCTGAGCGAGGTTGTGGTGGACTCGGTGGCCTTGTTGACCGTGAGTGTGACCGTGTTGGTCGAGGTCGAGCCGTTGTAGTTGCTTGTGCCGGCGTAGGTGGCGTGGATGACGTATGTCCCCGCCGCCAGGGTGGCCGAGGTCTTGCACTTGGTGGCGGCTGTGAGGGCGACCGAGCAAAGGGGCGCTGTGGACGCCGTCTTGAAGGTGAGGGTGCCGGTGCCCGTTGCCGGCAGCCCCGTCTCGGACAGTGTGGCCTGGGCGCCGAAGGTGATGGTCTTGGCGGTCCCGCCTGTGACCTTGATGGTGAAGCTGGTGTTGGCCTTTGTGACGGTGAGCGACAGTGTCCCCGAGGTGGCGCTGTAGCTCTTGGAGTCGGTGGCCTTGAACTTCAAGCCCGTCGTCGTCCCTGCGGTGGTGGGCGTGCCGGTGATCTTGCCGTTCGAAGGTGTGAGCGACGCCCAGGAGGGCAGGGTTCCCGAGGCGAGCGACCAGGTGTAGGTCCCTGTCCCGCCGGTGGCCGCAAGCGTGGTCGAGTAGCTCACGCCCACGGTGCCTGTCGGAAGGCTGCTCGTCGTGACCCCGAGGGTCTTGAACGCCGTCGTTGTGGCTGCGGAGTGCCAGTTGGTCCCCAAGGTAGCCACGACCGAGAAGGTGTATGTGGTGGCGGGGCTGAGGCCGCTGGCGGTGCAGGTGGGGCCGGTCACTGTGTGGCACACGACCACTGTGCCGGGGCTTCGGGTCACCTTGTATTTCGCCCCGGCGACCTGGGTGCCGGGGTTCGTCCAGCCGATGGTGACCGAGGTGGCCGACGCCTCGGTGGCGGTCGCCGCGGACGGGGCCGAGAGCGTGGACGCCGTGGCCAGGGAGTAGTTGCCCCCGCCGTAGACGACGGTCACGAGGAGGTAGGCCAGGGCCGCGCCGGCGGCGGCGAGGACGAGGCCGAAGGCAAAGAACAGGACCCGGCCGAGCACGGTCTGCGGTCGGCGGACGAGGCGGCGGCGGGCGCTCATCACTGCTCCACCGTGACGGTGACGGGGATGCGGAACGAGGCCCCCTGGCAGCCGTTCGCCGAAGATGTGCTCATCGAGGCGCCGTTGGGGACGTGGACGCTCGTCGTGCCCGGTGTGACCGAGATGCTGAGCCCGCTCTGGGTGGGCACCGTCACCCCGGAGTTGCCGGCCGTGCAGCTTGTGCCACCGACCACGGTGAGCGGTGTCGCCTTCTGGGAGATCGAGACGATCTTCACGGGGAAGCTGTTGGGGTTCGTGATCGTGAGGGTGAGGTCCGCACTCGCCCCTGGGTGGAGCTTGGAGGAGGGCGTGCCCGTGGCCGCCAAGACCGTGACCGCTGTCGCGTGTCTCACGGTCGCCGTCCCTGTGCCCAAGCCACTGGCGGTGAGGAAGGCGTAGGCAGAGCCAACGCCGAGCCCCAGGACGAGCGCCACCACTGCGCCGAGGGCGAACGGGGAACGGCGCCAGCGGCGACCCACCGTCCCCAGGGCGCGGGCCACCAGGCGCCTCACGGCGCCTCCGGCCACGTGCTCAGGGGAAGGGGTGGGAGTGGTCATGGTTCTCAGTATGTGTACAGGTCGTTGTTAGTGGCCGGCGTCGTCCCGGCGGCCGTCGTCACCGAGATCCTGACCTGGCCGGCGGCGTGCGCCGGGGAGGTGGCGATGATCTGGTGTGTCGATTTGAGTGTGTAGGACCTGGCTGGCGTGGTCCCGAATGTGACGCTGCGGATTGTCGAGAACCCGGTCCCTGTGATGGTCACCTTGGTGCCACCGCCCACCGGGCCGCTTGTGCGAGAGAGCGAGGTGATGGTCGGGCCGTAGGTGAACAGGTCCGCCGTCACGATGGCGCTCTCCCCTCCGGGGGTCACCACCCGCACGTTGACCGAGGAGCTGCCGGCTGGGCTCTTCACGGTCAGCTGGGTCGCCCTGGCGTTGACCGTGATTGTCGTGGTCACCTTGGTTGAGCCGAAGTAGACCGCCGTGGCCCCTGTGAACCCGCTGCCGCTCACCGTCACCACCGTATTGCCGGTCGGCGGGCCACTCGCCGGCGAGACGGCGGTCACCGTCGGCACCGGGTAGGCGTACTTGTACAGGTCAGCACTCGTGGACGCCGTCGTGCCGCCGGGCGTCGTGACCGAGACCCTGACTGTGCCGGCCGCGTGCGGAGGGACGTAGGCGATGATCTGGATGGACGACAGGACCGTGAAGGACTGGGCTGTGAATGTGGCGAACTTGACGAGGGTCGCCCCGGAGAACCCGGTCCCTGTGATGGTGACCGTGTTGTACCCCGACAGCGGGCCTGTCCGAGACAGCGAGGAGATCGTCGGGACCGGGTCGTAGGTGTAGGGCTTGGCGTTCGAGGTCCCACCCGGCGTCGTCACGGTCACTGTCACCGTGCCGGCCGCATGCGCCGGGGCCTTCACGGTGAGGGTGGTTGTGCCCAACACATGCACTGTCGTGCCGCGGTTGCCGGCCCCGAATGTGACCGTGGTGGTCCCGGTGTGGAACCCCGTGCCCGTCAGCGTGATCACTGTCGAACCGACGAGCTTGCCGGCCGACGGTGTCACCTTGGTGAGCGTCGGGATGGCTGTGATCACGACCTGCCGCAGCGGCGATGAGGTGCTCGTGGCGAACTTTGTCGTCCCTGTGTACTTCGCCTCGACGTAGGTCGTGCCGACCGGCAACAACGAGGTCTGGTAGGTGGTCTTGCCGGTGCCCGGTGTGATCGTCCCCGTGCCGAGTTCCCTTGTGATCGAGGTGCATGTTGCTGTCTTGCACACGTAGAAGGTGACCGTTCCGCTGACCGGTGTCGGGTTCACGTTGGCGTCGGCGGCCGTCACCTTGGCCGTGAAGGTGACCTGGGTTCCCAAGTGGGACGGGTTCGGTGTCGAGGTGAGGGTGGTGGTCGTCGAGTCGGTGTAGGTGGCGGTCCCGGCGTAGGTGAAGTGGAAGATCCCCTTCTCGCAGTTGTCCTGGTTCCCGCTTGTCGAAAGCGCGATGGGCTGGTCGACGGTGTGGGTGCCTTTGGCGGCGACTGTGAACGGGACGAGGCTCGAGAGGGTGGGCGGCGAGACCATTGTCGTGGTGCATGCCGGGAGGTGCGGTGTGGTCGAGTAGGGCGTGAACGACGACACCACCATCGACAGGGCGGTCACCTTGAAGGTGACTGTCAGGGGGTTGTGCACGGTGACCGCCAGGCAGCGTGTGACCCCTGGGTACAGGTCCGCTGTGGATCCTGTTGTCGGCCCCGTGCACGACGACGGGGACACGTAGGTCGCCCTCATCGTGCTCGTGATGATGAAACCGGCGCCTGCGGTCAGCTGGAACTTGGGAGAAAGGTGACGCGAGACGACGCCCGAGATGGCGAAGGCGAGGGTGGCGGCGACGAGCGCGACCAGGACCGAGGTCGCCACCTTCCTCACCTTCTCGAACCGCTTCACCTGCATCTGCTCCTCATTCCCACGGGGTGTGGGTGGTGGGATCACCGGCCAACCTCAGGGAGTCCCTGGGGTTCGACGCTGACCGCACCGTTGCGCTTCAGTCCGGCCGGTCAGCCGGGCCACGGAGCCGACAACTCCGTGACCCGGCCTGGGACCGGAACACGCCTACGGCGTGATCAGACGTGCAGGTGCACCACTGCGGTGCATGCGCTCTGTGTAATTGTGGTTGTCGCTTCGGAGAGCTTCACGTGGACCGTCGTTGTTCCATGGGCCGGGACGATTGCCGCCGTCGGGGACGGGGTTGTCACGGTGAAGCCGCATGATGTTGTCGACTGAACGACCGTCGCGGACGCTCCCGTGAAGTGCTCGCTGTAGCCCGTCGAGTTCGCCACCGTGAAGTTGACTGTCGCCGAGCTACCGACCACCACCGCGGGAGTCGCGCCTGTTTGCGTGACGGTGAGTCCCGCCGCTGCGGCGGTCGTCGCTGTTCCCGTCCCTGACCCCGACGAAGTCAACCACGCCGCAGCGATACCGCCAGCCCCGAGGGCAACACCGAAGGCGAGGCCGATGGCTGCCGCCTTCTTGGTGAACTTGAACTTTCGCACTGTGTTTCTCCTTTTTGTTTGGTTGATGTTTAGAGGTACTGCTGATCTGTTTCTTGCATTGCGACACTGCCAACTGCGATTGGTACCGCTCTATGGAACCTCTGGCTAGGGATTGGTCATCCAGCGACCTCCCCTTGCCCACCTCGCCGGTGAGACGAGTCCCGGCCTCGGTATTCCGCCAAAGCGGTGACGTTTGACGCGCCACCGCTTCCCGTCTCACCGGCAGCTTGTGCCGGTTCCCGGACCTCCGCATCCCCGGACTCGTTCACCCACGGGTGCGGGGGAAGGAGCCAGAAGATGGCCAGGCCCAAGAGCGTGCCCACCACGAACTGCTGGTGGAGGGCGTAGAAGATGTCGAACGTGTGGGTGGGCGAGATGGCGTGCAGGACGACACCGCCCACGAGCAGCGTCCCCACCGCCGCGCCCAGGACCCACAGGAGCGTGACGAAGGCCAAAAGGGTCCCCTCGAGTCCCCGGCGGACCCGCCCACGCCTTCTGGGCGCGGGGTCGGGGAGAGGTCCCTCGGCAGCGAACGCTGTCTCCTCGGCCGCCCCCCGACGTCCCAACACGGCGATGGACCGAGGCGTCATCGGGTGACCCCTGCACGCCATTCGGGCCACTGGGACGGAACCTGCCGGCGAATGGTCGCCAAGGGCGCGAACGCCGCCGCTCCCCGGCCCTCCGGCCCCTCGTCCCCGCGGGCCGTGCCGTCGATCTGCCTGCTGTGCGCATCGACGATCCTCGATACGAGTCGGGGGCGGGCCGCAGGCGGGGGTGCGGAGGTGGTCCCGGCTCCCACGATGCCGTCGTCGAGAATCCGCAGCTCCGTCCCCGGGCGCGGCAGCGCGCTGACCAGGGGGGATGTGGGGACCACGGTCGAGCCTACACCCACGCTCGATGCCTTCTCGAGCTCGGTGCCGTTGACGGTGGCCGTGGTGCCACCGGCCGCCGGTCCCCGGATCGGTGTGCACGAGGTGATAGCGGGTGACGTGTCGGGGGCCGCCGGAGAGGTGGAGCCCAGCATCGTCACAGCGCGGCACACCGCCAACTGCGGCGGCCGCCGGCCCTCGTCCAAGGTTTGCCCCCCACGTGGGGTCGTCGCGGGCTCGCGTTCCGGGCGCCGCACCACGGTGAACCCGACCCCGTCTCGGACCCCTGGGCCAGGCCCGCCTCGACCGTTGGCGGACGAGCCGGGGCAGGGCAGGAGGGGACCGCGCGCTGCTCCGGCCCCGCCGACAACGTGGTTCCCGCTCCGTAATACGCCACAACCGGCATATCCCCGTCTCCACCCCCGTCCGCTCTACATGGGTTCTAACCCCTAGTGGTTCCCTACCGCAAGGAAAACAACGGTTCCCATCTCAACTTTGGGCCAACAGCCCGGGGATCCGCCCTCTGGACGGCACCGCCCGGGTGGAGGGCGGATACCCCGAACCGCTGGGCCGCCCGCCAGCCCAAATCGGGGGCCGGCCCATGAATTCCTCCGGCCTCCCAGGCGCCCCGTCGGCCGCTCCGCCGGGGAACGCCCTGGTCGCGGGTGTCCGGTCCGGCCTGCGTGGTCGTGCGACGCGCCGGTGACCGCCGCCCGTGGCCGCAGGAGGCGGCGGTTGGTGGCGCCGTCAGAGCGCTTGGAGGATCGGCTCGCGGCCTCGGCGACCCGAGGGCGCCGTAACGCCGCGTCAGGTGGCCCACGGGTCGCGGTCCCGATGGCGCCCGGCGGCGGCGCTGGCCCGGCGGGCCCCGAGGGTCCGGGCGGCCCGTTGCCCTCAGGTCCCCGGTGGCGTCCGGCGCAGTCGTCCCGTGCGCTCCGGGCCCGCCGCGACCCTCGGCGCTCCCGGGTGCCCCTGCTCCCCTCCAGGAGCCCCCGGGGTGACCGGGGCCCTTCCCGGTCGGGGGTCCCCGCTACCCCAGCAGGTGCTTGGCGACGACCACCCGCTGGACCTGGTTGGTCCCCTCGTAGATCTGGGTGATCTTGGCGTCGCGCATGAACCGCTCCACCGGGAAGTCCTTGGTGTAGCCGTTCCCGCCGAGGAGCTGGACGGCGTCGGTGGTCACCGCCATGGCGGTGTCCGAGGCGAAGCACTTGGCCATGGCCCCCACGGCGTTGAGCTCGCCGGCCGGGTCGTCGTCGATCAGGGCGCAGGAACGGTAGACGAGGGTCCGGGCGGCCTCGGTGCGGATCGCCATGTCGGCCAGCATGAAGCGCAGCCCCTGGAGGTCGGCGATGGGCCCCCCGAACGCCTTGCGCTCCTTCATGTAGGCGGCGGCGTGGTCGATCGCCCCCTGGGCGATGCCGACCGCCTGGGCCCCGATGGTCGGGCGGCTCCGGTCCAAGGTGTGCATGGCGATGTGGAACCCCCGGCCCTCGGGGCCGATGAGGTTGGCGGCCGGCACCCGGACCTCGTCGAAGACGATCTCGCCGGTGGGGCTCCCCCGCAGACCCATCTTGTCCTCGAGCTTGGCCACCTTCACCCCCCAGTCGGCCTCCACCACGAAGCACGAGACGCCGCGGTGGCCGGCCTCGGGGTCGGTCTTGGCGAAGACGGTGTAGGTGTCGGAGATCCCGGCGTTGGTGATCCAGTGCTTGGACCCGGTCAGCACGTAGGAGTCGCCGTCCTTGACCGCCCGGCAGCGCATGGCGGCCACGTCGCTCCCGGCGTCGGCCTCCGACAGGCAGTAGCTGGCCTGCGCCTCGCCCGAGGCCACCTTCGGCACGTACTTGCGCTTCAGCTCCTCGGAGCCCCAGTTCATGATCGGGATCATCCCGAGTTTCGAGATGAGGATGGTCACCGAGGTGGCGGCGCAGACCCGGGCCACCTCCTCGGCGGCGATGGCCTGGGTCACGTGGTCGGCGCCCGCCCCTCCGAGCTCCTCTGGGATGCCGAGGCCCGTGAGCTCCATCTCCTTGCAGGCCTCGAACGACTTCCAGGGGTAGCTGGCGGTCCGGTCCGCCTCGGCGGCGTTGGGCGCCACCTTCTCCAGGCAGAACTGGCGGAGGGTCTCTCGGAACTGGCGCTGGGTTTCGCTGAGGCCGAAGGCGGGGGTGTCCATACCCCCATTGTCGCAGAACTGGCAGGGGCGCCCGGCGCCGGGGACGGGGCGCCTAGACCGAGGAGAGGTGCTCCAAGAGCATGCGGCCGAGCTCGTCGGGCGCCTCCTCGGGCACCCAGTGGCTGACCCCCTCCAAGATGTCGAACCGGTACCGGCCGGCCACCCACTCGGCCGTCGCCTCGGCCGCCGCCCGCGGGAGGGCGGGGTCGCCGGTCGACCAGATGTAGCGGGTGGGGACGACGACCGGGGGCAGCCCGGCGACGTCGGCCTCGGACATCGCCCGGTACCAGTTGAGGGCGGCGGTGAGCGCCCCGGGCTGGGTGAGGGGGGTCACGTACTCGGTGGCCAGGTCGGGGGCGAGGCCGGTCGAGACCAGGAGGTCCACCAGCCCCGACCCGGTGCCGTCGGGGCCGAGCAGGAGCAGCTCGGGCTCGTCCTGGCGCCGGAAGAGGTCCATGAACCCCGGGTGGCCGCCGCCCGAGGGGTCAGGGGTCGGTGGCACCGCCCGCAGGGCGTCGGGGTGGGGGGTCGACACCACGGTCAGGCTCCGGACCCGGTCCGAGTGGCGGGCCGCCACCACCCAGGCCACCATGCCGCCCCAGTCGTGACCGACCAGGTCGAAGGTGGGCATCTGCATCGTGTCGGCGATGGCCAGCACGTCGGCCACCAGGCGGGGCAGGGCGTAGTCGGCCACCGCCGGGGGGCGGGCGCCGGGGGCGTAGCCGCGCTGGTCGGGGGCGACGGCGCGGTAGCCGGCCGAGCCGAGCAGCACCAGGTGGGGACGCCAGCACCACGACGACTGGGGGAACCCGTGGAGGAGCAGGACGGGGCGGCCGGAGTGGGGCCCGGCGGCCCGGGCGCTGAAGGTCAGGTCGTTGGCGTCGATCTCCAGCCGCTCGATGTCCACCTTCGTCAGCCCCCGGGGGCGGCGGCCCCCTGCTGGTCCCCGGCCAAGCCGAGGAGCGACCGCCAGTCGCCGGCCGCCCAACGGCGGGCCACCTCGTCGGCGGGGAGCCGGAGCGTCTCCTCGGGCGTGGCGTCGACCAGCCGGCGCTGGATGTCGTAGTCGTGCGAGGCCCCGAGGAACGCCTTTTGGCGCTCGGCCACCAGCGCCGCCGGGGCCGCGTCGAGGAACCCCCAGAGCGTGAGGGCCACCGTCAGGTCGTGGACGCACGGGGCCCGGCCGAAGAGGGCGGCACGGCGGGAGGCGAGGAGGGCGCTGCCCAAGAGCACGTCCTCCTCGGACTCGCCCTCGGCGAGGCGCAGCCGCTCGGCGAACCGCTCGGCCAGCTGAAGGGCGAACCCCTGGTCGGGACCGGGGGTGCCCATGCCCGGGCCCACCGGCCGGGAGGGGGTCCGCAGCTCGGCCGGCCGGGTGGGCGTCCATGCCTCGGGCACGTGCAGCCGGCGGGACGGACGGACTTGGTCGGCCTCGGCGATGGGGACGAAGCTCGGCTGGGTCATGCGCGGCGACACTACTCGCCCCCGCGACACCGGGCCCCCTTCCCCCCGACCGCCTGTTCCCGGCGCCGCCGCCTCTATCCAGCTCACAGCGCCGCTGGTACCATTTCCCCAATCGGACGGCCAGGGGGGGTGTGAGGGTGGCGGCGTCTCCGGGGGACGGTCTGCGGCGGGCGGCGCGCCATCGTCGGCGAGCCCAAGCCCGCCGGGGACCACGCTGGCTGGCGGCGGCCTGCACCCTGGCCGTGCTCGGGGCGCTCCTGGCCCAGGCCACGGCAGTGAGCGCGGCCGGCGCCACAACAGCGCAGAAGCCGTCGGCCCCGACCGACGTGGTGGCCGTGGCCCACGCGGCCTCGGCCAAGGTCAGCTGGACCGCGGCCGCGACAAACGGCTCGCCGATCAGCTCGTACACCGTCAGCTCCTCGGGGACACCACCGAAGACCTGCACCACCACAGGCACCCTCTCGTGCACGGTGTCCGGCCTGTCCAACGGCGACACCTACAGCTTCAAGGTGCGGGCGAAGAACGCCGCCGGCACAGGGCCGACATCGGCACCGTCGAACACGGTCGAGCCGCAGAGCGTCCCCGGGGCCCCGACCGGGGTCCAGGTCACCTCGGGCAACGCCCTGGTCAAGGTCACCTGGTCGGCGCCGCCGGCCAACGGCACACCGATCACCAAGTACAGCGTCATCAGCACACCCACAGGCAAGACCTGCACGGCGACCACGACCCTCGCCTGCACAGTGGTCGCGCTCACCAACGGCACGTCGTACACGTTCAAGGTGTCCGCCACCAACGGGCGGGGCACCGGCCCCACATCGACACCCTCGGTCGCCGTCGTCCCCGCCTCCCCGCCCACCACAGCCCCGGTCCTCACCGCGGCGACCGGCCAGAACGCGGCCATCGCCCTCAGCTGGAACCCGGTCAGCGCCGCCAAGGACGGCGGGTCCGTCATCACCGGCTACGTCGCCCGCGCCGAGGTGGGCACGACAGTCAAGGCGACCAAGTCGGTGGGCGCCACAGCCACCTCGACGACGGTGACCGGGCTCACCAACGGCACCGCCTACCGGGTGACGGTGGCCGCGGTCAACAAGGTCGGCACAGGCCCGCCGGCCACCTCCGGGGAGATCACCCCGGCCGGCGTCCCCGGCAAGCCGGTCGACGTGCTGGCCCAGGCGTCCGACCAGTCGGTCGAGGTCATCTGGACACCGGCCACACCAGCCGGCACAAAGGTCACCGGCTACACCGTGACCAGCACACCGACAGGCAAGACCTGCCACTCGAGCGGGGCGACATGCTACGTGGCCGGCCTCACGAACACAGTCGGCTACAGCTTCACCGTCCACGCCACCAACGGCATGGGCAACGGGCCGACATCGACAGCGACGGCCCGGGTCACCCCGGGGCTGGTCCCCGCCGCCCCCCCGGCGCCGACGGCGGCCGCCGGGGACCAAGAGGCCCAGGTGACCTGGACGCAGGCGACAGGCGCCGGCATCACCGGCTACACCGTGATCAGCAATCCCACATCGAAGACCTGCACCACCACAGGGGCCCTCACCTGCGTCGTGGCTGGCCTCGACAACGGCACGACGTACACCTTCAGGGTCCGGGCGACCAACGACGTCGGGCTCGGCCCCTCGTCGGCCGCCTCGGCCCCGGTGACCCCGTCGACCGTCCCGGACAAGCCCACCAACGTCAAGGCGACGGCAGGCGGATCATCGGCCACCGTCTCGTGGACGGATCCGTCGTCAAACGGCACAAAGATCGTCAGCTACACCGCGACGAGCACACCGACAAACCGCACCTGCACGGTGACGGGCGCCACCGCCACCAGCTGCACCGTCGACAACCTGGTCAACGGGACCACCTACGTCTTCCGGGTGCGGGCCAAGAACGGCGACGGGACAGGCCCGACATCGACACCGTCACCCGGTGTGATGCCGGCAACGTCTCCGACGAAGGGACCGTCGGTCCTCGGGATCGCCGGGAGCACAACAACGCTGACCGTCCGCGTGGTCCGCCTCCCCACAGCCGACGACGGCGGGAGCCCGATCACCGACTACCAGGTGAGGGTCAGCGGGACCCTGCTGACATCGGAGTCGAGGGGGTACACCCGCACGGTCACATTCCCGACAAAGACAACAAAGATCGGCGGCACAACGCGGTCGCTGTCGATCACAAAGCTCCCCTACGGCATCCCGCTCGATGTGAACGTCGCCGCCCATAACGCGGTGGGCAGCGGCCCGAACACGACAGCCGGGTCCATCGTGCTCAAGTCCGTCCCCGAGGCGCCGCTCACAGTGAACGCCACAGCCGCCTTCGAATCGGCGGAGGTCACATTCTACGACCCCGCGTTCCTCATCCCCCCGGGCACAAGGGACCTCGTGAACGAGAACGACAACGGCACACCGATCACCGGCTACACGGTGACCAGCACACCCACAGACCTCAGCTGCTTCACCACGGTCGACGTCTGCTACGTGGACGGACTGCGCAACGGCGTCAGCTACACCTTCACGGTGAGGGCGCACAACGGCCAGGGGACAAGCCCGCCGTCGAAGGCGTCCCCACCCGTCGTGCCGGCGACACTGCCCGACGCCCCGACCGCGATCACCGCCACGCCGCACAACAAGGCGGCCACCACGACATGGACGGCGTCGCCCACAACACACGGCTACCCCGTCACCAAGTACGTCGTGACAGCCACCAGCTCGCTGGAGACCTGCTCGAGCCCGGGCACACTCACCTGCACCGTCACGGGCCTCGGCAACGGGTACGAGTACGCCTTCAGGGTCCGCGCCGTCAACGCCGTTGGCGAGGGGCCCCGGTCGAGCAGCTCCAACATCGTGGTCCCCTACACCGTCCCCGGGGTCCCGACGGCCCTGACGGCATCGGCGGGGAACCAACAGGTCACCGTCCGGTGGTCAGCCCCCCCGACAGACGGCCGGGCCATCACCGGGTACACGGTCACCAGCACGCCCACAGGGGAACACTGCACGACGACCGGTTCCACGAGCTGCACGGTGCCCAACCTGGCGAACGGGGTCACCTACACATTCACCGTGCGCGCCACCAATGCGGCCGGTACAGGGCCCACATCGAAGCCGGTCTCGGCCGTCCCCTACTCCGCGCCCACCGCCGCCCCGACAATCGTCGGCACCTCGACCGCCAACGGGTCGATCAAGGTGACATGGGCCCCGTTGCCCGCGGCCGACGACGGGGGCCAGGCCCTCAAGAAGTACGTGGTCAAGGTCGTCCTCGGCACCACGGTGAAGAAGACCTACACAGCGTCGCCGTCCACCACCAGCGCCACAATCACCGGGCTCACCAACGGCACAAGCTACGAAGTCACGCTGGCGGCGGCGAACACAGCCGGCGCCGGACCGACAGCCACCAGGGGCGGACTCACGCCGTCGACCGTGCCCGGTCCACCGCTCAACCCGGTGGCCGAGGCCGGGAACGACGACGCCCTGGTGATCTGGACAGCGGCGCTGCCCAACGGCACACCCGTCACGCACTACCAGGTGACGAGCACACCGGGCACATTCAGCTGCACCACGACGACCGCCCTCACATGCTACGTGACCGGGCTCGCCAACGGGACCTCCTACAAGTTCGCCGTCCGGGCCACCAACGGGCGCGGCAACGGGCCGACAGGCACACTGACCGCGGCGGTGAAGCCGGCGACGCTCCCCTCCGCCCCCCTCGGGCCCACGGCCACCGCCAACCCGGGCTCGGCCACGACCCCCGGCTCGGCCAAGGTCACCTGGACCGCCCCGTCGACATTCGGCGGGTCGCCGGTGAAGGGCTACACGGTGACGAGCAAGCCCACCGGGAAGACCTGCACCACGACAGGCTCGCTCACCTGCACAGTGACCGGGCTCGCCTACGGGACCACCTACACCTTCCGGGTGCGGGCGACCAACACAACGGGCACCGGGCCGGCGTCCGCACCCTCGAACCCGGCCACGCCCTCGAGGCTCCCGACGGCGCCCACCAAGGCGTCGGCCACCGCGTCGCCGGGCAAGGCCAGGGTCACCTGGGCCGCCGCCACACCGAACGGCACACCGATCATCAAGTACACAGTGGTCAGCACACCGGGGGCGATCACCTGCACGGCGGCGAAGTTGACGACACTGTCGTGCACAGTGTCCGGCCTCACCGACGGCACCGCCTACGTCTTCCGGGTCAAGGCCTCGAACAACGTGGGCGCGGGGCCGCTGTCGACACCGTCGAACGCCGTGATCCCCTACGCCCCGCCGCTGGTCGGACCGCAGATCACCGGTGAGTCGTCCACAAACCGCTCGGTGTCGGTCACATGGAAGGACGTCGCGCCGGCCACAGACGGGGGCGAGGCCATCACCGGCTACGTCGTCGACGCCGACGTCGGTGGCAGCGTCAAGGCCACCGCGACCACGGCCCCGACAGCCACCACGGCCAAGTTGACCGGCCTGGTGAACGGGACAACCTACACGGTGACGGTGGCCGCCCAGAACCCCAAGGGCAACGGGCCGGCCACCACCGCAGCCGAGACCCTGGTCCCCTCAACCGTCCCGGGCGCCCCGACCGACGTGGTCGCCACGCCCGGCGACGGGTCGGCCACCGTCGTCTGGACGGCCCCCGCCGACGGCGGATCGCCGATCACCGCCTACACCGTCACCAGCACCCCCGGGGACAAGCAGTGCAAGACCACCGGCGCCACGACATGCGTCGTGACCGGGCTGACGAACGGGCTCACATACACCTTCGTGGTGGTGGCGACGAACGTCCGCGGCAACGGCCCGACATCGACAACCTCCAACCCCACCAAGCCCGAGGACCTGCCCGGTCCCCCGACCCACGTGGCGGCCACCGCCCTGAACAAGTCGGCCTTTGTCACATGGACAGCCCCGGCCACAACCGGCGGGTCGACACTCACCGGGTACCTGGTCACCAGCACGCCAACAACAAAGACCTGCACCACCTCGGGCACCAAGTCCTGCACCGTCCCGGGCCTCAAGAACGGCGTCACCTACACCTTCCGGGTGCGGGCGCAGAACACCTACGGCTACGGCCCGTCCTCTGTCGCCTCGAACGCGGTCACCCCCTGGGCCGCCCCGGGCACGCCGCTCAACATCGTGGCCACGGCCGAGAACGCCTCGGCCAAGGTCGCCTGGACACCCCCGTCGGCCGTCGTCACACCCATCACCGGCTACATCGCCACCAGCGACCCGGGGGGCAAGACCTGCACGACCAACGGGGCGCTCTCCTGCACGGTGAGCAGCCTCACCAACGGGCAGACCTACACCTTCACGGTCCAGGCGGAGACCTCCTTCGGCACGGGACCCGCCTCGGCGTCCTCGAACCAGGTCACCCCGACCGCCCCCACCACCAAGCCCGGCGCGCCCGGCAAGCCCACGGCCGTGGCCGGCAACGCGTCGGCCCGAGTGAGCTGGGCGGCCGCTGCCACAAACGGGAGCCCGATCACCCGCTACACGGTGACCTCCACACCCTCGGGCAAGACCTGCGCCACCACAGGCGCGCTGGCCTGCACAGTCGCCGGGCTCACCAACGGCACGTCGTACACGTTCGCCGTTCGGGCCCACAACGTCGACGGCACAGGGCCCACATCGACGCGGTCCTCGGCCGTGACCCCGTCGGCGCCCAAGACGACACCGCCCAAGACAACAAAGACAACCAAGACAACCAAGACAACCAAGACAACCAAGACAACGGGGCACGGGTCGACCCCCACCTCGGGCTACGACCTGGTCGGCCAGGACGGAGGGGTGTTCGTCTTCTCCCCGCCGGGCACCACCGGCGGCTTCTACGGCTCCCTGCCCGGCCTCACAGTCCACGTGCACGACATCGTGGGCATGGTCCCGACCTCGAACGACCAGGGCTACTTCCTGGTGGGATCGGACGGCGGCGTCTTCGCCTTCGGCAACGCCCCGTTCCTGGGCTCGCTGCCCGGACTCGGCGTCACCCCGACCCAGCCCATCACCGGCATCGTGCCCACCGGCACAGACCAGGGCTACTTCCTCGTCGGCCGGGACGGCGGTGTCTTCGCCTTCGGCAACGCCCCGTTCCTGGGCTCGCTGCCCTCCAAAGGGGTCCACGTCAACGACATCATCGGCATCGCCGCCACCCCCTCGGGCAACGGCTACTGGCTGGTGGCGACGACAGGCACCGTCTACGCCTTCGGGGCGGCACAGGCGCTCGGCTCGGCCAGCCACACCTCGGCGCCGGTCTCGGCCATCGCCGGGACCCCCAACGGCGGCGGCTACTGGGTGGTGACCCAGAACGGCCAGGTCTTCCCCTTCGGCAACGCCAAGACCTTCAAGACACTGCCGGCCCTCTCGGTCAAGCCGGCCCTGCCGGTCATCGGCATCGTCCACACCGCCGACACAGACGGCTACTGGCTGATCGGCGCCGACGGGGGGATCTTCGCCTTCGGGGACGCCGGCTTCGTGGGGTCGCTGCCCGGCCTGGGCGTCCACGTGACCGACGTCGTGGGGGCGGTGCCGACCCAGAGCTGACGGTAAGGGCGTCGGCGCCTCAGGCCGGTGCGACCGAGTGGAGCAGGGCGAAGACGATCGAGTCGTAGAGGGCCTGCCAGCTGGCCTCGATGATGTTCTCCGAGACCCCGATCGTCGTCCAGGTCCGGGCCCCGTCGGTGGTGTCCACCAGGACCCTGGTCACCGCGCCCGTCCCCTGGCCGGTGTCGAGCACCCGGACCCGGTAGTCGGTGAGGTGGACGCCGTCGAGGGCCGGGAAGTGGGGGCCGATCGCCTGGCGCAGCGCGGCGTCGAGGGCGTTGACCGGCCCGTTGCCCTCGGCCGTGGCCACCATGCGGCTCTCCTGCACGCGGACCTTCACCGTCGCCTCGGTGGTCACGGCCCCCGCCGCTTCCCCCGGACCGCCGGGGGCCGCCCCGGCCGAACGGGCCGCGTGGTCGGTGATCACCCGGAACGACTCCACCTCGAAGTAGTCGGGCGCCCAGCCGCCGGCGCGGCGCAGGAGCAGCTCGAGGGAGCCGTCGGCCACCTCGAAGTGGTAGCCCTCGTGCTCCAGGCGCTTCAGCTCGTCGAGCACCCGGCCGATCACCTCGCCGTCGAGGTCGAGGCCGAGCTCGGCCGCCTTCATGGCCAGCGTGGAGCGGCCGGCCATCTCCGAGACCACCACCCGGGTGCCGTTGCCCACCAGGTCCGGCGGGATGTGCTCGTAGAGGTCCCGGCGCCGGGCCACGGCGCTGGCGTGCAGCCCCCCCTTGTGGGCGAAGACCGAGGCCCCCACGTAGGGCTGCTGGGGGTTGGGGGCGATGTTCACCAGCTCGGCGATGTGGTGGGCCACCGGGGTCAGCCGCTCGAGTCGGTCGGCCGGGATGGTCCGCACGTTGAGCTTCAGGCTCAGGTTGGGGATGGCGGCCGACAGGTCGGCGTTGCCGGCCCGCTCGCCGTAGCCGTTGACGCACCCCTGGACCTGGGTGGCCCCCGCCTGGACGGCCACCAGGGAGTTGGCCACGGCGCACCCGGCGTCGTTGTGGCAGTGGATCCCCAGCTGGGCGCTGGTGCGCTGGCGGACGGCGGCCACCGCCGCGCCCACGTCGTCGGGGAGCGAGCCGCCGTTGGTGTCGCACAGCACGAGCGCCTCGGCGCCGGCCGCCTCGGCCGCGGCCAGCACCCGGAGGGCGAAGTCGGGGTTGGAGCCGAACCCGTCGAAGAAGTGCTCGGCGTCGAGGAAGACCCGCTTGTCGTGCTGGCGCAGGAAGGCGACCGAGTCGGCCACCATGGCGACGGCCTCGTCCAGTGTGGTCCGCAGGGCGTCGGTGACGTGACGGTCCCAGCTCTTGGCCACGATGCAGACGACCGGCGTGGCCGCCTCGATCAGCTTCTCTAGGACCGAGTCCTCCCGGGCCAGCACCCCGGCCCGCCGCGTCGACCCGAAGGCGACCAGCGTGGAGGTGGTGAGGTGCAGGTCGGTGGGGGCGCGGCGGAAGAACTCGTCGTCCTTGGGGTTGGCCCCCGGCCAGCCGCCCTCGATGTAGGCCACGCCCAGGTGGTCGAGCTGCTCGGCCACCCGGATCTTGTCGTCGACGGTGAGCGAGAGGCCCTCCTGCTGGCTCCCGTCGCGCAGCGTGGTGTCGAAGATGTCCACCGCCTCGGGCAGCTCGGGCAGCGCGTACCCGTGGGAGGAGGCGGTGTGGCCGTGGCCGGCGGTGTGGCCGTGGCCGGCGTGGCCGGCGGTGTGGCCGTGGCCGGCGTGGCCGGCGGTGTGGCCGTGGCCGGCGTGCGTGTGGCCGTCGGGGTCAGTCGACATGGTCCAGCCAGTCCTTGTAGCGGTCGACCTCGCCGCGCACCGTGGCGAAGTAGGTCTGCTGGAGCTCCTTGGTGATCGGGCCCGGACGGCCCTCCCCCACCACCCGGTCGTCGACGGCGCGGATGGGCACCACCTCGGCGGCGGTCCCGGTCAGGAAGGCCTCGTCGGCCGTGTAGAGGTCGGTGCGGATGATCGGGTCGTGGAGCACCTCGAGCCCCATGTCGCAGGCGATGGTCTCCACCGTCTGCTGGGTGATGCCGTCCAGGGCGCCGGCGTCGGAGGTGGGCGGCGTGATCAACCGGCCGTCGCGCACGATGAAGAGGTTCTCGCCGGTGCACTCGCTCACGTGGCCGTCGGGGGCGAGCAGGATGGCCTCGTCGTAGCCGGCCTTGATCGCCTCCACCTTGGCCAGCGAGGAGTTCACGTACATGCCGGTCCCCTTGGCCGCCGTGGGCACGGCGTTCGGGTCGTGGCGGCGCCAGGAGCTGACCTTGACCGACACCCCGTTGGCGACCCCCTCGTCGCCCAGGTACGTCCCCCACGGCCAGGCGGCGATGGCCACCTTCACCGGGCAGGGCAGGGGGTTGAGCCCCATCTCGCCGTAGCCGAGGTAGACCAGCGGCCGCAGGTAGCAGCCGTCTTCCAGCCCGTTCACCCGCACCACCTCCCGGGTGGCCTCCACCAGCTCGTCCTCGGAGAAGGGGATCTCGATCAGGAAGATCTTGGCCGAGTTCACCAGCCGGCGGATGTGGTCGCGCAGCCGGAACACGGCCACGCCTTGGCTCGTCGGGTAGGCCCGGATCCCCTCGAAGGCGCCGGACCCGTAGTGCATGGTGTGGGTGAGCACGTGCACCTGGGCGTCGGCCCAGTCGACGAGCTCGCCGTCCATCCAGATCTTCTCGGTCGGGGTGATGGGCACTGGTCAGAGCCTTTCTGCGATGGCGTCGCCGACGGCGGCGGTGGTGAGTGGGGTCGTGGCGGCCGGCTGGCCGCCCTGGTACTGCTCCTCGATGTAGCGGCCCATGGCCTTGTGCACCCGGGCGGCGGCGTCGGCCTCGCCCAGGAAGTCGAGCATGAGGGCGGCCGAGTGGATGGCCGCCAGCGGGTTGGCGATCCCCTGGCCGGCGATGTCGTGGGCCGCCCCGTGGACCGGCTCGAAGAGCGAGGGCCCGGTCCGGTCGGGGTTGAGGTTGGCCGAGGCGGCGAAGCCGATCCCGCCGCTGACCGCGCCGGCCAGGTCGGTCAGGATGTCGCCGAAGAGGTTGTCGGTGACGATCACGTCGTAGCGGGCCGGCTGCTCCACCAGGTAGATGCAGGCGGCGTCGACGTGGTTGTAGTCGCGGGCCACGTCGGGGAAGTCGGCCGCCACCTCGTCGACCGTCCGCTGCCACAGGTCGCCGGCGAAGGTGAGCACGTTGGTCTTGTGGACGAGCGTCAGCTTGTGCGCCGGGCGGCCCTGGGCCAGGGCGAAGGCGAAGCGGACGCACCGCTCGGCCCCCATCCTCGTGTTGACCGACCCCTGGGTGGCCACCTCGTGCGGCGTGCCCTTGCGCAGGAAGCCGCCCTCGCCGGCGTAGGTGCCCTCGGTGTTCTCGCGGATCACCACGAAGTCCGCCCCCTCGGCGATCGAGCCGGGGACCCCGGTGAACGGCCGGAGGTTGACGTAGAGGTCGAGCTCGAAGCGCAGGCGCAGCAGCAGCCCCCGCTCGAGCGTGCCCGGGGGCACCGTGGTGTCGCCCACCGGCGGCCCGACGGCGCCCAGCAGGATGGCGTCGAACCCCCGCAGCTCGTCGAGGACGGCGTCGGGCAGCACCTCGCCGGTGCGGACGTAGCGGTCGGCACCGAGGTCGTAGTCGGTGGTGTCGAGGTCGGCCCCCGCGGCGGCGGCCACCTTCAGGGCCTCGGCGAGGACCTCCGGCCCGATGCCGTCGCCGCCGATGACGGCCACCCGGTGGCCCCTCGACCCCTCCCGCTCCCCAGCTCGCATCGCTCTCCTGCCTTCACGCCTGTCCTGGCTGACCACCCGAATCCCGGAAATGAAAAACCGCCCACACTGTGGACGGTCGAACAGGCACGCACCGGTCGGTGCGTGCCTACGAAATGATCGCTACGGGGCTGGTGTGGACGTTCATCCGGCCCCCAGTCTCTCCCACCCCGGTCCCGCCGTCAACAGCACGGCCCGGCGTCTCCCCGCCGGCCCCCGAGCCGGTAGCCTCGTCGCCGTGAACGACGCGAGCGGAGGCCGGGCCGAGCCGGCCCGACTGACCCAGGAGACCTACGACCGCCTCCGGGCCGAGCTGGAGGATCTGACCACCCGGGGGCGGGTGGAGATCGCCCAGGCCATCGAGGCGGCCCGGGCCCTGGGCGACCTCTCGGAGAACGGCGACTACCACGCCGCCAAGGACGCCCAGGGGAAGATGGAGTCGCGCGTCCGCCAGCTCCAGGCCCTCTTGAAGACGGCCCAGGTGGTGGCGGGAGCGGGGGGCGGGGCCGGGGGCACGGTCGACCACGGGACGGTGGTCACGCTGCGCTACGAAGGCGACGACGAGGACGACACCCAGGACTTCTTCGTCGGCTCCATCGAGGAGCGCCGCGGCGACATGCCGGTCGTCTCCCCGAGCGCCCCGCTGGGCCAGGCCCTGATCGGCCGATCGGCCGGCGACACCGTCGAGTACCAGGCCCCCGGGGGGACGCTGCGGGTCGAGATCGTGGCGGTCGGCGGATGAGCGGGCCGGCCGGGCCCCGCACCATGATCGACAAGGTGTGGGACGCCCACGTCGTCCACCACGCCGAGGGGGAGCCCGACCTCCTCTTCATCGACCTCCACCTCGTCCACGAGGTCACCTCGCCCCAGGCCTTCGACGGCCTGCGGCTGGCCGGGCGCACCGTCCGTCGCCCCGACCTCACCGTGGCCACCGCCGACCACAACGTCCCCACCACCGACATCGACAAGCCGGTGGCCGACCCCGTCTCGGCCCGCCAGCTCGAGGTGCTCAGCGCCAACTGCGCCGAGTTCGGCATCACCTGCTACCCGATGGGGGACCCCGGCCAGGGGATCGTCCACGTCATCGGCCCCGAGCAGGGGCTGACCCAGCCGGGGATGACCATCGTCTGCGGCGACAGCCACACCTCGACCCACGGCGCCTTCGGGGCGCTGGCCTTCGGGATCGGGACCAGCGAGGTGGAGCACGTGCTGGCCACCCAGACCCTCCCCCAGCGCCGGCCGGCCACCATGGCCGTCACCGTCGAGGGCGACCTGCCCGAGGGCGTGACCGCCAAGGACCTGGTGCTGGCGATCATCGGGCGCATCGGCACCGGCGGGGGCATGGGCCACGTCATCGAGTACCGGGGCCAGGCCGTCCGCTCCCTCTCGATGGAGGGCCGGATGACGGTCTGCAACATGAGCATCGAGGGCGGGGCCCGGGCCGGGATGGTCGCCCCCGACGAGACGACCTTCGCCTACCTCTCCGGGCGCGACCACGCCCCCAAGGGAGCGGCCTGGGACGAGGCCCTCGCCTACTGGTCCACCCTCCCCAGCGACGAGGGGGCCGCCTTCGACACCGAGGTGGTGGTCGAGGCGGCCGGCCTCGTCCCCTACCTCACCTGGGGCACCAACCCCGCCCAGGTGGCCCCGATCGACGGGGCCGTCCCCGACCCCGACTCCTTCGACGACCCCGGCGAGCGGGAGGCGGCGGCCCGGGCGCTGGCCTACATGGGGCTCACCGCCGGGACCCTGCTGCGGGAGATCGCCGTCGACACCGTCTTTGTGGGCTCGTGCACCAACTCGCGCATCGAGGACCTGCGCGCTGCGGCGGGGGTCCTCGAGGGCCGCCACGTGAAGTCGGGGCTGCGGGCGCTGGCCGTCCCCGGCTCGCACCGGGTGAAGGCCCAGGCCGAGGCGGAGGGGCTGGACCGGGTCTTCTTGGCCGCCGGCTTCGAGTGGCGCCAGCCGGGCTGCTCGATGTGCCTGGCCATGAACCCCGACAAGCTGGCCCCCGGCGAGCGCTGCGCCTCGACCTCCAACCGGAACTTCGAGGGCCGCCAGGGTCGCGGCGGCCGCACCCACCTGGTCTCCCCGGCCGTGGCCGCCGCCACCGCGGTGGCCGGCCGCTTCGCCACCCCCGGGGAGCTCGACCGGTGAGGCCGGTCACCGTCATCACCGGCCGGGCCGTGCCGCTCGACCGCTCCGACGTCGACACCGACCAGATCATCCCGTCGGACTGGCTGAAGCGGGTCGAGCGCACCGGGTTCGGGGCCGGGCTCTTCGCCGAGTGGCGCGACGACCGGGGGTTCGTGCTCAACCAGCCCGAGTACGCCGGGGCCACCATCTTGGTGGCCGGCCACAACTTCGGCACCGGCTCCTCCCGGGAGCACGCCGTCTGGGCGCTGCTCGACTACGGCTTCGAGGCGGTCGTCTCCTCGCAGTTCGCCGACATCTTCCGCAACAACTGCACCAAGCAGGGGCTGGTGCCGGTCCAGGTCACCTTGGAGGTGGACCGGGCGCTCCTGGACGCGCTGGCCGCCGACCCGGCCCTCGAGCTCACCATCGACGTGGCCCGGGGCACGATCGAGGCGCCGGCGGCGGGCATCGAGGCCGCCTTCCCCCTCGACGAGTTCACCCGGGAGCGGCTGGTGAACGGGTGGGACGACATCGGCCTGTCGCTCCGCCACTCAGACGAGATCGACGCCTACGAGTCCCGCCGGCCCGGCTGGCTCCCCCGGTCGCTCCCCGCCTGATGACCCCGGGGCGGCTCAGCCGGCGGCGCCCACCGCCACCTCCACCAGGCTGAACGCCCCCACGTCGACCAACCCCCGGTCGGTCAGCCGCAGCTCGGGGATGACCGAGAGGCCGAGGAACGAGAGCTGCATGAACGGGGCGGCCACGGTCACCCCCAGGGCCCGGGTCGCCGCCACCAGCGCCTCCAGCCCGGCGGCCACCTCGGCCGCCGGCCGGTCGCTCATCAGCCCGCCGATGGGCAGGGCCATCTCGGCCGCCACGCGGCCCTCGGCGTCCACCACCACCTGGCCCCCGCCGAGGGTGGCCAGCCGGGCCACCGCGGCGGCCATGGCCGCCGGGCCCCGCTCGCCGGCCTCCCCCACCACCATGCAGTTGTGGGCGTCGTGGCCGACGGTCGAGGCGAAGGCGCCCCGCTCGAGCCCGAACCCCTGCACCCAGCCCAGCCCGACCCGGCCGGTCCGCCGGTGGCGCTCGACCACGGCCAGCCGGGCCACCGCCGACGCCGAGTCGGAGGGGTCGGTGACCAGCGAGCGGGTGGTGAGCGACCCCGACTCGATGCCGATGGTGCGCGCCCGGCCGCCGGGTCGGGCGGCCAGGACGAAGGCCCCCGGGGGCGGGGGGGCGTCGAGGTGGACCGAACGGCGCATCCACTCGGGGGCGGGCACGGCGCCCACCGCCCCGGCCACCACCGCCCCCCCCTCGGCCACCAGTCGGCCGGCCCGGTAGACCCGGGACGGGCGGAACCCGGCCAGGGTGTCGAAGCAGACCATGTCGGCCTGGTAGCCCGGGGCCAGCGAGCCCAGCTCGCTCATCCCGTGGTACTCGGCCGGGTTGGCGGTGGCCAGCACCAGGGCGTCGATCTCGGGGACGCCGGCCGCCACGGCCAGGGCCACGCAGTCGTTCAGGTGGCCGGCCCCGAGCAGGGTGTCGGGCTCGCGGTCGTCGGTGCACAGGGCGGCGTGGGCGGTCCCGTGGCGGAGCACGGTGGCGATCAGGGCCGCCAGGTTCTGGCTGGCCGACCCCTGGCGGATGAAGATCCACATGCCCTTGCGCCGCTTCTCCTCGGCCTCGGCCAGCGTCGTGCACTCGTGGTCCGACTCCACCCCGGCCGCCAGGTAGGCGTCGAGGGCCCGGCCGGTCAGCCCCGGGGCGTGGCCGTCGACCCGGCGGCGGCCGGCGGTGGCGATGCGGGCCAGCATCTCGGGGTCGCCGGCCACCACCCCGGGGAAGTTCATGACCTCGGCCACCCCGATCGCCCCGTGCTCCTCCATCAAGGCGGCCACGTCGGGGGCGAACAGCTCGGCCCCCGGGCTCTCGAACGGCGAGGCGGGCACGCAGCTCGAGGCGCAGACCCCGAAGGTGAAGGGCAGGCGGGAGGCCGCCTCGACCAGGGCGGCCACCCCGGGGATGCCGAAGACGTTGGCGATCTCGTGGGGGTCGGCGGCCACGGCGGTGGTGCCCAGCGGCAGCACGGTGCGGACGAACTCGTCCACCCACAGCTTGGTCGACTCGAGGTGCATGTGGGCGTCGATGAGGCCCGGGGTGACCGCCGCCCCGGCCACGTCCACCACCTCGAGCGCCTCCCGGGGGCCCCACCCGGCCACCACGCCGTCGGCCACCGCCAGGTCGGTCTCGACCCACTCGCGCGTCGCCGGGGAGAGGACCCGTCCCCCGGTCACCAAGAGGTCGGCCGGCTCGTCGCCCCGGGCGACGGCGAGCACTCTGGCGGAGGCGGGGCGTCGGGCCATGGCGGAGCCCCACCCTACCGGCCGTGGCAGGATCGCGGCCGTGCCCCGGTCGGCCGCCACCGAGATCCGGCCCATGGCGCCGGCGGACGTCGCCGGCGCCGTCGAGGTCTGGCTCCAGGCGGTCGCCGACCTCACCGCCCGGCACCCCGCGCCCGGCGGGGCGCCGGGGCGGCCCGACCGGCCCCGGCTCACGGCGCGCCTCGACCACCTGCTCTCCACCGACCCGGCCGGCTCGTGGGTGGCCGAGCGGCGGGGCCGGGTGGTCGGCCTCGCCCAGTCGTTCGTCCGCGACCGGCTGTGGGTCCTCTCGCTCTTGGGCGTGGACCCCCGGACCCAGGACAAGGGGGTGGGCCGCGCCCTGCTCGAGCGGGCGCTCGGCCACGGGGCCGGCTGCCCGGGCACCATCCAGGCGTCGGTCGACCCCCGGGCCGTCCGCCTCTACGCCACCTCGGGGTTCGACCCCCACCCCTCGATGACGGCGTTCGGCCCGCCGACGCGCCGTCCCGCGGCGCCCGACGGCGTGCGGGTCGGCGGGACCGCCGACCTCGACGTGGCCGCGTCGATCGACCGGGCGGTGCGCGGGGCGGGGCGGGCGGTCGACCTGCGCCACCTCGTCGAGGGCGACGGCGCCACCCTGCTCCTCGAGGGCGAGCGCGCCTACGCCGTGGTGCTCCCCGACCGGGTGGTCACCCTGGCCGGGCGGGACGAGGGCTCGGCGGCCGCCGTGCTGGCCGCCGCACTGGCCCGGGCGCCGGCCGGCCGCCCCTTCGAGGTCGGCTGGCTGACCGCCGCCCAGCGCTGGGCGTTCGGCCCCCTGGTCGAGGCCGGCCTGGCCCTCCACCCCCGGGGGCCGGTCATGGTCCGGGGGATGGACCGGCCACCCTCCCCGGCGCTGCCCTCCGGCGGCTTCGGCTGAGGCCGCCCCCTGCGCCCTACACCCAGCGGTAGGTGGTCCAGCCGTCGAGCGGCCGGGCGCCGAGCTCGGTGTAGAAGGCGATGGCCGGCTCGTTCCAGTCGAGCACCGACCACTCCACCCTCCCGTCGGCCAGCGAGCGCAGGTGGGCGAGGAGCGCCCGGGCGTGCCCGCGCCGGCGGAACGGCGCCCGCACGTAGAGGTCCTCCAGCCAGACCCCCCGCTGCCCGAGGAAGGTCGAGAAGGTGAAGAACCACAGGGCCATGCCGGCCACCGCCCCGCCCTCCTCGGCGACCAGGCTGACCCGGGCCACCGCGTCGGGGCCGAAGACCTCGCGGCGGAGGTCCCCCACGGTGCAGACCACCTGGTCGGCCATCCGCTCGTACTCGGCCAGCTCGCCGATGAGGGCGAGGACGACCTCGGCGTCGTCCTCGGTGGCCTCCTTGATCATCGCGCCGAGGGCGCCCGGTTGGCCGCGCTCACCACGGCGGCCAGCGAGGCGTCGAGGATCGAGGAGTCCATCCCCACCCCCCACCAGGTCGTCGCGTCGGGCCCCTCGGCCTCCACGTAGGCCACGGCCGAGGCCCCGCTGCCGGCGGTGAGGGCGTGCTCGCTGTAGTCCTTCACCTCGAAGGCGATCCCCAGGTGGTCGCGCAACCCGGCCACCAGGGCGTCGATCGGGCCGTTGCCCTCGCCCACCACGGTGGTGTGCCGGCCGTCTCTGAGGAGCTGGGCGGTGACCGTGGTGCGGCCGCCGCCGGTTGCCACCTCGCTGCCGATCAGGCGCAGCCCGGCGTCGTCGGGGAGGTAGGTGTCGGCGAACACCTCCCACATCTCGTCGGGCTGGATCACCGTCCCGCTCTTCTCGGTGACCGCCTGGACCCGCTTGGAGAACTCCACCTGCAGCCGCCGGGGCAGGTCCAGGCCGTGCTCGGTGTCCATCAGCCAGGCCACCCCGCCCTTCCCCGACTGGCTGTTGACCTGGATGATGGCCTCGTAGGTGCGGCCCACGTGCTTGGGGTCGATGGGCAGGTAGGGCACCTCCCAGTGGTCGTAGTCGTCGCCGATGGCGTCCATCCCCTTCTTGATGGCGTCCTGGTGCGAGCCGGAGAAGGCGGTGTAGACGAGGTCGCCCACGTAGGGGTGGCGCGGGTGGACCGGCATCCGGGTGGCGTACTCGGCCACCCGGCGGACCCGCTCGATGTCGCTGAAGTCGAGCTTCGGGTCGACCCCCTGGGAGAAGAGGTTCATGGCCAGCGTCACCACGTCGACGTTGCCGGTGCGCTCGCCGTTGCCGAAGAGGGTCCCCTCGACCCGGTCGGCCCCGGCCAGCACGGCCATCTCGGCGGCGGCCACCGCCGTCCCCCGGTCGTTGTGGGGGTGGACGCTCAGCACGATGCAGTCGCGGTGCGTGACGGTCCGGCCGAACCACTCCAGCACGTCGGCGTAGACGTTGGGCGTGTACAGCTCGACCGTGTTCGGCAGGTTGACGATGAGCGGGCGGTCCGTGGTGGGCTCGATGACCTCCATCACCGCCTCGGTGACGGCGACGGCGAAGTCGGGCTCGGTCCCCATGAAGCTCTCGGGGGAGTACTCGTAGCGGATCTCGGTCCCCGGGAGCGTCGACTCGAACTTGCGGCACAGGCGCGCCGCGTTGACGGCGATCTCGGTGATCCCGGCCCGGTCGAGGCCGAAGACCACCCGCCGCTGGAGCTCGGAGGTCGAGTTGTAGAAGTGCACCACCGCCCGGGGCGCCCCGCGCAGCGACTCGAAGGTGCGCTCGATGAGCTCCTCTCGGCACTGGACCAGCACCTGGATCTCCACGTCGTCGGGGATCAGCCCCTCCTCGATGATCCGGCGCTGGAAGTCGAAGTCGGTCCCCGAGGCCGAGGGGAAGCCCACCTCGATCTCCTTGAACCCCACCTCGACCAGGGTGCGGAAGAGGGCCAGCTTGCGGTCGGGGTCCATCGGGTCGACCAGGGCCTGGTTCCCGTCGCGCAGGTCCACGCTGGCCCAGCGCGGCGCCGCCGTGAGCTGGCGGTCGGGCCAGGTCCGGTCGGCGAGCACCAGGGGCAGGGTGGGGCGGTAGAGGTGGAAGGGCATGGGGGACGGGTCGCAGGGCAGCGCCGGGCGCCCCCCGGCCGTCGTGTGGTGTGCGGCGTCGCTCATCTGCATCTCTCCTTTCCTCTGCGGTGCCCGGGGCCCGTGCCGACCCAACAAAAAACCTCCTGGCCTTTCGGCGCAGGAGGCGGCGGGCGAACGCGATGTGGCGTTCGCCGTCAGGTAAGCAGCAGGTCCGCGGTGGGTGCTCCGTACATGGTGGGTCAATGGTGCCAGGGACCGGGCGCCCCGTCAAGCAGGTACCGTTGGCCCGTGCGACGGGTGGCGAGGGCGGTGGTGGTGCTGGGGTTGGCGGCGGGGCTCGCCGCGCTCGCCCGCGCGCTCCTCGCCCGCCCCGAGGCGCCGCCCAGCCTCGACCGCTGGCCGCCGGTGCCGAGGAAGCCCCCCGCCCCGACGCCGCCGGCCGCCTGAGCGCCCCCCGGGGCTACAGGCTCACCCGGTGGAGGTCGAGGATGCCCTCGTCGGCCCGCAGGCGCGAGAGCGCGTCGTCGGGGGCGGGCTCGCTGATGGCCAGCACCATGAGGGCGGTGCCCGCCCCGGGCTGGCGGCTCGGGCCCACGGCCATCGAGGAGATCGAGATGCCGGCGTCGCCCAGCACCAGGCCGACCACGCCGATCATCCCCGGCCGGTCGTCGTTGCGCACCACCAGCATGTGGGGCGAGGGCGGCACCTCCAAGGTGTGGTCGTCGACCATCACCACCCGGGGCTCGGCCCGCAGCCCGGCCCCGGCCAGGGTGGCGGCCACGGCGTGCTCCCCGGACCGCAGCGTCACCAGGCTCTTGTAGTTGGGCGAGGTGGCGGTCGAGATCTCGCGCACCTCGAGGCCGCGCTGGTCGGCCAGCTGGGGGGCGTTCACGTAGGAGACCGGCTCCTCGGTGGTCGAGGCGAAGAGGCCCTTTAGGATCGAGAGGGTGAGGATGCCGGTCCCCGCCCCGGCCAGCTCGCCCTGGTACTCGATCTCCAAGACGTCGGGCAGCCCGTCGTGCAGGCAGGCGAAGAACCGGCCCAGCTGCTCGGCCAGGGCCATGAACGGGCGCACCGTCTCGGAGACCTCGGTGGCGGCCACGTTCACGGCGTAGGGGACGAAGTCGCCGGCCAGCGCCAGCTGCACCTGCTCGGCGATGGTGATGCCCGCCTTGTCCTGGGCCTCCTCGGTCGAGGCCCCCAGGTGCGGGGTGACCACCACCGAGTCGAGGGCGAACAGCGGCGAGTCGCCGGGGGGCTCGGTGGAAAAGACGTCGAGCCCGGCCCCGCCCACCTGGCCGTCGCGGATCGCCTCGGCCAGCGCCTCCTCGTCGACGATGCCGCCGCGCGAGGTGTTGATGATCCGGATCCCCGGCTTGGCCTTGGCCAGCAGGTCCCGGCCGACGAGCCCCACCGTCTCGGGGGTCTTGGGCGTGTGGATGGAGACGAAGTCCGACTCGCCGAAGAGCTCCTCGAGGGTGCGCAGCTCCACCCCCATGGCCCGGGCCCGCTCGGGCGAGATGTAGGGGTCGAAGGCGACCAGCCGCATGCCGAAGGCGAGCGCCCGCTGGGCCACCAGCGACCCGGCCCGGCCCAGTCCGACGATGCCCAGCACCTTGCCGTGGAGCTCGACCCCCTCCCACTTGGCGCGCTCCCAGCGCCCGGCGACCAGGGCGGCGTGGGCCTGGGGGATGTTGCGGGCCTGGGCCAGCAGGAGCCCCATGGCCTGCTCGGCCACCGAGAGGATGTTGGAGGTGGGGGCGTTCACCACCATCACCCCCCGGGCGGTGGCCGCCGGGACGTCGACGTTGTCGAGCCCGACGCCGGCCCGCCCCACCACCACGAGGTCCGCCCCGGCCTCGAGCACCTCGGCGGTGACCTGGGTGGCCGAGCGGATGATGAGGGCGTTGGCCCCCGCCACCGCCGAGAGCAGGTCGTCGGGGGAGAGCCCCTCGTTGACGTCGACCTCGTGGCCGGCCGCAGCCAGCTCGTCGAGCCCTCGCTGGGCGATCTTCTCGGTCACCAGTACCCGTGCCACGCGGGTTCTCCTCTCGCTCGCCGTCTCGCCAGGTCTAGTCGCCGGCGCCGGCGAAGAGCTCGGCCAGCCGGGACACGCCCTCCACCAGGTCGTCGTCGCCCAGCGCGTAGGACATGCGGAAGTAGCCGGGCGCCCCGAAGGCCTCGCCCGGGACGACGGCCACCTCGGCCTCGGTGATGCACAGATCGGCCAGCTCGGCGCTGGTGGCCGGGCGGCGGCCGCGCAGCTCGCGCCCCAAGAGGCCGGCCACGCTCGGGAAGGCGTAGAAGGCGCCCTCGGGCTCCAGGCAGGTGACCCCGTCGATCTCGTTCAGCATCTTGTGGATGACCCGGCGCCGGCGGTCGAAGACCGCCCGCATCATGGCCACCGCCGAGAGGTCGCCGGAGACCGCGGCCAACGCGGCCCGCTGGGAGACGTTGGCCACGTTGGAGGTCTCGTGCGACTGGACGTTGGTGGCGGCGGTGACGGCGTCGGCCGGGCCGATCATCCACCCCACCCGCCACCCGGTCATGGCGTAGGTCTTGGCCACCCCGTTCACCACCAGGCACCGCTCGGCCAGCTCGGGGACGAGGACCGGCATCGAGTGGTGCTCGGCCGTGCCGTAGACGAGGTGCTCGTAGATCTCGTCGGTGACCACCCAGATCCCCGCCTCCAGCGCCCAGCGGCCGATGGCCTCGACCTCGGCGCGCGGGTAGACGGCGCCGGTCGGGTTGGAGGGCGAGACGAAGAGCAGGGCCTTGGTGCGCGGGGTGCGGGCCGCCTCGAGCTGGTCGACCGAGACCCGGAACCCCGTCGTCTCGTCGGTCGGCAGGGCGACGGGCACCCCGCCGGCCAGGGCGATCGACTCGGGGTAGGTGGTCCAGTAGGGGGCGGGGACCAGCACCTCGTCGGTGGGGTCGCACAGGACGCTGAAGGCGTTGGCCACCGCCTGCTTGCCGCCGTTGGTGACCAGCACCTGGGAGGCGGCGACCTCGTAGCCCGAGTCCCTCATGGTCTTGGCGGCGATCGCCTCGCGCAGCTCGGGCAGCCCGGCGGTCGGCGTGTAGCGGTGGTTCTTGGGCTGGCGGCAGGCCTCGACCGCCGCCTCGACGATCTCGGGGGGGGTCGGGAAGTCGGGCTCGCCGGCGCCGAAGCCGACGACCTTCTCCCCGGCCGCCTGCAGCGCCTTGGCCTTGGCGTCGACCGTCAGGGTGGCCGACGGCGAGACGGCGGCGGCGCGGGCCGAGATCCGCCGGTGCGAAGTGGTGGTTTCCTGACCCTGGGACACGGGTGCCATGATTCCATACGTGACTGCCACCCCCGACAACGCCCCCGGCCCCGACCCGGCCCCCGAGATCCGCATCCCCGCCGGGCTGCTCCCCGGTGACGGCCGGTTCGGTTCGGGCCCCTCCAAGGTCCGGCCCGAGCAGGTGTCGGGGCTCCTCGACGTGGCCACCACCTACCTGGGCACCAGCCACCGCCAGAGGCCGGTCAAGTCCGTGGTGGGGCGGGTGCGGCGCGGCCTGGCCGACCTCTTCTCGCTGCCCGAGGGCTACGAGGTGGCGCTGGGCAACGGCGGGACCACCTGCTTCTGGGACGCCGCCACCTTCGGGCTGATCGAGGCCCAGAGCCAGCACCTCTCCTTCGGCGAGTTCTCCTCGAAGTTCGCCGCCGCGGCCAAGGCCGCCCCCCACCTAAAGGACCCCCAGGTCATCGAGTCGCCGGCCGGCACCCACCCCCTGCCCGAGGCCGACGCCGCCGTCGATTGCTACGCCCTCACCCACAACGAGACCTCCACCGGCGTCTCGATGGAGATCCGCCGGCCCACCGGGGCGGCGCTCCCGGCCGACGGCGGCGGCCTGGTGGCCGTCGACGCCACCTCGGCGGCCGGGGGGCTCAGGGTCGACCCCGGCGAGTTCGACGTCTACTACCTGGCCCCCCAGAAGTGCTTCGCCGCCGACGGCGGCCTCTGGATGGCGCTCCTGTCCCCCGCCGCCGGCGAGCGGATCGAGCGGATCGCCGCCTCGGGGCGCTGGGTGCCGGCCTTCTTGGACCTGAAGATCGCCCTCGACAACTCGCGCCTGGACCAGACCTACAACACCCCGGCGCTGGCCACCCTCTACCTCTTGGCCGAGCAGCTCGACTGGATGCTCGACGGCGGCGGGCTCGAGTGGACCGCCGGGCGCTGCGACCGCTCGGCCGAGATCCTCTACACCTGGGCCGAGCAGTCGGGGTTCGCCCGGCCGTTCGTGGAGAACCCGGCCGACCGCAGCCACGTGGTGGGGACGATCGACTTCTCAGACGAGGTCGACGCCGCCCAGGTGGCCCGGGTGCTCCGGGCCAACGGGGTGGTGGACACCGAGCCCTACCGCAAGCTCGGCCGCAACCAGCTGCGGATCGCCATGTTCCCGGCCATCGACCCCGAGGACGTGGCGGCCCTGTGCGCCTGCATCTCCCACGTCGTGGGGGCCCTGGCCGCTTGACCGGCGGCCGGCCGGACCTGGTCCTCCTCCACGGCCTGGGCAGCGCCGCCACCTACTGGGACAACCTCGTCGGCGACCTCGGCGCCGACTTCTCGGTCATAGCCCTCGACCTGCCCGGCCACGGGCCCGGCGCCGTGCGGCCGACGCCGGCCGAGGCGGTGCCCCGGGCCATGGCCGAGGCGGTCCGTGCGGGGCTGGCCGCCCGGGGCGTGGTCCGCCCCCACGTCATGGGCCTCTCGCTCGGCGGCTGGGTGGCCCTGGAGATGGCGGCGCTGGGGGCGGTCGAGAGCGTGGTGGCCCTGGCCCCCGCCGGGCTGTGGCGCCAGGGCGCCCGCATCCCCTTGGCGCGCGAGGGCACACTGCTGCGCCCGTGGCTGGGCGTGCTCGACCCCGCCCTGCCGGCCCTGGTCCGCCTCCCCTCGGTGAAGCACCTGGCGCTGCGGTCCAACCTCTTCGACCCGTCCCGGGCCACCGACGCCCAGCTGCTGGCCGCCGCCCGCGCCCTGCGCCAGGCCAGGGGGTTCGGCGTCTGCGACCGGGCGGCCGTCGAGAACCGGTTCGAGGGCGGGCCGGCCGTCTCGGTCCCCACCACCGTGGCCTTCGGCGACGACGACCGGGTCCTGGCGCCCGGGAGCTCCCAGGAGCGCGCCCTGCTCCCCGGCCACGCCGAGTGGGTGCGGGTCCCGCGGTGCGGCCACGCCGTCAGCTGGGACCGCCCACAGGTCGCCCTCGACCTGGTGCGCTCGACGGCGGCCCGGGCCAAGAACCCGGCGGCCTAGCCCCCCGAGGCGTCTTGGACCCGGGTCTTGCCGGCCGAGATGAAGGGCATCATGCCCCGCAGCTCACGGCCGACCTCCTCGATCTGGTGGGCGCGCCCCTGCTCCTGGAGCTTCTTGAAGTTGGGCCGGCCGTTGCGGTTCTCGGCGATCCACTCCTCGGCGAAGGTGCCGTCACGGATCTCCCCCAAGATGCGCTGCATCTCGGCCCGCACCTGGTCGTTGATGACCCGGGGGCCCCGGGTGAGGTCGCCGTACTCGGCGGTGTCCGAGATCGAGTAGCGCATGCCGGCGATCCCCTCCTCGTACATGAGGTCGACGATCAGCTTCAGCTCGTGCAGGCACTCGAAGTAGGCCGACTCGGGCTGGTAGCCGGCGTTGACCAGCGTCTCGAAGCCGGCGGTGACCAGCGAGGTGAGCCCGCCGCACAGGACCACCTGCTCGCCGAAGAGGTCGGTCTCGGTCTCCTCGGCAAAGGTCGTGTCCAAGACGCCCGCCCGGGTGGCCCCGATGGCGTGGGCGTAGGAGAGGGCGAGCTCCCGTGCGTGGCCGGTGGCGTCCTGGTGGACGGCGATCAAGGAGGGCACGCCCCCGCCCTCGGTGTAGGTGCGCCGCACCAGGTGGCCCGGGCTCTTGGGCGCCACCATGGCCACGTCGACCCCCTCGGGCGGCACGATCTGGCCGTAGCGGATGTTGAACCCGTGGGCGAACATCAGGCAGTCGCCGGGCGCGAGGTGGGGGGCGACCTGGGTGTCGTAGACGGCCTTCTGCTCGGTGTCGGGGAGCAGGATCATGATGACGTCGGCCTCTCTGGCCGCCTCCTCCACCGTGGTGACCCGCAGCCCCGCCTCGGTGGCCTTGGTGGCGCTCGAGGACCCCGGGCGCAGCCCGACCCGCACGTCCACCCCCGACTCGGAGAGGTTGAGGGCGTGGGCGTGGCCCTGGGAGCCGTAGCCCAAGATGGCGACCTTGCGCCCCGCGATGAGGCTGGGGTCGGCGTCGGACTCGTAGTACAGCGTGGCCATGGTGTCGGTTCTCCCTGGTGGTTCAGCCGGCCTGGCCGGCGACGGATCTGAGTGTTCGGGCCGTGGGCCGGCGTTCCAGCTTAGGCAGGGCGACGCGCCCGGTCCGCTGGAGCTCGACGACGCGGTACCCCTCGAGCAGCCCCTCGAAGTCGTCGATCTTCTCGGGCCGGCCGGCCAGCATCACCGTGAGGCGGTCGCGGCCCACGTCGACCACCTCCCCGCCGAAGACGCCGACCAGCTGGATGACCTGGGACCGCTCGGCCGGCTGGGCCTCCACCGTGGCGATCAACAGCTCGCGCTGGACGGCGTCGACCGGGGCCAGCTGGGAGATCGAGACCACGTTGACCAGCTTGTCGAGCTGCTGGATCACCTGCTCCAAGGGGGCCGACTCGACGTCGACCACGATGGTGATGCGGCTGAACCGCTCGTCCTCGTCGGTCGGGGCCACGGCCAGCGAGTAGATGTTGAAGCCGCGCCGGGAGAACAGCCCGGCCACCCGGGACAGCACGCCGGCCTTGTTCTCGACCAGCACCGACAGGACGTGGTGGCGGGCGTCGGGCGCCGGGGTCATCGGGCCCTCCCCTCCTGGTCGGGGTGGACCACGATGGCGTCGTTGGAGGCCCCGGCCGGGACCATGGGGAAGACCTTCTCGAAGGCGTCGGTGCGGAAGTCGACGACCACCGGGCGGTCGTCGATGCCGTTGGCCTTCTCGATGGCCGGGCCCACCTCGTCGGGCGACTCGGCCCGGATGCCCACGCACCCCATGGCCTCGGCCCACTTGACGTAGTCGGGCAGGTCGGGCGAGAGGTAGACCTCCGAGTAGCGCTCGCCGTAGAACATCTCCTGCCACTGGCGGACCATGCCCAGGTAGGCGTTGTTCAAGATGGCGATCTTGACCGGGATCCGCTCGGCGGTGGCGGTGACCAGCTCCTGGGCGGTCATCTGGAAGCAGCCGTCGCCGTCGACCGCCCAGACGGTGCGGTCGGGCCGGCCCACCTTGGCCCCGACGGCGGCCGGGACGGCGAAGCCCATGGTGCCCGCGCCGCCCGAGTTGACCCAGGTGTAGGGGTGGTCGAACCGCCAGTACTGCGACGCCCACATCTGGTGCTGGCCGACCCCCGAGGCGAGGATCGTGTCGGCGGGCGACAGGTCGCGCAGCGTCTCCACCACCATCTGCGGCTTGATGGGCCCGCCCTCGGCCGCCGGCGCGTAGTGGAGGGGGAACTCCTCTTGGAAGCGGTGGAGCTGCGCCCACCACCCCTCGAGGTCCGGCCGCCCGGCGGCCGGCGACCCCTCGGCCGCCCCCTCGTCGCTGAGCCCGGCCTCGGCCAGGGCGGCCAGGAGCTCCTCGATGACCAGGCGGCAGTCGCCGGCGATCCCCACGTCGGGGGTGCGCACCTTGCCCAGCTCGGCCGGGTCGATGTCGACGTGGATCACCCGGGCCCCCGGAGCGAAGGCGTCGACCTTGCCCGTCACCCGGTCGTCGAAGCGCGACCCGAGGGCGATCAGCAGGTCGGCGCGCTGCATGGCGGTGACCGCCGTGTAGTTGCCGTGCATGCCGGGCATGCCCAGGCACAGGGGGTGGGAGTCGGGGAAGGCGCCCCGGGCCATGAGGGTGGTGACCACCGGGATGCCGGTGCGCTCGGCCAGGTGGCGCAGGGGCTCGGCGGCCCGGGCCTTCAAGACCCCGCCGCCGGCGTAGATGACCGGCCGCTCGGCGCCGAGGACGAGCCGGGCGGCCCGGCGGACCTCGGCCGGGTCGCCGACGGTGACCGGGTGGTAGCCGGGCAGGTCGAGGTCGTCGACCGACGTCGGCCAGTACCACTCCATGGTGGCGTTGGCCACGTCCTTGGGCACGTCGATGAGGACCGGCCCGGGGCGCCCGGTGGTGGCCACGTGGAAGGCGGCGGCCACCACCCGGGGGATGTCGGCGGCCTGCTTGATCAGCCAGTTGTGCTTGGTGATCCCCATGGTGACCCCGGTGATGTCGCACTCTTGGAAGGCGTCGGTGCCGATGGAGCCGGTGGCCACCTGGCCGGAGACCACGACCAGCGGCGTCGAGTCCATGTAGGCGTTGGAGAGCGGGGTGACGATGTTGGTGGCCCCCGGGCCGCTGGTGACCATGGCCACCCCGGGGCGGCCGGTGACCATGGCGTAGCCCTCGGCCATGTGGCCCGCCCCCTGCTCGTGGCGGACCAGGATGTGGCGGATCGACGAGTCGAGGATCGGGTCGTAGACGGGCAGGATGGCCCCGCCGGGCAGGCCGAACATGACCTCGACCCGCTGCATCTCGAGGCTCTTGATGAGGGCCTGGGCCCCGGTCATGGTGGTCGCTCTCGCTTCCATTGAGGACCTCTCTTCCCTTCTCTGCGCTGGAGTGGCTCGGTACGGCGGCCCGTGCCTGGGCCGGGAATTGAAACGACCTCCCGCTAGGGAGGTCGGAGCACGCGACGGGGGTGGCCGCGTGCTAGGCGATGACTACCAGGGTGGTCGGGCGGGCGGTCATGGTCCGTCCATTGTGGCACGCCGGCGGCCCGGCCACAACCGCCTTCCTAGGGTTCGGTGACCGCCCCGCGCTCGGCCCCGGTCACCAGGCGTGCGTACTTGGCCAGGACCCCGGTGGTGTAGCGGGGCTCGAACGGCTTGAGCCCGGCCCGCCGGCGCCCGAGCTCGGCCTCGTCCACCACCAGGTCGATCCGCTTGGCGGCCACGTCGATCACGACCCGGTCACCGTCGGCCGCCAGGCCGATCGGGCCGCCGTCGACCGCCTCGGGGGCGACGTGGCCGATGCACAGGCCGTGGGTGCCGCCGGAGAACCGGCCGTCGGTCACCAGCGCGCAGTCCGCCCCGCGCCCGGCCCCCTTCATGGCCCCGGTCACCGCCAGCATCTCGCGCATCCCCGGGCCGCCCTTGGGGCCCTCGTAGCGGATGACCACCACCGTTCCCGGCTCGATCTGCCCGGCCAGGATGGCCTCCATGGCCGCCGGCTCGCCGTCGAAGACCCGGGCCGTCCCGGCGAAGTGCATCTGCGCGGCGTCGAGGCCGGCCACCTTCACCACCGACCCGCTCGGCGCCAGCGAACCGGTCAGGATGGCCAGCCCGCCGTCTTGGTGGAGCGGGTCGCCGATCGGGTGGACCACCTCGCCGTCGGGGGCCGGCGGGTCGAGGCGGGCCAGGTTCTCGGCCACCGTGCGGCCGGTCACGGTCAGGCAGTCGCCGTCGAGCAGGCCGGCGGAGAGCAGCTCGCGCATGACCACCGGCACCCCGCCGATGCGGTCGATGTCGACCATGTGGTACTTGCCGTGGGGCTTGGTGTCGGCCAGGTGCGGCACCCGGGCGGCGATGCGGTTGAAGTCGTCGAGCCCGAGGTCGACCCTGGCCTCGTTGGCGATGGCCAGGAGGTGCAGGACGGCGTTGGTCGAGCCGCCGAGCGCCATCACCACGGCGATGGCGTTCTCGAAGGCCGCCTTGGTCATGATCTGGCGGGGCCGGATGCCCCGCTCGAGCAGCTCCAGCACCGCTCGGCCCGACTCGTAGGCGAAGTCGTCGCGGCGGCGGTCGACGGCGGCCGGCGTCGAGCTGCCCGGCAGCGACATGCCGAGCGCCTCGGCCACCGAGGCCATGGTGTTGGCGGTGAACATCCCGGCGCACGACCCCTCGGTCGGGCAGGCGTTGTGCTCGATCAAGGAGAGCTCCTCGTCGGAGAGCGCCCCCACGGCGTGGGCGCCGACGGCCTCGAAGACGCTCACCACGTCCAGGGCGCGGTCGCGCAGCCTCCCGGGCAGGATGGAGCCGCCGTAGAGGAAGACGCTCGGCAGGTTGATCCGGGCCGCGGCCATGAGCATGCCCGGCAGCGACTTGTCGCAGCCGGCGAAGGTGACCAGGGCGTCGAACCGCTCGGCGTGCATCACCGTCTCGATGGAGTCGGCGATGACCTCCCGGCTGACCAGGGAGGCCCGCATCCCCTCGTGGCCCATCGAGATGCCGTCGGAGACGGCGATGGTGACGAACTCGAAGGGGAAGCCGCCGGCGGCCCGCACCCCTTCCTTGGCCCGCTTGGCCAGCCGGTCGAGGGGGAGGTTGCACGGGGTGACCTCGTTCCAGCTCGAGGCCACGCCGACCTGGGGCTTGTCCCAGTCGTCGTCGGTCATCCCCACGGCGCGCAGCATGGCCCGGGCCGGGGCCTTGGCCGCCCCCTCGGTCACCTCGTAGCTGCGGGGCTTCATGCCGGGGCGCTCGGCCGCCTCGCTGGGCGACGGCGCGTGGCGGCGCGTCTGGTTCTCCTCGCTCATGGCCGAAGCGTAGACCGGCCGCCCCGGGGTGCCCACCGCGGCGGGGCCGCCGGGTGGCGGGGCCCGGTCAGGCGCGCAGCCGCTGCAGCTCGGCCACCACGGCCCTGCCGTTGGCCTTGCCGCCGGTCGCCTTCATCACCTGGCCGGTGAAGAACCCGGCCAGCTTCTCGTCGCCGTCGCGGTAGCGGCCCCACTCGGCGGGGTTCTCCTCGACCACCTGGCGGACGGTGGCGGCCAGCGAGTCCTCGGTCATCGCCTCCATCCCCCGCTCGGCGGCGATGGCCGCCGGGTCGCCGCCCCCCGCCGCGAGGAGCTCGCCGAGCACCTCGCGCACCTGGGCCACCGAGAGCCTGCCCTCGGACTCCATCACCAAGAGGGCGGCGAAGGCCGCCGGGTCGAGGGCCCGGCCCCGCTCGACCTCGGCCGCCACCTCGTTGGCCGCCCGGGCCACACAGAGCGCGGCCGGCGCCCCGGCGGCCACCGCCTGGGTCACCAGCTCGTCGAGGGCCTGGTCGACGACGGCCAGGACCTGGTCGCCCTGGGCCGGGGTGGGCGCCCCACCCAAGAGGGCCACCAGTCCGGCCCGGCGCTCGGCCGGCAGCGGGCCGAGCGAGGCCGCCACCGCGCCCTGCCAGGCGGCGTCGGGGGCCAGCGGGACGAGGTCAGGCTCGGGGAAGTACCGGTAGTCGTAGGCCTCCTCCTTCGAGCGCATGGTGACCGTCCGGCCGGACTGCTCGTCCCAGTGGCGGGTCTCTTGGACGACCGCCTCGCCGGCCTCGATGAGGGCGACCTGGCGGTCGGCCTCGTAGGCGACGGCGCGCGACAGCGACCGCAGCGAGTTGAGGTTCTTGATCTCGCAGCGCGTGCCGAAGGCGTCGCTGCCGGCCGGGCGGACCGAGACGTTGGCGTCCACCCGCATCGACCCCTCCTCCATCCTCCCGTCGGAGGCCCCGGTGGCCACCAGCACCGCCCGCAGCTCGGCGGCGTAGGCCCGGGCCTGGGCGGCCGTGCGCATGTCGGGCTCGCTCACGATCTCGACCAGCGGCACGCCCGAGCGGTTGTAGTCGACCAGGGTGTGCTCGGCGGCGTGGATGCGGCCGCCCTCGCCGACGTGGGTGGTCTTGCCGGTGTCCTCCTCCAGGTGCGCCCGGGTCACCCCCACCCGGGTGCCGTCGGGCAGGTCGAGCCAGCCGCCGACGTTGATCGGCTCGTCGTACTGGCTGATCTGGTAGTCCTTGGGCATGTCGGGGTAGAAGTAGTTCTTCCGGTGGAACCCCGAGGGCCGGATCTCCGAGTGCAGCGCCGTGCCGATGCGCATGGCCAGCTCGACCGCCCGCTCGTTCAGCACCGGCAGCGACCCGGGCAGCCCCAGGCAGACCGGGCAGACGTTGGTGTTCGGCTCGTCGCCGAAGGAGTTCCGGCACGAGCAGAACAGCTTGGTGGCGGTCTGGAGCTCGCAGTGGATCTCGAGGCCGATCACCGTCTCCCACTCCACGCTCACGGCGCCGCCCCCTCCAGAGCCGCGGCCACCTGGAGCATGACCGCCTCGCCCAGGGCGGGCGCCAGCACCTGCACCCCCACCGGGAGGCCGTCGTCGCCGGTGCCGAAGGGGACGCTGACGGCGGGGTGGCCGGCCAGGTTGGACGGGACGGTGAACAGGTCGGAGCGGTACATGGCCATGGGGTCGTCCACCCGGTCCCCGATGGGAAAGGCGGTGCTCGGCGTGGTCGCCCCCAAGAGCACGTCCACCCGCGCATAGGCGCGGGCGAACGCCTCGATCACCAGGGTGCGGACCCGCTGGGCCTGGCCGTAGTAGGCGTCGTAGTAGCCGGCGGAGAGCGCGTAGGTGCCGAGCATGATCCGGCGCTTCACCTCGTCGCCGAAGCCGGCGGTGCGCGTCGCCGTGTTCATGGCGGCGACGTCGGGGGCCCCGACCCGCAGCCCGTAGCGGACGCCGTCGTAGCGGGCCAGGTTGGAGGAGGCCTCGGCCGGGGCGATGAGGTAGTAGGCGGACAGCCCGTACCCGAGCTCGGGGACGGCCACCTCCTCCACCAGCGCCCCGGCGGCGGCCAGGGCCTCGGCCGCCTGGCGGACCCGGCGCACCACGTCGGGCGACGCCCCCTCGAACAGGTCGGGGCAGAGCCCCACCCGCACCCCCGCCACCCCGGCCCCGAGCGCCTGGGGCGGGATCTCGACCGGCTCGGCCAGCGAGGTGCTGTCGGCCGGGTCGTGGCCGGCGATCACCGTGAACAGGAGGGCGGCGTCGTCCACCGTGGTGGCGAACGGGCCGATCTGGTCGAGCGAGCTGGCGAAGGCCACCAGGCCGTAGCGCGAGACCGCCCCGTAGGTGGGCTTCATCCCCACCACCCCGCAGAGGGCCGCCGGCTGGCGGATGGAGCCGCCGGTGTCCGACCCCAAGGAGAGCGGGACCATGCCGGCGGCCACCGCCGCCGCCGACCCGCCCGACGAGCCGCCGGGAACCCTGGAGGTGTCCTTGGGGTTGCGGGTCGGCCCCGACGACGAGTTCTCGGTGGACGAGCCCATGGCGAACTCGTCCATGTTGGTCTTGCCCACCACCACCGCCCCCGCCCGGCGCAGCCGGGTCACCACCGTGGCGTCGTAGGGGGGGCGCCAGCCCTCCAGGATCCGCGACGAGCAGGTGGTCGGCACGCCCCGGGTGCACAGGTTGTCCTTCAGGGCCACCGGCACCCCGGCCAGCGGGCCGGGGTCTTGGCCGTCGGCCACCGCCCGGTCGACGTCGTCGGCGGCCCGGCGCGCCTCGTCGGCGGTGACGCACACGAAGGCGTGCAGGCCGCCGTCGGACGCCGCCATCGTGGCCAGCGCCTCTTCGACCGCCGAGCGGGCCGACCGCTCGCCCGACCGCACGGCGGCGGCCAGGAGGCCGGCGGGGCCGGGCGGGCTCACGGGGCCTCCCCCACGATGCGCGGCACCTTGAACCGGTCGTCCTCCACCTCGGGCGCGGCGGCCAGCACCTCGTCGCGGTCGAGGCCCGGGCGCGGCTCGTCGGGCCGCAGCACGTTCACCACCGGCAGGGGGTGGGCGGTGGGGCGGACGCCGGTGAGGTCCAAGGCGGCCACGTCGGCCGCGTGGTCGAGCACCTGGGCCAGCTGGCCGGTGTAGCGGTCGAGCTCCTCGTCGGTGAGCGAGAGCCGGGCCAGCCGGGCCACGTGGGCCACCTCGGCGCGCCCGAGGCGGCCGGAGGGCGGCGCGCTCACGGCTCGGCGCCGGCGGCGGCGGCGGTCACGAAGGAGACGGTGCGGGCCTCCACCTCGTCGCGGTCGTAGTCCAAGGTGGCCACGTGGTAGCTGCGCTCGAGCCACACCCGCTCGCACGGCCCGCCCACCGACGCCGCCACCAGGTCGCCGTTGGTCGGGGGCACCACGTGGTCCTCGCGGCTGGAGAAGAGGAGGACCGGGCAGCGGATCTCGGGGAGGCCGAGGGCCACCTCCTCGACCCCGTCGAAGAGCGAGAGGGCGGCGGCGAGCGGCGTCCCGTCGTAGGAGACCTCGTGGACGTCGGGCCGGGCGATGTCCGAGCCGATGCCCGGGGCGATCTCGGTGCCCGACTCGCGCAGCTGGCGCACGGCGTCCCTGAACCCGTCGTCGGGCGGCTCGACCAGCGGGTTGACCAGCACGATGCCGGAGATCTCGGGGTGGCGCTCGGCCAGCCAGCAGGTGAGGGTCCCGCCCATCGACAGCCCCACCACCGCCACCCGGCCGCAACGGGCGGCCAGGCCGGCGTAGGCGTCCTCGGCGGCGGCCGACCAGTCGGCCCAGCGCACGGGGACCAGGTCCTCGATGGCCGTGCCGTGGCCGGGCAGGAGGGGGAGCTCGACGGTGAAGCCGGCGTCGGCCAGCCGCTCGGCCACGCCGCGCACCGAGTTGGGGTTGCCGGTGAAGCCGTGGAGCACCAGGGCGCCGTCGGGCCCGCCGGTCGCCGAGAAGGGCTCGGCCCCTGCCATCACCGTTGCCGTCACGAGGGGGCATGCTACCGGCGGGACGGCGCGACTAACGTACCGGCGCCGGGCGGGGGGCCGGGTGCGCGCACCGAGGCCCGCGCCGCGGGTGGCGACCGGCGAGCGCACGAGACGAGGAGGAGCACGACGATGCCCAGCCCATTCCTGAGCGACGAGTGGATCGAGCAGGCCCACGTCATCCGGGCCGAGTACCAGGGGAGGACCGCGCCCTTCCCCCACTCGGTGCGCATGAACCTGGTCGTCACCGACCTGCCCTTCGGCGACGGCCGGCTCGACGCCCACATGGACACGAGCTCGGGCGAGCTCGTGCTCGACAAGGGCCACCTCGAGGCGTCCGACCTGCTGGTCACGGTCGACTACGCCACGGCCAAGGCGATCCTGGTGGACGGCAACGCCCAGGCCGGGATGCAGGCGTTCATGTCCGGCAAGGTCCGGGTGGAGGGCGACATCGCCAAGCTGATGGTGCTCCAGTCCGCCCCGCCCGACGCCACCGCCCAGGAGCTGGCCGGCCGGCTGCGCGAGATCACCGAGTAGCGGCCTCGGGGGCCCCGGCGGCGGCCCGGACCAGGCGGCGCATGCACAGCGCCGCCCCCACCCCGGCCGCGGCCACCGCCGCACCCACCCAGAAGGCGGTGCGGAAGGCGGGCAGGAGGGCCGCCCCGTCGTGGGCCGAGGCCCCCGCCGACCGCCGGGCCAGGGACTCCTCCACGGTGATGAGGACCTGGATGCCGGCCACCTCGCCCACCTGGGCGGCCAGCTGCTGGGCGGCGCTGGCGACCCCGAACCGGCCCGGGTCCACCTCGTTGGCCTGGGCCGACGAGGTGGACGGCGACGCCACCCCCATGCCCAGCCCGGCCAGGGCCAGGGCGAGCACGACCAGGGCCACGGGGGGCGAGCCCCCCAGCCCGGCGAAGACCACCATCGACGCCACGACCAGGGCCGCCCCCGCGGTGGCGCTGGCCCGCTCGCCCACCCGGACCGCCGCGTACCCGGCCACCGGGGCGCTGATCGAGAAGAGGAGCGGCCGGGCGATGGAGACCAGCCCCACCTCGGTCACGCTCCAGTGGGAGACGTCCTCCATCATGAGCGGGAAGAGGAAGAAGGCGCCGAAGTAGGCGAAGTTGACCAGCGCCCGGGTCACCATGGGGAAGGTGAAGTTGCGGCGGCGGAAGTACTCGGGGGGGACCAGCGGGTGGGCGGCGGTCCGCTCGCGCTGGACGAAGACCGCCAGCGCCGCCGCGGCCCCCGCCGCCGCGCCGACCACCCACGGCGACCCCCACCCCACGACGGGGCCGACCGAGAGGGCCAGCATCGCCCCGGTCACCGCCCCCGACAGGCTCCAGCTGCCCACCCAGTCCATCGACCGCCCACCGCCCGGGGCGACCGGGTCCCCCTCGACCGAGTGCGGGCCGTGGGCCGGCAGCACCAGCGCCACCACCACCAGCGAGACCGCCAGCAGCACCAGCTGCGCCCAGAACAGCGTCCGCCACCCGAAGAACTCGATGACCGGCGCCCCGAGGGTGACCCCGATGACCGGCCCGCCGGCCCCCACCATCGACCACCACCCCATGGCCTTCACCCGGTCCTCGGGGGCGAAGAGCACCAGGATCAGGGCCATCGAGGCCGTCCCGGTGGCCGCCCCCTGCACCCCGTCGAGCGCCCGGGCCCCGAGCAGCACCCAGACGTCGGGGGCGAGGGCGGTGAGGGCGGCGGCCACCATCGCCCCGCCCAGCCCGATCAGGTAGAGGCGGCGGTGGCCGAAGAGGTCGCCGGCCCGGCCGAAGACCGGGGCGGCCAGTCCGAAGGCGAGCAGCGGGCCGGTGGAGGCCCAGGTGAGCACCGAGAAGTTCGTGTGGAACTCGTGCTTGACCGTCGGCAGGGCCACCACGAAGACGGTGAAGGTGAAGCTGAGCGAGAACAGGCCGGCCAACAGCGCCGCCAGCACCCACCAGCGGTAGCGGGAGCTGGCCCGCGCCCGGCGCTGGACCCGGTGGCGCAGGAGCAGCGGCCAGGGGAGCTCGGCCGAGGCCTCGGCCCCCGTGGTGCCGAAGAGGCCGCCGCCGGGGTCGAGGGCCGGGTCGAGGGCGCCGGCCGGGTCGGGGGTCCCAGGGGGGTCGGGGGCGCCGGGGGGGTCGGGGGCGGCCCCCGGTCCCTTCGGGCTCACGCCCCGAGCTTGGACATCTCCGACTGGAGCTCGGCCACGGTCCAGCGTGCGTTGCGCTCCAGCGTCTCGGTCATCGTCCAGTTGGCGAAGTTGCGGATGGTGCCGCCCTGGATGAAGAAGACGCGGCCGGTGGCCGGGCAGCCCTCGGTGGCCAGGTAGGCGACGAGCGGCGAGATGTTGGCCGGGTCCCAGGTGTCGAACTGCGACGCGTCGCCGGGCGCCTTCACGATGTCCGACAGCCCGGGGGTCGACTCGGTCATCCGGGTGCGGGCCGCCGGCGCGACGGCGTTCGCCCGCACGCCGTAGCGGGCGAGCTCCTGGGCGCAGATCACGGTGAAGGCGGCGATCCCCGCCTTGGCCGCCCCGTAGTTCGTCTGCCCGGGGTTGCCCAGGAGGCCCGAGGTGGACGAGGTGTTGACGATCGAGGCCCGGACCTCCCGGCCGGCCTTGGCCTGCTCCCGCCAGTAGGCGGCGGCGTGGCGGGAGGGGACGAAGTGGCCCTTCAGGTGGACGTGGATGACGCTGTCCCACTCCTCCTCGGTCATGTTGATGAGCACCCGGTCGCGCAGGATGCCGGCGTTGTTCACCAGGACGTGCAGGTCGCCGAAGGCCTCGACCGCCGTCTCGATCAGCCGCCGGCCGCCCTCCCAGCTGGTCACGTCGTCGTCGTTGGCCAGGGCCTCCCCGCCCAGGGCGGTGACCTCGGCCACCACCTGCTCGGCCGGGGTGCGGTCGTCGCCGGACCCGTCGACGGCGCCCCCCAGGTCGTTCACGACCACCTTGGCCCCCTCGGCGGCGAAGAGGAGCGCGTGCTCGCGGCCGATCCCGCGCCCCGCGCCGGTGATGACCGCCACCCGCCCGTCCAGTGCTCCCATGTGCGATCGCTCCCCTCGGTGCCCGTCGGTCCGGCCCCCAGGGTAGTGGCGGAGCGGGGGTGGGGACCGGGGGGTCAGCCGGGGCCGAAGCGGCGGGACCACCAGTTCGGGTCGCGGGCGTGGGCGTGGAAGTGGTCGGGGATCTGGCGCATGACCGTGTCGAGCGACCAGCCGCCCGCACCGAACCGCTCGTCGGCCACCGCGGTGAGCTCGCCCACCATGTGCTCGACCGCCTCGGGCGGCGGGTCGGCGCCGTGGTGCTTCCAGACCACCATCGGCACGTCGCAGACCTCGCAGTCGGCCACCCAGCAGACGTCGTCCTCGGCGTGCCAGGGGGTGACGCGGGCGGCCTCGCACAGGTCGCACCCCGCCCGCCCCGCCGACCGCCGGCGCCCGGTCACTGGGTGTAGAGGTTGACCGCGCTCCCCTTCTTGGCCTGCTGGCCGGCGAGGGGGACGGTGGTGAAGACGTGGCCGGTGGCCGGGCCGTAGACCTGCCCCACGACCAGGCCGGCCTCCGAGAGGGCGGCGGTGGCCTCGGCGACGGTGTCGTTGCTCATGGTGGGCACGGTCACCACCGGCGGCCCGCTCGACACCTCGACCTTGACGGCGGTGCCGACTGTGGCCATGGCGCCGGCCGCCGGTGTGGTCCCGACGACCTGGCCCACGGGGACTGTTGTCGAGCTCTCCTGGACCTCGGTCGCCTGGAGCCCCACCCCCTGCAGGGCGCTCTGGGCCTGTGTGAAGGAGGTGTCGTGGGCCACGGCGGGGACGGCGACGGGTGGCTTGCCCTTGGAGACGGCGACGGCGATCGTCGCGCCCCAGGGGGCCTTGGCGGCGTCGAGCCGGTTGTCGTAGGACCAGTTGATGACCTGGCCGGCCGGCACGGTCGGGCTGTAGGCCAGCAGCGCCGGGCAGTCGGCCGTGAAGTGGTCGGCGGCCAGCAGCCGGGTGGCGCCGGTGCAGTCGAGCCCCAGCCCCGACAGGGGCGGGACCCGCTCGGTCGGCGGCCCCGAGGAGACGACGACCCTCAACGCGGTCCCCTCCTTGGCCGAGACCCCGCGGCGCGGCTGCTGGCCGGCCACCGACCCGGCCGGCACGGCGATCGAGCGGACCGATCCCCCGACCGCCACACTGAAGTGGTCGGCCGCGGCCGTCTGCCGGGCCGCCGACAGGGTGAGGCCGGTCAGGGCCGGCACCGGGCGGCTGGCGGTGAAGACCTTCTCGTGGACCGCCGCCACCACGCCCGCCGCCACCGCCGCGGCCAGCACCACCGCGGCCAGCACCCACGGCCAGCGCCGGCGCGTGGAGGCGTTCGGGCGCATGGGGGCGCGTCGGCGCGCCGGGGCCGGCGGGCCGTCGAGGGCGTCGATGTCGAAGACCTCGAGCCGGTGGCCCGCGCCGGCGGCCGGCGCCTGGACCGTGAGGTCCCCTCCGGCGGCGTAGGGGCCCGTCTCGGCGGGGGCGGCGCCCCGCAGCGGCAGGGCGGCGGGCGGCGGCAGGGCGGCGGCCACCGACCCGAGGCGCGCCGCCAGGCGGGCGGCGTCGAGGCGGTCGCCCACGGCGGGGGCGGCCGCCCGGGCCAGCACGTCGTCGAGCGGCCCCAGGGCGGGGTGGTGCGGCAGGGGGACGCCCACCCGGGCGGCCAGGGTGCCCATCGTGGTGTCGGCCACGAACGGCACCTCACCGGTCAGGGCCTCGTAGAGGACCAGGGCGAGCGAGTAGACGTCGCTGCGGCCGTCGACGCTCTGGCCCTGGGCCTGCTCGGGCGAGGCGTAGCGGGCCGTGCCGATCATGGCGCCGTCGGGCTCGGTCCAGGCCGCCTCGGCCAGGGCCCGGGCCACCCCGAAGTCGGCGATGCGCACCCGCCCCTCCTCGTCGAGCAGGAGGTTGGCCGGCTTCACGTCCCGGTGGACCAGACCCCGGGCGTGGGCGTAGGCGAGGCCCTCGGCGGCCTCGGCGCCCAGCCGGGCCGCCTGGGCCTGGCTCAGGCTGACGCCGTGGTCGAGCACGTCGCGCAGGCTGCCGCCCTGGAGGTACTCGAGCACCAGGTACGGCCCGTCGGCGTCCTCGCCCCAGTCGAAGACCCGCAGCACGTGGGGGTGGTTGAGCGAGGCCACCGAGCGGGCCTCGGCCTCGAAGCGCTTCAAGAAGGACGCGTCCCTGGCCAGGGCGGGCTGGAGGACCTTGACGGCCACCCGCCGTCGCAGCGAGACGTCCTCGGCCAAGAAGACGTGGGCCGAGGCACCGGTACCGAGGGCGGCAACCAGCCGGTACCGGCCGCCGAGGACGCGTCCGACGGAATCGGAGATCAAGGGCATGGCAGCGCGACCAGGCTACCCACCCGGCCCCGCCGGGCGGTGGACGTCACGTGGGCACGAGGCCGGTCTCCAAGAGCTCGGCGAACCGCCCCCCGTCGACCATGGGCACGCCCAGGGCCTCGGCCCTGGCCGTCTTGGCGGCGCCGGGCGCCTCCCCCACCACCACGGCGAACGTGTTCTTCGACACCGAGCCCGGCGACTTGCCGCCCCGGGCGACGATCGCCTCCTCGGCCTCCTCCCGGGTGAACCCCGCCACCGTGCCGGTCACCACCACCGACCGGCCGGCCAGCGTCTGGGGGGGGCCGGACCCCGGGGCGGGCCCGGCCGCCGGGGCCGCCGGCCCGGCCAGCCCGCCGGGCGCCCCGGGCTCGGTGGCGTTCACCCCGGCGGCCACCAGCCGGTCCAGCACGCCCCGGTTGGCCGGGTTGGCCAGGAAGCCGGCCACGCTGTCGGCGATGACCGGCCCGATGCCGTCGACGGCGGCCAGGGCCCCGGTGTCCGCCTCGACCAGCGCCTCCAGCGAGCCGGCCGCCCTGGCCAGCGCCCTCGCCCCGGTCGGGCCCAGGTGGCGGATGCCCAGCCCCACCAGGAGGCGGGCGAGCGGGCGGGACTTGGAGCCCTCGATCGCCGCCACGAGGTTGGCGGCGGAGAGGGGGCCCATGCGCTCGAGGGGGACCAGCCGCTCGGCGCTGAGCCCGTAGAGGTCGGCCGGGTCGGCCACCAGCCCCTCGCCCACCAGCTGGAGGACCCGCTCCTCGCCCAGCCCCTCGATGTCCATGGCCGAGCGGGAGGCGAAGTGGACGATCCGCTGGACCCGCTGGGCCGGGCAGTCGATGTTGGTGCAGTAGGTGTCGCTCTCCCCCTCGAGGCGCACCAGGGGGGCGCCGCACGACGGGCAGGCGGTCGGGAACCTCCAGCGGCGGGGGCGCCGCTTGGCCTTGCCCCCGGGGCCCGCCCCGAGCACCGGGCCCACCACCTCGGGGATGACGTCGCCGGCCTTGTGCACGACGACCAGGTCGCCGGGCCGGACGTCCTTCGCCGCCACCTGGTCCTCGTTGTGCAGGGTGGCCAAGGCGACGGTCGAGCCGCCGACGAAGACCGGCTCGAGCACGGCGAAGGGGGTGGCCCGGCCGGTGCGGCCGATCGACACCTCGATGTCGAGGAGGCGGGTGGAGCGCTCCTCGGGCGGGAACTTGAAGGCGATGGCCCAGCGCGGCGCCCTCGAGGTCGCCCCCAGCCGGTCGTGGAGGGCCAGGTCGTCGACCTTGACCACCACCCCGTCGATCTCGTAGCCGAGGCCGTGGCGCTCCCCGGCCAGCTCGGCGCAGCGGGCGAACGCCGCCGGGGCACCGGTCACCCGGCGGGCGTCGGGGCTGACCGGCAGCCCGGCGCGGGCGAGGAGCGCCAGGGCCTCGCTCTGGCGGCCCGGGAGCCAGCCCCCGGCGCCGCTGCGGCCGCTGCGGCCGGCGTCGGGCGTCGCCCCGTCCACCTCGCCGATCTGGTAGGCCCAGAAGGCCAGCGGCCGGGTGGCGGTGACGGCCGGGTCCTTCTGGCGCAGCGAGCCGGCGGCGGCGTTGCGGGGGTTGACGAAGGGCTTGGTGCCCTCGGCCCGCGCCCGGTCGTTGAAGGCGGCGAAGGCGGCCAGCGGCATGTAGACCTCGCCGCGCACCTCGAGGTGGTGGGGGTAGGGGCCGGCGCCGGGGGCCAGCTCGTGGGGGACGTCGCCCACGGTGGCCACGTTGGCCGTCACGTCCTCGCCGGTCACCCCGTCGCCCCGGGTGGCGGCGCGGGCGAAGCGGCCGTCGACGTAGGTGAGCGACATGGCCACCCCGTCGACCTTGGGCTCGCAGGAGAAGTCGAGGGCGAAGAGGTCCACGTCGGGCAGCTGGCGGCGGAGGCGGTCGGCCCACGCCTCGAGCTCGGCCTCGTCGAAGGCGTTGTCGAGGCTCATCATCGGGAGCCGGTGGCGGACCTCGGCGAACAGGCCGGTGGCGGCGCCGGCCCCGACGGCCCGGGTGGGCGAGTCGGGGGTGGCCAGCTCGGGGTGGTCGGCCTCGATGGCGCGCAGCTCGCGCACCAGGGCGTCGTAGTCGGCGTCGGTGATCACCGGGGCGTCGAGGCCGAAGTAGCGCTCGTTGTGGTACTCGATCAGCCGCCGCAGCTCGTCGGCGCGCGAGGCCAGCGCCTCGTCGCCGGCCTCCGCCGCCGGACCGCTCATGCGGCGATCCCGGCCCCGAGCACGGCGTCGGGGTCGGTCGGGTCGTAGAGGGCCACCGTCTGGCCGGGGGCGACCGGCCGCTGGGGGTCGACGAAGCGCACGGCCGGGCCGTCGCCGGCGACCTCGTAGGTGCAGGCGGCCGGTCGGCCGTGCGCGCTCACCTGGGCCAGGGCGCTCGCGCCGGCGGCGAGCGGGCGGTCCACCCAGGTCACCGACCCCACCTCGAGCGCCACCCGCCGGGCCGCGGCCTCCTCGGCCCCGCCGACCACCACGCGGCGCCGGGGCAGGTCGACGGCCACCACGTAGCGGCGGCGGCCGTCGTCCCCGTGGCCCATGCCGCGCCGCTGGCCCACGGTGACCAGCTCGACCGCCTCGACCCGGCCCACCGCCCGACCGGTCCGCCCGTCGACCACCTCGGCGGGGTGGAGGTCGAGGCGGCGGCCCAAGAACCCCTCCCGCCCCTCGTCGCCGTGGATGAAGCAGACGTCCTGGCTGTCGGGCTTGCCCGCCGTGCGCAGCCCCCGCCGGGCGGCGTGGCGGCGCACCTCCGCCTTGGTCAGGTGCCCCACCGGCAGCACCACCTTGGCCAGCGCCGGCTGGTCGAGCATCGAGAGCACGTAGGACTGGTCCTTCTGCGGGTCGGCGCCGCGCCGGAGCCGGTAGGGCCCGGCGCCGCCGCCGGCCACCCGCGCGTGGTGGCCGGTGGCCAGGGCGTCGAAGCCGAGCCGCAGGGCCCGCTCGAGCAGGCGGGAGAATTTGATGTGCCGGTTGCACTCGATGCAGGGGTTGGGGGTGCGCCCGGCGGCGTGGGCCGCCACGTAGGGCGCCACCACCGCCGCCTCGAACTCGCCGGTCATGTTGAAGACGTGGTGGTCGAGGCCGAGCTGCTGGGCCACCCGGCGGGCGTCGTCCACGTCGGCCACCGAGCAGCAGCCCGAGTCCGAGGGGCCGCCCCAGAGCTTGAGGGTGGCCCCGACCACCTCGTGGCCCTCTTCGGCCAGGAGGGCGGCGGCCACCGAGGAGTCGACCCCTCCCGACATCGCCACCATCACCCGCATGGACGGATTCTGCCAGCTGGCGGCGGGGTTCAGCCGCCGGCGCGCAGTCGTGCCACCGCGTCGGGGACGACGGCCAGGGCCCGGTCGACGTCGGCGGCGGTGGTGGTGTGGCCGAGGGTGAACCGCACCGCCCCGGCGGCCTGTGCCGCGGGGACCCCCATCGCCAGGAGGACGTGGCTCGGCTCCAGCGCCCCGCTGGCGCAGGCCGCCCCGGCCGAGGCGCAGACCCCCGCCTCGTCGAGGAGCACCAGCAGCTCCTCGCGCTCGACGCCGGCGAAGCGGAGGTGGCAGTGGCCGGGCAGCACCCGCCGGCGGTCCGCGCTCTCGACGGCGCCGGCGACCGAGGAGAGCAGCCCGTCGGCCAGCCGGTCCCGGAGGGCGGCCGCCCGCGCCGACTCCTCGGCGCGTGCGGACCGGGCGGCCCCGAGCGCCGCGGCCAGCCCGACCGCGCCGGCCACGTCGTGGGTCCCGCTGCGGCGGTCCTGCTCCTGGCCGCCGCCGAAGAGGAGCGGCTCGATGCGGGTCCCCCGCCGCACCACCAGCGCCCCGGCGCCCTTGGGGCCGCCCACCTTGTGGGCGCTCACCGAGACCAGGTCGCACCCGGCGGCCAGGGCCGCCACGTCGAGCCAGGCCGCCGCCTGCACGGCGTCGGTGTGCACCACCGCCCGCGGCGCCGCCCGGCGCACGGCGTCGACCACGGCGCCCACCGGCTGGACCGTGCCGACCTCGTTGTTGGCGAGCATCACCGACACCACCGCCGTCTCCTCGCCGAGGAGCTCGCCCAGCCCGTCCACCAGGACCGCCCCGTCGGCGTCGACCGGGGCGAGGAGGAGCTCGACCGATGGCGCCCCGGGGTGGCCCGCCGCCCGCCGGGCGGCGGCGCCGGCGGGGGCCAGCACGGCGGCGTGCTCGACGGCCGAGCAGACCACGGTGGCGGGGCCCGGGCCCACCCGGGCCCACAGCGCGCCGAGCACGGCCAGGTTGTCGGCCTCGGTCCCCCCGCCGGTGAAGACCACCTCGGCCGGGTCGGCGCCCAGTGCCGCGGCGACCTGGTCGCGGGCGTCCTCGAGGGCGGTGCGGGCGTCGCGGGCCAGGCGGTGGCTCCCCGAGGGGTTGGCGAACCGGGCGCCCAGGAACGGGGCCATGGCCTCGGCCACCCCGGGGCGCAGGGGGGAGGTCGCCGCGTGGTCGAGGTAGGTGACGGGGGGGCCGGCCGGGCCCGGCCCGCGCCCGCTCACGCGATCCACACCGACTTGGCGTTGCAGAACTCCTTGATCCCGAGTGCCGAGAGCTCGCGGCCGTAGCCGGAGCGCTTGATCCCGCCGAAGGGCAGCTCGGGGGTGGAGGCCACCATGGCGTTGACGAAGACCTGACCGGCCTCGACCTCGTCGACGCACCGGCGCGCGACGTCGGGGTCGGTCGACCAGACGCTCGCCCCCAGGCCGTAGACGGTGCGGTTGGCGAGGGCGATGGCGTGGTCGAGGTCGGCGGCCCGCTCCACGATCGCCACCGGGCCGAACACCTCCTCGGTGAAGGCCCGCATGGCCGGCGTCACCTCGAAGAGCACGGTCGGTGGGTAGTACCAGCCGGGTCCGGTGGGGACCTCCCCGCCGCACCCGACGACCGCCCCCTTGGCCTTGGCGTCGTCCACCTGCCCGGCCACCTCGGCCCGCTGGGACTCCGAGGCCAGCGGCCCCACCGCGGTGGCCGGGTCGAAGGGGTCCCCCACCACGAGCGCCGCCATCTCGTCGACGAAGCGGGCGGTGAACGCGTCGTAGACCGGGTCCTCCACGATGAACCGCTTGGCGGCGATGCAGGACTGCCCGTTGTTCTGGCACCGGGCCCGGGCCGCCGTCGGCACCGCCTGGTCGAGGTCGGCCGAGGCGAGCACCACGAACGGGTCGGAGCCCCCCAGCTCGAGCACGCACTTCTTCAAGGCCTGGCCGGCGGCGGCGGCCACCGCCTGGCCGGCCCGCTCGCTCCCGGTGAGCGACACGGCGGCCACCCGGTCGTCGGCGATCACCCGGGCCACCTCCCCCGAGCCGATCATGAGGGTGGTGAACGCCCCCTCGGGGAAGCCGGCCCGGCGGAAGAGGTCCTCGAGCAGCAGGGCGGTCTGGGGCACGTTGGAGGCGTGCTTCAACAGGCCGACGTTCCCCGCCATGAGGGCGGGGGCGGCGAAGCGGACCACCTGGAAGAGCGGGAAGTTCCAGGGCATCACGGCCAGCACCGCCCCGAGCGGCTGGTAGCGCACGAGGCTCCGGGCGGCGGTGGTCTCGATCTCCTCGTCACCCAGCAGCCGCTCGGCGCGCTCGGCGAACCAGCGCAGCGTCATGGCGCACTTGGCCACCTCGCCCCTGGCCGCGGCGAAGGTCTTGCCCATCTCGGTGGTGAGGACCCGGGCCACGTCGGGGAGCTCGCCCTCGAGCAGCTCGGCGGCGGTGACCATGAGGCGCGCCCGCTCGGCGAAGGTCGTCCGGCGCCACCGGGCGAAGGTGGCCGCCGACCGGGCCAGCAGGGCGTCGACCTCTTCGGGGGTGTGGTCGGCGAACTCCCGCTCCCTCTCTCCGGTGGCGGGGTTCACGGTGGCGTAGGGCATGGGGCAAGTCTTAGCGCGCCGCCGGGCCGGGCGTGGGGCCCCCGCCCCCGGCGGTGCCAAGCTGTGGCCGTGGCCAGGCCGCAGGATGGACCCGACCCGGGGCGGGCCGCCCGGAGGGCGGCCGCCCTCGTGGGCGCGGCGCGCCGGGTGGTGGCGCTCACCGGGGCGGGGATCTCCACCGACTCGGGGATCCCCGACTTCCGCGGCCCGAACGGGGTGTGGACCAAGGACCCGTCGGCCGAGCGCCTCTCCACCCTCGACGCCTACCTGGCGGACCCCGAGGTCCGGCGGCGGGCCTGGCGGAGCCGGCTCGACTCGCCGACCTGGACGGCCGAGCCGAACGCCGGCCACCGGGCCCTGGTCGACCTCGAGCGCGCCGGCCGGCTCGAGGCCATCGTCACCCAGAACGTCGACGGCCTGCACCAGGCGGCGGGCAGCGACCCGGGGCTGGTGGTCGAGATCCACGGGACGATGCGCGAGGTGGTGTGCCTGCGCTGCGGGGACCGCAACCCGGCCGAGAGCACCCTCGACCGGGTGCGGGCCGGCGAGGGGGACCCCGCCTGCCTGGCCCCGGCGGCCGGGGGCGGCAGGTGCGGCGGGATCCTGAAGTCGGCCACCATCAGCTTCGGCCAGTCCCTGGTGGCGGCCGACCTCGAGCGGGCCGAGGCGGCGGCGCAGGTGTGCGACCTGCTCCTGGCCGTCGGCACCAGCCTCGGGGTCTACCCGGCCGCCGCACTGGTGCCCGCCGCGGCGGCCGCCGGGGCCAGGGTGGTCATCGTGAACGCCGAGCCGACCCCGTTCGACCGGTTGGCCGACGCGGTGGTGCGCGACACGATCAGCGAGGTGCTGCCGGCCATGGTGGCCGGGGTGCGCTGATGTGGCGCAGGGCGCCGGTCCCTGAAGAAGGCAGGCCGGCGGGCGCCGCCGCGCCGGCCTACGACGAGCGTTCGCGCCGGGCCTTGCGGCGGGGCTTGAGGGCGAACCACCAGATGCTGGCCATGGTGCCCAGCACGCCGACAGCCGCCGCCACCGGCTTCACCACCTTGCGAGTGTCGCCCTTGGCCATGCAAAGACCTTACCGTGCCCTGCCGGCCGGGGGCTCGGCGGGGACGCGCACGTGGACCGAGTCGCCGGGGTCGTCCCCGAAGGCCAGCTCGAGGATCCGCTCGGCCACCCACGCCGGCGAGTTGAAGGCCCCCTCCTCCTTCGCCCGGACGAACCGCCCGACCTCGGGGAACCGGCGCTCGTCGGTGGCCCGGACGGCCGCCTGCATCTCGGTGTCCACCAGCCCGGGGGCGAGCGCGTAGGCCCGCAGGCCGTGGCGCCGCTCCTCCAAGGCGGCCACGGCGCTCACCATCTCGACCGCCGCCTTGCCGGCGCAGTAGGGCGCCCACCCGGCGTAGGGGCGGGTGCCGGCCCCCGAGGAGAGGTTGACCAGCACCCCGCCGCCCGGACGGGTGGCCACGTGGCGGGCGAAGACCATCGTGCCGTAGGCGGTGCCGGTCACGTTGACGGCGAGGTGGCGGGCCACCTCGCCGGGGTCGGCCTCGGCCAGCGGCCCCACCGGCTCGAGCACCCCGGCGTTGTTGACCCACAGGTCGATGCGCCCGAACCGCCCGACGACCTCGCCGGCGAACGACTCGAGGGCGGCGAAGTCGGTGACGTCCACCGAGGCCACCACCGGGGGCTCCGCCGGGTCGACCCGGCCGTCGTGCGCCCTGGGCCGGGTCTTGGCCACGAGGTCGGGGCGGTGCCGGGCGCACAGCCCGAGGTGCAGCCCGGCCGAGGCGAAGTGGGCGGCCAGCCCGGCGCCCAGCCCGCGGCTGGCCCCGGTGACGACCGCCACCTTGCCCGACAGGGCCGCCCGGCGCGCCGCGGAGTCGGCGAAGGCGGCCCCGGCGGGCCAGGGGCCGCTCACCGCGCCGCCGCCACGAGCGCGTCGAAGAGCCGGCGGTCGCACGACTCCTCGGGGTGCCACTGCACGCCGAGGACGAACCGCCGGCCGGCCAGCTCGACCGCCTCGACCACCCCCTCGCCCGCCCCAGGGGGCTCCACCGACCGGGCGGTCACCGCCAGCCCCGCGCCCAGCCGGTCGACCCCCTGGTGATGCGAGCAGCGCACGGTGGTGCGCCCCCCGAGCACCGCCGCCGTGGCCGTCCCGGCCACCGTCACCACGTCCACGTCGGCGAAGCGCCCGGGGGCCGGCTGGTGGCCGTCGTGGCCGAGGAGGTCGGGCAGGTGCTGGCAGAGGGTGCCCCCCAGGTGCACGTTGAGCAGCTGGAGGCCCCGGCAGATGGCGAGCACCGGCAGGTCCGCCGCCAAGGCGGCGGCCAGGAGCGCCGCCTCTGAGCGGTCGCGCGCTGCTTGCACCCCAGCGACCGCCGGGTGGGGGGCGGCGCCGTAGGCGGCGGGGTCGAGGTCGCCCCCGCCCACCAGGACCAGGGCGTCGAGCGCCGCCGCCACCTCGGGCGCGCCCGCCCCCGGCCCCCCCGGGGCCGACCGGCAGGGCGGCAGGAGCACCGGCCGGGCGCCGGTCGCCGCCACCAGCTCGAAGTACGGGGTCGGGACGACCGCGGCCTCCCGGTGCCACGGGCCCCAGGCGGCGTCGGCGTAGTAGGTGGTCACGCCGACCAACGCCGCCGCCTTGCCCCGCCGACCGGCCACGCCCATGGTGGCAGAGTACGCCGGCGGGGGCCGTGCCCGACGCTGGACGGTGCCCCCGGCGCGGGCAATAGTGCGGCATGCCGAACTTGGAGTCCCTGCGGGCCGCCATCGCCGACGGGGAGGTCGACACCGTGGTGCTGGCCTTCCCCGACATGCAGGGCCGGCCGGTGGGCAAACGGGTGACCGGGCCCTTCTTCCTCCAGCACGTCCAGGAGCACGGCATCGAGGTCTGCGACTACCTGCTGGCCGTCGACGTCGACATGGACCCGCTGCCCGGCTACCGCTTCACCAACTGGGACACCGGCTACGGCGACCTGGCGGCCATCCCCGACTTCACCACCACCCGGATCCTGCCGTGGATGGAGGGGACCGCCGTCGTCCTGTGCGACCTGGTCGACGGGGCCGGCGACCCGGTGGCCGTCTCGCCCCGCCAGATGCTCCGCCGCCAGGTGGAGCGGGCGGCCGAGCGGGGGCTGAAGGTCCTCTGCGCCACCGAGCTCGAGTTCTACCTCTTCATGGACTCCTTCGCCGAGGCGCACCGCAAGGGCTGGCGAGACCTCGAGCCCCACACCGGCACCGTCGAGGACTACCAGCTGCTCCAGACCTCGCGCCAGGAGTACGTGCTGCGCCGGGTCCGCAACGAGATGCTCGGGGCCCGCATCCCCGTCGAGTTCTCCAAGGGCGAGGCCGGCCGCGGCCAGCACGAGGTCAACGTCACCTACGCCGAGGCGCTCGAGACCGCCGACCGCCACCTCGTCTTCAAGAACGGGGTGAAGGAGATCGCCGCCCAGGAGGGCCGGGCGGCGACGTTCATGGCCAAGTGGTCGATGGACGAGGTGGGCTCCTCGTGCCACATCCACACCAGCCTGTGGAGCCCCGACGACCGCCCGCTCATGTGGGACGACGAGGGGCCGGCCCACCTCTCCCAAGTGGGGCGCCGGTTCGTGGCCGGCCAGCTCCACGCCGCCCGCCAGCTGGCCTGGTGCTTCGCCCCCTACGTCAACTCCTACCGCCGCTACGTGGCCGGCAGCTGGGCCCCCACCGCCGTGGTGTGGGGCGAGGACAACCGCACCTGCGGGTTCCGGGTGATCGGGCGCGGGGCGGCCCGCCGGGTGGAGAACCGGGTGCCGGGGGCCGACGCCAACCCCTACATCGCCCTGGCCGCGGCGATCGCCGGCGGCCTCTACGGCATCGACCACTCCCTGGAGCTGGGCGACCCCTACCCGGCCAACGCCTACGAGGCCGAGGACGTGACCCGCATCCCCACCACCCTCCCCGAGGCGGTGCGCGAGCTGGAGGTGAGCGAGGTGGCGGCCGAGGCCTTCGGCGACGACGTCCACCACCACCTGGTGAACACGGCCCGCCAGGAGTGGGCGGCGGCCAACCGTGTGGTCACCGACTGGGAGCTGGCCCGCAACTTCGAGCGGATTTGAGCGCCCCGGCGGTCTCACCGGCCGCTGCGTTCGGCACATAGGTGAGACCAAGCACCCTGAAGGTGGGGGGCTGACGCCTGGTGCGATGGTTCAGCCGCTGCCGGTGAGGAGTCTCACGTGGGCGTCAGTGGGAGAGCTCGAAAGACCGTTTCGGTACTTGCGAACGAAGACCTCGGGAGCCATCTGTTCTCTGTGATGGTTTCGTCGGCCTCACGCGCGGTTCGAGACGATCCACCCCCAAGGTCCTGGGGTTGGGGGCTCGCTCTGACTCCAGTATTCTCGTTGCCACTCCCATAGTGGCATATCGGGTGAGCGCCGCAATCACCCCGTGGGGTCCGAGAGATGACCCTGCGCGCGCAGGGCAGCAGAGTTTCGCCGAAACGGGCCAGGCTCTCCTGGGGCGGTGGCGAGCTGCACGCTGCTGGCCGCCAGGAGCTGCGACGTCGCACCGGTCGGTTACCCGCCACCCTTGGGGTAGCTGATCTCACCAACTTGCCGTACCGGCCCGCCGCTGATGCGGCGGTGGTTGAGGCGGCGGTGGATCCCCTTCTCCGCCTTGTAGAGGTTGACGAACTCGACCGCCAGCTCGTCGTAGACGGCGGCGGCGGCGGGGTCGGGCCGGTACTCGGCCTTGATCGCCACCATCGGCGGGATGTCCTCGGCCTCGAGGCGGCCGAGGGCCATCAGGGTGAGCAGCGCCGCCCCCCGCACGTTGGCCAGCACCGGGTCGGCCACCTGGCGGATGGTGCGGCCGGTGGCGTCGGCGTGGATCTGCGACCACAGGTCGGAGTTGGCGCCGCCGCCGACGAAGGCGAGCGACCCGAACTGCCGCCCGATGAACTTCTCCACCGAGGAGAGCAGCCACTTCGTGTTGAGGGCCACCCCCTCGAAGACCGCCCGCACCAGGTCGGCCCGGGTGTTGGAGAGCGAGAGGTTGTGGAACCCGCCCCGAATGGTGTGGTCGTCCACCGGGGTGCGCTCGCCGTTCATCCACGGGGTGAAGAGCACGCCGTGGGACCCGGGCGGGACGGCGGCCGCCATCTCGTTCATGACGGCCAGGGCGTCGGGGGGGGCGGGGCCACCCAGGGCGTCGTCGGCGAACAGGAGGCTGTCGCGCAGCCAGGTGAGGCATACCCCGGCGGTCTCGTGCTCGTCGGCCACCAGGTAGCGCCCCGGGATGCCCGAGGGGAGCGAGGTGACGTTCTCCAAGGGCGAGACCTTCTTGAACGGGACGTGGCAGCTCACCCACGAGGAGGTGCCGATGTAGAGGTGACCGGCGAAGTCGGCCACCGCCCCCGAGCCGACGGCGGCCGAGTGGAGGTCGCCGGTGCCGGTCACCACCGGGGTCCCGGGCAACAGGCCCAGCTCGTCGGCGGCCCGGGCGCAGAGGCCGCCGAGCACCGCCCCGGTGGGCACCAGCTCGGGCAGGGTGGACCGGTCGAGGCCGGCCATGGCCAGCAGCTCGGGGTCGTAGGCGACCTGGTCGATGCGGCGGTTGTCGGTCACCCAGTGCATGGTGATCGAGTCGTGCGAGGCGCGGGCCAGCCCGGTGAGCCGGAGGTTGAGGTAGTCGACCGGCTCGAGGAACACCCGGGTCGCCCGGTAGCGCTCGGGCTCGTGCTGGCGGAGGTAGAGGATGTGGCCGACGGGGTCCTTGCCCGACAACGACGGCGCCCCGCCCGTCCTCTTGATCCAGCGGGCGGCCTTGGCCGGCGCGTACCCCAGCACGTTGACGGTGCCCCCAACGGCGCGGCGGACGGCGTCGGCTCCCCGGGAGTCCATCCAGATGATGGCGTCGCCGATGGGCTCGCCGTCCCCGTCGACGGCGACCGTGCCCAGCCACTGGGAGGTGCAGCCCACCCCCACCACGGCCTCGGGAGCCACGCCGCTGTCGGCCAGGGCGCGGCGCGCCGCCCCCGAGACCGCCGACCACCACCGGCGCGGGTCTTGCTCGGCGGCGCCGTCGCCGAGCTTGGTGAACCCCACCGGCTCGTAGCCCCAGGCGGCGATCCGGCCGGTGGCCGAGACGACCGCCACCTTGGGCCCGCCGGTGCCCAGGTCGACGGCGAGGACGTGGGTGTCGGCGGGCTCGAACCCGGCGATCTGCCGGAGCGCCGCCGGTGACCGGTCGAGGACCATCGCTGGAGCGTAACGCCCCGCCCCGGAAGGGGCGGGGCGTCACCGGGAGTGCAGACCGGGGCCGGACGGCGGGCGGGCGGCCCCGGCCGCCCCCCTACTGGTGGGCCGCCTCGACCTCCAGCTCGATCTTCACCTTGTTGCCGACGACGATGCTGCCGCTCTCGAGCACGCCGTTGAACGACACCCCGAACTCCCGGCGGTCGATCTCGGTGGTGGCCGAGAGCCCGAAGACCTCCGAACCGGGCTGCAGGCCCGGGCCGGCGCCGTGGAACTCGACGTCGAAGACGACCGGGCGGGTGACGCCGCGGATGGTGAGGTCGGCGGCCAGCTCCCACGCGGTGTCGGACTTGCGGGTGAGCCCGGTGCTCTTGATCGTGAGCTTGGGGTTGTTCGGGGCGTCGAGGAAGTCATTGGTCCGCAGGTGGTCGTCGCGCATGGAGACGCCGGTGTCGATGCTCGCCGTCTCCACCTCGGCCTCGACGCTCGACCCCTCGACCGGGTCGGCGATGACGATGGTGCCGTCGAACTCGGTGAACCGGCCGCGGACCTTGGTGCCGATCAGGTGGCGGGCCACGAAGCCGACCTCGGTGTGGGCCTTGTCGATGGCGTAGGTCCCGGCGGACGGGAGGGTGATGGTCTCGGTGGTGCTCATGGGGTGCTCCTTGCTGTCGGTGCTCGGTGGGTGTGTCGGGGATCCGGGAGGTTCCCACTGAGGGGAACGCCGCCAGGCCACTTTATCTTCCCAAGAAGATACTTTCCAGTCAGATAGTGAATCGTCATAAAAATCGCACGGAACTGGTACCCTGTTCCCATGGCCGCAGAAGCCAAGAGCCCGCAGGGGGACCTCCTCGACGACGAGCGGTTGACCCTGATGGGCCTCCTCGTCGAGGCCCACGCCCGGCTCACCCGGGCGCTCGGGGCCGAACTGGAGGCCGCCTGCGGCATCCCGCTCACCTGGTACGACGTGATGATCCGGCTCGGCCGCTCCCCCGAGGGCCACCTGACCATGACCCAGCTGGCCGGCGAGGTCTCCCTCACCTCGGGCGGGATAACCCGGCTGGTCGACCGGATCGTCGACGCGGGCTACGTCGAGCGCGGGAGCTGCCCCACCGACCGGCGCACCGTCTACGTCAGCCTCACGCCCGAGGGGCGCCGGGTCCTCGAGGCGGCGACGACCGAGCATCTCGAAGGGCTCGAGCGCCACCTGATCTCGAAGCTCGACCCGGCCGAGCGGGCGGCGCTGGAGGCCGCCCTGCGCAAGCTGCGCGGCGACGGCCCGATCTGCGGCCGGGCGTAGCGCTCCCCGCCGGCTGCCTCGACGGCACGGAGTCGGTGGGCCGGCTCGACGGAGTCGAAGACCCAGAGGTCGACAACCCGGTCGGGCGGCCCGAGGGGCGAGGGGCACGCCACGCCGAGACGCGCCGGACCGCAAGATTGTCGTCGGCGGGTCCCGACGCCGTACCCAGCGCCCGCCTACGGCACGGCGCCGGCCGGGAGCACCCACTCGGTGGGCTGTCCGGTGACGCCGGCGATGACGTCGAAGTCGTGGTCGTAGTGGAGGACGACGAGACCGGCAGCCTCCGCGGCGGCGGCAATGAGGAGATCGGCGATCTTCGCCCCGCGCTGCTGGCTCCGTGCGGCGAGCACGTCCTGCACCGATGCGGCTCGATCGAGGGCGCGCTGGTCCATCGGGACGGACGGCCACGCTGAGCGGGTCTCCCTCATCCGGCGGTGAGCCGCCGGGCTCTCGGACGAGAAGCCGGCCTCGAGGTCGGTCGGCGTGCACCGGGCGACCAGCCCGCTCTCGATGAGCGGCGCGAGCCGTGCGGCGATCTCCGGTCGCACGATGCGGGCCAGTGCGGACGTGTCACCGAGGTAGTACGGCCTCAGCCCCACGCCGCCCGCCGTGCGTCAGGGTCCCCCAGGTCTCCCGCCACGACCCCGTGGTCGGCCAGCAGGGACCGCCGCCGCCGTTCGAGCGCCAGCACCTCGTCGAATGCCCCGTCGACCGTCGCCCTGAGGGTGCGGGTGCCGAGCAGGGTGCGCACGGCGTCGAGCTTCTCGTCGTCGACCTCGATGAGTCGTTTCGTCATGCCCACAGGATATCTCTCATAGAGTTCCTGGATATCTCTCCCGGTCGCATATGCCCGGCGGCGCGGACACGACGGCCATCGCAGCGCGCACCCGGCGTCGGGTCGATCCGGCGGAATCCCTAAGCGCCCGGCAGAAAGGTCGCCGGAACCCGGTCGCCGAGCGGCTCGGATGCGGCTCAAGCGACCCCGGCGCCCCGCAGCCGCGCCGGGACGCGTTCAGACCTTCTCGATCCAGGCCCTGGCGCCGTCGACCCCGTCGAGGTCGAGCGGCGTCCCCTCACCCGCGCCGGGCCCGAAGGCGACCTCGGTGGCCAGCACCTCCCGGCCGATCACCTCGGCCATCGGGGCGAGGTCGTCGACGCCCACCAGGTGCAGGCGGATGCGGTCGGAGACGTCGAGGCCGGTCGCCTTGCGCAGGTCCTGGACGTGGCGGACCACCTCGCGGGCGAGCCCCCGCAGGCGCAGCCCCTCGTCGAGGCGGAGGTCGAGGGCGACCACCTCGGCGCCCTCACGTGAGACGGCGAACCCGGCCTGCCCCTGGACCCGCAGCTCGACCTCGCCCGCCCCCAGCTCGACCGGTCCGCCGGGGAGGTCGACGGTCACCGCGCCGCCGGCCTCGAGCGAGGCGGCGGCCGCCGCCGTGTCCAGCGCTGCGAGCGCCGCCCGCAGCTCCTTCACCGCCGGCCCGAGGCGCGGCCCGAGCACCTTGAAGTTGGGGACCAGCTCGAAGTGGAGCACCTCGCCCAGCTCCTCGGCCACCACCACCTCGTCGACGTTCAGCTCGTCGGCGACCACGTCCTCGAGGAGCGGCGGGGCCCCGGGGGCGAGGAAGACCAGCGCCCGGGCGAGCGGCTGGCGCACCCGAACCCCGGCCTCGCTGCGGGCCGCCCGCCCGAGCGAGGTGAGCCGGCGGGCCAGCGCCATCTGCTCCTCGAGCCCGGGGTCGACGGCGTCGGCCCACCCACCGGCCGGGCCCCCCCGGCGCTCGGCCGGGGCCTCCCCGGCCGACCGCTCCGGCCAGTCGGCCAGGTGGACCGAGTCCTCCTCGGCGGCCCCGGTCAGCTCGCGCCAGGCGCGGTCGGCCACGAACGGGCAGAACGGGGCGAGCAGCACCGACACGGTGACGAGCGCCTCGTGGAGGGTGGCCTGGGCGGCCAGCGAGTCCCCCGGGGCGGCGTCGGGGTCGGTGCGCCAGAACCGCCGGCGGCTCCGCCGCACGTACCAGTTGGAGAGGTCGTCGACCAGGAGGGCGAGCGCCGAGGCGGCCTCGAGGGGCTCGTAGGCGTCGAGGGCGGCGGTCACCGCGGCGACGGTCGAGCCGACCCGCGAGCGCGCCCAGCGGTCGAGGGCCGGGCGCGCCTGCGGCGCCGGGATCGCCGGGTCGGCGGGGTCGAAGCCGTTGAGCGAGGCGTAGGTGGTGAAGAAGCTGAGGGTGTTCCACAAGGTGAGCAGGGTCTCGCGGGTCGAGGTGTCGATCACGCCCAGGCTGACCCGGGTCGGCGTCCACGGCGACCCCTGGCTGAACATCCACCACCGCAGCGGGTCGGCCCCCCGGGTGCCGAGGATCTCCCAGGGGTCGATCACGTTGCCCACCGACTTGGACATCTTGCGCCCGTCGGCGTCGACGATGTGGCCGAGGCACATCACGTGGCGGTAGGGGGCGCGCCCGAACACCAGGGTGTTGACGGCGAGCAGCGAGTAGAACCACCCCCGCGTCTGGTCGATCGCCTCGGTGATGAAGTCGGCCGGGAAGGTGAACGCCTCCTGTGAGCCCGAGGAGGAGGGGTAGCCGACCTGGGCGGCGGGCATCGAGCCCGAGTCGAACCAGGCGTCGATGACCGGCTCCACCCGCCGGGCGACGGGGAGGTCGAGGCCGGCGGCGGCGTCCCCGGTGGCCGAGCCGGCGGCCGAGGCCGCCCCCGCCACGGCGGCGCACTCGGGGCAGGGGAACTCGACCCCGTCGATGGCCGGACGGTGGGGGTCGACGTCGCCGACGTCGCGGCCGGCCAGCTCGGAGAGCTCGGCCAGCGATCCCACGCAGAAGACGTGGCCGTCGTCGCACCGCCAGACCGGGAGCGGCGTCCCCCAGAACCGGTCGCGTGACAGCGCCCAGTCGACGTTGTTCTCGAGCCACTCGCCGAAGCGCCCGTCCTTGATGTACCCCGGGTGCCACTCCACCGTCGCGTTGGCGGCCAGGAGGTCGTCCTTGCGGGTGGAGGTGGCCACGTACCAGCTGGGCTTGCCCCAGTAGATGAGGGGGGTACCGCACCGCCAGCAGTGGGGGTAGGAGTGGGGGTAGGGCTGGCGCCGCAGGAGCAGCCCCTCTTCCTCCAGGCGGTCGTTGATCTCGTGGTTGGCCTCGCGCACGCTGCGCCCGGCCAGCCACCCGGCCGCCTCGGTGAACCGGCCGTCGGGGCCCACCGGGTTGAGCGTGGGCAGGCCGTGGGCCCGCCCGACCTGGCGGTCGACCTCGCCGAAGGCCGGGGCCAGGTGGACGAGGCCGGTGCCGTCGTCGGTGGTGACGAAGTCGGCCGGCACCACCCGCCAGCCGTGCGAGCCCGCCGCCACCGCCACCGCCTCGAGCGGACGGCGGTAGCGGGCGCCGACCAGGCGGGCGCCGGGCACCCGGTGGGTGACGACCGCCCCCTCGCCGAAGACCGCCCCGACCAGCGCCTCCGCCACCACCATCTGCTCGACCACGGCGTAGGCGAGGTCGGGGTTGACGGCCACCCCGGTGTTGGCCGGCAGCGTCCAGGGGGTGGTGGTCCACACCACCAGGTGGGTGGCGTCGCCCACCACCTCGGGGTCGGGGTCGACCAGGGGCAGGCGGACGTAGGCCGACTCGTCCTCCTCGTCGGAGTAGACGCCGGGCTGGCCCAGCTCGTGGCTGGACAGCGCCGTCCCGCAGCGCGGGCAGTAGGGGACGACCTTCAGGTCCTCGTAGAGCAGGCCCTGGTCGAAGAGGCGCTTCAGGTGCCACCAGACCGACTCGACGTAGGAGGCGTCGAAGGTCCAGTAGGCGGCGGAGAGGTCGACCCAGTACCCGATGCGCTCGGTGAGCCGCTGCCAGTCCTCGACGTAGTCGAGGACCGACGTCCGGCAGAGCCGGGTGAACTCGGCGATGCCGACCTCGGTCTCGATCTGGTGCTTGCCGGTGATGCCGAGCTTGCGCTCCACCTCCACCTCGACCGGCAGGCCGTGGGTGTCCCACCCCGCCCGGCGGGCCGCGTAGAACCCCCGCATGGTGCGGTAGCGGCAGAAGAGGTCCTTGTAGACCCGGGCCCAGACGTGGTGGAGGCCGGGCCGGCCGTTGGCCGTCGGCGGCCCCTCGTAGAAGACCCAGGGCTCGGACCCCCGGCGCCGGTCGACCGACCGCTCGAAGACCAGGTGGTGGCGCCACCGGGCCAGCTCCTCCTCCTCCAGCGTGACGAAGTCGGCGTCGGGGGCGACGGGGCGGAACAAAGGGGTCTCCTGGGCTGGATCGGGGGCCGGCGGGCGGCTCGCCAAAGACTAGAGGGTGGCGGCGTCCCCCCGGCCGTGGTGGTCGGCGGCCGGGGCGGCCATCGGGTCGGCCCCGTGGGCCGCCGCCACCCGCAGGAAGAGGGGCTCGTCGGCCTGCTCGAGCGAGTCCAGCACGGCGTCGGCGATGGCGAAGGCGGGCCGGTCGCGCTCGGCCGGCTCGGGCACCGCCACGCACGCCATGCGGGCGGCCTTGGCCGCCAGCACCCCGGCCGGCGCGTCCTCCCACACCAGGCACCGGTCGGGCGCCACCCCGAGCCGGCCGGCGGTGGTGAGGAAGACCCCGGGGTGGGGCTTGCCGTAGAGCTCGTCCTCGGCCGACTGGACGAGGTCGAACTCCTTGGCCAGGTCGAAGTGGTCGAGCACCAGGCGGATGAGCCGGTACTCCGACGACGAGGCGATCCCCAGCGCCAGGCCGTGGTCCCGGCAGAGGGCGATGGCCCCGGCCACCCCGGGCTGGAGCCGGCCCCGGTCGACCACCAGTGCCATGACCCGGTCGACGACCGCCACCGCCACCTGGTCGGGGTCCGGGCCCTCCCACGGGTACCGCTCGTGCCAGTAGCGGGTCACCTCGTTCACGAACATGCCCTTGGTCTGCCGGCACGCCGAGGCGACCAGCGGCACCCCGAGGCCCCCCAGGATCTCGATCTCGGCCTCGTGCCACAGCGGCTCGGAGTCGACCAGGAGGCCGTCCATGTCGAAGATGGACGCCCCGAAGACCGCCTCGCTCACCGGGTCGCCCCGTCGCGCCCGGCCGGAGGGCTCAGGAGGGGAGCTGGGCCTCGATGGCCCCGACCAGGGCGGGGTCCTCGGGCTCCACCTGGGGGCGGAACCGGCCCACCACCTCGCCGTCGGGGGAGACGAGGAACTTCTCGAAGTTCCAGGTCACGTCGCCGGCCTGGCCGTCGGCGTCGGCAACCGCCGTCAGCTCGGCATAGATGGGGTGGCGGTGGTCGCCGTTCACGTCGATCTTCTCGAAGAGGGGGAAGGTCACCCCGTAGGTGGCCGAGCAGAACTCGGCGATCTCGGCGGCCGTCCCCGGCTCCTGGCCGAGGAACTGGTTGCACGGGAAGCCGAGCACGCTGAACCCGCGCTCGGCGTAGCGCTCCTGGAGCTGCTCGAGCCCCGAGTACTGGGGGGTGAGGCCGCACTTGGAGGCCACGTTCACCAGCAGGAGCGCCTTGCCGCGGTGGGGGGCGAGCGAGGACTCCTCGCCCGAGAGGGTGTGGATGGGGATGTCGTAGAGGGCCATGGGCCCACGATAGTAAGGGCGGGGGCATGGTCGACCGTCCGACGCGCTGTGTACGGTCTCGGTGCGGCCCGCGGGCGGGCCGGGGAGGAGGCGCCCGGTGCGGGCGGTGGTGATCGAAGGGGGCGAGCTGGGTGTCGAGGAGCGCCCCGACCCGCTGCCCGGGGACACCGAGCTCGCCGTGGCGGTGGAGGCGGCCGGGATCAACGCCGCCGACCTGCTCCAGCGGCGCGGCCTCTACCCCGCCCCGGCCGGCTCGCCGGCCGACGTCCCGGGCATGGAGCTGGCCGGGGTGGTGGTGGCCGCCGGCCGCCAGGTCACCCGTTTCGGGCCCGGCGACCGGGTGATGGCCGTGGTCGGCGGCGGGGCCCAGGCCACCCGGTGCGTGGTCGACGAGCGCCACGCCCTGGCGGTCCCCGACACCGTGGGCTGGGCGGAGGCCGGGGGGTTCCCCGAGGCGTTCTCCACCGCCCACGACGCGCTGTTCACCCAGTGCGGCCTCACCGTCGGCGAGCGGGTGCTGGTCACCGGGGCGGCCGGCGGGGTGGGCACGGCGGCGGTGCAGCTGGCGGCGGCGGCCGGGGCGCGGGTGGTGGCCTCGGTGCGCGACCCGTCCCTCCACGAGGCGGTGGCCGGCCTCGGGGCGGCCGAGGTGGTCGAGCCCGACCAGGTGGCCGCGGCCGGCCCCTACGACGTGGTGCTGGAGCTGGTGGGGGCGGCCAGCCTGCCCACGGCGCTGCGGGCCCTGGCCACGGGGGGACGGATCGCCGTCATCGGGGTGGGGGGCGGCGCCCGGGTGGAGCTCGACCTCCTCGCCCTGATGGTGGCGCGCGGGCGGATCTCCGGGTCGACGCTGCGGGCCCGGGGGCGGGCGGAGAAGGCGGCGGTGGCCGCCGGGGTGGCCGCCCACGCCCTGCCGCTCCTCGCCCGAGGGGTGGTGCGGGTGCCGGTCTGCGCCACCTTCGGCCTCGACGAGGCGCCCGCCGCCTACGAGCGGTTCGAGCGCGGCGGCAAGTTCGGCAAGGTCGTCCTCCTGGCACCGTGACCCGGGAGATGCCGCGGGCCGGCCGTCGGCGCAGCGGCCAAGATGGGGGCGCCAACCGGGCCGGGCGGGAAAAGGGGGACGGGTGAACGTAGCGTTCGGGGCCAGGGACTTCCTCGACCGGGCCGCCGCCGTCTACGGCGAGCGCGTCGGGATCGTCGACGAGCCGACACAGCCGGCCGCCCCGCTCGAGGGTCTCACCTACGCCCGGGTCGCCGAGCTGGCCCGGGCCCAGGCCGCCGCCCTCGACCACCTCGGCGTCGGCCCGGGCGAGCGGGTGGCGGTCGTCTCGCACAACAGCGCCCGCCTGCTCACCTCCTTCTTCGGGGTCTGCGGCTACGGCCGGGTGCTGGTGCCGGTCAACTTCCGCCTCTCCACCGAGGAGGTCGCCTACATCGTGGCCCACTCCGGGGCCCGGGTCCTCCTCGTCGACCCGGAGCTCGAGGACCAGCTCTCCGGCGTCGGCTGCGAGCACAAGGTGACCCTCGGCGCGGCCGGCGACGAGCGGATCTTCCGCTTCGGGGCCGAGCCCCGGGCCGTCGAGGCCGACGAGGACGCCACCGCCACCATCAACTACACCAGCGGCACCACCGCCCGCCCCAAAGGGGTGCAGATCACCCACCGCAACATCTGGGTCAACGCCACCGTCTTCGCCCTCCACGCCGGGGCCAGCGACCGCGACGTCTACCTCCACACGCTGCCGATGTTCCACGCCAACGGCTGGGGGATGCCCTTCGCCATGACCGGGCTGGGGGCCCGCCACGTCGTGCTGCGCAAGGTGGACGGCCCCGAGATCCTCCGCCGGGTGGCGGCCCACGGGGTGACGGTCATGTGCGCCGCCCCGGCCGTGGTCAACACGGTGCTGGCCGCGGCGGCCGAGTGGGACGGCGAGGTCCCCGGCCGCGGCCGGGTGCGGGTGATCGTGGCCGGTGCCCCCCCGCCCACCAAGACCATCGCCCGGGTCGAGACCGAGCTGGGGTGGGAGTTCATCCAGATCTACGGCCTCACCGAGACCTCCCCCCTCCTGACCGTGAACCGGACCCGGGCCGAGTGGGACCACCTCGACCCCGAGGAGCGGGCGGCCAAGCTGGTGCGGGCCGGGGCCCCGGCCCTCTCCACCACCATCGCCACCTCCCCCGACACAGAGGTCCTCGCCCGCTCCAACGTCGTGATGGCGGGCTACTGGGACCAGCCCCAAGAGACCGCCCGGGCGCTCGAGGGCGGGTGGTTCCACACCGGCGACGGCGGGACCCTCGGCCCCGACGGCTACCTCACCATCAGCGACCGCAAGAAGGACGTCATCATCACCGGCGGCGAGAACGTCTCGTCGATCGAGGTGGAGGACACCCTCTTCAGCCACCCGGCGGTGGCCGAGGTGGCGGTGATCGGGGTGCCCGACGAGAAGTGGGGCGAGACCATAAAGGCCCTGGTGGTCCTCGCCCCGGGCGCCGAGGCCGACGAGGCGGCGCTGATCGCCCACTGCAAGGCCCACTTGGCCGGGTTCAAGGCCCCGACCACCGTCGAGTTCCGCCACGAGCTGCCCCGCACGGCCACCGGCAAGCTGCAGAAGTACCGGCTGCGCGAGCCCTACTGGGCCGGGCGCGACCGCCAGGTCAACTGAGCGGGACGCTCACTCCTCGACCAGCTCGAGGGCGTCGAACTCCCAGTAGGCGCGCAGCGCCGCCAGCCGCCCCTCCCCGTCGGCGCGATACGTCATGACGCAGTGGACCACCGCCACGTGCTTCCCGCCGGCCAGGGTGGTGCGGATGGTGCCCACGTCGGCCACCTCGTCGCCGCAGAGGTAGGACTGCTCCATCTCGAACTCGACCCGCTCGCTCGGGGCGATCACGGTGTCGTAGAAGGCGGCGATGGCCTCCTTGCCGCGGTGGCCCTTCCCCTCGGGGTCGAAGGGCGAGGGGCCGATCGGGTCCTCCACCACCGCGTCGTCACAGAAGAGGTCGAGCCAGCCCTGGCGGTCCTTCGCCCCGACCGCCGCTCGCGACCTTCGCCCGAGCTCCCGGGCGTCCAACGTCTCTCGTGCCATCACCGCTCCCCTCTCGAGTCCTGCCCTGCCATCTTCCCGCCCCGGCTCAGCGGGTCCGCTCGATGACCGTCTCGGCGAACCAGCGCAGCTTGTCCACCTTGGCCGAGAGGGGCTCGATGTCCGGGCCCACCTCGTAGGGCCAGCGGAACCCGACGATGACGTCGGTCACCCCCTGGTCCTCCAGCCGGCGGACCCCGTCGACGCTGAAGCCCTCCATCGAGATCACGTGCACCTCGAACGGCCGGTCGGCCGTGCCCGCCTCGCGGCGCAGCTCCCCCAGCCGCCGCAGCAGCCCCGGCAGCTCCTCGGGGTCCCCGCCCCCGTGGAGCCACCCGTCGCCGTGGCGGGCGGCCCGGGCGAGGGCCGCCTCGCCGTGCCCACCGATCAGGATGGGCAGCGGCTCGGTGGGGACCGGGCAGATCTTGATCGAAGGGACGTCGTAGGCCGTCCCGTGGTGCTCGAAGTAGCCGCCGGCCGACAGCCCCCGAACGACGGCCACCGACTCGTCCATCCGCCGGCCCCTCCCCTCCCAGGGGACCCCCAGCACGTCGTAGTCCTCGTGCCAGGGGCTCGTGCCGACCCCCAGCACCAGGCGGTTCCCGGTGAGCACGGCCACCGAGGTGGCCTGCTTGGCCACCAGCACCGGGTGGCGGATCGGCAGCTTGACCACGAAGGTGACGAAGCGGATCCGCTCGGTCACCGCCCCCATGGCCGGGATGAGCGAGAAGGGCTCCAAGAACGGCTTGTCCTCCAAGAACTCCCGGGTGCCGTCGGGGTTGAAGGGGTAGACGCTGTCGGAGGTCTCGGGGTAGCAGATCGAGTCGGGCACGACCATCGAGTCGTAGCCGGCGTCCTCGGCCGCCTTGGCCAGGGGCAGGTAGAAGGCGGGGTCGGTCATCGACTCGGCGTAGGAGAAGCGCACGGGACCTCCGGGGACGGGCCGCCGCTCTACCATGCGGCCTGTGCCCGCCAATCCTGCCAGCCCCGTACCGGCCGCGCCCGGACCCGCGCCCGTCGACCTCCACGCCGACGAGGAGGCGGCGCGCCGGCTGATCGGCGAGATGGCCTACGCCTACTACGCCGGCGGGGCCGAGGACGAGCGGCTCCTGGCCGACAACGTGGCCGCCTGGGGCCGCGTCCGGCTCCACCCCCGCGTGCTGGTCGACGTGTCGTCGGTGTCGGCGGCCACCACCGTGCTCGGCTCCCCCGTCCGCTCGCCGGTCCTGGCCGCCCCGACGGCCATCCACGGCCTGGCCCACGCAGAGGCCGAGGTGGCGACGGCCCGGGGGGTGGCGGCGGCCGGCTCGTGCCTCGTCCTCTCGTCGCTCTCCACCCGCTCGTTGGAGGAGGTGGCGGCGGCGGCCCCCGACGCGCCCCGCTGGATGCAGGTCTACGTGCTGCGCGACCGGGGGCGGACGGCCGAGATGGTGGCCCGGGCGGCGGCGGCCGGCTACCGGGCGCTGGTGCTCACGGTCGACGCCCCGGTTCCCGGACTGCGCCGGCGCGAGGTGCGCGGCGGGGTCCACCTGCCGGCGGACCTCACCCTGCCCAACCTGGCCGGGGCCAGCACGGAGCGGGCCCGGGAGGGCGGCTTCATGGCCGTGGTCGCCGGGGAGTTCGACCCCGCCCTCACCTACGACGACATCGGGTGGCTGGCTGGCCTGTCCGGCCTCCCGGTGGTGGTGAAGGGGGTGCAGCGGGCCGACGACGCCGCCCGCTCGGTCGAGGCCGGGGCGGCCGGGGTCGTCGTCTCCAACCACGGCGCCCGCCAGCTCGACGACGCCCCGGCCACCGCCGATATCCTCGCCGCCGTGGTCGACGCGGTCGACAGCCGGGGGGAGGTCTACGTGGACGGCGGCATCCGCCGGGCGGCCGACGCGGCCAAGGCGCTGGCCCTCGGGGCGCGGGCGGTGCTGGTCGGCCGGCCGGTCTTGTGGTCGCTGGCCACCGGGGGGGCGGCGGGGGTGGAGGGCCTCTTCTTGTGGTTCGAGGCGGAGCTGCGCCGGGTGATGGCGCTGTGCGGCGCCCCGACGGTGGCCGACCTCGACCGCTCGCTGGCGCACCCCGGCCCGGCGCAGGGGGTGCTCGGGTGACCACCGTCGCCCGCATGCTGGCCGAACGGGCCGACGACGACCACCCCGGGCTGCTGGCCGGCGACGGCCGGTGGACCTGGCGGGAGGCGGTGGCCGAGGGCGCGGCCCGCGGGGTGCTCGCCGGCGAGCTGCGCCAAGAGGGGCCGTTCCACGTCGGGGTGCTCCTCCCCAACGTGCCCGAGTACCACTTCTGGCTGATCGGGGCCGCCCTGGCCGGGGCGACGGTGGTCGGCATCAACCCCACCCGGCGCGGCGAGGCGCTGGCCGCCGACGTGCGGGCCACCGACTGCCAGCTGATCGTGACCGACGCCGAGGGGGCCGGGCTCCTCGACGGGCTCGACCTCGGGGTGGGGCCCGACCGGGTGGTGGTGACCGACGCCACCGACTACCGGGCGCGCCTGGACGAGCAGGACCCCGGCGCCGCCCGGGCGCTGGTCGAGCGGGCCGGTGCGGTCGCCGAGGAGACGCTCTACCTCCTGCTCTTCACCTCGGGCACCACCGGGACCCCCAAGGCCGTGCGGTGCACCCAGGGGCGGCTGGCCGGCATCTCCAAGGTGGCGGCGCCCGGCTACGGCTACCGCCGGGAGAGCGTCTGCTACTGCGCCATGCCCCTCTTCCACGGCAACGCCCTCATGGCCCTGTGGGGGCCGGCCGTGTGGGTCGGGGCCACCATCGCCCTCCGGCCCCGCTTCAGCGCCTCGGCGTTCTTGGACGACGTCCGCCACTACAAGGCGACCATGTTCAACTACGTCGGCAAGGCCGTCGCCTACATCCTGGCCACCCCCGAGCACCCCGACGACGCCGACAACACCCTGGTGAGCGGGTTCGGCACCGAGGCGTCACTGCGCGACCGCGAGCGGTTCTTCCGTCGGTTCGGGTGCGTGCTCCTGGAGGGCTACGGCCAGAGCGAGGGCGGGGCCACCATCCACCCCGCCCGGGGCATGCCCAAGGGGGCGCTGGGCGCCTGCCCGCCCGGGGTGGACCTGGCCGTCGTCGACCCCGAGACCGGCCTCGAGTGCCCGCGGGCCGTCTTCGACGAAGAGGGCCGGCTGCGCAACGCCGGAGAGGCGACCGGCGAGATCGTCAACCGCAGCGGTCCGGGCAAGTTCGAGGGCTACTACAACTCGCCCGAGGCCGAGTCCGAGCGCACCCGCAACGGCTGGTACTGGACCGGCGACCTCGCCTACCGCGACGCCGAGGGGTTCTTCTTCTTCGCCGGACGCCGGGGCGACTGGCTCCGGGTCGACTCGGAGAACTTCGCCGCCGGGCCGGTGGAGACGGTGCTCTGCCGCCACCCCGACGTCTCGGTGGTCGCCGTGTACGCCGTCCCCGACACCACCACCGGCGTCGGCGACCAGGTGATGGCGGCCGTCGAGCTGCGGCCGGGGGCATCCTTCGACCCCGACGGCTTCGCCCGGTGGCTGGCCGACCAGCCCGACCTGGGCACCAAGTGGGCGCCGCGCTTCGTGCGGGTCACCGCCGAGCTCCCCCAGACCGCCACCGGCAAGGTGACCAAGATGGCCCTGCGGCGAGAGGGATGGGACTGCGACGACGAGGTGTGGTGGCGGCCGGGCACCCCGGCCGACGGCTACCGACCCCTCACCGCCGAGGACCGGGCGCGCTTGGCGGCCGAGCTGGCCGCCAACCGCGCCCCGGGCTGACGAGGGCCGGCGACCGAGGTCCGGCCCCGGTCGGCGAGTGGCGAAGGTGCCAAGATGACGGGATGGAGGCCGTCGTGGGCGTCTCGCCGCGGGTCATGAGGATCAGACGGGCCCCTTGACGGCGGCGATCGAGGTCCGGGAGCTCTCTCGCACCTACGGCTCAGGTGACATCGCAGTGCGGGCCCTGCGCGAGGTCTCCTTCGAGGTCTCGGTCGGCGACATGGTCTGCATCATGGGCAAGAGCGGCTCGGGGAAGTCGACGCTCCTACGCCAGGTGGGCCTGCTCGACATGCCGACGTCGGGGTCGGTGCTCTTGGACGGCCGTGACGTGACCGCCATGAAGGAGTCCCTGCGCCGCAGGCTGCGCCTCGAGCGCCTGGGCTACGTCTTCCAGGAGTTCGCCCTGCTGCCCGAGCTCACCGCCGAGGAGAACGTCTACCTCCCGGCCCTGATGCTGGGGAGGCCCCGCGCCGAGTGCCGGGCCCGGGCCGCCGAGCTCCTCGGGATGCTCGACCTCGAGGAGCGGGCCCGTCATCGCCCCTCCGAGCTCTCCGGTGGCGAGCAGCAGCGGGTGGCCATCGCCCGGGCCCTGGTCAACCGACCGGTGGTCCTGTTCGCCGACGAGCCGACCGGGAACCTCGACACGGCGTCGAGCGAGCTGGTGATGGAGTCGCTCGCCCGCACCAACCGCGAGCTGGAGGTCACCATCCTCTTCGTCTCCCACGACCCCGACCACCGCCGCTACGCCAACAAGGTCGTGCAGCTGCGCGACGGGCGGCTCTCGGAGCCCGTCGGCTGATGGCCGGGGCCCCGACGCTGCGGGTCGCCGGCTTCCTGGGGAGCCGGGGCATCACCCGCGCCAACCGCGGGATCACCGTGCTCACGGTGGTCATGATGGCGGTGATCTACGCCGAGCTCCTCTTCGTCCCGTCGCTGATCCAGGGGGCGAACGACCGCATCGAGTTCGAGCTGCGCGCCTACGTCACCTCCAGTATCACCATCAGCCCGTCGGGCTCGGACCTCACGATCGAAGACCCCGGGTCGCTCCTGGCCAGCGCCCGCGAGGACCCCGAGGACTCGAGCGCCACGGCCACCGTGCTGGCCGGCAACCAGGTCAGCCACGCCAACCGCACCGACTCCTGGCCGGTGCTCGCCATCGACCCCACCTCGTACGCCAGGACCTTCACAACCCCCAAGGCCCTGATCGCCGGGTCCTTCCTCAGCCCGGGCGCCACCGACCAGATCGTCCTCGGACTCGGGATCGCCGGGGACGACCGGACCCAGTCCTCCACATACGGGGCGTCGCTGCAGACGGTGAAGGTCGGTGACCCGGTCACCGTGACCCTCCTCGGCGGCCGGACCCACGTCTTCACGGTCCGGGGCATCTACAAGACCGGACTGTCGGACGCCAACGACCGCGCCTTCATCTCGACGGCGACGGCCGACTCGCTCGTCCCGTTCCTCAAGGGCAAGGTGTCGAGCATCTACGTCAAGACCAAGCACATCGGCCAGGAGCAGGCGGTCATCGACCGGCTCCACCACCTCCGGCCCGGCGTCGAGTACCAGTCGTGGCAGGCGCTCGGCGCCAGGATCAAGGACATCACGGGGTCCTTCAACATCATCAAGTCGATCCTGAACGCCGTCTCGCTGGTGGTGGCGGTGATCGTCGTGTTCATCGTCACCTACGTCGACCTGATCAACAAGCGCCGGACCATCGGGATCGAACGGGCCATCGGGATCAGCGGCCCGTCGATCACCCTCAGCTACATGCTCAAGGCCGCGGTCTTCGCCGTGTTCGGCGTGGCCCTCGGGATCGGCCTCTTCTACGGCGTCGCCCTCCCGGCCGTCCGCCACCATCCCTTCGAGTTCCCGATCGGTCCGGTGTACCTCAGCGTCACCTCGGGCGAGATCCGCAGCGATGCGCTGATCCTGGTGGTGGTGGCGGTGGTCGGCGCGGCGCTGCCCGCCTGGCGGGCGACGCGGACCCGCCTGCTCGACGCCATCTGGGGATGAGGTTGGACCGGGGCCGGCGGGGACGCCGGCCGGCAGACCGCTACTCGGTGCCGGTGGTCTCGGCCGCCCGGCGCCGGCGCAGCTCGATCGACGCGCCGAGCGCGGCGGCCAGGAGCACCGCGCCGCCGGCCAGACCCAGGATGAGCGGGTTGGCGCCGGACGAGACGACGGCCTCGAAGGGCGCGCCGAT
>Ga0181536_10000130_pt1 | contig 82519 bp, 78 predicted proteins | sample PEATcosm2014_Bin_41_FD_121105 | JGI IMG/M metagenome (GOLD analysis project Ga0181536, IMG submission 121105) | Peatland microbial communities from MTU Mesocosm Facility, Houghton, MI, USA - PEATcosm2014_Bin17_60_metaG | ecosystem: Environmental > Terrestrial > Soil > Wetlands > Peat | place... | reverse complement strand
TCGGGCGGCACCCACGGGGCGAGCATCACCTTGGTCGGCACCGGGACCTGCACCGTCCAGGCCAACCAGGCGGGCAACGCCATCTACAGCGCCGCACCAACAGCTACCCGCAGCTTCACGGTCCGAACGTGATACATCCCAGTCGGTAGGAGAGCGGAAGAGAGCGTGGGAGGCCGGGATCCGGGAGGGTGACCCGGTTGGGCTTGCTGGCCCAGCCGGCAGGCCGTTGACCGTGGGGTCCGAGGAGCCGCCGGCCAGGATGGCGCCATGCCCGAGCCCGTTCCAGCCCATCGGTGCCGTGATGGCAGCCCGGGCATAGGGGTCGACAGTGCGGGGGAGCTCGGTCGGACTTGGCCACGTTGTCAAAGGGACAACCTCGACGGGTTCCAATTGTTCTTGCGTAGCCTTCTCAACGCTGCGATCGGCGCTGGCCCGGTCGACAGCCTGCCCTGGGAGCTCTTGGGGATCGGGACCGCGACTCAGGGCTGAGCCGGCGCCCGTGCATGGCAAGGGCGCCGGTCTGCGGTCGGAGCGTCCGGCAAGATCTCGTGACCCTTGAGCTCGACGCTCGCGCCGGTGTCCTTGAAGTCGGAACGGGTGGCGACCTCGCCACCCGCTGCGGCGACACCTACCGCAAGGCCTACGAGCGCACCCGCAAGCAGTTCAATGCTGCCGTGTTCGAACGCCTGGACATGAAAGACGGCCGGCTCTGCCACGTGCAGTACCGGCCGCCCTCCGAAGACGTCTTCAGCGTGCCCGAGTTCGAATACGGAACACGAGTGGGCCGGGAAGGATTCGAACCTTCGAAGGCGATGCCAACAGATTTACAGTCTGCTCCCGTTGTCCACTTGGGTACCGACCCGTCGACGGACACGATAGTGGCCCGCGCCGGCCCGCTTCGCAAGGCGGGGGCGCGACCGGCCTTGCTAGCGTGCGTACGTGCCGAGCTTTGATGTCACTTCCGAGGTCGATATGCAAGAGGTGCGCAATGCGGTCGACCAGGCGAGCCGCGAGGTCGCCACCCGTTTCGACTTCAAGGACACCGGCGCGAGCGTCGAGCTCAAGGGTCACGAGATCTTGCTGAACGCTCCGACCGAGGACCGTCGCCGTGCCCTCGTCCAGGTGCTGGAGGAGAAGCTGGTCCGCCGGCACGTGTCGCTCAAGGCCGTCTCCTACGGCAAGATCGAGGAAGCGTCCAAGGGCACGCTGCGCCAGACCGCGGCGCTGAACGCCGGCATCTCCTCGGACCACGCCAGGAGGATCAACAAGATCGTCAAGGACCTCGGCCTGAAGGGCATCCAGTCCCAGACACAGGGCGACCAGGTCCGCGTCACGGGCAAGAAGCGTGACGACCTACAGGCCGTGATCGCAGCCCTCAAGGAACAGGACCTCGATATTCCCCTGCAGTTCGGGAACTTCCGCGACTGAGGCCCTCGGGCGGCCTCAGCCCGGGTGCAGCGCCGGGCGAGAATCGGCGCGCGCCTGGGCGCAAGCAGCTCGAGCCGGCCCGGCGCCTAGTCCTCGCCGACACCGGTCGCGGCGCGGCGACGGAGCTCGGCCACGATGGCGGGGTCAGCCAGGGTAGTCGTGTCACCGGCATCTCGGCCCTCGGCCACGTCCCTCAGAAGCCGCCGCATGATCTTGCCCGAGCGTGTCTTCGGCAGGTCGTCGGTGAAGATGATGACCCGCGGCCGGGCGAGGGCCCCGATCTTCTCGACGACGTGCGCGCGCAGGACATCCCCGTGCTCGCTGCCCACCTCCAGGCCGAGCCTCAAGGTGACGAACGCGATGATGGCCTGCCCGGTCGTGGCGTCGTTGGCACCGATGACCGCCGCCTCTGCCACGCTCGGGTGGTCGACGAGAGCGGACTCGACTTCGGTCGTGGAAACGCGGTGGCCCGACACGTTCATGACATCGTCGACACGCCCTAGCAGCCACAGGTACCCGTCGTCGTCGACCTTGGCCCCGTCGCCTGCGAAGTAACGGCCTTCGAAGCGGCTCCAGTACGTCTGCCGGTAGCGCTCGGGGTCGCCGTAGATGCCCCGCAACATCGCCGGCCAGGGGCGAGTGAGGGTGAGGTAGCCACCACCGTGCACCACGGTCCTGCCCGCGTCGTCGACCACCTCGGCGCCGGTGCCCGGCAACGGGAAGGTCGCGCTCCCGGGTTTCAAGATCGTGACCCCCGGCAGCGGCGAGATCATGATGGCCCCTGTCTCGGTCTGCCACCACGTGTCGACCACCGGGCAGCGGCCGCCGCCGATCTGCTGCCAGTACCAGATCCAGGCCTCGGGGTTGATCGGCTCACCCACCGAGCCGAGCAGTCGCAGGCTCGACAGGTCGTGTGCTGCGGGGTAGACCGCCCCCCACTTCATGAAGGTGCGAATCGCCGTGGGCGCCGTGTAGAGCGTCGTGACGCCGTAGCGCTCGATGATCGACCACCAGCGGTCCCGGTCGGGGAAGTCGGGTGACCCTTCGTAGAGCACGCTCGTGGCCCCGTTGGCGAGCGGCCCGTAGACGATGTAGCTGTGGCCGGTGACCCAGCCGATGTCGGCGGCACACCAGTAGACGTCGGTCTCGGGCTTGAGATCGAACACTGTCCGGTGGGTGAAGGCGACTTGGGTGAGGTAACCCCCAGTGGTGTGCATGATCCCTTTCGGGCGGGCCGTCGTCCCCGAGGTGTACAGCAGGAAGAGCAGGTCCTCGGCGTCCATCGCCTCCGCCGGGCTGTGCGGTTCCTGGCCGGACACCAGCTCGTGCCACCAGTGGTCTCGTCCCGTTTGCATGACAAGATTCCTCGCGCCGTCGCCGAGCCGGCGCACGACGAGCACGTTCTCGATGGACTGGGCGCCTTTCGAGAGCGCGTGGTCGGCGTTCGGCTTCAGTTCGACGGCCTGTCCGCGACGCCAACCCCCGTCGGCGGTGATGAGCAGCCTGGCGCTCGCGTCCTCGATCCGATCGCGCAAGGCATCGGCGGAGAAGCCGCCGAACACGACCGAGTGCGCGGCCCCGATCCGTGCGCACGCCAGCATCGCGACCGGAAGCTCCGGGATCATGGGCATGTAGATGGCCACGCGGTCACCTCGCTCGATCCCAAGCGCCCGCATCGCGTTGGCGCACCTGCCTACCTCGTCGAGGAGCTCCGCATAGGTGATCGTGCGACGGTCTCCGGGCTCGCCTTCGAAATGGAACGCCACCCGGTCGCCGATGCCGGCCTGGACGTGTCGGTCAAGGCAGTTGAAGGCGACGTTCAACCGGCCACCGACGAACCATTTCGCGAATGGCGGCTGCCAGTCGAGAACCTGCTCCCAAGGCTCGAACCAGGTCAAGGCCCTGGCCTGCTCGGCCCAGAACTCCGCAGGGTCGGCCGCCGCCTGCTCGTACATGGTCCGGTCGCGCACAACCGCCGAACGGGTGAACTCCTCCGGTGGCGGGAACGTCCGCAGCTCGGCAAGGTAGTCCTCGATCGCGGCGATTCGCAGTTGGGCTCCGTCTCCGGTCGCGTCGCTCATCGTCCCCTCCGTCATGGCTGCGCTCGCTCACGCCGGCCCGCCCGCTACCTACCGGACGCCGGCTCCACCTGGACCGGTCGCCCACGCTAACGACCTGCCGCCCGGCTGACTGCAACAATGGAGGGGCGATGCCCGAGTACTCAAGCGTCGCCTGCCTGGCTGTCCCGGTCGGCTGGCGCGTGATCGTCGTGAGCGACCTGTTCCTGGGCGCGAAGCGGACGGACGCATCCGGGCACGCATCGGTGGAGCTCGCCCGCGCGCTCGAGCTGGCCGAGGGCCCGGGCGCCCTTATCATCGCCGGCAACGCGTTCGACCTGCTCGACCCCAACGACGGTGACCCGGCGGCGGCACTCGGGGCGCACGAGGAACTGCGCCGAGCGCTCGCCGGCTATCTGGCGGCGGACTGCGGTCGCCGGGCCATACTCCTGCCTGGCAGCCGGGACCGGGCGGTCCTCTACGACCCGGTGGCGAATGCCGCTGTCGTCGCCGCCGGTCTCGAGGTCGCGCTCGCCGCACAGCTGCAGGTGGCGACGGCCTCCGGACCCAAGCAGGTCTGCATCGAGCCCGGCTGGCGCTTCGACGAGCGCAACGCCTTCGCGGACCCGGCCGATCGACACGACACGCCGCTCGGGCACCATGCCACGACGGAGATCCTGCCCGCTCTGGCCGGGTCGACCTCGACGTGGCTCGCCGGCATCGACCGGCTGGCGGATCCCTCGGGCTTTCCGCGTTTCGTCGCCTCGCGCTTCGCATACCGCCGCGTCGTGCGATGGCTGTGGTGGCTCCTGGTTCCCATCGCGGTCGCGCTCTTGGCGAGGCTCCCCGACTACTGGCTGTTCGGCATGCCGAAAAAGCTCGAGCCCTTCTCGTCCCGGCTCCTCGGGTTGGGGCTCACCCTCGCGGCCGAGGCGGTCGTGGCGGGGATCGTGCTCGCCGTGGTCAATCACAGGGTCTGGCATTCGGCCGGGCGTTCGCTGCTCGGCCCACCCGCCCAGCGGGCCAACGACAGCGCCCGTGAGGCGTCCCGGCCGATCCTGGCTGCCGGCGGTGCTGGCCTGGTCACCGGCCACACCCTCCAACCCGAGCTCGCCAGGGTCGGCACCGGCTTTTATGCGAACGCCGGCTCGTGCGGCGAAGTCGTCGAGGAACGAGCTTCCCGGCTCGGCCTGCCTCCGGTATTCGTCCATCTGCGGCAGATCTCCTGGATCGAGATCGAAGCGGGCGCACAGGTGCACGCAAGGCTTCTCCTCGCCCGCGACTACGTCCGTCCCGTGACGGTGCTGGAGCGCTTCGCGGCCGGGCGCCTGCCGCACGGCGGCGGTGCACCTACGGTCGTCGCCTCCTTCCCCGGGGGCCTCCTCTGGCCACCGGTCGCCGACTCGGCCCGCAGCCTTCGCCGGGTGCGGAGGCTTGTTTCGGCCGGCATCGCGATCCTGGGCCTCAGCGACCTCGTCTCGGCCGTCGTGCCACCGCAGGTCAGGGGACGGCTGCATCCCTTGCTCGGCTACATCCCCCTCGGGGTGAGCGAGGCCGCCGGTGCTCTCGTCGCGCTCGCGGGCGTCGGCCTGCTCGCTGTCGCCCGTGGTGTCCGGCGCGGCCAGCGCTCGGCTTGGCTCGTCTCGATCCTGCTGCTCACCGGCACGGTCGCACTGCACCTGATCCGACACGGCGACGTGGCCCAGTCGATCGCCGCCCTAGTCTTCGTGGCCGTGCTGTGGTGGGTGCGCAGCTCCTTCCGGGCGCGCTTCGACCTGCCTTCGCTGCGGGCCGGCCTCGCGACGCTCCTCGGCGGTGTCGTGGGTGTCACCTTCATCGGCGCAACGGTCCTCTGGGACGTGATCCCGACTCACCGCGGCGGTCAACCGATCTCCTGGGCGGAGGCCTGGTGGGCCACCGCCGGCCGGCTCGTCGGCATCCGGACCGTGGCTCTCAATCCTCGAGTGGACTCCTTCTTGTACCCCGCCCTGCTCGCCATCGGGCTAGGGCTGGCGTCCGTCGCGCTCGTGCTCGTGTTCCGGCCCGTCGTCGAACGGCGCCGCTCGAGCGGGCGCACCGACACCACCGAGCGCGCCGCCGACGTGGTCCGCCGGCGAAGCATGGGCACGCTCGACTACTTCGCGCTGCGGAGCGACAAGCAGGCCTTCCTCGAACGCGACGGCCTCGTGGCGTACGCGATCTACGGCGGTATCTGCCTGGTCTCCCCCGACCCGATCTGCGCGCCCGAGGAGCGGGACGAGCTCTGGTCGGCGTTTCGCCGCTACGCGGACGACCGTGGCTGGTCGGTGGCCGTGCTCGGGGCCGGTGAGGAGTGGCTCGGTGCCTACCGCCGAGCCGGCATGCACGAGCGATACATCGGCGACGAGGGAGTCGTGGACGTGCGGACCTTCTCGCTCGAAGGCGGTGCGCGCAAGGGCCTGCGCCAGGCGGTCAACCGGATCGCGAACCACGGCTACACGATCTCCTTCCACGACCCGGCCCGGATGGATCCAGCGCTCGAGGACGCGGTGCGGGCCGTGATGGTCAAGAGACGCCGGGGCGAGGTCGAACGCGGGTTCTCGATGACCCTCGGGCGCATCTTCGACCCTCGCGACCAGGGCCTCCTGCTCGCGATCGCGCACGGGCCCGACGCCGGCCCAGTGGCGTTCTGCCAATTCGTCCCTGCACCCGGCATACACGGCTACTCGCTCGACCTCATGCGCCGTGACGACGGCGACCATCCCAACGGTCTGCTCGACTTCATCCTTGTCCGCACGATCGAGCGGCTGCGCACCGCCGGAGACGAGCACCTCGGGCTCAACTTCGCGACCATGCGGGCCGTCCTCGCGGGCGAGGACGGGAGCGGCATCCAGCGCTGGCTCCTGAGGCGGATGTCGGACTCGATGCAGATCGAGTCTCTCTGGCGCTTCAATGCGAAGTTCGGGCCGGAGTGGCTGCCGCGCTATGTGGTGTGGGACACAGCTGGCAACACGCTGCCGACGGCGCTCGCCATCGCCCGGGCGGAGTCGTTCTGGGAGCTGCCTCTCATCGGGAGGTTCTTCCAACCTCCGAGCACCAAAGACGGTACCGGGAACCGGGGCGCGCCCTTCCCCGGCGCGACGAACCCAACGCCACTGGGGGGCCACCGCTCGGCTTGACGCGGCGGCTACACGGCCCCGGGTGAGCCCGGCGGGCTCAGAAGAGCAAGCCTGCGGCCTTCACGAAGTCGACAAGCGGGGCGGGCCAGATCCCGAACACGATCGTGACCGCGACAGTGACGAAGATCGCGACCGCCGTCGGGCCCGGCACGCGCACCGGCCCGAGGTTCACGCTCCCCGGCGCCGGGCCGGCCGGCGCCGGCTCTTCAGGCGGATCACCCTTGACCGGCAAGGACAGTGCTCCCTCATCGTTCCCAGTCCCGACCGGGAGCCTGACGCCGTACATGAGGAAGACGAGGCGCAGGTAGTACGCAGCTGCGATGGCCGCCGACAGCATGGCGACGACGGCGAGCGCGTACGAATGGGCGCGAACCGCGGCCGATATCACGTACAGCTTGGCCAGAAAGCCCGTCGTGAACGGGACCCCGGTCTGGCCGAGGAGCAGCAAGGTGAACGCGAGAGCCAGTGCCGGCTGGCGACGACCAAGGCCGCGATAGGCATCGAGATCGTGATCGAGGTCTCCCCGGCCGCCGACAACCGTGATCACCGCGAAGCTCCCGAGGACCAGAAACGCGTACACGAAGACGTAGTAGACGCTTCCGGAGATCCCCTGGCTGGTTGCCGCCGCCAGGCCGACGAGGATGAACCCGGCATGGTTGATCGAGGAGTACGCGAGCATCCGCTTCACGTCGCGTTGGACGAGGCCTCCGATCGCACCGAGGAGAAGCGTGACGATGGCAATCACCCACAGCATCGGCTGCCAATCGGTGCGGAGCGTGCCGAAGGTGGAGAAGAAGACCCGTAGCAGAGCGGCAAAGCCGCCGGCCTTGGCGATGGCGATCATGAACCCGGTCACGGGCGTCGGGGCGCCCTGGTAAACGTCCGGCGTCCACATGTGGAACGGCACAGCCGACACCTTGAAGCCGAAGCCGACGAGCAACAAGCCGAGCCCGGCGAGCAGGACGCCGTTGGACATGACGAAGTTGGAGCTCAGGTAGGCCGCGATCTGCGGCAGGTTTACCGACCCTGTCGCTCCGTAGACCAGAGCGATCCCGTACACGAAGATCGCCGAGGAGAATGCCCCGAGAACGAAGTACTTCATGGCGGCCTCGCCCGACTCGCGGCGTCTGAGGTCCATTCCGGTGAGGACGTAAAGCGGGATCGACATGATCTCGAGGGCCACAAAGATGAGGATGAGATCGTTGGCCGAGGCCATGAGCATGGCCCCTGAGCCCGCCAGCAGGGCCAGCACGTGGTACTCGGGCCCGCTGGTTCCCTCACGGATCAAGAAGTCGTTGGCGATGACCGAGCCGAGGATCAAGATGCACGACACGAGCACCAAGAACACGACCGCGAAACCGTCGACAGCCACAGAGTCCGCGATCGCCGTGAACGGCCCTCGAGCCTGCACGTCGTGCCAGAGCACGAGCGAAGCGACGAGCGCCGCAGCAGCGACCGCGCCAGAGCCGGCCGAGTAAAGGGCAGTCGGAACCTTCGCGAAGACCAGCTGGCCGGAGATCAGCAACGCGAGCGCTCCGCCGATGAGGATCAGCTCGGGAAGAATCGCGACGTAGTTCACCTGAGGCGTGACGAAACTCGCCGAGGCAACCAGGCCGGACAGAATCGGCACGGTGGCGACCAGGCTCATTGCCGCACCCCTGCACCTTGCCGCACGGCCACGCCTGGCACACCCACTTGCGGCGGACGCTGATGCGCAACGACCTCTACATGGGTGACGACCTGGGTGACCGACGGGCCGATGCGGCTCAGCAGCGGCCCGGGGAAGATGCCGAGCAGCACGATCAAGATGACTAGCGGGGCCAGGACGAGCCCCTCGCGCCAGGTGAGGTCGCGTACCGCGCCGGGCTCCACAGTGGGCTTGCCCTGGAAGGCCTGCTGGTAGGCCCACAAGAGATAGACGGCCGCGAGGACTACACCCGCGGTGGCGACAACGGCCCACCACCTGTGGGTGAGGAACGTCCCTGCGAGGATCAGGAACTCCCCGACGAAGCCGTTCAACCCCGGGACACCGATCGAAGCGAGCATCACGACCGTGAACACCCCCGCCAGGACCGGCACGCGGCGTTGCAGGCCCCGCATCTCGCGGACCGAGAAGGTGCCGAGCCGCCGGTAGAGCACGGCAATGAGGATGAACAGCGCCGCGGTGTAGAGGCCGTGGTTGACCATCTGCAGGACCGCGCCGGTCAGCGCTTCCCGGGTGAGGGCGAACGCACCGATCACGATGAAGCCGAGGTGTGCCAGTGACGAGTACGCGACGAGGCGCTTCAAGTCACGCTCCACCGCCGCCACGACGGCACCGTAGATGATGCCGATCGCCCCAAGCGTGAGCAGCAGCGGCGCCAGGGTGACAACCGCCCTCGGGAACAACGCGAGGTCGAATCGGATGATGCCGTAGGTGCCGAGCTTGGCCATGACCCCGGCGAGCAGGAGCGAGCCCGCTGCGGGCGCCTCTCGGTAGGCGTCAGGCGACCAGGTGTGGAACGGGAATATCGGCGCTTTCACTGCGAAGGCCGCGGTGAACGCGAGGAACAGGAGGACACCTGCGGTCCCCGACAGGTGGGTGTCGGCCAGCGCCCTCACGTCGAAGGTCGTAACCCCGGTCTGCGAGGCATGAATCGCGGCGAGCGCAAGGATGCCGACGAACAGGAAAGCGGAAGCACCGAGGGTGTACAGGAAGAACTTGCCGGCTGCGTACCCACGCCGCTCGTGACCCCATCCGGCGATCACGAAATACACCGGCACGAGAGTGAGCTCGAAGAACACGAAGAAGAGAAGAAGGTCGAGGGCGAGGAATCCCCCGAGACACCCCGCCTCGAGCACGAGGATCCAAGCGACGAACGACTTGTCGCCCGCTCGGTCGCCGGAAGCCGCAAGAGCGATCGGGAACAGCAGCGCCGTCATCAGGACGAGGAAGAGCGAGATCCCGTCCATCCCGAGGCTCCAGGAGATCCCGAAAGCCGCGATCCACTGATGGCTGGAGATGAACTGGTAGCCGCCGTAGCCGGCGGTGAACGCCACGGTCGCAGCAGCGGCAATGCCGAGCACCGCGAGCGAGGCGACGATGCCGACCACTTGCACCGCCCGACGCTGAGCGCTCGGGAGCAGGGCGACGACGACCGCCGCTCCGGCCGGCAGCAGGATGAGTGTCGTGAGGTAGGGGAACGCGCTTGTCATGACGTCCTCGTCAACACGTAGGCGAGGATCAGCACCAGGCCTGCAGCCAGCCCGAGCCCGTAGTTGCGGACGTAGCCGGTCTGAACCTTGCGGAGCTGGCGACCCGTGGCGCGCACGAGCCAGGCGACCCCGTTCACGGCGCCGTCGATCCCCTTCGCCTCGACGACCGACGAAGTCTCGACAGCGACCTCGGTCGACGGGCGTGCGATGAACCGGTCATAGGCCCAGTCGATGTACCAGGCGCGGCGAAGGAAGACCGGCTCGGCCGCGGGGCGCTCGGAGGTGTGACCCCAGAGCGCGATCGCGAGGCAGACCCCGAGCACAGCGAGGCCGCCGTCAATCAAGGCGAAGGTCCATACGCCGCCTATGCCCCAGTGGTGCTGGAGCAAGCGCGACTCGAACACCGGCGTCAGCCACCGGTCGAGGAAGTCGAGGTCCGGATGGATCGGCAGATTGATCAGGCCCCCGAGCGCCGACAGTGCTCCGAGCACTACCAGGGGAAGCGACATCACCCAGGACGGGTCGCGCGGGCCGTGCCCGGCTGTGCCGCCAGTCACCCTGGCCTCGACCCACCGCTGCTGGCCACGGAACACAAGCAGGTAGGCGCGCCCCAGGTAGTACGCCGTGAGGACGCCCGTCAACGCACCCACCACCCACAAGGCCGGGCTGAACGCGTACCCGTTCAAGAGAACGTCGCCCTTGGACCAGAAGCCCGAGAACACCGGGACCCCGCCGATCGACAGCCACCCGATGAGGAACGTCACCGCGGTGATCGGCATCAGCCGCGCGAGCCCTCCCATGGTCTTGACGTCCTGGTCGTCGTTCATCGCGTGGATGACCGAGCCGGCGCCCAGGAACAGGAGGGCCTTGTAGAACGCGTGCGTGAGCATGAGGAAGATAGCGGCGTCGTACGCGCCGATGCCGGCGGCAAGGAACATGTAGCCGAGCTGGGAGATCGTCGAGTAGGCGAGGATCTTCTTGATGTCGTTCTGCGCGCAGGCGATCGTCGCCCCAACCAGCGCCGTCGCAGCTCCGACGATCGCGATGACGTGGGCCGCGTCCGGCGCCCGGTAGAGGATCGGATTGATACGGCACATGAGATAGACGCCCGCAGTCACCATCGTCGCCGCGTGGATCAGCGCCGAGACCGGCGTCGGGCCCTCCATCGCGTCCGCGAGCCACGGATAGAGCGGGATCTGGGCGGACTTGCCAACCGCGCCGGCAAACAAGAGGAGCCCGATTGCCACGAGCGAGGGCTCCCCGACGGCCCCGAGGCGGGCGAAGACCGTGTGGTACTCAAGGCTCCCGGTGCGCTCGTAGATGAGGAACAACGCCACGAGGAAGGCGGAGTCCCCGATGCGGTTGAAGATCATCGCCTTCTTGGCCGCACTGGCCGCGCTGTTGCGTTCGAACCAGAACCCGATGAGGAAGTAGGAGCAGACGCCCACGCCCTCCCAGCCGAGGAACAGCAGCAGGAAGTTGTCCGCCAGCACGAGCAGCAACATCGCAGCCACGAACAGGTTCATGTACAGGAAGAACTTCGGGAAGTCCTCGTCGTGCTCCATGTAGCCGATCGAGTACAGGTGGATGAGAGCCCCCACCCCGGTCACGAACGCCGCCATGGTCATCGACAGCGGGTCGACCAGCAGGCCCATGTCGACATGCAGATGTCCCGCGGAGATCCAGGTGAACCAGGTCTGGGTGTAGGACCGGCCGGTCGCCGGCAACTGGAACAAGCCGGTGAACACCACGACCGTGACGACGAACGACGCAGCGACCGTCAAGGTCGCGAGCCAGCCTGCCAGGGGGTTGCCGAGCCTGCGGCCGGAAAGCAGCAGGGTCACGAAGCCCGCGAGCGGGAGCAACGGCACGAGGAACACGACGCGCAGCACGGGAGCCTCAGCCCTTCAGCCCGTGGATGTCATCCGCGGAGGCCCCGGGCCGGCGGCGGTAGATCGACACGATGATCCCGAGGCCGACGACGACTTCGGCGGCCGCCACGACGAGCACGAAGAAGACCGCTGTCTGGCCCGCGATGTCGTTCAGCCTCCGGGCGAAGGTCACAAACGTGAGGTTCGCGGCGTTCAGCATCAGCTCGACGCACATGAACATCACGAGCACGTTTCGGCGAATCAGCAGGCCGATAGCGCCGATGGTGAACAGGACCGCTGCGAGTGTCAGGTACCAGGAGGCTTCGACGGTCACGGCCCTGTGACCTCCGAATCGGCGAGCTCGGCATCAGAGGACGCCTCTTCTGTGACATCCGGGCCGGCGACCATCGGGTCCGTGGCCTCCGGGTCCGTGGCCTCCGGGCCGTCGAGGCCCTCCTCTGGCGCGACGACGGCTCCGAGCGGCGCATCATCGCCGCCGGGCGCGTGACGGGGCCGGCGCGCGAGCACGACCGCGCCGACTACGGCGACGACCAGCAGGGCGGAGGTCACCTCGAAGGCCAGCAGATAAGTCGTGAAGACCGACCGACCGATCAGTTGCACGTTGTTGGCCGGGCTGCCGAGCGCTCCGCTCACCGATCGTGCGCCGACAGGCCACCGTCCTCGCGCCAGGAGGAGCACCTCTGCGAGCCCGATGATCCCGAGGCAGATGGCAATGGGCCGCTGGGCTGGGAGCGGATCTCGCTCAATGGCCTCCCTCTGGTCGACACCAAGCAGCATGATGACGAACAGGAACAGCACGACGATCGCACCGGCGTAGACGATGACCTGCACCGCGGCGAGGAACTGTGCGTCCTCCTCGACAAAGAGCACCGCCACGCCAAACAGGGTCATGACGAGCATGAGAGCGGAGTGGACCGGGTTGCGCGCCAGCACCACGCCGAGGGCGCCCATGACGCAGATGACCGCGGCGAGCACGAAGGTGATCGCATCGGGGATGGTTGCAGCCGCAAGCACGTTGGTCATGTGCCGCGCACCTTGCCGCCGAAGCGCCGCGAGATCTTGTCCCCTTCGACCGCCCTGATCGAGATGTTCCCCGTGGCCACGTCGTTGCGCTTGCCACTCTGGCCGCCCTCCGACGCACGGACGCCATAGCCCAGCTCACCTGACCACTGCTCTGTGCCCTCGTATTCGACGGCGCCTGACGGCGATGTCGCCCTCATCCAGCCGGAGGTGTGCTCGTCTTCACCCGGTCGCCAGTCCTCCCACGGGAGGTGGCGGGGAAGGCCGTCGTCGTCGACCACCAGCTCTTGCTTGGTGTAGATGGCGTCTGAGCGGTTGGTGAAGGAGAACTCGAACATCTTCGACTCGGTGATCGCTTCGGTGGGGCACGCCTCCACGCACAGGTCGCAGTGGATGCAGCGCAAGTAGTTGATCTCGTAGACGAAGCCGTATCGCTCGCCCGGCGACACCGGCGCGTCGGGCGGGTTGTCGAGACCGCGCACGTAGATGCAGTCCGCCGGGCAAACAGCGGCGCACAGCTCGCATCCGATGCACTTCTCCATCCCGTCCTCGTAACGGTTGAGGACGTGACGACCATGAAGCCGGGGCGGCTTGGCCACTTTCTCGGCCGGGTAAGGCGTGGTGACCCTCGGTTCGGCGACCTGCTGCAGGGTCACGGCAAAGCCACCGAAAAACCCCAGCGACCTCTTCTTGGGCGGCTTTCCAGCCATCACCCGCCTCCGTCAGGTTCAGGGACAGCCCGCAGGTGCGCATCAGCCGCCGTCTGCGCTCGCCATCCGAGCGAGCCCTCCTCCAGCGCCTCGCGGCGCGCTTGCCCGACGCGGATGGCCTGCCAGAGCCCGCTGGCGGCGACGGCTGAACCGGCAAAGACCGCAAGGCCCCAGATCGTGCTGACCCGGAACGCGGCCACGACCAGCAGCCATCCGAGCGAGAACGGGATGAGGACCTTCCAGCCAACGCCCATGAGCTGGTCGTAGCGGAGCCGGGGCAGGGCGGCACGGATCCAGACGTAGACGTACAGGAACACGACGGTCTTGCCGGCGAACCACACGATCGGCCACAGCCAGCGGAGGAAATGGAAACCGGGGCCGTCCGGGCCTCCGAAGAACAGCGTCACCATCACGGCCGACATGGTGATCGTGTTCATGAACTCGGCCAGGTAGAACATGGCAAAACGCACCGAGGAGTACTCGGTGTGGAATCCGCCCACGAGCTCCTGCTCGCCCTCGGCCAGGTCGAACGGCGGGCGGTTGAGCTCCGCGGTCACCGCCACGAGGAACAGCGGGAACGGCAGGATCCCTAGGCGGAAGATGTTCCAGTGGAGGAAGCTGGCCGCCTGGGAGTCAACGATCGTCCGTGTCGACAGCGAGTGCGTGACGATTATCACCATGGCGACGACCAGACCCATGGCGGCCTCGTACGAGATCATCTGCGCCGAAGCTCGGATCGATCCGAGGAGCGGGTACTTCGAGCCGGAGGACCAGCCCGCCAGCATCGTCCCGTAGACCGACACCGACGACAACGCGAGCAGGAACAGGATGCCCATCGCAGGATCCGCCACCTGCAGCTCGACCACGTGGTGGGCGATGGTCACCACGCCGCCGACCGGCACGATCGTGAAGATGAGCAGCGCCGGCAGCAACGCCAGGTACGGCGCCAACTTGAACACGAAGCGGTCCGCCTGGTCGGGCAGCAGGTCTTCCTTGAAGAACAGCTTGATGCCGTCAGCGAGCGTCTGGAGGATGCCGTAGGGCCCGGCTCGGTTCGGCCCGACCCGGTTCTGCATGTCGGAGATGACCTTGCGCTCGAACCAGATGGCCAGCATCACCGAGACGAGCAGCACGCTGAACGCGACGATGACCTTGACGACGACCACGATGACCGCGCCGAGGTCGACCCCGTGAGCGAAAAGCGGATCGGGCATCAGATCACCTTCTCCACGTCGATTTCGACCACGCCAACCGAGGAATCGATGAGTCCGGAGGCACTCGCCTCATGGGCGGGAGCGGCATTGAACTGGAGGTGGGCAACGCCTGCCGGTACCCCGACATCGCCCACGGCAGCCAGGACGAGCTCGCCACGAGGTGTGCGGACGCGCACCTCGTCACCGGTCCCGACGCCGAGCTGCCTCATCGCCTGCGGGGAAAGGCGCAGCACCTGGGCCCCGGCCAATGGCGCGAGCGACTCGGCTGACTGCACGAGCGTGCCGTGGTCGTACAGCCCACGTCGAACCACGAGGCGCCAGGAGCCCTGGTCCACAGGCGGGACCGGCGAGGGGGCCGTCCATGCGTCTGGGTCGAACCGCAGCAGGCTCGGCGGTCGACTGCCGCCGGGCTCGCTCGTGGCGACAGGCGCGACCTCGTCGCCGAGGCCCTCTTGGTCGGCCCCGGGCTCGACGCCCGGTGACATCGCCGCCCCTGCGGCGAGCGGCGCACCCTGCTCCTCCACCGACTCGATCCCGGGTGTCGCGATCGGGTCGAGTCTCCTCGGGTGGCGGGTGAGCTGCACCGATGCGACTTTGAGCGGGATGACGATGCCGTCGGCCGCACCGGGCGCAGAGAGAGCAGCGCCCGTGCAACCAGAATGTGCCGGGGAGACCCGTTCGATCTCGGCCCAGATCCCGTCCAAGGACTCGAAACCGAGATCGGTGCCGAGACGGTCCGCGAGCCCGGTTGCGATCACCCAATCGGCGCGGGCCACGCCGGGAGGGACGACCTTGGCCGCGAGCCGCGCGACACGGCCTTCGACGTTCGTCGTGGTGCCCCCGCGCTCCGCGTACCCCGCTGCCGGCAGCACGACGTCGGCGAGCATCGCCGAGGCATCGAGCGTCGTGCCCACCGCCACGAGGAACTCGACACGCTCGAGCGCCCGAGTGGCGATCTCGCGATCTGGAAAGTCCGACAGCGGGTCCGCGCCGAGCAGCACGAGGGTGTTGAGCTCGCCGGACGCTGCAGCTTCGAGCATCCCGGCGGTGTCGAGCCCACGTTCGGCGGGCACCGAGCCCCACTGCTGGGTGAACAAGGCGCGGCCGTCCTCGAGGGCCACTCGTCCGGGGAGCAGGCCGGGGGCGCACCCGAGATCGATCGCACCGTGCACGTTGCCCCGCCGCAGCGCCGGGAGGAAGCGGGCGTGTGGCCAGGCGGCGGCGAACACGCTCGCCGCGGCCGCGATGTCGGCTGCCGACTCGGCCAGTGACGGGCGGCCGAGCACGATGACGACTCTCTCGCCAGGCTCCGTGGCAACCAGGGTCCGCGCCAGCGCCACAGCTTCGCCGGGCCGGTACGGGAGCCACGTGGCCACCTGGCTCAGGCCGGTCGCAACTGGCGAGCAGTCGATGATCCGCAGTCCCTCGTTCGCTGCTGCCTGGCGCAACCTCAGGTGCAGCACCGGCAGCTCCTCGCGGAGATCGCCGGCAAGAACTATGACGGTGCCTGCTGCGATCGTTTCCTCGATCGTGGCGCGCGGCAGGCTCGCGACGAGCTCGGCGGGAAGGCCGTCCCCGAGCTGAGCGTCGAAATTGTCGGTGCCTATGACGCCTTTCGCGAGCCTGACCCAGGCGTAGGCATCCTCGTTCGCGAGCCTGGAGCCACCGATCACCCCTACCGCCCCCGGGCCGGAATCCTCGAGCGTCTCGAGGATGGCGTCCGCGACGGCACTCAGCGCCTCGTGCCATGTGGTGGGGACGAGGTCCGCCTCACGCCTGACAAGCGGCTGGCTGAGACGCCCGGGCGCCTCCACTGCCTCGAAGCCGAAGCGACCCCGGTCGCATAGCCAGCTCTGGTTCACGGGTTCGGAGTCGACGCCGAGGTACCGAACGAGCGCTCCCGCCGATGACTGAGCGACCATGCGGCAGCCGACAGCGCATGTAGTGCACGTCGTCTCGACCTGCTCGAGGTCCCACGGCCGGGACTTGAAGCGGTACGGCGTGGCAGTGAGCGCGCCGACCGGGCAGATCTGGACCGTGTTGCCACCGAAGTAGGACGTGAAGGGTTGACCGGGATAGATCGCGACCTCGATGCGGTCGCCGCGCTCCGCGAAGTCGATGAACGGCTCACCCGCCAACTCTTTCGCAAAACGCGTGCAGCGCGCGCATTGGATGCACCGCTCCCGATCGAGCAGCACAAGTGGGCCGATCTCGATGGGCTTGGCCCAGTGCCGTTTCTCTTCGACGAATCGACTCTCTCCCGGTCCGTGGGACACCGACTGGTCCTGGAGGGGGCATTCGCCTCCCTTGTCGCAGACGGGGCAGTCCAGCGGGTGGTTGAGGAGGAGGAACTCGAGCACTCCTTCCTGGGCCTTGCGGGCCGCCTCCGACTCGGTGAAGATCTCCTGGCCGTCGGCCACCTCGGCGAAGCACGCCGGCTGGAGGCTGGCGCCCCGGGGACCGGAGACCTCGACCAGGCACATCCGGCACATGCCGACCGACTTCATTCGCGGGTGGTAGCAAAAGCGCGGGATGAAGATCCCGGCCCGCTCTGCCGCCGAGATGATGAGCTCGCCCTCCTGAGCCTCCATCACGCGCCCGTCGAGGGTGATGGACATGCCCACGGGGACCTCGACGGCGTCAGCCACGGCGCACCGCGTCCGGAGGGAACGGGCAACCGCCGTCTTTCACATGCACCAGCAACTCGTCGCGGAACATCTTCGCCACCGAGACGATCGCGGAGGGAATGGACGGGCCGAACACGCAGATCGTCGTCTGCTTCGGCGGCCACGACAGTCCGGGCGAGATGTTGTCGCACGCGTCGAGCACGAGGTCGATGTCCTGCTCGCGGCCGAGGCCCTGCTCGAGGCGGTGCATGATCTTCTCGATCCAGCCGCTCCCCTCCCTGCACGGCGTGCACTGACCGCACGACTCGCGATGAAAGAACCGGGCGATGCGCCACGCTGCCCGAACCGGGCACGTGTCGGAGTCCATCACGACGACCGACCCCGACCCGAGCATCGATCCGGCCTGCCCCACCGCGTCCTGGCTCAGCTTCAGATCCAGCCGGTCCGGGCCGAACCACGGTGCCGACACGCCGCCGGGAATGAACGCCCGCAGCGGGTTGCCGCCCGGTATGCCACCGCCCAGCGACGGGTCGTAGATGAGGTCCCTGAATGTCGTCTTCGACATCTCGATCTCGAACCACCCAGGATGTTCGACGCGCCCGGAAAGGGCGAAGAGCCTGGTCCCCGCCGAGGGCCTCTCGCCGAGGGCTGCGAACGCATCGCCCCCGTGGGTGATGATCCAGGGCAGGTTGGAGATGGTCTCGACGTTGTTGACGACCGTCGGCTCCCCGTACAGGCCCACGGCAGCGGGAAAGTACGGCGGCTTGATCCGCGGGAAGCCGCGCTTGCCCTCGAGGCTCTCCAGGAGCGCAGTCTCCTCGCCGCATATGTAGGCCCCGGCACCGGGATGGATCACCACGTCCAGCGCGTAGCCGGTGCCGAGGACGTCGGCACCGAGCGCTCCGTAGGCGTAAGCCTCGTTGCACGCCTGCTGCAGGCGTTCCAAGCCGAGGGCGAACTCTCCTCGGCAGTAGATGAACGCCTGCTCCACGCCGGTCGCGTAGGCCGCGATTGCGGTCCCCTCGATGATCTGGTGCGGGTCGCGCTCGATGAGCATGTGATCCTTGAAGGTCGCGGGCTCGCTCTCGTCACCGTTCACCACGAGGTAGCGCGTCGGGGCCTGGCGCAGCATCGACCACTTTCGTCCTGCCGGGAAACCTGCTCCGCCGCGTCCCAGCAGGCTCGCCTTGTTGACTTCGGCGGCGACGTCCGCCGGTGGCATCGACAACGCCTTGCGGAGGCCTTCATAGCCACCGGTGGCCAGGTGGCGCTCGAGCGTGAAGCCGTCTGAAAGCTCCACCCGCGAGGTGACGATCCGAGGCGCTTGGGTGATCACTCGGGTCTCGCTCCCGTTGCTGGGCCCGACCCCTGACCGCCCGAGCCCGCTGCCTGGGCCCCGGTCCCCGTTTTCGCCGCCTTGGCGGGAAGACCGACACTGCGATCGATCCGGCTCAAGATCCCGTGCGCGGGCACCGTGTCGGCCAGGCGACCCGAGCGCAGGTCCTCTGTGAGAGCGTCGAACCCGTCGGGGTCGAGCGGGCCGAAGAAGCGGTGGTTCACCTGCACGCACGGGGCACTGTCACAGCCGGCGAGGCACTCGGCTTCTTCGAGGGTGAATTCGCCGTCGGCCGTCGTCTGGCCCACGGAGATCCCGAGCGCGGCCGCTGCGTGATCGAGGACCTCGTAGGCTCCGGCGAGCATGCAGGCGATGTTGGTGCAGACTGTGACTACGTGCCGGCCGACCGGCTCAGTGTGCAGCATGTCGTAGAACCTCGCCGTGCCCCTCACCTCGGCAGGCGTGCACCCTACCAACTCCGCGATCTCCTCCATCGCCGCGGGGGTGAGCCAGCCGTCCTGAGCTTGTGCCAGATGACACAGGGGGATGAGAGCGGAGCGTGGCTGCGGATAGCAGGCCACTATCGCCTCGGCCCTGGCGCGGTTGTCGCTGGTCAGGTGTGGCATCAACGGTCCACTTCGCCCATGACCGGGTCCACCGAGGAGATGACCGCAACTGCGTCCGCGATCAGCCCGCCACGCAACAGCAGCGGCAATGTCTGCAAGTTCACGAAGCTCGGCGCCCTGATATGCATCCTGTACGGCTTGTTCGACCCGTCCGCCACGAGGTAGCAGCCGAGCTCGCCCCGGGGTGACTCGATCGCCGTGTACACCTCGCCGGGAGGGACCTCGAAGCCCCTCGTGAAGATCTTGAAGTGGTGGATGAGCGCTTCCATCGACTCGTTGATCCGCGCCCGCGGCGGCGGCGTCACCTTCTTGTCCTGGGCCCGGTAGTCCCCGGGCGGCATCATCTCGACGCATTGGCGGACGATCTTGCAGGACTCCCGGATCTCGTTGAGTCGCACGGCGTAGCGGTCGTAGGTGTCACCGACCGCGCCGACGATGACGTCGAAGTCGACCTCGTCATAGGCGAGATAGGGCATCGCGCGGCGAAGGTCCCAGGCGACACCCGAGGCCCGCAGGATCGGCCCGGTAGCCGACATCGCGATCGCGAGCTCGGGCGAGATGAGCCCGACTCCTTCCGTGCGCTGTTTGAAGATCGGCTGGCCCGTCAACATCCCGTCGTACTCGTCGGTGCGCCCGGGGATGGTCTCGACGATCGCCATCACGTCGTCCTCCCATCCGTCGGGCAGGTCCGCCGCGACACCGCCTGGCCTGATGTAGTCGTGGTTCATGCGAAGGCCCGTCGTCTTCTCGAAGAACGACAGGATCATCTCGCGTTCGCGAAAGCCGTAGATCATCATCGAAGTCGACGCGAGGTCCATTCCATTGGTGGCCATCCACATCACGTGCGAGGCGATGCGGTTGAGCTCGGTCATGAGCATCCGGATCCATGTCGCGCGCGGCGGCATCTCGACGCCTAGCAATGCCTCGACCGCCAGCGAGAAGACGAGCTCGTTGTGCAGGGGCGACAGGTAGTCCATGCGCGTCAGGTTCGTCGCGCCCTGGACATAGGTGAGCTGCTCGCCGGTCTTCTCCATGCCGGTGTGGAGGTAGCCGATGACGGGCTTGGAGCGCAGCACTGTCTCACCCTCGAGCTCCAGCATGATACGGAGCACGCCATGGGTCGACGGGTGTTGCGGGCCCATGTTGATGATCATCGTCTCGTCGGAACCGAACTCGACGTCGATGTCGCCGCGGTCGAGCACGAGTCCCTCGGCCAGGCGCAGGCGCGAGCCTTGTTCGATCGCGAGCTGGGCCGGGCTGGTCTCCTCCCGGTCCCGCAGCTCCTGTGGACCTTCGGAGGTCTCCGCCTTGAGCTCCTCGCCGGTCAACGTGGGCCCGGCGCTTCCTTGAACTGCACCGGCACGCGCCCAACTGAGTAGTCCTTGCGCAGTGGGTGCCCTTCCCAGTCCTCCGGCATGAGAATGCGCGTCTGGTCCGGATGCCCCTCGAAACGCACCCCGTACAGGTCGAACGCCTCCCGTTCCATGTTCTCGGTGCCGGGGTAGAGGTTGAACAGCGTCGGGACCACCGGGTCGGTGTCGGGGACCTGCACCCGGAGGCGGACCCTTTGACGACGCTCGATGGAGAGCAGGTTGACGACGATCTCGAAGCGTTCGGGCGTCACCTCGTCGGGTAGCGGCCGGTGGAGGTGGCGCAGGTAGTCGACAGCACACAAGTCCGCGCACATCTCGAAACCACTGTCGCGAAGCGCCCCGGCCACTTCGAGGTAGCGCTCGCGCGTGACGTGGAGGACCTCCTGGCCGCGCGCACTGGTCGAGGCGAGCACGTTCGCACCGGCCAGCTCGGCCGCGCTCGCGACTTCGGCGGCCATCAGCGGGGCGTCCCCAGACGAACCGCTCCCGACGGCGGTGCGACCCATCCGGCTGGAACCGGCTCCGCCGCAAGGTCGATACCGGCCCCCGTCGTGCCCGGGCGCCGCTTGGTGAGCTCGCCAAGGCGGATCTTCTCGTGCAAGGTCAAGATGGCGTGGATGAGGGTCTGCGGGTTCGGCGGGCATCCCGGGGCGTAGACGTCGACCGGGACGATCTGGTCCACACCTTGGACGATGGCGTAGTTGTTGAACATCCCTCCCGTCGAGGCGCACACGCCCATCGAGATGACCCACTTCGGCTCCACCATCTGGTCATAGACCTGCCGCAGCACAGGCGCCATCTTCTGCGAGACGCGACCGGCGACGACCATGAGGTCCGCCTGGCGCGGCGAGCCGCGGAACACCTCCATCCCGAAGCGGGCCAGGTCGAAGTCGGCCGCACCGGTCGCCATCATCTCGATCGCGCAGCACGCAAGACCGAAGGTCGCCGGCCAGACACTCGACCGGCGCGCCCACTTCACCAGCTCCTCGAGCGAGCCGGTGAGGAAGTTGTGGCTGAGATCTTCGAGGCCCACGATGGGTGACCCCGCCTTACGCGGCCTGGTCGCCCGACGGCCCGACATGGCGGACTGTCGACCACGACGTGCGGCCGGACTCGGGCTCGACCGGGCGGACTCGCTTGATGGGGCCCCACTCGAGGGCGCCGTTTGCCATGAGGTACACCAACGGCACGAATACCGAGGCGGCGAACACCAGGATCTCGACGAGACCGAACCGACCGAGGCTTTCGGAGTCCACCGCCCAGGGGAAGATGAAGATGATCTCGATGTCCACCACTACGAAGATCATCGCGATCAGGTAGAAGCGTACCGGGAAGCGCCGCGCCGGCTCGTGGGTCGGCACGATGCCGCACTCGTACGGCGCCTGTTTGGCGGACGTCGGCCGCCGGGGCGCGAGCAGCTTGGACGCGGCAAACGACAGGCTCGCGAACGCGATCCCAAGCACCGTCATGAAGAAGATGGGGAGGTAGCTGTCCAGGCTGCCCATGGCTCAAAGAGGGGTTCTACCACGCACGTTGCGGGCGAGCATATCGGGGACGGTCGCCGGGCGCCTCTCTTATCATGCTCGCATGACCCCACTGAACGGATCTGCGGCGGAGCTGCAACCTCCCCGCCCGGACCGGTGGCAGTGCGACGTGCTCGTCGTGGGCGGTGGGCCGGCCGGCGCCTCGGCCGCTTACTGGCTCGCGAGCTCGGGTGTCGACGTGCTCGTCGTCGAGAAGAAGCACTATCCGCGGGAGAAGACCTGCGGCGACGGCCTGACTCCGCGCTCGGTGCACCAACTCGAGCAGATGGGGCTCGCCGACGAGCTCGCGCCGCACCACCGCTACTGGGGCCTGCGCGCCCACGCCTACGGTCGCACGATCGCGATGAGTTGGCCCGACCATCCCGAGCTGGGACCGTACGGCTACGTCATCACCCGGGCCGAGCTCGACGAGCTCGTCGCCGCCCGTGCCGAGATGGCGGGCGCGGTGCTCTGGCAGGACGTCGAGGCCGTGGCGCCCCTGTCGGCGCCGGGCGCGTCCGCGACCGGGAGCGAGCCTGGCCCGGCGCACGGCGACGCGACGTTGCGCCGGGCCGGCGGTGCCATCGTGAGAGACAGGGCACGCGCGTCGGTTACCGAGGTCCGCGCCCGCTACGTCATAGTGGCCGACGGATCGTTGTCCCGGTTCGGTAGGGCGCTCGGGACCCGGCGTGACCGGCGCTGGCCGCAAGGTATGGGACTTCGCGGCTACTACCGTTCGCCGCGCAACGCCGAGGGTTACATCGACTCGTTCCTCGACATCCGTGACGCCGGCGGCAGGGTCGTGCCCGGCTACGGCTGGATCTTCCCGCTCGGCGACGGCCGTGTGAACGTCGGAGTGGGCCTCCTGTCCACCCAGGGCCGTGGGAAGGACGTCAACACCACCAAGCTCATGGAGGCTTTCGTCGCACAGGCGCCACCGTCGTGGTGCCTCGACCCGCAGACCTGCTGCGGCGCACCGACCGGTGGTCGCCTGCCCATGGGCCTGGCCGTCGGCCCACACGTGGGCCCGGACTGCATCGTCGTCGGCGACGCCGCGGGCGCCGTCAACCCGTTCAACGGCGAGGGCATCGCATACGCGTACGAGACGGGGCGGCTGGCGGCCGCCGTGGTCTCGGACGCGCTCGAAGCCCGCGACCCGCGGCTGCTCGCCACCTACGAACAATCCCTGCAGGACACCTACGGCCTGTACTACCGGGTGGCCCGGGCGTTCATCGGCGTCCTCTCACGGCCCGGCCTGATGCGGATCTGTGTCAACAGCGGGATGTACAGCCGCTCCGTCATGGAATGGCTCCTGCGGATCATGGGGAACTACCTGAGGCCCGATGAGCTCGGGCCCGCCGAGGCTGTGTACAAGGCTGTTGCCGCGCTGGCTCGTCAGATCCCCGAGCGCTGAGAACCCACGCCTCCGGCGACTTCTCGCGCCGCGTCGGCGGCGGCCTCGAGCGTGCGGTCGATGTCCTCGGGCGAATGCGCCAACGACACGAAGGCGGTCTCATAGGGGCTCGGGGCGAGCGCGACGCCCCGGGCGAGCATGGCCCGGAAGAACGGGGCGTAGAGCCCGGACTCAGCAGCCCGTGCCGCGCCGTTCAGGTCGTGCACCGGCTCGTCGGAGAAGAAGACCGAGAACAGGGTGCGGAAGACCGGGACCTCGACGGGCAGCCCGCTGCGAGCGATCGCCTCGGCGAGCCCATCGGCGAGCCGCCCGACCCTCGATGCCAGCTGGGCGTATGCCTCCTCGTTCAGGCGCTCCAGCACCGCGAGGCCGGCCGCGGTCGCGAGCGGATTGCCCGACAAGGTGCCCGCCTGGTAGACGGGCCCAAGCGGGGCCAGCTGCGACATGAGGTCGCGCCGGCCTCCGAGCGCGGCCAACGGCAGGCCACCTCCGATCACCTTCCCGAAGCACCACAGGTCCGGCTGCACGCCGAGCACCCCGGTGGCCCCGGCGCGCCCGACGCGAAAGCCGGTGATCACTTCGTCGAAGATGAGCAGGGCCCCTGCCCGGTCGCAAGCGGCGCGGAGCCCTTCGAGATACCCCGCGACAGGAGCCACCAGCCCCATGTTCGCCGCGACCGGCTCGACGATGACGCACGCCACCGACTCGTCGATCTCGGGGACCTTGTTGTAGGGCGCGACGACGGTGGCCGACACGGCGCTGGCCGGCACCCCGGCCGAGCCCGGGAGCCCGAGGGTTGCCACGCCGCTGCCGCCCCCGGCCAAGAGCGCGTCGCAGTGGCCGTGGTAGCAACCGGCGAACTTCACCACCCGGTCCCGGCCGGTCGCACCGCGGGCGAGGCGGATGACCGTCATGGCCGCCTCGGTGCCCGACGACACGAAGCGGACCTGGTCGCAACCGGGCACCGCCTCGGTGATCACCTCGGCCAGACGGACCTCCCCTTCAGTCGGGGCACCATAGGTCGTGCCGCGCGCCGCCGCCTCGGCGACCGCCGCGAGCACGGCCGGATGGGCGTGGCCCAGGATGGACGCTCCCCAGGACTGGACGTAGTCGAGCAACCGCCGGCCGTCGACGTCCTCCACGAAAGCACCCTCGGCGCGGGCGACGAAGTACGGCGACCCACCCACCGAGGCGAACGCCCGCACCGGCGAGTCGACCCCGCCGGGGATCACCCGGCAGGCCTCGGCGAACAGCTCTGAGCTGCGCCGGCCGGCGGTTGCCCGACTCCCGGGGTGCGCCTCAACCACCCAGTGCCTCGGCCACCTCGGCGGCGAAATAGGTGAGGATCACGTCGGCGCCAGCCCGCTTGATCGCTCCCAGGTGTTCGAGCGCCACGGCCTGCCGGTCAAGCCACCCCCGCTCGGCCGCCGCAACCACCATGGCGTACTCACCGCTCACGTGGTAGGCGGCCACAGGAACATCGACACTCGCGCGCACGGCAGCAATGACGTCGAGATAGGCGAGGGCCGGCTTGACCATGACCAGGTCCGCGCCTTCCGAAACATCGAGGCGCACCTCCTCGAGCGCCTCTCGCCGGTTCCTCGGGTCCTGCTGATAGCCCTTGCGGTCGCCGCCTTCGGCGATCCTCACGCTCACCGCGTCCCGGAACGGGCCGTAAAGCGCGGAGGCGTACTTCGCCGCGTAGGCGAGGATCCCGACGTCCTCGTGGCTGGAGGCATCCAGTGCGGCCCGGACGGCGCCGACCTGGCCGTCCATCATCCCGCTCGGGGCGACGAGATGGGCTCCGGCCTCGGCCTGAGCAACAGCGACCTCGCCGTAGCGCACGAGCGTGGCGTCGTTGTCGACCTCACCTCGCTCGTCCAGGACCCCGCAGTGCCCATGATCGGTGTACTCGTCGAGGCAGAGATCGGCTATGAGGACCAGCTCGTCGCCGAGGCTGTCGCGCAGCTCGTTCAGGGCGATCTGGACGATGCCGTCGCGATCTGAAGCGCCCGACCCGACCGGGTCCCTCCGGGTGGGCACGCCGAAGAGCACCAGAGCTCCGATGCCGAGCGACGCGAGCCTTTTCGCCTCGAGCACCAAGGAGGCGACCGTGTGCTGTGAGATACCCGGCAACGACGCAATCGGCACTGGGGCGTCGATCGATTCGCGGACGAACAGCGGTGCGACAAGGTCGTCGATCCCCAGGGACGACTCGGCCACGAGGCGGCGCATCGCGGGGAGCCGCCGCAACCGCCGCAATCTGCGAGCAGGAAAGCCCATTTCGTCGAGCCTACCGCCGGTTGCCTGACGCGCCCCGGTGCTCCGCCCATTCGACGAGCGCCTCCACGAGAGCATCGACGGTGTGCGGCGTCGCCACGACGTCGACGCCGAGGCCCGCCTGCATTGCCGTCCGCGCCGTGATGGGACCTATGCACGCCACAACCGGAGGCACCCGCTCGGGCCCGGCGAGCTCGAGGTAACCGGTCACCGTCGACGACGAGGTGAAGGTGATGGCATCGGCGTCGTCGAGGGCCTCGAAGCCGACTCCGTCGGGTGCCGCCCTCACCGTCCGGTAGGCCTCGACCACCTCGACGTGCCAGCCCTTGGCTCGCAGTCCCTCGGGCAGCACTTCGCGGGCCTGAGCGGCGCACGGCAACAGGACCGACGCCTCTCCGAGCCGTGCCGGGCCCGGGAACAGCTCAACGAGCGACTCGGCGACGGACCGGCCCGGAACGAGGTCGGCGACGACATTGCGCTCCGCGAGCGCAGCGGCGGTGCCGGCACCGATCGCCGCAACCTTCGCCCGGCCGAGTGGTCGGCCGTCACCGAGGTGCCGCCAGCAGCGCTCCACGGCATTCGCCGAGGTGAACACGACCCATTCGTAGTCCCCGATCCTCGAGAGAGCCCGCCCGAGTGCAACGCCCCCGTCGATTGGGTCGACGATCTCGATCACGGGGACCTCAACCGGCCAAGCTCCCGCTTCGGCGAGCCGTTCCACCAGGCTGGACGACTGCGCACGGGCACGGGTCACGATCACGCGCCAGCCCGACAGCGGGCTGTCCGAGCGCGGACCCGTGGCCGGCGGGACGGTCACAGCACGCCTGAGGTGCCCGAGAGGATCTCCGCGCCCCCGCAGCCGTCGCGGATCTCAGCTGCCAGGGCCCGGCCCACCTCGAACGGATCGGGACCGCTCATGGCTCGCCGCAGCAGGACCAGCCCGTCAAGGCTCGCAATGAGGCCTTCCAGCTCAACCGCGCCGTCTGAACCGACGACCGCGTGGGCGCCGACAGGCAGCTCGCAGCCGCCGCCCAGCTCGCCCAGGAAGGCCCGCTCGGCATCGAGGCAGCGATGCGAGGCGTCGTCGTCGATCGAGCGGGCCGCCTCGGCGGCCACCTCGTCATGCACCCGGCACTGGACCGCGAGCGCACCTTGGCCCACCTGTGGAAGCATCACCGAAGTCGTCAGGACCTCGGCAGCGAGCCCGGTGAGGCCCAGGCGCTCGAGCGCGGCGTAAGCGGTGACAACGGCCCCCGCCACCGGCACCTTGCCAAGGCGAGTGGAGATGTTGCCCCTCAACTCCTCAAAGCGCAGGTCCGGCCTCAGCCACGCGAGCTGTGCGCGCCTTCTCGCCGCACCGGTGGCGACGTGTGCTCCCGGACCGAGCTCGGCCAGCGCCCGGCCCACGAGCGCGTCTCTCGGATCGGCCCGTTTCGGCACGGCCACGATCGCGAGCTCGTCGGAGCCGAAGCTGGAAGGGAGGTCCTTGGCGGAATGAACCGCAAGGTCCGCGCGACCATCGAGCAGCGCCTGCTCGAGCGCCGCCACGAAGGCACCCTGGCCGCCAATTGCATTGATGGGACGGTCCCGGTGCAGGTCGCCGGCCGTCTCGACGACGACGAGCTCGGTCGCGACCCGGGCGGCGGCACTCGAATGGGCCAGAGCGAGTGCCTCGACCACGAGCTCGGCCTGGCGGAGCGCGAGCGGACTGCCGCGGGTAGCAACCCGGAGTGTCGCCACGTGTGCCTTACAGGTCGAACAGGCTGCGCAACGCCTCGGCGAGCCGTTCGCCGCGCCGCGAGCCGGCCGCGTCCTTTATTCGCACCGTCGGCTCGTGGAGGAGCTTGGCGACGGTGCGCAGGGTGACCGACTCGACGATCTCACGGGCCTCGGGCCCGAGCGCATCAAGCCGTGCCCCCTGGCGCTCGAGCTCTGCGCGACGGATCGACTCGGCCCGAGCCCGCAACGCTGCTACGACCGGAGCCGCGGACCTGGCCGCGGACGAGACCCGGTAACGCGCGAGCTCCTCGGCGAGAACCGCGCGGGCGACAGGGATCTCACGGCGGCGCGTCGCCATCTGCGCCTCCGCAAATCGCCGCACGTCCTCCACGTCCAGCAACCTGACTCCCTCGAGGCCTGCCACGGCGGGGTCGACGTCTCGTGGAACAGCGACGTCGACCACCAACAGTGGCCGGTCGGGGCGCGACCGCATCGTCCGGCCGATGCGGGCCGCGTCGAGCACCACGTCCGCCGCCGCCGTCGAGGTCAGCACGATGTCAGCCCGTCCGAGCTCGTCGTCCAGCTTCGAAAGGCTCACCGCCTCTGCGCCCGATTGCTCCGCGATCGCGGCTGCCCGCTTGGCGGAACGGTTCGCTATCACGACGCGGGCCGGGCCCGTCGGCTGCGCGAGCGCCCTGCAGAACAAGGCTCCCATCTCTCCTGCCCCGATGACCAGCACCGAGCGGCCGTCGAGACCGCCTTGGAGCTGATCGGCCGCGAGCGCGACGGCGGCGTGCGCGAGCGACGTCGTCCCCTGTGCGATCGCGGTCTCGGTCCGCACGCGCTTTCCGGCCTCGACCGCATGACGGAACAACGGCCCCAGGACCCGGCCGGCCGCATGCTCTCTCCGGGCCAGCTCGGCGGCACTTCGCACCTGGCGGAGGATCTCGCCCTCACCGAGCACCGGAGAGTCGATCCCGGCCGCCACGTCGAACAGATGCGAGACCGCCGCGTCGTCGATCCAACAGGAGAGGAGCTCTGAGAGCGAGGGAGTATCCGGCCCCATGGAGCTCGCGGAGAAGCGGAAGAAGCTCTCGATGTCGGCGAGGCCGTCGTGGAAGCGCTCGACGACGGCGTAGACCTCGGTGCGCAGGCAGGTCGAGAGCACGACGGCTTCGGAGATGTGCTCGCTGCGGCAAAGCCTCTGGAGCGCCTTCGGCAGGTCGCGCTCTCGAATGGCGCTCCGCTCGAAGACCTCCAGCGACACGTCCTGCTCGTTGATCCCAACGGCAACGACCGCCACGGCGCGGCTACCCCATTTCTCTCGGGCGAAAGCTTAGGGCCGTCACAGCTCCGATCGAGACGCGTCCTCCGGGCCGGCCGTGGCTTCCGGATGAGCTATGTAGAACGCGAGCACCTGCAGCTCGACGGAGAAGTCGACCTGGCGCAGCTGCACCGAGTGCGGCACCGTCAGGATCGCAGGGGCAAAGTTCAGCATCGCCCTGACGCCGGAAGCCACGAGCCGGTTGCACACGTCCTGGGCGGCGCAGGCCGGAGTGGCGATCACGCCGATCGACCGGCTGATGCCTGCGACGATGGCCGGCAGCTCCGAAAGGTGGCGGATCGGCAGTCCCGCGATCTCCTCACCGATCTTGGCGGGATCGATGTCGAAGAGGGCGACCGCGCGGAAGTTCTGGGTCGAGAACCTCTGCGAGCGCGCGAGGGCGTGCCCGAGGCTGCCCATGCCGACGATGACAACCTGCCACTCCCGATCGAGGCCGATCTCGCGCCTGATCTGGCCGAGGAGGAAATTGACGTCATAACCAGTTCCCGGCGTGCCGTAGGTGCCGAAGTGCGACAGGTCCTTGCGCACCTTGGCGGCGTTGACGCCCGCCGCCTCTGCGAGCTCGGCCGACGAGACGGTCGGGACGCCATCGGCCGAGAGCGCGAGGAGGGCGCGCTGGTACACGGGCAGCCGAAAGACGGTGGGCTCTGGAATCCGTCGGGCGAAGCGATCGGCCATCTCCGGCGATGGTAACGACTTCGTGCTCTGACTCACAAGCCGCACCTGCGCCTCGGACGCCGGAGCGGCTCAGCCGGCTTCGGTGAAACGCTCCCCGAGGTAGCGGTCGACGTCCTCGTCGCGCAGCCGATACGACTTGCCGACACGCACCGCCGCCAGCTGTCCCGAGCTGATGAGTCGGTAAACAGTCATGTTCGAGACCCGTAATGCCCGGGCTACTTCGGCGACGGTGGAGAACCTTGCCTTGGCGTACTCGATAGTTGACAGATGCATCACCCCTCTCCGCCAGTCACGAATGTACGCCAATGTGGCTGAAGTGCAAAGTGGGAGAGTCCCTCGGCGCCGGGATCTGGGCAGGTCAAACCGTGCTGCAACCCCCGGGGTCACTCCGTGTGGCTGATCTCCCGTGACCGGTCGGCGGCGGCGGCGACCGCTTCGAGGACAGACGAGCGGAAGCCGTGAGCCTCGAGGACCCGCAAACCAGCGGCCGTTGTACCGCCTGGAGAGGTGACTGCAGCCCGCAGAGTCTCCGGCGAGTCACCGGTCTCGGCGAGCAGACGAGCCGACCCGAGCAGTGTCTGCACCGCGAAAAGGCGGCTCACTTCCCGGTCGAGGCCCTCGTTGACACCGGCATCGATGAGCGCCTCGGCCAGCAGGAAGACGTAGGCGGGCCCCGAACCCGACAGCCCGGTCACGGCATCGAGCTGGTACTCGGGAAGGCGTGCCACGACCCCGAACGAGGACAGCACCCCCTCCGCCCACGTGAAGTCGCTCTCGGTGACCGATGTGCCACCCGCGAGCGCCGAGGCGCCGGCACCGAGCACCGCCGGAGTGTTGGGCATCGCCCGGAGGACCGCGACGCCGCGCCCGAGCCAGGTCTCGAGTTGGGCGATCTTGACGCCCGCCATGATTGAGATCGCGCGGCGGCACCCCGACTCCGAGACGGTCCGGCACCCGGCCTTGGCGTCGGCAGGCTTGACGGCCAAGACGGCGGACTCCGCAGCGAGGCCGGCCTCGCTCACGACAACTCCCGGGTAGCGCTTGGCGAGCCCGGCCCGAACCGAGGCCAGCGGCTCCACGACACCCAGATCGCCTGCGGCGGCCCAGCCCGACCGGAGTAGACCACCGAGGAGCGCATGGCCCATCCGGCCACCGCCGACAACCACGAGACGTGTCACGGTGCCGAGCTCAACATTCGATCAGCGTCCGCGAGGTGAGGTCGCCGTACAGGCGGCGGAGCCGGCCGGCAGTGATCGACCAGCTGTAACCGGCCGCCATGGATGCACCTCCGGCACCGAGCTCAGCCTGTAGCAGGGGGTCGGCGCAGATGTCCGCGGCAAACCTGGCATAGGCTTCGACGTCGCCGCCCTCGACCAGGTAGCCGGTCCGCCCGTGCTGGACGAGGGTCGTCAAGCCCCCAACCGCCGCCGCGACCACCGGGGTGCCGCATGCCGCGGCTTCGAGGGCCACGAGCCCGAACGATTCCGAACGCGACGGCACGAGGCAACAGTCTGCTGCCCTGTAGTACGTCGAGAGCAGCTCGTGCGGCCGGGGAGCCACAAAGCGCACCCGTCCGAGGAGACCGAACGCCTCGACCATCGCGTGCAGCATCGCGACCTCCGCCCCGCCCCTTGGGCCACTCGGACCGCCGACGACTACGAGCTGAGCGCTCGGGATGGACCGCACGAGGAGCTCGAATGCCGCGAGAGCCACGTCAGCACCCTTCAGGGGCTGAATCCGGCCTACGAACAGCACCAGCGGACCTTCCCCGGAAAGGCCGAGCGCACGCCTCGCATGGGCGCGGTCACCAGGTGAGAAGAACGCGTGGTCGACCCCGAGCGGGACGACCTCGACTCGTTCCCGGTCCGCTCCGTAGATCTCCACGAGCTGGTCGACTTCGACCGGACACGAAGCGATCAAAGCGTCCGAGCAGCCGATGATCTCCGACTCGGCTCGCGCCCGCCGACCCAGTTCGGCCGTCTCGACCTCTTCCGGGCTCGCCTCAGCCTTGACCCGGTCGAGAGTGTGGAACGTCGACACCAGCGGCAGCTCGAGGCGGTGCTTTATCGCGTGACCAGCCAGACCCGACAGCCAGTAATTGGCGTGGATGGCATCCGCGGGCGCGTCGCTCGCCCCGAGCAGGGTGTGAGGCGAGCCGGTCATCCGGTCGATGACGGATTCGGTGAATTCCTCGACGTGGTCCTGAAGTGTCTCCTTGGCCACCGCGGTCGGAGGCCCGGCCGCCACGTGGTGCACCGCGAACCCGGGCTCGACCGTGACCACGTCGGGGAGCTCGGTGGACCAGCGCCGGGTGTAGACGTCGCAGATCACGCCTCCCCGGGCAAGCGCAGAGGAGAGCTCACGGACGTAGACGTTCATGCCGCCGCCGTCCCCGACACCGGGCTGGGCCAAAGGCGACGTGTGCATGGAGAGCACGGCCAGCTTGCGCATCGAGGCCAGCCTACTGAGGAAGTCCCGGTGTCAGGCCTTAGGCCCTTCCAGCTTGGCCTCGTAAGGGCCGTTCTCCCGGCGGAACGACAAGTAGATCCGCACGAGCACCTGGCGCTGCTCCTCTACCAGGTAGGGGTCCATGAGGATGTGCCTCACCACGTCGTCGTCACGGCGCTCGTCCTCCAGGATCCCTGCTCGCACGTAGAGCGTCTCGGCGGAGATCCGCAGAGCCTTGGCTATCTGCTGGAGGATCTCGGCCGACGGCTTGCGCAGCCCCCGCTCGATCTGGCTCAGGTAGGGGTTCGAGATGCCGGCGATCTCGGACAGTCTCCGCAGCGACAGCCTGGCGGTGTTCCGCTGTTGCCGGATGAACTCACCGAGGTCCGCCCAGCGGTCGGACGAGTCGCTCGCGGTCATCCGACCTTCACTTGAGCAGGATGTCGGTGTCCGCCGCTCCGACTTTGTACCGTTCGACGATCGCCGTCTGGAGTTGGTCGATCTGTTCGTGCAGCCTTCGGCGCCTGGTGGAGACGCTGGTCTCAGCGGAACGAAGCAAGCCGGCAAGTGCGCGGAGCTCCTCGTCACCAAAGGCTCCCAGGTTCGCGCCGGGCAGCAGTGGCTGGCGCGTCTCGTCACCGTTCAGCTCGCCCTCGAGAACCTCGATGACGAGGTCCTCGAGGGCGAGCTCCGACTGCTCGGTCCACCCCTCGGCGACCCCGGCCATCGTGAGGCGGGACTCGTGAACATGCTCTTGAGACGGTGTGTTGGCACTGGTTCCTGCGAGGATCGTCGGCAGGTCCTCGATCAGGCGGCCCGTGTCGCCGCGCACGCCTCTGCCACGGGCCTCCAGCTCTGCCGCGACGATATCGAGCTCGCCCTGGAGCAGACGCCGGACGTAGGAGAGCGCGATCTCCGCGCGTTGGCATGCATCTCGGCGAATCCTGAGCTCGTCCACGGGAACCGCTTCCAAACCGCTGGTCAGCTCAGGCTCCAGCAACCGATCTATGTCCTTCTGATGCAGCCCCATCCCCGTCGAGCGTACCGCTGCTCGCGCCGGGCTGCCGCAAGGGCCCGACCCGGGCAGGTGGGAAGTAGCGGTACACGGCCCTGCCGACAAGGCTGGAAGGCGCCACGATCCCGAACGTTCGGCTGTCACGGCTGGCGGCCTGGTTGTCGCCGCGCACCTCGAGACCTGCCGGGAGAACCGCCGCCACCCTCTTGACGAGCAACCGCGTGGGTTCGGCGGGGTCGCTGAGGGCGACGAGGTCGCCAACTCGAGCTCTGCCCGTGCGTTTGACGACCAGCCGGTCACCGTGAGCGAGGGTCGGCATCATGCTGGTGCCCTCGACTTTCACCCGCCGAAAACACCTCTGCACCAGGACGACTACCACGACCAGCGCCGCGCAGACCACGGCATACGGGCTCACCTTGGAGAGCGCCTTGCCGGCAGGCCACTTCCCTGCCCGGTCGTTTCGAGGCCGGGGATAAGGTGAGGCGGACCTAGCCACCGATGCCAGACCAAGGAGCTTCAGCATGCACCTCACTTCGCGTTTGCTCACCCTGCTCGACCGCTTGAGCAGCCCGGTGACCGTCCACGCCCACTGCGACCTGCCGTGCGGCGTCTATGACCCGGCTCAGGCCCGGATCGAAGCCGACTCGGTCAAAGCGTGCATGGAGAAGTTCAACGCCTCTGACGACGAGGTCTTCAAGGCCCGGGCCATCTCGATCAAAGAAGAGCGCGCCGATCTCGTCAAGCACCACCTCTGGGTGCTCTGGACGGACTACTTCAAGCCCGACCATCTCGCGAAGTACCCCGAGCTTCACAGCCTGTTCTGGACGGCCACCAAGACCGCCGGCGAAGCCAAGAAGACCACTGACGTCGCCGTCGGCGAGAGGCTGCTCGAACAGATCGCCGAAATCGACCGGATCTTCTGGGAGACGAAGAAGGGCTGAGTCCCGCTCGGCAGGGTACCTGCGAGCCCTCCCGTCGCTCACCCGCCCGACACCGGCGGCAGCACCGCGACCTCGTCGCCGTCGCCGACCGGCAGATCGCGGCTCGCGGGCTCGCCATTGAGCCAGATCGCGCTGACAGCAACGATGGCGGCAAACCGCGTCCCGTAGCGTTCGACGGCCGTGTCAAGAACCTCACCGACGGTGACGCCGCCGAGGGTGGCCTCGCTGGTGCCGGCGCATTCGCGAGCCTGAGCGAACAACCGAAGTCGCGCCAAGCCCTCAGATCCCAGCCGAGGCGCCCGGCCTCAGCGGCGGCCCGTGATCCGCGCAGCGCCGCGTCACAGGTGATCGTGCGAGCCTGTCGTCGCCGATCGCCCGGCCGCACGCTTCGCAGATGGCGTAGGTCCCCTCGTCCAGGCGCCGCAGGGCCCGTTCCACATCCTCGAGCCGTGCCTCGGCGCGATCGAGCACCCCGAGATCGCCTGAGTCTCCCGCGTCCACGGTCACGATCGTACCGGGAGCTGGCACTCGGCTGGGGGAGACGACTGCCAGGCGAGCATCCGATCCGGCCCTGCCCGCTCCGGCCCGGGATGCGCCCGTGCTCAGCTGTCGTCGAGCCACCTGCGAGTGGTACCCACCACTTCCAAGCCCGGCAGCGACCAGATGAAGCGCTCCACGGCATCGAGGGTCTCGACGACGACCCGTTCGCAGGCCGCGGCTGCGGCCACCTCGACGATTGAACGCTGGTGCAGGTCCTGGTAGCCCGCCTCGGCGACTGCCACGGCGAAACGTGAGCGAGCACCATCGATGACCGGGCGGAGAACGGCACGTTTCTCCTTGAGAGAGCGACAAGCCGGGAAGTGGAGCTCGACAACAAGGGCGCCGATCACCGACCAAGCATGCCCGAGTCGCGGAGCCGGCCGGGACCACAACCTCGTGACATGCTCCCTGCCTGCCTGGCAGGTAGCATCCTGGCCGAGAAGACTCCAACTGCCGCGCCAGCCGCGCTACCAACCAGGAGAGCATGCCGCAATGGCACAAAGTGGCAACCGTCCCCCGCGGCGTGGCCAGTCGCCGAAGAATGGCAACCGGCCGCTGGGTGACGACCGCCCTGGCGCCGACGGCGGGCGGGAACAATCCGCTGCTGAGCGGGCGCGCGAGCGGCTGGCCAAGCAGAACCGCCCCGGTCAGCACCGCCAGGGTGCCTCGCAGCGAGCGCGGTCGGGAGGGCCTTCGGCTCAGCGCCCGAAGGCGGACGCGTCGGCCGCCAGGCGAGGCGGGTCCGCCCCGCGACGCGGGTCCGCCCCGCGACGCGGAACCGCGAAGAATGCCCCCAGACGCAGCACGGCCATGACGGCGGGGGTCCTCGGCACCGTGGTCGTCGTGTTGGCGGTTCTCGTCATCCTGCTCGTCTCGCTGACCGGGAAGAAGGCCGTTGGCAGAGGCTTCGGCATGAAGTCGGCGCCCGCGGCCGTCGTGAACGCGATCGGCCACGTGTCGCCGTCGGCCTTCACAGAGGCAGGGTCCGCGCCCAGCGCGTCTGGGCCCTACACAGGTTCGATCACGGCCCTCAAGGCCCAGCCTCCACTGACTCGCGCCGGCAAGCCGCTGATCGCCTACATGGGCTCCAATTGGTGCCCGGAATGCGCAGCTACCCGCTGGCCGTTCGCCGTCGCCCTGTCCCGGTTCGGCACCTTCAAGGGGCTTCGCATAACCGTCTCGTCGGCGACCGATAACCCGGCGTCGGTCAACACGCTCAGCTTCTACGGCTCGACCTACAAGAGCCCGTACATCGCTTTCCTGCCGGACGAGATGTGCTCCGACATCCCGTCATCCAGCACGTCGGTCGGGGTGCTGGACTGCAACGGCTACAAACCTCTGCAGCCGTTGTCGGGGACGACCAGGAAGCTCTTCGACAAGTACGACTACGCGCCCTACGAAACGGGACAGTCCGAGGACGGCATCCCTTTCATCGACTTTGCCAACAAGTTCATTGAAGATGGCGCCACCATGGATCCGACCATCCTCAACGGCTTGACGCAGGTGCAGATCGCGCAGAGCCTTGGCAACCCCATTGCTTCGCCGGCCCAGACGATCCTGGTCACGGCCAACTACTACACGGCGGCTATCTGCAAGCTGACCAACAACAAGCCGGGCTCGGTCTGTGAGATGCCGGTGGTCAAGCAGGCTGGCGCTGCGCTGAAGCTGTGAGCCGCGCCGTTGGCGGCCTCCGGGCCGGCGACAGCCCGGAGCGCCGTGGATGGCGACCGCTTGCCGTCGGCGGCATCTGCCTTGCCGGGATCGGCCTGTCGATCTACCTCCTGATCGTGCACTACGAGCCCGGCGCGCTCGTCTGCAGCAACACCGGCGTGGTGAACTGCACCAAGGTGCTCACGAGCCCCCAATCGGCCATCTTCCGTATCCCCGTGTCGGCCCTGGGGCTGGCCTACTTCATCGGCATGGCCGTGATCTGCATTCCGGGCGCGTGGTGCTCCGCCGCAGCGTGGTTGGCCTGGGGCCGCATTGCGGCGGCCACCGTCGGGATCGCGATGGTGGTCTACCTGATCGCCCAGGAGGCGCTCGTCCTGCATGTGATCTGCCTGTGGTGCACGGGAGTCCACGTGCTCACGTTCGCGATGTTCCTGATCATCATCACCGGCTGGGAGGACACCGGCTATGCCCGGTCGCGCTATGAATACTGACCGGTGGCAACGCCGGAGCGGCGCCGGGCCACCGCGCTGCAAGCTAAGGCCGTCGGGCCCCGCTGCCGATGAACAACCATGGCCAGTATTGCGCCCCTAGGGCCCGTGGCAGCCGGCGTCATCGTCGCCGTCGTCTTCTTCGCCTGGGGGTGGGCTCGGGCAGCACGATTCCGCTCAGAACACGGCAAGCCCCCCTGGGGCATCTCACCGACCGGCTGGGGCGCCATTCACGTCGCGCTGCTGCCAGTCGCCTGGATCCTCTATTTCGCCGCGTCGCGGACCACCAGTGTCTCGGATCTCTCGCTGGCCCATCGCGACGACGTCGTGATCGCCGACACGGCCGAAGATCGTCACAAGCTCAGGCAGATCATTGACCAGCTGCCGCTTCTGCGCCCGCCGCAAACCGGCGTGCGGGGCTGGCACCCCGATCCGCTCGGCCAGCGGCGGCTCCGCTTCTTCGACGGTCAGCGCTGGACGCGAGAGGTGACCGACGATCCCGCACGACGAGCAGCAGACGCAGTGGGAGACGTGAGGGCTGACTTCCAGCGACGTCTTCGAGCTTTGCCCGCACCTGTGGATGCGGTGCCTTCGTGGCACCTCGACCCCCTCGGCCAGTGTCACTTCCGCTATTTCGACGGGCATGCCTGGACCGACGAGGTGCGCGAAGCCCGCACATGTTGATCCGCGCTCCGGGGGGAGGGCTCGAACCTCCAACATCCGGCTCCAAAGGCCGACGTTCTGCCGATTGAACTACCCCGGAAGGAATCCTTCGACTGCATTTTTACAACAGTCAACCCTCTTCAACCGGCACCTCGGGCCCCAGCGCCGCGGCGTGCGTCGCGCTCCGGCGCCGGCCTGCGGCGCGAGGAGGGGACCCGCCAATGGGCAAGTCCGGGGCAATTTCGGCTAGCGTTCCGCCCGCCATGGGATCACTCATCAAGAAGCGCCGCAAGCGGATGCGCAAGAAGAAGCACAAGAAGATGCTGAAGCGCACCCGCTGGCAGCGACGCGCCGCCGGCAAGTAGAGCTGCGGGAGCCGCCCGTCACGGGTGAGGAGTGCTCGCCGCCGCCACAATGAGGGCTTGCCCGCGCTCGGCCCGCGCCGCGCGTTGGAGCTCAACTACGAGTTGCCCGGCCGTCTCGGGGTCGCGCTCGAGAAACCACGTGCCCCCGCTCCCCGCCAGCCGCGGCCGCTCTCCGGCGACGGCCGAGACGAGGTCTCGCCACCGAGCCAAGCGTGGCTCGACGACGACGGCGGCAGGCTCGAGATCGTTCCCGTGCTCGCCAAGCGGACCGCCGAGCTCGTCCCAGGCTCGGTAGACCTCGGGAGTCGGCACGCTCAACCCGGGCGTCACGAGCACCGCCGTGAAGGCCTCGAAGCCAAGCGGCTCGACCAGCTCGCCTATGCCGCCCACCAGCGCCCTGCCTCCCACGACGCAAAACGGCACGTCCGCGCCCAACCTCGCCGCAACCGCCGGATCGAGAGCTCCCGCCCAACGGAGCACCGCCGCCGCGTCCGCAGAGCCGCCACCGAGGCCGGCGCCGGCCGGAACGTGCTTCGACAACCGCACCCGGGCGCGACGGCCGACGGTGGCGAGGGCTCGCACGACGAGGTTCTCCGGACCTGGCGGGACGGCGCCCGGCGCGAGATCGGCGGCGTCACGCCTCGGGCGCGGCCCGGTCGACATCCGACCGCGCCCGACGACCCAGGCCACCTCGTCGACAACCTCGAAACCCTCGGCGCCGTCTTCGATCTCGAGCTCGTCTGCGAGATCGATCGTCGCCATCTCGGTCTCGAGCAGGTGGTAGCCATCGTCGCGGACTCCTACGACCCGCAACGCGCGGGTCAGCTTGGCGGGTGCCCGGACGTGGTCGATCGACGGCATGCGACTAGCTTGCCCCACTCCTCGATGCCGAGCTCCTCGGCCCGGGAGCGGCCGTCGATCCCGGCGTTCGCGAAGCCAGTCTCGTCGACCAGCCCCTCGAGGGACCGCCGGAGCATCTTCCGCCGCCCGCCGAAGCCGGCCCGGAGGAGGAGATCGATCTCCGCGTAGCTCGCCACGGCGGGATCTACCGCCGGAGTCTCGCGGCGTACGAGCTCAACGAGCACCGACTCGACGTTGGGGCGGGGCAGGAACACCTCCTGCGAAACGCGTCCGACCAGCGCTGCGGTGGCGAAGTAGCCGACCCTCACCGACACGGCGCCGAAGCTCTTGGTCCCCGGCACCGCGACGAGGCGTTCGCCTGCCTCGCGCTGGACCATCACGAGCATGCGGGCGATCTCAGGTACGTCACGGAGAAGATCGAGCACGAGCGGAGTCGCCACGCTGTAGGGCAGGTTGGCCACAAGCACCCAGCGAGGCGCTGCTCGGAGCAACCCGTCCCAGTCACACGACATCGCGTCGGCCTCGACGACCGACACCCCGAGCGGCTCGACCATCTCCCGAAGGACCGGGGTGATGCCCCTGTCCGTCTCGACGGCCGTCACCGCGGCCCCGGTCGCGGCGAGCGCGATCGTCAGGGAACCGAGGCCGGCGCCGATCTCCACGACGTGATCCCCGGGTCCGAGACGCGCGAGCCTGGCAATGCGTTCGACAGTGTTCGGGTCGGTGACGAAGTTCTGGCCGAGCGCCTTCGAAGGGTGAAGGCCGTGCTGGCGGAGAAGGCGAGCCACCTCGCTCCGGCCGGGCGGGCGCCGGAACGGGACGGCCGGAGCGCTGCCAGGGGGCTCGGCGATCTCAGACCCCGAGCCCGAAGGCCTTCTCGGCGTTCAACCAGCTGACCGCAGCTGTGACTTCGGGCGCGAAGCCCTTCAACTGCCCGATCGTGTTCCCGACGACGACGACGTTGCTCGGACTGTTGCGACGCCCGCGATAGGGGACCGGCGTGAGGAAGGGTGAGTCGGTCTCGACCAGCAGGCGGTCGAGCGGGCAGTGGGCGACAACTTCGCGCAGCTCGCCGGCATTGGCGAAAGTCACGATACCGCTGAAAGAGAGCAGGGCACCGAGCCGCAGGCACTGCGTGGCCTCCGGCTCGCCGCCTGTGAAGCAATGGAAGATCGTCCTGTCGGGCACTCCTTGGTCTTCGAGAATTGAGAACGTGTCGTCCCACGCCTCCCGGGTGTGGATGACGAGCGCGAGGTTGTGGATGTTCGCCAGCTCAACCTGGGCGGCGAAGATATCGCGCTGGACCGTTCGCGGTGAGTGCTCGTAGTGGTAGTCCAGTCCGCACTCCCCGATGGCCACCACCCGGGACTGACGCAAGCCCTCGCCCGCGGACAACTCGTCGAGAAACTCGGTCACCGAGCCCAGCCCATTCTTGGCGTCGTGCGGGTGCAGCCCCACGGTCGCCCAGACCTCGGTGCCCTGCGCGCTCGCGGCTTGTGCGGGGCCCGCCGACGGAGCCGGGGGGCGCTTTCCCGACAGCTCGTTCGCCAGGAACACGGCCCGTCGGGACGATGCCGCGTCGGTCCCGACACACACCACCCGTCCGACCCGTGCCGCGCGAGCAAGCGCGAGAGTCGCGGCCGGATCGGTGTCGTCTTGCAGGTGGCAGTGGCTGTCGGTCCAGATGGCGGTCGGCTGCGGCTGCGACGACGGCACCGCGGACGACGACAGGCGCGCTTGTTCGGCCATGGGCCCGGGCCCAGCCGGAGCACTCTTCTCGTGCTCGGACGCGCGGGATCGGCGGACGGCACGGCGCCGGCGCCGGAACCAGGAACCTTCACGCTGCTTGCCCCGCTCGGTCCGGTCGCTCGAATCGTCCACGTTTCCTCTTTCGTTCAGCGGTCGACGGTGCGCCGCGGGAACAGGGGCGCACCCTTGGTCACAGGCAAGCCTCCCGGGTAGCCCCCCCACGTGAGAGTGCCATTCTCCCCGGCCGCGCCCGGCTCGTCGGGCCGGCCCTGAAGCCCGATCCGCGCCCAGAGCTCGGCTGCCGCGCCCGGCATCACAGCTGACACGAGCACGGCCACGATCCGCAACGCCTCGAGAGCGTCCCCCAGGACAGCGTCGAGGGCCGGGCCGGGCGGCAGCTTCCACGGTTCTGCGGCCTCGAGCTCGGCGTTCGCGGCACGCACCAGGTGCCAGGTCGCCTCGAGAGCATCGTGCGCCGCGAACCGTGCCCACGCGTCCCGGCATGCCGCTACCACCTCCGCCGCGACCTCGCTCAGTCGGACGCCGGGCGCGGCAGGTCTCGGGGCGGGGCCGATCCCTCCGCACTTGCTCCCGACGACCGCCGCGACCCGGGAAAGCAGGTTGCCGAGATTGTTGGCGAGGTCGGAGTTGTACCTCGCGATGAGGCCTTCGTAGGTGAAGTCCCCGTCGGCGCCCAGCGCCACCTCCCGCACGAGGTGGTAGCGAAGCACGTCGACGCCGACATCGGTGACGAGCTCCACGGGGTCGATCTGGTTCAGCCGCGTCTTGGACATCTTCTCACCACCCACGAGCAGCCACCCGTGGACGATGTAGTGGGCCGGTGGGTCGATGCCCGCGGCGAGGCACATCGCCGGCCACCAGACGCAGTGGAACCGGAGGATGTCCTTGCCGAGCAGATGGTGAGCCGCCGGCCACCACTTCGAGAAGCGCTCGGGGTCCTCGCCATAGCCGATGGCTGTGATGTAGTTGACCAGGGCGTCGTACCAGACGTAGAAGACGTGCGCGCTGTCCCAGGGAACGCGCACGCCCCAGTCGATCGAGGTCCTGGTGATCGAGATGTCCTGAAGCCCGCCCTTGATGATCCCGAGGGCCTCGTTGCGCCGCGAGTCAGGAAAGACCGCCTGCGGATGGCTCTGGTACCAGTCGAGCAACGGCTGCTCGAAACGGGACAGTTCGAAGAACCAGTTCTCCTCCGCGAGCCACTCCACCGCTCGCTCGTGCACCGGGCAGGAGCGACCTTCGAGCAGGTCGCTCTCGGGGTAGTACGCCTCGCACGACACGCAGTACCAGCCCTCGTACAGACCCTTGTGCATATAGCCGTTGTCGTAGATCGCCTGCATGAACCTCTGGACGCTCAGGTTGTGCCGGTCCTCGGTGGTGCGGATGAAGTCGTCGTTAGCGATGTCGAGGGCGGCCCATGTGGCGATATAGCGACTGCTCGTCCGATCGACCCACTCCTGGGGCGTGAGCCCTTGCTCCAGCGCGGCGCGGGCGTTCTTCAACCCGTGCTCGTCGGTGCCGGTGAGGAACCAGGAGTCGTCACCGATCAGCCGGTGCCAGCGCGCCAGTGCGTCGGCATTGACCGTCGAGTACGCCGTGCCGAGATGAGGTGCGTCATTGACGTAGTAGATCGGTGTCGTCAGGAAGAAGCGGCCAGGCACCCTCTCAAACTACCGGTCGCTGCGGCCGAGCGAAGTCTCATACGCGAACCGCTTCGACACGCCGAGGTCTGCGGCCACGCCGGCTGCCGCTTGCCGGCGGCTGGCGCCGGCGGACATACGGCTCGCGACTGCGCTTTGGACCTCAGCTTCGCTCGGCGATGACCGCTGCTCAGCCGGCGCGGCCGCAACGACGAGCACGTGCTCGCCGCGTGCCGCGCTCTTCGCGCTGCGCTCGCACGCCTCGGCGAGCGTCCCGTGCCAGGTCTCCTCGAATCGTTTGGTGAGCTCCCTGCAGACCGCCACCTTCCGATCGCCCCCGCAGCGGTCCGCGAGATCCTGCAGCGTCGAGCTCAACCGCTGCGGCGCCTCGTAGATCACGCTCGGATGGGGCGCCGCCGCGATCTCGCCCAGGCGCTTGGCGCGGTCGGTACCTCGCCTCGGCAGGAAGCCTTCGAATCTCCAGCGTGCGGTGCCAAGCCCGGCGACCACGAGGGCGCTGACGGCCGCCGAGGGTCCCGGCACGGTCGTGACCTTGTGTCCAGCGGCAATCGCCGCGGAGATCACCCGCTCGCCGGGATCGGACATCGCAGGCGTGCCGGCGTCGCTCACAAGAGCGACTCGCGCGCCTGTATCGAGAAGCTCGAGCACCTGCGCGACCCGCTCGCGCTCATTGTGAGCGTGCACCGAGAGCAGGCGGGGGGCTCGCAGGCCCAACCGGGCGAGCAGCAGCCCGGTATGGCGTGTGTCCTCGCAGCACACGACGTCCGCCTCCGCGAGCGTGGCGGCCGCCCGTGGCGAGAGGTCGCCGATATTGCCTATCGGGGTCGCGACGATGACCAGCTCGCCGGGGCTTGGATCCCCTGCGGTCACCCCTTGATCTCCAGGGCATCACCCGGGGCGAGCTTCCATCGCTCGAAGGCGCCCGCCTCCGCCTCGAGCACGGCTCGGCCGCCCCGGCGCGGAAGGGCGATCCGGTACGGCGGCAGGGTGGTCTGGCCGATCACGCGAAGGTCGTCGGTCAAGAAGGCGACATCGATCGCGAATCTCATCCCGATCGTGTGCACCGATCGCGTGTGGCGTAGGAGCAGGGCTCCGTCGAAGCTCCTCTTGCCAAGCAGGCCACGCGACCTGGCGGCGAGCGACGAAGCGACCTCGACGCTCGCGAGCACCTCGCCGTCACGCAACAGCCATGCCATGGACCCGTCCTCGTCGCGAAAGCCAACAAGCATGCTCAACGCTACAGAACCGCACCTGCCCGTGGGAAAAAGAGGCCAGCGTGGAAGCCACTACACTGTTGCGCTTGTGTCCAAGCGAACCGTCAAGCGGAAGCTCCGCAAGAAGAAGAAGGCCAACCACGGCAAGAAGCCGAACTGCGGTCGCGGCTGACCGTCACAGCTTCCAGTTCGCCCCCAGGTCGCTCAGCACGCCGGCGAGCACCGACGGCTTGTCGGACATGATCCCATCGACGCCGAGACTGACCATACGCTCCATCTCATCGGGATCGTCGATCGTCCAGACGTGTACCGCGAGCCCGCTCGAATGTGCGACGTCCACGAAGCGCTCGTCCAAGAGGACGACTGGGCCGATGCGCGCCGGGACCTGGAGCGCGACGTAGCGCCCGATGTCGTCCTGCGGTGGCTCACCGGCATGCAGCCTCCGGTAGAACTCGGTCGTCGCCCCGGTGCCGGCCGAGATGCCGGTGCCAGGAGCGCATGCGGCGAACCTTGCCGTCGCCGCGTCCGAGAACGACGCAACGATCACGTCGTCTTGCCGGTCGTGCTCGCCCAGCACGGCGGCCAGCGTCTCTTCGTACGGGACGACCTTTGGGGCGCCGCGCTTGATGTCGAGATTGAGCACGACGCCCGGGAAGGCTTCCAGGACCTCCGACAGCGTTGCGACGCAAAGGTCTCGATCACCGGGCGCTTTCCCGCGTAGCACGTAGTCCTCCGCGGGACGCCCCCTGACAGCATCCTCGCCCGGGCAGAACCAATAGGCGTTGTCGAGGTGTCGGAGCTCGTCGAGGCGAGCCTCGGCGATCTCGCCCGAGGCGTTGGTCGTGCGATCGAGCGTCGGGTCGTGGCAGACGACGAGTTGTCCGTCGCGGGTGGCATGCACGTCGAGCTCGATGCCGGTGGCTCCGTGCTCGAGCGCCCGACGGATCGCGTAGAGCGTGCTGGAAGGCGCCTCCTTCGCTCCTCCCTGGTGCGCGTAGGCGATCACCCGCCGCTCGAGCCACGGATTGTCGCGCACGCCAGCTGTCTACCAGTTGTATGCGCCTGGGGCCCGACAGGCGGGTAGCCTCGGCTCGCCATGATCGATCACATTCTCCTCGACGTGATCGCAGCCCTCCGCGAGGCATTCGAGGGCGCGCTCTTGGAACAGCAGGCGGTGGAGGAGCGTTTCCAGGTCGACGTCTTCCTCGGCGACGTTGCCTTCGAGACCTCCTACAGCCTCCCTGGCGAAAACAGTCCGCCGCGTGTCCGGGCGGATCTCAGCCTCGACTGGCCGACCTGGAGCCAGAGCGCCTACCGGTCATGGTCGATCGGCGAGCCTCCAGCCGAGCCGCCGGAGCTCATCGTCGAGATCACGCTTCGCGTGCAGCGCCTGGCCGCCACACCCGATCCGGCAGTGGTGCTCGCCGCGCTTGCCGGCGAGGGACCCGAGTTCGGCTCCGAGCGCCTTGAGCAGTCCGGGCCGATGATCGAGCAGCTCTACGAACCCTCCTCGGTCACGCCCGCCTGCGCGATCGAGATCGCCTACCAAGGCAGCATCCGGCTCGAAGAGCCGCTCCTCGACGATCCCACCAAGCTCGACGGCCAGGTCGCAGGGCTCGCGCGATGGGTCGCGTCGGCACTCGTGCGACTTGCGGATCTCGACCTGGCCTTCCTTCCGCCCGACGAGGACAGCGACCGGGTCTGACTCGAGGCCTCGCGCCATGGGCCCGGCGGCGCGGGTGCTGCCGGCCTACCAGGGCCCGACCAGCCCGGCCCGAACCGCCACGGAGTGCAACGACACCTGGGGCTGCGCTCCGAGGTGGGAGATGACCTCGCCGGCTGCAAGTGCTCCGAGCCGGCCCGCCGTCTCCAACGGGGCGCCGCGGACGATCCCGTGAAGAACTCCCGCCGCGAAAAGGTCGCCCGCGCCCGTCGTGTCATTCACGCGGCGCACCGGCGGGGCCTGGACGATCGCGCGCTCACTGCCGTCCAAGAGCACGGCACCTCGCGCTCCGAGCGTCACTGCGACCACGAGTCCGGGCCGCTGCAGATCCTCGAGTGCTCCGGACAAGTCGTCCGCCCCGGTGAAGCGCCGAGCTTCCTCCTCGTTGGCAAACAGCAGGTCCACCCTGCCTTCGACGAGCTCGTTCAAGAGCTCGCCGTGCCGTTCGACGAGAAACGGATCCGACAGGCTCAGTGCCACCAACCCGCCGCCGGATTTCGCCAGCTCGACAGCCCGCTCGAGGGCGGAAGAGGTCCCGGGCGAGTCGAGCAGGTAACCCTCGATGTACACCGCCGCAGCGGTCCCGACGCAGGCCTGCTCGACGGCCTCGACGTCGATGACGACACCCGCGCCCAGGTTCGTCGCCATCGTGCGCCCCGAGTCGGAGCTGACCAGCACGAGGCATTGGCCGGTGCACAGATCGACGGCACTGTGGCTCAACACGCACCTGACACCGACTGCGCCGAGGTCGCGCTCGTACTCCTCAGCGAGCAAGTCATGGCCCACGGACCCCACGAATGCCGGGTGGCCGCCCAGAGAGGCAAGTCCCACCGCGGTGTTGGCTGCCGATCCCCCGGCCACTTGGACCCAGTCACCTACGAGCTCGGCAATCCTGGAGATCTGTTCGCGGTCGACAAGAGTCATCGCGCCCGGCTCGACGCCGGCTGCCGCGATCGTCAGCGCGTCCACATGGGCGACTCGGTCCACGATCGCGTGCCCGATGCACACGACGTCGGTCTCTCGACTGCCGGGCTCCTCGCGCGAGGCACCAAAGGCAGGGCGGCATGATCCGGGCTCCGGCACGAGTCCCGACGGTAGCCGGTGGAACTCCACAGACGGCTGCCAACACCGCTCACCGTCGGCGACGCCGCACACGGGTATCGTCGGTGTCCGTGACTTTGAACACCGAGGAGAAGGACTTCAGGCTCCCCCGCGACGTCGTGCCGACGCGCTACGAGCTCACGATCGTGCCCGACCTGGACGCCGCGACGTTTCTCGGCCACGAGCGGATCGAGCTCGAACTCACGTCGGCCAGAAGCTCGATCGTTTGCAACGCCGTGGAGCTTCAGATCTCGAATGCCACGCTGAGCTGGCCCGATGACTCGCCCGAGCCCGAAATCCTCGAAATCTGTTTCGACGAGGATCTCGAACGCGTCACCTTCAGCGCGCCACGCCAGATCTTGCCGGGCCCCTGTGTCCTCGAGTGCGATTTCGCCGGCGTGCTGAACGACAAGCTCCGTGGCTTCTATCGCAGCACCTTCCGTGACGAAGACGACAGCGAGCACGTCATCGCGACGACCCAGTTCGAGTCGACCGACGCAAGGAGGGCGTTCCCCTGCTGGGACGAGCCAGACCGCAAGGCTGTGTTCTCCATCTCGCTCGAGGTCGGTTCGGACCTCCTGGCGATCTCCAACGGCGCCGAAACATGCGTGACCGAGCTTTCAGGCGGAAGGCGTCGCCTCGAGTTCAGCGACACGATCCCGATGTCGACCTACCTGGTCGCCTTCGTCATCGGCCCTCTCGAGGCCACCGAGGTCGTGGATGTGGGCGGAACCGCGCTGCGCGTGGTTCACACCGCAGGAAAGGCGCACCTGACCGCGTTTGCCCTCGAAGTCGGCGCGCACGCGCTCGCGTACTACACCGAGTACTTTGGCCAGCCCTTCCCAGGCGACAAGCTCGACCTCGTCGCGATCCCCGACTTCGCCTTTGGTGCGATGGAGAACCTCGGATGTGCGACCTTCCGTGAGACCAGGCTTCTCACCGACCCCGCTCATTCGGCCCGCGACGAGCTCGAGCGCGTCGCCGAGGTGATCGAGCACGAGATCGCACACATGTGGTTCGGCGACCTCGTGACCATGGGCTGGTGGAACGGCATCTGGCTGAACGAGGCGTTCGCGACCTACATGGCCCTTTGCTGCCTGGACGACTTCAAGCCTGAGTACCAATGCTGGGTTGGATTCAGTCGCGATCGGGAGATGGCACTCGCCCTCGACGGGCTCCACACGACGCGGCCGATCGAGTTCCCCGCGCGCACGCCCGACGAGGTCGACTCGATGTTCGACCCCCTCACCTACGAGAAGGGCGGCAGCCTTCTTCGGATGCTCGAGCAGTACATAGGCACCGAACGCTTCCGCGACGGTGTTCGCCGGTACCTTGCGGCTCACCGCTACGGCAACACCGAGACGACCGACTTGTGGGACGCGATCGAGGAGGCGGCCGAGCAACTGCCGGTCCGCGCGCTCATGGACTCGTGGATCTTCCAGGGCGGCCATCCGCTCGTGACTGCTCGGGCGGACGGTTCCGACGTCCTGCTCACTCAAGAGCCTTTCTCCTACCTGCCCTCCGCAGACAGACCCGCGGGCTCGGGGCCGAGCGCGATCGGCTCGAGGTGGCTCGTCCCCGTGGCGATACAGGCACGCCCTCGCAACGGTCGATCCGCCGGCACGCAGTGCCGCTACGAGCTCCTGCGCGAACAGCCCATACGCGTCGCAGCAGGGCAAGGGATGCTCGTTGTCAACGCCGGAGGAAACGGCGTCTACCGACTGCGCTACGAAGGCGGGCTGCTCGACGGCATCCTCGACGGCCTCGAGCGTCTCCAGCCGCTCGAACGCTTCACGCTCGTGGCCGACACTTGGGCATGCGCGCTGGCCGGCTCGACGTCCCTCGGGCAATTCCTCGCCCTCCTGCGGCGTCTCGAGGGAGAGAAGGACCCGAACGTGTGGACGATGGTCGCGGGCGCGCTCGGCCTGTTGGACCAAGCGGTCGCCGAGGCTGACCGCTGTGTGCTCGAGGCCTTCGTCCGGTCACTGATCGGACGAGAGCTCGAACTCCTCGGCTGGGACCGCCGTGAGGACGACGACAGCCAAGCGGCGCTGCGTCGTGCAGTTCTCATCGCAACGCTCGGCACGATCGGCGCCGATGCTCGGGTGCGAGCAGAGAGCCGCGACCGCTTCGTCGCGCTCGGCCAGGGTGCTTCGCTGGACGTGGACACCGCAGCGGCCATCCTCCACGTCGTGGCAACCACTGCAGGACGCGCCGAGTACGGCGCGCTCCTGGCGCGGCTGCGCTCCCCGTCCGACCCGCTGGAGGAGAGGCGCTATCTCGATTCGCTCGGCTATGTCCGCGATCTGGAACTGGTCGCGGAGATCTGCGAGCTGTGCCTGACCGAGATCAGGAGCCAGAACGCTCCCTATCTCCTGGGCTCACTGCTGACCAACCGCGTCGCCGGTCCGCAGGTCTGGGAGTTCGTGTCCGGTCACTGGCACACGCTCGTGGAGCGATACCCGGCAAACTTGATCACACGGATGCTCGAGGTCTCACGTCTGTGCCAGCTCGACTCGGACGGTGCGCCCCGGCTTTCGCGCGAGGTGACGGAGTTCTGTGCAGCTCATCCCCTCGGCGGCCTGCAGCGGGCCGTGGACCAGGGTCTCGAACGCCTCGCGGTGAACGTCAGATTCGTGATGAAACACCGGCCGCTTCTCGGGTCTCTGCTCGCCAAGGCATGAGCCTCGGCGGCCGCTGTGAACCTCGCCATCGCGGCGACGGCGTTCGCGCTTGTCATCCCGGCGGAGCTGCCTGACAAGACCTTCATCTCCTGCCTGGTCCTCTCGTCGCGTCACCGCCCACTCCCTGTCTGGGTCGGAGCTGTCTCTGCGCTCGTCCTCCAGGCCGGCCTCGCTGTGGTCGCGGGCGGCCTGCTCGCCCTTCTGCCGAGGCTCGCGGTGCGCTCGGTGGTGGCGGCGTTGTTCCTCGGCGGTGCGGCCTACCTCCTGGCGACAACGGAACGAGCCGAACGGGAGCGGGGCGAGCTGCTGGCCTCTGGAGGGGAGCGGTCGCTGGCCGATGGGCGCACGAGCTTCTGGCACGTCACCGCTATCACCTTCACGGTGGTCGCTGTGGCGGAGTTCGGCGACATCACCCAGGTGCTGATAGCCAACCTGACCGCGCACTACCGGGACGGCGCGGCGGTGTTCACGGGCGCGGCAGCTGCTTTTGCACTCGTGTCGGTCGTCGGGGTGCTCGCCGGCCGCACGATCACACGCTGGGTCCCGCTTGCGATCGTCCGGCGCCTCTCTGGCCTGGCGCTGCTGGGCTTTGGCGTCTACTCGATCGTCTCGCTCGCCGCAGGCTGACACGCGTCCCTGCTATGAACGAGCGCGCATGAGCTCTCTCTCGAGACATCAACACCTGCTGGAAGCGGCCCGCGCGACCAAGGGCTTCATGCCCGACGACGAGGGCCTTGCACTTGCCGCCGTCGCCGAGCGCTCCACCGCCTCGGGCTTCTCCTCCATTGTCGAGGTCGGCGCCTACTGCGGCCGATCGACCCTGTACCTCGCTTCGGGGATCGCCCGGGCTGTGAGCTCGGGTGCAGCAGCCGCCGTGATCTTCAGCGTCGACCATCATCGTGGCTCACAGGAGAACCAGGCGGGCTGGGAGCACCACGACGACACGCTCGTAGACCGCGAGACCGGCCGGATGGACACCCTTCCATTCTGGAGAAGAGCCCTGGAGGCAGCCGGAGCGGAGGATCTAGCCGTCGCGGTCGTCGGTGACTCGCCCGCCATCGCTGCTCGCTGGAACGTCGCCGCCGGCTTGGTGTTCATCGACGGGGGGCACGGCGAGGCAGCAGCCCAGGCGGACTACTGCGGTTGGGCCCCCCGCGTGGCCGACCGTGGCTGGCTTGCAATCCACGACGTGTTTCCCGACCCCGCCGACGGCGGGCGCCCTCCGTTCGAGATCTACAGGCGTGCGCTCAGCTCTGGCGAGTTCGAGGAGGAAGACTCGGCGCAAACCGGGAGCCTGCGCGTGCTCAGGCGGCTGTCCGGCTCCGGTCCCGCGTCGAGGTCGAGACCACGAGGGAGCGACCCGTCGACAAACAGCTGAGCGGCGGGGCTGAGCATGTTCAGCGCGTCTTCTGCAAGCACGATCGCAGCTGCGGTATAGCTCGACTGCTCGTCCGGCGGGTACGTCGACTGCTCCGGGTACACGACGCCGGTGACATACGAACCGTCCGGGCAACGGTGCTGTCGGGCCCATCCGAGCAGGTTCGCGGCCTGGTCGCGACGCCCGATCGAGAGCAGGGCGATGGCGCACTCGGCCGTCTCCGCGGCCGTCACCCACGGTCGGTGCGAGACACAACGCACGCCCCTTTGCTCGATCACGAACTCGGGCCATCGCTCGTCGATGCGGTCCGACGCCGTCTGGGCGTCGAGCGCGTCGACCAGCACCGGGTAGTACCAGTCCATCGCGAACTCGTCCTTCGAAGCGAAGCCACCACCGTTGTGGGCTACCGCGTGCCGCAGACGGCCGGCGGCGAGCTCCCAGTCCGGGCGCTCCAGTCCCAGCTGGGAGGCGCACGCGATGGCGCACCGGAGGCTGAAGTACGCCGAGGAGGAGCCGGTCAACAGCCCGTAGCGCCCCGGTGTCCCGTCGGGCGCGACGGACCACACCAGCTCCCCACCAGGCCGCTGCCAGTTGAGGACGAACTCGATGGCGAGCTCGACCGAACCCCAGAGTTCCTCGAGGAAGCCCGTGTCCCTGGTGACGAGGAAGTGGTGCCACACGCCGGTCGCCACATAGGCGCAGACATTGGTGTCAAGGCGGGGCTCCTCGACCTTGCGGTTCGCCAGGTAGTACGTGTGCCACGACCCGTCAGGGCGCTGGGTCGCGCGCAACCATTCGTAAGCGAGCTCGGCCTCGTGCACTGCGCCGCCCACGGCGAGCGCCATTGCGGCCTCGACATGGTTCCACGGGTCAGCGTGACCGCCGCCGAACCAAGGGATCATGCCGTCTTGCAACTGGACAGCACGGATCGACTCGACGGTCTCGGCGATCAACCGGCCGCCGGTGAGGTGTCCAGAGGGCGTGATCGTCACCTGGCGTGCCTCAGGTAGACAACGAGGCTCTTGCCCAGAAACGGGTTGAGGAGCTTCTCGGGAACACGGGTGACAGGCGTGTGCGCCGTGATGTCCCACACCAGGAGACGGTGGTAGGTGCGAACGGCGAAACAGTGGTCGTTCTCCGGTCCGACAAGGCACCGCAACCACCAGTACGGGCTGTGCAGCGCGTGCGCGTGATGGGACGCGACCAGCTCCAGGCCCGCGTCCTCGAGCCGCCCAAGCAGCTGGCGTCGGCGGTAGATCCGCACGTGCCCGCCCGGGACGCTGTGGTACTTCTCCGAGAGCGACCAATTGACGAGCTCGGGGCCGTACCGGGGAACGCTGATCGCGAGCAGGCCGCCGGGCCGGAGCACCCGGGCAAGCTCGGCCATCGCCGAAGAGTCGTCAGGGAGGTGCTCGAGTACCTCGGCACAGATGACCTTGTCGAAGGCCCCATCAGGAAACGGCAGTCTCAGCGCGTCACCCCTCACCCCCGCTCCCGCCCCGCCCTCGGGGACCTCTCCGGCGTCGGCCATTGCCATCATCAGGCCGATGACGCCCTTGACCTCGCCCGGGTCCGCGTCGAGGGCAACGACGACAGCACCGCGGCGCAGGCAACCGAAGGCGTGCCGACCCCCACCACAGCCCATGTCGAGCACGCGCTCGGCCGGACGCAGGCCGAGGCGGCCGAAGTCGACGGTCAGCACGGCGCCGGGTGGAAGGACGCAACCTCTCGGGCCACCGCGGCCGGCTGAACCCCGGTGGCCGCCCTCCGGCAGGACGTCAGGTCTCCGGCGCGTCCGGCGAACGGGCGGGACGCCAACAGCTCGAAGTACTGCTCGGCAGTGGCTCGAGCCGTGACGGGCCAGGTGAAACGCTCGGCCGTGCGCCTGCGGCCGGCTGCCCCGAGGCAAAGGCGCAGCGCCGGCTCGGAAAGGGCCGTGAGGATGGCCCTGGCGAGCGAGCCCGGATCGTTCGGACGCACGAGCAGCGCCGAGACGCCGTTTGGCCCGGCGACCTCGGGCAGCGCTCCGCCGGTGGTCGCGACGAGCGGGACTCCGCAAGCCATGGCCTCGATCGCAGGCAACGAAAAGCCTTCGTACAGTGACGGCACGACGGCGACCTCGGCTTGGGCGTAGAGATCGACGATCGCCTGGTCGCTCAGCCCCGAGACGAAGCGAACCGAGCGTGTCAGCCCGAACCGGTCCAGCGCGGCAGGGATCGCGCTCCCGTCTCTCAGGCGGCCGATGACCAAGAGATGGGCGTCCTGGCGCTCCGTGCGAACCTTCGCGAGCGCCTCCAGAAGCGGGACCAGCCCTTTCATGGGCACATCGGAGCTCGCCGTGGTCATGATGCGGCCCGGCACGCGCGCTACGCCGGGCATGGGCCGGAAGACCGAGCCGTCGACGCCGACAGGGACGACCGCTATGCGCTCCGGCGCGACGCCGAGCTGGTCCGCGATGTCGCGCCGCGACGATTCGGAAACGGTCACGATCCGCTGCACCTGGCGTGCGACCCGTGCCTGCATCCCGACAAAGCCGTACCAGCGCTTGAGCGTCAACCGCCGCCGCCACCCGCCGGCATGAGCCAGTTCGAGCTCGCGGTCGACGGTGATGGGGTGGTGAATCGTCGCAATCACCGGCCAGCCGTCGTTCATCATGCCGATGATGCCCGAGCCGAGGGTTTGATTGTCGTGGACGAGATCGAAGTCCCCGAGACGCCCCGCCAGAAGGCGACGCGCCCTCAGACTGAAGGTGAGCGGCTCGGGAAAGCCGGCCGTGCACATCAGCGCGAACTCGAGAAGGTCCACCGACGAGGTGAACTCGCGCAACCTCGGAACACGGAACGGATCCGGTTCGCGATACAGGTCCAGGCTCGCAACCTTCACCAGCTCCACGGGTTCCTCGAGCTCGGGGTACGGGGGCCCCGAGAACACCGTCACCGAATGACCGAGCTCCGCGAGCTCGCGCGTGAGGTGACGCGTATAGACACCCTGACCACCACAACGCGGGTTTCCCCTGTACACGAGGTACGCGATGCGCAGGCGGCGGGGCCGATCTGGCTCCTGCATACCTGTTCAGCCTCCCCCGCACAGCTCCGATTAGCAAGGTGGCCGCCGCCCGGCCGACCGGCAACCAGGCCCTTTTCAGTCCGCCGCGGTCTTCACTACTATGGAGCCGTGCGGATCGCCGCGTGCCGATCGCGCTGGGCCTCCCTCTGATGGCAGCCGACATCATCCATCTCTCAGGCATCGTCCGCAGCCCGTTGCTCGGCAGCGACGGGGAACGGATGGGTCGGGTCGAAGACGTGATCGCGCGCCCCGGGGAGCAGGCACATCCCCCCGTGATCGGGATCGTCGCGAAGATCGGCCGCCGGCAGCTCTTCGTGCCGATTTCGATGATCGGAAACGTTCGTCCCGGGTGCGTCCAGCTCCAGGGCGAGACGCTCAACCTTGCCCGTTTCGAGCGCCGGCCGGGCGAGCTGCTTCTCACCAAGGACCTGTCGGCAAGGCACCTGATCAACGTCGTCGGAGCCCGCCTCATCCGTGCGAACGAGATCGAGATCGCGCTCGTCGACGGCATCCTGGAAGTCATCGGAGTCGACCCGACCAGCCGGCCTGTTCTCCGCAGGCTGCTCCCGCGCATGCTGGCCCAGCGCATTCCGGCGAAGGCCATCGTGGACTGGGAGAGCATCCAGCCGTTCGTTTCCCACGTGCCGACGGCAATGCTCCGGATCCCCTACCGCAAGCTGGCCCGTCTGCACCCCGCCCAGATCGCCGATCTCGTCGAGGCCGCGTCGCACGAGGAGGGCGAGGAGATCATCAACGCGGTCGGCCAGGACCTCGAGCTCGAGGCCGATGTCTTCGAGGAGCTCGACACCGAGCATCAGCTCGAGTTCCTGAGCACCCGGACGGACAGGGACGCGGCCCGGGTGCTCGCGACGATGGCACCCGACGACGCTGCCGACCTGATCGCCGATCTCGAACAGGAACGGCGGCTCTCGGTGCTGGAGGCCCTCCCGCAGCCGACCCAAGCCAAGGTGCGGGCCCTGCTCAGCTACAACCCGGAGACCGCGGGCGGCCTCATGAGCCCGGAGTTCCTCTCCCTGCCCGGGGACACCGTCGTCTCGGAGGCGCTCGAGGAGATCCGTCGCAGCCCGGTCGCGCCGGAGGCCCTCGGGGTCATCTACACGACAGACGAAGACGGCCGTCTCTCGGGCACGGCATCGGTCGTCCGACTGCTCAAGAGCCCGGCGGCTGCGCGCATCGGTGACGTGGCCGACCTCGACCCCGCGGCAGTCAGGCCCGACGCAGACCTCCACGCGATCGTCCGGAAGATGTCGGACTTCAACCTTGCCGCGGCTCCCGTCATCGACGATCACCGTCGGATGATCGGCGTCGTCACCGTCGATGACGTGCTGGAGCTCCTCCTGCCGACCGGGTGGCGCCGCGACTTCGGGATGACCGCCGCCGACGAGTGAGGGTGTGCCGGCGGCGTGCGGCGCCGGTGGAGATGACGCCTGCAAGTGTCGCTCCGGCGGGCTGAGAGGGTAAGATCCTGCCCGCAAGCAGCCATGCCTCGACCGGAAACGGTGAGCGGAGTGCTCCCGGCTCGCGCCGGGGTGAAGCCGGTACCCGTCGGTGCCACTCGCTCAAAGGCAGGTTGACGATGGGCCAGGAAACGGAGCAACCCTGAGTACCGACGGTTGGTTACCGGACCAACTTCACGCGCACGCTGCCTTCGAGGAAGGGCGACCGCTCTGCTGAGGCCTTGCTGACCTCTGGTGTGCGTGCGCAGTCAGCCACGTCCACGCACACCCACAACGCCAAGGACGGCGCGAGAGGTCACCATGGTCGAAGACCTGCCCCCCGGCGACGACGAGGAGCCCAAAGACAAGCCTGACGGGCCAACGGCGGCCCTCGACAGCGCGCACGTGGGCGACATCAAGGGAGCCTTCGGCACGATCCGCGAGCACGATCTCGCCGCTCGGCGCTCGTGGTGGAAAAAGCTCCTCACGCTTCTCGCCATCGCCGGCCCCGGCCTCATCGTGATGGTGGGAGACAACGACGCCGGGGGCGTGTCGACCTACGCCCAGGCCGGTCAGAACTTCGGCCTCAGCCTGTTGTGGACCCTGCCACTGCTGATCCCGGTCCTGATCGTCAACCAGGAGATGGTCGTTCGGCTGGGGGCGGTGACCGGCGTCGGCCATGCCCGGCTGATCAAGGAGCGATTCGGGACCTTCTGGGGAGCCTTCTCCGTCGGCGACCTGTTTGTCCTGAACTTCCTCACGATCGTCACCGAGTTCATCGGGGTGGGCCTCGCTCTCGCCTACTTCGGCATCTCTCCTTACATCTCGGTACCTATTGCCGCGCTCGGGCTCATCGCCATAACGACGAGCGGCAGCTTCCGCCGCTGGGAGCGCTTCATGTTCATCTTCATCGTGATGAACTTCCTCGCCATCCCGCTGGTGATCCTGGTCCATCCCCACGCCGCCCCGGTCTTGCACGGGTTCTTGGTCCCAGGCGCCCAGGGCGGGATGTCCTCGACGGCGGTGCTCTTGATCATCGCCATCGTCGGAACGACGGTTGCGCCCTGGCAGCTGTTCTTCCAGCAGTCCAACATCGTCGACAAGCGCATCACGCCACGCTGGATCAACTACGAACGGGCCGATACCGTCCTCGGCTCGCTCGTCGTGGTGATCGCGGCCACTGCGATCTTGGTGACGGCGGCCTTTGCCTTCCGGGGCACCGGTCTCGCAGGCCACTTCACGAATGCAGCAGGCGTGGCTCGTGGACTCGAGCACATCGTCGGGCACGGAACCGGACCGCTCTTCGCGCTCGTGCTGCTCAACGCCTCGATCATCGGAGCCGCCGCCGTCACGCTTTCGACGTCATATGCCTTTGGCGACATGTTCGGGATCCGGCATTCCCTTCACCGCAACTTCGCCGACGCGAAGCAGTTCTACTTCCTGTTCAGCGCGCTGGTGGTCTGCGCCGCGGGCATCGTCCTGATCCCCCGCGCACCGTTGGGGCTGATCACGACCGCGGTTCAGGCGCTGGCGGGAGTTCTCCTGCCCAGCGCGACGGTGTTCCTCCTGTTGCTCTGCAACGACAAGGAGGTTCTCGGGCCGTGGGTCAACCGCCCATGGCTGAACGTATTGTCAGGGTTGGTCATCGCCGTGCTGGTGGCGCTGTCGCTCATCTTGATGGCGACCACCGTGTTCCCGGACCTGGGAGTCACCTCGCTTGCCCTCGTGCTGGGCGCCATCATCGTGGCCGGGTTTCTCGGCGTGGGCTCGTGGGCGCTCCTGCCTGGCCAGCGCGCAAAACGCCGCGTCGCCTTCCAACTCGCCGCGGCCGCCGAACGCGAGACCACGGTGCGGCGTATGACCTGGAGGATGCCTCAGCTCGCCCTCCTCGAGCGACCGGTCTGGTCGCGCGGACGCACCATGGCGATGTGGGTCCTCAGCCTCTACCTGGCCGTGGCCGTGCTCCTCCTCGTCGTGAAGGCCGTGCAGCTCGGCATCGGGCGCTGACACCGACGCAGGCTCCCGGGTGACGGGCCGCCAGGTAACCTGCCGCAATGCACGATCTGCCGCTACAGGGCGCTTGGTGAACGCGCCGGGCAACCCGAGACAACCTCCCGGCCGGCTCCGCTCCGAGCCAGGACTGGGGCCCGAGGATCTTCGCGCGGTCGAGGAGCTCGCCACGGTCTGCGTCGCAGCGGACGGCGGGCGTCTCAAGCTCGAGTGGGGGGTGCTCCAGTCGAGACCCCCCGAGCAGGTCAACGACTTCCTGTGGATCGGGCCCAGTGGCCTGGTTGGCTTCCTCGGCGTCTACGGCTACCGCTCGGACCAGGTCGAGCTCTGCGGCATGGTCCATCCCTCCGCGCGCCGGCAAGGTGTCTTCTCGCGACTGTTCGAGGCGGCGACTGGCGAGCTTGCCGTCCGGGGCGTGCCGGAAGCCCTCTTGGTCGTGGACCGCCTTTACGAGGCCGGGTCCGGCTTCGCCCGATCCGTCGGGGGCACGATCGAGCACTCCGAGCACCGCATGACACTGCTTCGCGAACCTGCCGCCGCCGTCCCCGATCCGCTCGTCACCATCCGCGAGGCAGAACTGGCCGACAGGCGCTTCATCCTCTCGTGCCTGGCCGACGCCTTCGGCCTTCCCATCGACGAGGTCAAAGACGATGAGCGCGAGGCACTCGGCAGGCGGTTGACCGGAACACTTGTGATCGACTACGCGGACGAGCCGGTCGGCACCGTTCGCGTCAACCGGAGCGCCGAGTTTGCCGGTATCTACGGGTTTGCCGTCCTGCCGCAGTTCCAGGGACGCGGCATCGGCCGGCAAGTGCTCTCCAGCCTCGCCCGGGACCTCGTCGCCGAGGGTCGGGCACATGTCGGGCTCGAGGTGTCGTGCACCAACGACAGCGCCTTGCATCTCTACTTGACCTGTGGCTTCGACATCATGGGCACGGAGGATTACTACGCCGTGCGGTTGGCGTCTTCGGACAACGATCCGAGACGACACGTCCCGTAGGTAGTCGTCCCGGTTACCGGGTCCCAGCCCGGCAAGGCCCGATAGCCAGTGATCGGGCCGGACGACGCTACGACCGAGTTGTCCCCGACCGTCACGTTCTGAAATGCCCTGTGGTACGAGGCGCTCTGTCCGATGCGGAAGATGCCGGCGTTGAACAAGCCGAGGCGCGAACAGTTCACTCCAGCGGCTGGCGGGCACGGCGAGCGGCTCGCGTCCGGCGAACGGCCAGGCGCCTCAAGCGGCGATCAGAGGAAGGCGGTGAACTTGCCCACACCTGCCTGGTCAGCCCAGTCCGAAAGGTTCATGGTTAGAACACACCTACGCCATCCAAAGACTACTCAGGGCGGAGCGGTCAACAGCCCCCGCGATACCTGAAGCCTCCCGGTCCGACCGAGGGCAGCGAGGACCGCTCCGCCGAGTCGGGACGCTTCGCCAAGCCCTAACGTGACCCTCATGCGCTATCGAACACTTGGAGGAACTGGCATCCAGGTCAGTGCCTACTGCCTCGGCGCCATGATGCTGGGCGAATGGGGCAACAAGGACCACGAGGACGGGGTGCGGATCGTGCACGCGGCCTTGGACGCGGGCATCAACTTTGTCGACACAGCAGACGTGTACTCCGGTGGTGAGTCCGAGGAGATCGTCGGCAAGGCCCTCAAGGGCCGGCGCGACGACGTCGTTCTCGCCACGAAGGTCCACTCCGCCATGGGCCCGGGTCAGAACCGTTCAGGCAACTCACGCCGGTGGATCCGCTACGAGGTCGAACAGAGCTTGCGGCGCCTCGGCACCGACTGGATCGACCTGTACCAGATCCACCGTCCCGATCCCCGAACCGATATCGAGGAAACGTTGTCGGTGTTGACGGACCTGGTCCGGGAGGGCAAGGTCCGCGCCATCGGCTGCTCTACCTTCCCAGCCGAGTTGATCGTCGAGGCCCATTGGGCCGCCGAGCGACGGGGGTTCGAGCGCTTCCGATGCGAGCAGCCGCCGTACTCGCTGTTCGCCCGCGGGATCGAGGCCGGAGTGCTCCCGGTCTGCGAAAGCTACGACATGGGCGTCATCGCCTGGAGCCCGCTCGCGGGCGGTTGGCTGACCGGCAAGTACCGGCACGGCAAAGAGGTCGACATGACCTCGGGAAGGGCGTCGCGAATCCCGCAGCGCTTCGATCCGAGCCTGCCGGCGAACCGGCACAAGCTCGACCTCGTCGACCAGCTCGAGGCCGTGGCCGCCGACGCCGGCGTGTCGCTCAGGCACCTCGCCCTTGCCTTTGTCGTGTCCCACCCGGCTGTGACCGCCGCGATCATCGGGCCGAGGACGATGGAGCAGCTGCAGGACCTGCTCTCGGGTTCCGGAGTGGCTTTGGACGACGCCACGCTCGACCGGCTGGACGAGATCGTCCCACCGGGGGTCACCCTGAATCCCGCCGACGCCGGCTGGCAGGGCGAATCGCTCACTCAAGCTTGGCGGCGGCGACGGCCGCTGGACCGGCGCGCTGCCAGCTGAGCTCATTCCCAGCGGGGTACGTAGCCTCCGCGGCCCATGGCGGCGCTCTCGAAAGGATCCACCGACTCGTCCACGTCGCCCCTGACCTCGGTCACCCAGGCCAGGCGCTCCCTCAAGAGACGCTCGACGCCTCCTTGCAGCGTCACCGCAGAGATGGCACACGACCCACAGGCACCCTGGAGCTGCACCTCCACTACGCCTGTGTCGTAGTCGACATCGACGACGGCGATGTCGCCACCGTCGGCCTGGACTGCGGGGCGCATCAGCTCGAGAAGACCGTCGAGCGCCGCCTTCCGGTGATCGCGCTCGGCATCGTCGATCAGCTCGCCCCGAGACCTCGCGGAGATTCCCACATCGACCGCGACCGGGGCCGCTGAACTGCCAGGAGCAGCCGGAGTCGCCGGCCTCGCGGCATCGTCGTGCATTCGACCGACCTCCTTTCGCTTGCGCTGTCCGGGCCCGCTCAGCCCACCTCGATGATAGAAGGACGTAGGCTTCGATCGTGCAGCTCGTCGTGCTTGCAGCCGGTCACGGCCGCCGTTTCGGTGGCCTGAAACAGCTCGCCTCCGTGGGGCCGCGAGGTGAGGCACTCATGGACTTCACGGCCCGCGATGCCCTCGCCGCAGGCTTCGGCGGTGTCATCCTCGTCGTGCGAGAGGAGATCCAGGACGAGCTGCTCGACCACATAGGGTCCTTTTGGCCGGCGGACCTCCCGGTCGAACCGGTCATCCAGGGAGCGATCGCCGGAACCGCTCAGGCTGTGGAGTCGGCCCGACCGTTCATCGACGGACCGTTCGGCGTCGCCAACGCCGACGACCTCTACGGCGCGCCGGCGATCGTGACGCTCGCGGACCAGCTCCGCCGCCGCACTCCGGGTGAGCACGTGCTCGTCGGCTACCGCCTCAGGGACACGGTCATCACCGACGACCCGGTCACCAGAGGGATCTGCGAAACCCTGGACGACGCGTTGCTCAGCCGCATCGTCGAGCAGCAGGTGCGGCGCCTGCCTGACGGAACCTTCGAGGGATCTCCCATCGCCGGGTCGAACGCCGGACACCTGCCGCGTCTGAGCGGGGAGGAGCAGGTGAGCATGAACCTGTGGGGTTTTGCGGAGTCGATGCTCGACGAGATCGACGACGCGCTCGATGGCTTCGAGCCGGCAAGCGCGCCTCACGACGAAGCCAAGCCGCCCGAGCTCCTCCTGCCTGACGTCGTCGGCCGGGTCGTGGCCGAAGGACGAGCGCGCATACGAGTGGTCCCCTCGCACAGCCGTTGCATCGGGCTCACCCACCCCGGCGATGTACCGCTCGTCCGCTCGCTCGTCGCCGAGGAGCTGGCCGGCTGAGGCGTTCGATGACGCGTACGCGTCGGCTGGTGCTGGCTCTCGTCGTCGACCTGACCCTGGTGGCCGGCGAAGCCACCGGCGCGGTGTTCGCCCATTCGACTGGCCTGGTGGCAACCGCCGGGCACGACCTGGCCGACGCCGCGGCGCTCGGGCTGGCCCTCGTCGCCACCAGGCTCGCGCTCAGGCCCGCGACGGCCGCAAGGTCATTCGGCTACCACCGGGCCACGATCCTCGCTGCCCTCGCGAACGCAACGGCGATCGTGGTTGTGGCTCTCGGCGTGGCCGCGCTCGGTGCGTATCGACTCGCCCACCCGACGCACGTGCAAGGCACGCTCGTGGTGATCGTCGCGGCAGGCGGGCTGCTGGGCAACGCGGGCGCTGCGCTGCTGCTCCGCGAGCACACCAAAGACCTCAACTTCCGGGCAGTGGCCCTGCACTTCACCGGGGACGCAGCCGCCGCGCTCGGGGTGATCGTGGCGGGGACGGTCATCCTCGCGACGGGACGTTTCGAGGCGGTCGACCCGGCTGTGGCGCTCCTAATCACGCTGCTGATCGGTGCCGAGGCCTGGCGGCTCGTACGCGCGAGCCTGGACGTCCTGCTCGAGTCGACCCCACCCGACCTGGACGTCGCCGCGCTCGCTTCAGCTATCTCGGCCACCGAAGGAGTCTCCGCGGTCCACGATCTTCACTGCTGGAGCCTGTCGAGCGATGTCAGGGTGATCTCGGCCCACGTCGTGCTCGACGGGCACCCGAGTTTGGAGGAGGCCCAGGTCGTCGGGGAGCGTGTGAAGACCTCGGTCGGCAGACGCTTCCATGTCGCACACACGACCCTGGAGATGGAGTGCGAGCCCTGTGCGGAAGACGTCGCTGACGCTTGCGCGGTCGACCCCGTCTACCGCGCCGTCCAATAGGAGCCACCATTCCCGAGATGACGCCTGGGCCCCCGATGCCCGTCGGCCGATAGGGTTCGGGCCGATGTGTGGCCGTTTCGTTGCGAGCCGCCCCGTTGAGGAGATCGCCCGGCTGCTCGAGGTGGACGAGGTGGAGGTCCCCTCCGAGCTCGTGGCTCCACGTTGGAACGTCGCCCCGCAGGCGATGGTGCTCGCGGTGACCGAGCCGGTCCACGACCCCGGGCTCCGGCGACTCTCGGCGTTTCGTTGGGGACTGGTCCCATGGTGGGCGAAGGATCCCTCGATCGGCGCGCGCGCTTTCAACGCAAAATCCGAGACCGTCCGGGACAAGCCGATGTTCCGCGGCGCGCTCGACCAGCAACGCTGCATCATTCCAGCCGACGCCTTCTACGAGTGGGCCCCAGCGGCTCGGGGCGGCCCGACTCGCCGGAAGCAGCCCTGGTGCTTCAGGGCTCCGGGCTCAGGGCTGCTCCTCCTGGGTGGCCTCTGGGAGCAGTGGCGACCTCGGGAGGCTCAATCGGCGACGCCGCTTCGCACCTGCACGATCCTCACCACCGACGCGAACGAGCTCGTCGCCCGCGTCCACGATCGCATGCCGGTGCTGATAGCCGAAGAAGACATCGAGAAGTGGCTGTCTCCCGAGCCGCTCGCAGCTGGAGAGCTGGCCCGGCTGATCCGTCCCGCTCCATCCGAGGCACTCGAGACGTTCCGGGTGTCGACCAGGCTCAACGATGCACGAGAGGAGGGGCCTGATCTCGGCGAGCCCATCGCTGCCGAACAGCCCGGTGACGCCGAACAGCCCGGTGACGCCGAGCTGTTCTGACGGGCCCGCGGTCGCTCAGCTGTCGTGACGACCAGCCCGCCGGCGAAACCGGACAGTCCTCATGCTCAGGGCGCTGGACCCGCCGGAGCTGTCAGCCCCGCTCGAGCTGTTCGGCCTGTTGCGCCCGCTCGATCCTCCGGCGCCTTGCTAGAGCCCTACGCGTGACCTCCGCGATTCCAGCGCCATCAAGCCCGAGTCGGGAAAGGATCACATCGGGTTTGGCCTGGCGCACGAACGCCGTCGGGACACCGAGCACAACTTGGCGCGGTCCGGAAAGCCTGCTGGCTTCCGCGAGACGATCAGCCTCGCCAACCAGGTACGAGCCGGCACCACCATGCGCGAGCCCGTCCTCGGCGGTGACAACGAGCCTTGAGCGCGCTATCGCCTCCAGCAGCTCGGGGTCGGCGGGGCGGACGACCCGGGCGTCGAAGACATCCGTTTCTATGCCGTCGCTGAAAAGCCCCTCCGCCGCTTCGAGCACCGCACGGCTCATCTTGCCGATGCCGACCAGGACAACCTCGCCGGTCCCCTTTCGGAGCCTTCGCGCCTTGAGGCCGGTCCCCGGCTCGGCGAGCGGGCCCGGCGACGGCGTCTTCGGGAACCGGATCAAGGAGGGACCTTCCAGCTTGAGCGCTTCGGCGAGCATCGGGGCGACCTCGTCGGTCTCGGCGGGGCAGAAGATCGCGCAGCCGGGTACCTGCAGCGCTTGGACGAGGTCGTAGACACCGTTGTGGCTCGGTCCGTCATCTCCGGTGATCCCCGCCCGGCCGGCGCAGATCACGACCGGCAGGTTGTGAAGCCCGATGTCGAGGTTCCACTGGTCCACCGCCCGGGCCAGGAAAGTCGAGTAGATCGCGACTACCGGGCGCAAACCGCCCATCGCCATCCCCGCCGCCGCAGTGAGCGCGTGCTGCTCGGCGATGCCGACGTCCATGAAGCGCTCCGGGTAGCGGTCCTGGAATGCCAGAAGCCCCGTCGGGCCGGGCATGGCGGCGGTGATCGCCACTATGCGCTCGTCGGCGGCCGCCGCCTCGACCAGCGCTTTCGAAAACGTCTCGGTGTAGCTCTCCCCGGCATCAAGGGGCCCGGGCAGCCCGTCGTCGTCGGTCGACCCACTCAGGCGGGACGCGCCAACCTGCTGGGATCCTGGACGTGTCGAGGCGCGTCCGCCGGAACGGCTGGCCAGTGCTGGCGGCCCCGGAGCCTTCAGATCGTGGAGGCAGGCGATGTCGTCGGCCTCCGCGGGCGCGTAGCCCTTCCCCTTGGTGGTGACGACATGAAGGACTATGGGGCCTTGCCAGCTCGAAGCCCGGCGGATGGCCTGCTCGAGACCACCGACGTTGTGTCCGTCGATGGGTCCCGTGTAGCGAATTCCGAGCGTCTCGAAAAATATGCGCGGCTCAACGACCTCGCGGACAGCCGCACTGAGTCCATGGAACGAAGTGAACGCGAGCGACGAGACGCCGGTCGGAAGTTCCTCGACCATCTGGCGCACCCGCTCGCGCAGCTGCAAGTAGCGCGGGTCGAGCCGTAGATGGGTCAGCGAGACCGACAGCCTCGAAACCGTCGGTGCGTAGCTTCGGCCGTTGTCGTTCAGCACGACCAGCACCCTGGTGCCCGAATGGCCGAGGTTGTTGAGCGCCTCATAGGCCATCCCGCCCGTGAGAGCGCCGTCGCCGACCACCGCCACGACGTGACGACCTCCGCGCGCGTGGTCGCCCCTGCCCTCGAGACGAAGGGCCGTGGCGATGCCGTGCGCGTAGCTGAGCGCCGTCGAGGCATGGGAGTCCTCGACCCAGTCATGTGGTGACTCCATCCTCGAGGGGTAACCAGAGAGCCCGCCTTCCTGCTTGAGGCGGGCGAACCCTTCACGGCGACCGGTCACGAGCTTGTGGACGTAGGCCTGGTGCCCGGTGTCGAACAGGAGAATGTCCTCGGGGGAGTTGAAGACACGGTGCAAGGCAAGCGTGAGCTCGACGACGCCGAGATTCGAACCCAGGTGCCCGCCGGTGCGCGTCACGGTTTCCACGATGAAGTCGCGGATCTCCTCCGCGAGCTGGTCGCACTCTGGAAGCGAGAGGGCCTTGAGGTCGGAAGGTGAATTTATGGATTCGAGGATCATGACTGTGTACCGGGTCTCAGGCTAGCTGACCGGCACAGTGCAAAGCTGACCACCGGGTCGGTGCGCTATACGCGACGCGGGCGGCCGGCGGTGCGGTAGTGGCACTCCGCTCTGGGGTTCCAGCCCCCGCTGGCAGCTCACGGCTCCGGCCTGCGATCGCGTGTGAGCAACTGCGCGACGAGCTTCGAGACGCGCTCGCGGGTGACCGATGCGCTCTCGACCACCGGTATGCCGAGCACGAGATCGAGGGCGACATCGCCACGGCTGCGCTCGAGCTCCGGCTGGAGCGCCACCACGACCGAAGCGTCGCGCCACTTCGGATTCTCGAGCACGAGCAAGAAAGCAAGCAGCGACTCGCGCTGCTCGCCGACGCACTCATAGGGCTTGCGCCCCGCGGCGAACAGGTCGCGGAATCCCTCGACTTGCTGGAGGTCGTCGAGGAGGTTGTGACCGAAGATGGCCGCGAGGCGATCGGGCTCGAGAAACGGGGCCAACACGAGGAACACGAACCGGCACTTCGGGCACCGGCCGCACCAGGCGTCGAAACGAGTGCCGGAGCGATACACCTGATTGCAGCTTCGAAAGCCGGCGTGGTAGGCGGGCAGGTCCGCGAACCACCTTGCGATCTCGAGTTCACCGCACGAGCGCAACGGTGAGGAGTACTCGATCGAGCGGGAGACCGATTCTCGGACCACGGACCGCAATCCGAGCTCGCACTCGGTGCTCTTGCTCCACTGGTGGTTGACCACCACGTCGCCGATGAGAGCGGTGGCCTCGTCTGCCGAGCGTTCCAACGCCATGAGCGTGGTGTCGTAGCCGTAGACGTACCCCGCTGCCACGGCTATGAGCGACACGATCGCGGTGATCGGTACGTGACCGTTGAGCGCCCCGGCCGAGTTGAGCTCGAGCAACCGGGGCGAGACGGTCCGTGATATCGAGGCGAGTGGCAGGCCCGCCACATCAGCGGTGCGCTGCATGGCGGGACGCCGGTTGATCGCGACAAGCCAGGTCGGCAGCCCGGGTGGCCGGTTCGCGGCCTTCAGGGCGTCCACCAGCACAATCGAGTCCTTTCCACCGCCGATCGGCACGGCGATCCCCGCCCCGGGAACGTCGTGACCGTGTCCTGTCGAAATCGCAACCACGGGGCACGCGCCGAAGGCCGCGGCCCCGGCCACTGATTCAGGTTCGGGTCCCAGTTCCACCTGGAACTGAAGTGGCACTTGTAGTCGGTTGGCCACCGCGAACTCGCGCAGGCCCTTGTCGTACAAGTCATGGACAAGCCCTGCCTCCGCGCGGCTGAGCGGTCCGGACTCGATGATGATCCTTCCCGGTACCGCCGCCTTGTAGTAACTGACGCCGGCCGCGAGATGCACGAGCCGCAGCGCGCTCTCGATGCCGGGCCCCGCACGCGACCCGAGCGGAGGCCCGCCGAACTCGACGATCTCCTGAAAGCTGTGGGTGTCGTCGAAGGCGTAGTCGAAACGGGCGATGTTGCGTGCAGCATCGAAGTCGAAGCCGACGACCCTGAACGTCTCGACACTCGCCAGCTCAGGCTCCGTCACGATGTCCCCGTTCGACCCCGGTGGCCGTCTTCGAAGCCGGCGGCTTGCCGGAAGCGCCGGCCACGATCGAGGTAGGACCCCTCGTCATGGGGAGTCGGCGCCGCCGGTGAGAACAGCACCACCGCCACACCCGGACGAGACGACGCGAGCTCGACAGCGACTTCGAGAGACTGCGCCGCCTGCCGCTGAACGCTGCTCGAGATGTCGTCGAGCGCCGCGGCAAGCGAGGCGCCGGCGTCCCCGATCCAGAAGACGACCGGCTGAGGCGAGCTTGACTCGATCGCCCGGGCGAGCGGAACGTAGTCGACGCCACGATCGTGTCCGCCGACGATCAAGGACACTTGTCTCCCGGCAAAGACACGAAGCGCTACGACCGTCCCCTCCGGGTTGCTCGCGAGCGCGTCGTCTATGTAGCTGACGCCGTCGATGTCCCCGATCGGCTCGAGCCTCGACCGGGGTGCTGTGACCACGGAGAGCTCGTGTTCCAGCCGTTTCGGATCGGGCAGCTCACCGGTGATCAGGAGGGCAGCCGTGACGGCGCCGCAGGCGTTGAGGAGGTTGTGCTCCCCCAACAGTCGGAACCCCCCGAGGTCGAGGGGGCCGAGATCGGGCACGACGACTTTGGCCCCTTCGAGACGCACCGGACCACCCTTGCCGTAGAGGACCCTGCCGGCCAGCTGTGAGCTCCGGGCAACGGCCACGTCACAGCATCCGTTGACGGCGACGGGAACCTCGTCGCGATGGGAGAACAGGCGAAGCTTGTCCTCGTAGTAGTTCGTGAGGTTCCGGTGCCAGTCGAGGTGGTCCGGTGCCAGCAGCGTGAGCACGCCGACCGAGGGCGACGTCGTCACGTCCGCAGTCTGGAAGCTCGAGAGCTCGACGACGAACACGTCATGAGCGTCGTCGTCGTACAGCTCGGTCAAGGGACGGCCGATATTGCCGGCAAGCGCGACGTCGAGCCCATAGGCACCGAGGGCAGCTGCCGTGAGCATCGCCGTGGTCGTCTTGCCCTTGGATCCGGTCACGGCCACGATTCGCCGGTCCTGGAAGTCCTCCATGAACAGCGCCGCCGGTGTCGTCACCACAGCACCGAGCCGGGCCGCCTCGGCAAGGCGCTCGTCGTATCGCGAGACTCCGGGCGAGCGGACGACGAAGTCGAAGCTGCGATCTTCGAGGACCGATGGCAACTGCACATGGGCCTCGGCCAGCTCCGCCTTGATCGCCTGCCGAGGACCTTCAGGGGCGGCGAGGTCCCCCACGGCATCGTCGACGACGACAAGCTCCGCGCATGTCGGGCCGACGCGCCGGGCGAAGGACCGACCTTCGATGCCTGCCCCGAACACCGCGACCCGCCTGCCAGCGAGCGCCGCGACACCTCCGATCAGCGGCACGCCGCGATGGTACACAGGCGCTCTCGGCCGTCGGTCAGCTCAGGATCGAGTTGGGTGGCACGACACCCAGGATGACACGGGACCGGCGCCAAGCGCGCGACGGCGGCGGGGGGCCGCTCGCGGCCTGCCGGTAGCCACTTGCCCACCACGAGGCCCGCCGAGTGCCGTTAGCGTTACAGCGTTCACGAAGATTGAGCATCAGGTAACCAGAGGGTGACAGCCATGACGACCAGAACGACCAGAGCCGCACAGAGCGAACAGCCGGCGGGCCGGTCATGATCGTCGGGGTCCCTGCGGAGGTCAAGGTCGCGGAGTGCCGGGTCGCCATCACGCCCGATGGCGTCCGCGGGCTGACGGCGCTCGGCCACCAGGTGCTCGTCGAGACGGGCGCCGGCACCGGGTCGTCCCTCAGCGACGCAGATTTCGTGACAGCAGGAGCGACCCTGGTCGACGCCGCCGCTGCGTGGTCTGCTGAGCTGGTCTGCAAGGTGAAAGAGCCACAGGAATCGGAACTCTCCTATCTGCGGCCCGGCCTCGTGCTCTTCACCTACCTCCACCTGGCCGCCTATCCCGGCGTAGCCAGGGCACTGCTCGAGTCGGGGACCACCGGGGTCGCCTACGAGACGGTGCAGCTACCTTCGGGCGGCCTGCCCCTCCTCGCACCGATGAGCGAAGTCGCCGGACGGATAGCGACCCAGGTCGGCGCGCACTACCTCGAGGCCTCCCACGGAACGCGAGGCATCCTCCTCGGAGGCGTCCCCGGCGTCCGGCCGGCTCGCGTCGTGATCATCGGTGCCGGCCACGTGGGGTGGAACGCCGCTTGGATCGCCCAGGGGATGGAGGCCGAAGTCCTGCTCCTCGACCGGGACATCGACCGGCTGCGGTGGGTCGACCAGATCCACCAGGGCCGGATCGTGACCCTCGCGTCGAACCACGGGTCGATCGAGCGGGCCATCTCCGAGGCTGATCTCGTCATCGGTGCCGTCCTGGTCGCCGGCGGAAGGGCGCCGATCGTCGTGACCGAGGAGATGATCGCCGCGATGAGACCTGGATCGGTCATCGTCGACGTCGCGGTCGACCAAGGTGGATGTGTCGAGACGACACACGAGACGACACACGAGAACCCCACCTACTTCGTGCACGGCGTGCTCCACTACGCAGTCGGGAACATGCCCGCCGCGGTGCCTCACACTTCTACATATGCGCTCACGAACGCCACATTCCCCTACCTCCTGGAGCTCGTCGAGCACGGCGTGGGGGCTGCAGCGACCGCAGATCCGGCACTGCGCGGCGGCATGAACACGATCGGCGGCAACTGCACGAACGCGGCGGTGGCAGCTGCCCTCGACCTTGACTGGGTCGACCCGATGAAGGTGGTATCCGCCTGAGCCAGCGGGTCCGACGCCCCCGGCCTGGTCTGATGCCGTGTGTCGGGTCCATCGCCGCTCGCGCCGCTCCCAGCCTGAGCCCGATCTTGCAACCAGGCCGGGCGACGCGGGCCGCTCGAGGGTGACCGCGGCCATGGTGAGCTCCGGGCCGGAGGGCTCGCATAGAGCTCGAACGGGGTCGCACAGTCCTCGAGTGCCTCCAGCACCGAATGCTCGGCCGGTGAAAGCCGAGCGGTGACACCCGGAGGGACGTAGCGCGTGGCCCTCGCCTGGGCGAGCGGCCGGGCACCCGGGTGGAGGGCGCGACCGCTCACGGCGCAAGCGAGCTCCAGCGCCGCGAGCACGTCGGCGCCATCCCTTGCCACGCCACAGCCGTCTGCAATGAGGAGTTGGTGGCTTCGGACGCGGGGCCCCTCGCCGAGCTCGCCGTCACGGACGTGTTCGCCGTGCTGCAGGCGCTCAGAGGCACCCGCCGAGCTTCTGCGGTCGCTACGGTCAAGAACGTGATTCGCACAGCGATACGAACTGACGTGCCCGTGCTCGTCGAGCTGATCGGTGAGCTCGCGGAGTACGAACGGGCACACGACGAGGTCGAGATCGACGACATGATGCTCGAGCGCGCGCTGTTCGGGCCGGAACCGAGCGCCTTTGCGCAGGTCGCGACCGTCGACGACCTCATCGTTGGCATGGCCCTGTACTACCGGAGCTTCTCCACCTGGACGGGACGACCCGGTATCTATCTCGAGGATCTCTATGTCCGGCCCGCGCACCGCGGACTTGGGATAGGAAGAGCATTGCTGGCGTCGTTGGCTCGTCTCGCTCTCGACGAGGACTGCCGTCGGCTCGAGTGGTCCGTCCTCGACTGGAATCAGCCCGCGATCGCGTTCTACCACTCGATCGGCGCTGTCGCCACGGACGAGTGGACCCGGTACCGCCTGGCTGGGTCTGCGCTCAGCGACTTCGCGAGCTCCCTTTGATGGCCGGGAGCCTCCCACCCGGCATGTCTACTGATCGGTGTCGGACACCCCGACTCCACAACGCCGGGCCGGCTCCCTCGACAACACCCGCGAATTCCCGGTAGAAGCGGCCGCCGCGGCACGTGCCTCGAGTGACATTGCGAGACCCCGGCGGTAGCCACAGTCTCGGACTCAACGACCTCGTGTTGACATCGTGCCCCGAGTTACGATACTATGAGTTTCGTAAATAACAGGAGGGAGGAAGGTAGCGATGAGGAGGCAACTCGCAACAACCGGGCTCGGTGGTACGGGCTTGGAGATCACGCGCGTCGGCCTCGGCGCGTGGGCGATCGGTGGCACGGGCTACGAGTTCGCCTGGGGCGAACAGGACGACGACCAGTCACTGGCCGCGATCGACAGGGCGCTCGAGCTCGGCGTCAATTGGATCGACACGGCCGCGGTCTACGGCCTCGGACACTCCGAGGAAGTCGTCGGCCGGGCGCTTGCCGGACGCAAGGACCACCCGTACGTGTTCACGAAGGCGTCGCTGCTCGACGGAGGCGGCGGCCGGATCGTGCACCAGCTGAAGCGGGACTCGATCTTGCGCGAGGTCGATTCGAGTCTCAATCGCCTCGGGGTCGACGCGATCGACCTCTATCAGATCCACTGGCCAGATCCGGAGCCTGATATCGAAGAGGCTTGGGCGACCTTCGCTGAGTTGAAGGAGCGCGGACTCGTTCGGCACATCGGTGTGTCGAATTTCAACGTCGCTCAGATGCAGAGGATCCAGCAGATCGCCCCAGTCGAGACGCTTCAGCCGCCGTATTCGCTCATCGATCGCGCCGTGGAGGGATCGATCCTGCCCTTCGCCGAGCGCGAGCGGATCGGCGTGATCGTCTACTCGCCAATGGGCTCGGGTCTGCTCTCGGGCGCGATGACCCGTGAACGGATTGCCAGCTTGCCCGAGGATGACTGGCGGAAGCGCAGCGCGCAGTTCAACGAGCCACGGCTCGCCCACAATCTCGACCTCGTCGAACGGCTCCGCTTGGTCGCCGGTCGACACGACGCGACGCCCGGTGCGGTGGCAGTCGCCTGGACGTTGCTCAACCCTGCCGTTGACGGCGCCATCGTCGGCTTCCGCCGCCCGAGTCAGGTCGATCCGATCCTCACCGCAGCCGCGATCGGCTTGACCAGCGAAGACATCGCCACGATCGGACGCGTGTCATGAGGGCGGCGAGGATCGGCGTCGTTGGGCTCGGCGTGATGGGAAGCCGCTTTGCGGGCCAACTCCTCGATGCGGGCTTCCCGGTCCTCGGCACGAATAGGTCACAGGAGAAGGCCGCGGCGCTCCTCGAACGTGGCCTGACCTGGTGCGACACGCCGCGGGAGGTCGCCGCGGCCGCTGAGGTCGTGCTCAGCAGCGTCACCGACGACGCGGCGCTGAAAGCCGTCGTCACCGGTGCGGATGGCATCCTCGCCGGTCTTCGACCAGCAACGACCTACGTCGATATGAGCACGGTCAGCCCACACCTGAGCCGAGAGCTCGCGGCGCGGGTGCGCGCTGTCGGGGCGGAGATGCTTGACGCACCGGTTTCCGGCAGCGTTCCTCAGGCGGAGTCCGGTTCGCTCACCATCATGGTCGGTGGCGCCGAGCCGGCCTTCAATCGTGTCGAACCGGTCCTTGCTCACCTCGGCTCGGTCGTCCGGGTCGGCGGGAACGGTCAGGGGCTGTTGCTGAAGCTCACGATCAACATCAGCGTCGCTGCCCAGATGGTCGCGTTCGGAGAGGGTGCACTTCTCGTCGAGCGCGGCGGGATCGACCGGAGTACGGCCGTCGAGGTGATGAGCATGAGCGCGATCGGGTCGCCATTGCTCCGAGGACGAGCTCCTCTCATCGTCGAACCGTCCAACACGGCTTGGTTCGACATCCAGATGCTGGAGAAGGACCTCACCCTCGCGCTCGACACGGCGCAGCGCCTAAGGGTCTTGCTGCCGGCAACTGCAGTTGTAGACGAGCTCCTCGACAAGTCACAGGCAATCGGCTATGGACATCGAGACATCGCGAGCATCCCCGCAGCGCTCGCTGAGCTCTCGGGTCGGCGATGACCGAGAGGTCGGTCGCCCAACGAGGCCGGCCGAGGAGCGAAAAGGCCCGACTCGCGATCCTCGCCGCAACGACCGAGGTTCTGCTGGAGCGGGGTCTCGCGGGCACGAGCATGGACGCCGTTGCGGGGCGTGCAGGCGTCGGCAAGGCGACGATCTATCGCTGGTGGCCAACGAAGGAGGCGCTTGCGCTCGAAGCCCTCTACCACTCCTGGGCGGTCGCTGTACCAGACGAGCCCGACACCGGTTCGCTGCGAGGCGACCTCGCCGCGTTGCTCCTGCCATGGACGCGGCGCTTGCGGACCCAGCCGTACGGTCGGATAGTCGCCGCGTTCATCACTGAGGCGCAGACCAACTCCGAGTTCGAAAAGGAGTACCACGCCCGCTTTGTCAGGCCTCGTCGCGAGCAGGCGCGCGCCGCGATCGGGCGCGCCGCCGTTCGTGGGGAGATCCCGGCGGATACGAACGTCGAGCTCACTCTCGACCTGCTGTACGGCCCGCTGTACCACCGGCTTCTTCACCGGCACGCGCCTCTCAGCGACCGCTTCGTGACCGACGTCGTCGATGCGGTGCTGAGGGCTATCGGCCCAGAGCGGCCGGCTGTGATGCTCGGGGCGAGAGGTGACCACAATCGGGTCCGAACCCCGTGACCACCCGGGCTCGGACGCTCGAATACGATGGCCGGCACACGGGTGTGAGACACATCCACCCCCAGCCGGTCCCTGGCGGCAGGAGCACCACACATTCGTGCTGATTGCAGCGGGTCCATGGCACCCGACATCGGCCCAACAGCCATCCACGACTACAAGAGCGTCTGGCTCAGGCTTGTTCACCATATGCGGCTGAAAGTTTTACAAGTGGATGACAACATTGTCGGAGGCCCACCGCCGCCGGTCGCCGCCGACCACCGCCCGAGGTCATCCCCACTCCCGTGCGAGCACCGCGCCAAGGCTTACGCCAACGCCTTCGCCTGGCGGTGGGTGATGAGCGTCTAGCCCAGCTCTCACAAAGGCACCCGTGACCCTCAGGTACAAGCCACCGGGAGGCACGTACTTCGAGTGACATCCCGCGACTCTGGCAGTTCACAGGCTGACCTCGCCCGGACGCATCCACGACGAGGCGCCGCCGAGCGCAGCGGCCGAGATCCCATGCTGAGGAACCCGAAACGGGGACGGCGATCTCCCACCGCCGGCAGCGGAAAGGCCGCTGCCGAATGGATCTGATGGGACTCCAGTGGCTGAGTCTCCTCAAGGGGCGGACCACGCTCGGGAGCCGCTCGACCAGCATGGTCTGTCCGAGTCTTGCTGCCCCGACAAGAGGAGGTGATGACCGCCGGCCGCCACAACCAGCCCGGCGGCAACCGGAACGCCGAGACCGGACCACGTCTTGGGAACGCCTGACGGCGCCAGGTTACCCACGACCACGACCGAACAACCGGCACGTTCGATCGGTCAACCTGGCAACTGTCATGTGAGCTTCCGCGGCATTGTCGAACAGCCACCGGACGGCGATGCTCCGCGGCTCTTGCTTGGGGTGCTCAGCTCGCTTCGGCGGCGTTGGGGACCTGGCACAGGACGGCAACGTCCTCGGCCTCCCCGAGTTCTCGTTCTGCGTTGTGCACGAGCGCCCCACCCCACAGGCGACGACTGAGGTCACGAGCTGCAGCGCTGGCCCACAGGCCCCCGGCGCGGCGCTGACGCGCACGGCGCGCCTCGCTGACAAGACGTCCACGTTCGGCAGCGGCCTGTGAATCGGCGTTGTGCTGGTTCGCGACTTGCAGCATGTACATGGGCGACCCCCTTGTTGGTCGGAGTCGGTCGGCATAGACCGCTCCTGTCCCCGCACTTTCCCCCGGGGAGCGGATGTAGGAAGTAGGCCCCGCAAATTCCATTGGACAAATGAGCCCAGTGGCACGCTACAACCACAAACACCTGCTAGAACTGTTCCCACACCGAACACATGGCTCAGCGACTACATAGTAGAGGAGTTACGGGACTTATGCAAGGGGCAAGTGACGAATCGCGGCGTCTTGTGCTAGGCAGCGGGGCGGCCAATACTGGGTGCCGGACCCACATCGTTGAGGTGTAAGGGCTGACAGTACGTGCACCGCATCACTATACGTGTAACGCTGCGCTTACCGTCGTGTAGCTGCGGAAGACGCCGCGGTGCGTGGTGAAAGACGCGTTCTCGTCTTGGCAGTCGTTTCACTCTACGTGTAGTGGTAGAGGCGTGTAGTCTCTCGTCGTGTGGAAGATGACATGGGTGGCGCCTACTTCCGTCTTTCGCTACGAGGCCCCTGGAGGTCGGACAGGTTAGTCCCTGCCCGAGTTGTCCAACGTTTGTCACGCCAAGCACTGGACTTCCTGCTGTGGACATGACGTTGTCGAAGCGAGGCGACTATGTGCTCCGCTCGGCGATCTCGCTCGCCAGGGCCTTCGAGGAGGGGGTACCGAGGAAGATCCGAGAGGTGGTCGACGAGACGGAGGTGCCGCGGACGTTTGCCTCCCAGATCCTCGCTGACCTGGTGAGAGCGGGCGTCGCCAGTTCCAAGGCCGGGCGCAACGGCGGCTACTGGCTCGTACGGGCGCCGGAGGACATCAGCGTGCTCGAAGTCGTCGAGGCGGCAGAGGGCCCGCTCCATGCAGAGCGCTGCGCCCTTGGTGAGGGGCCCTGCCGCTGGGAGGCGGTATGCCCCCTGCACGAGACCTGGTCGGCGGCCACGGCCGTGCTGCGCCAAGTGCTGGCGACGACCACACTGGCCGAGGTCACAGCTCGAGACCACTCGATCGAGACGGGGACCTACCCGATCCCGGCCGACTCGCACCGCACGGATCCAGCTGCCGTCGCGGTCGCGGACGTCGTGCATGTCGAACTGGAGCAGGCCGTGGCGCGCATCCGGCTCTCGCGTTCGGCGCACATGCTCGGCGCGATCGTCGATGAAGTCTGCAGCGAAGCCACCCGGTCCGAGCCGAGGAGCGCCGCCGCCGTAAAGGTTCAGCGAGACCAACATCACTCGCCGTCCGGCAGTACGGACTTGCCCGACGGACCTTGCAGCGAGGTCTCACTAGTTCCCGCCACATCCCAGACTTCGGGCGACCAGCACCGCCACCTGCACGGTTGGAAGCTGTGGGCCCAAGCCAGCGGCTTCGTCCTCGATGCCGCCCTGGAGATTGCCCCCGTCGACGCCGAGCGCAGCGAGCTGCGGCTCGAAGGCACCTGGAGGCAGGTCCCTGCAATGCCGCCCGTCCGCCTGGAGGCCCGCCAGCTCGACCACCTGGCCCTCCGCACAGTGCGCTCCTTCCTGCGCCGGCTGGCTCAGATGCTCGAGTCGTCGTCGGAGGAGCCCGTGGGAGCGTGACCAAGCGCGCGCCGGACGAAGGGCTGACCTCTGGTCGATGCGGAGACAGGCGAGAGCGGAAGGCGGGCGCAATCGTGCCGTTCTCATACGAGACGTGGCGCTGGCCCCGGACGGGTGAGAGCGAGACGAGCCGGCAGGCTCGTGGCCGTGCCTCAGGGCGACCATCGCTTCGACGAGTTCGTGTTCGCCGAACGCAACGCGCTCAGGACGCCAACCTCGCCAGGCGGGAGAAGAACGGGAGCTGTTTCCGGTTCGCGAGGCCGAAATGGTACAGATGGAGCTCATCGGCGCCCGCACGCACGAGTCGCCTTGCGTGCTCGTCGAAATCGTCGGGCTCGATCGGTGCCAGAAGATTGACGTAGGCCGCCACACTGACGCTCGCTGGCACCAAGCGCCGGGTTGCCGCAATTGCGTCCGCGCTGTGCGGCGAGGTTGCCTCGACAGGAACCAGTACAGCGTCTGCCCGCCGGGCCGATGTCGGCGTGAGCCCTGGTGAGGCTCCGGTGGCCCACGGATTTGGCTGGGCGTGCAAGGTGACCCGCAGGGAAGGGTCGGTACTCCGTAGCGCAGCGAGCACCCCCTCCAAGAGGGCGTCGGTGTGAAGCTGTCGACAAGCCAGGAGCAGTGCGGCCAGCGGTGCGTCGAGGACATGGTCTGGCGTGGCATCGACTCCGACAGCCTCGCACTGGGCGGCTTCGAACGCCCCCTGCAATATCCGCACCGTAGCGCCGGCGTCCATGCCTTCGGCTTTCCAGCACCGTTGGCAGGCCTCGCAGCAGCAGATCGAGAGGACCTGCTCCGCCAGCGGTGTATAGGCCCCGACCGTCTTCTCGTGGTGACCGCCGTGGGCCGCACCCAACTGGCCGCAGGCCTCGAGCGAGATCCCCTCCAGGGGAAGCTCACGCACCGCCTCGCCAACCAGCAGGGCGGCGTACTCGCGTACCTCGGCGTTGGCAGGGCAGAGGGCGTACTCGTAGCTGTCGCCGAAGCAGTTGCGTATGACAAGGTCGCGCCGCTTGCGGCCGAGCGCGCTGTTGTGGGTCAGCACGACCCACGCGCTGACCCCCAGCCCGCTGGCACCGAGAACCTCGACCGCCCGCTCGAACGAATCCTCAGAGCCCGTCCAGGACGCAGTGAGCGGACTGAGCCGACGTCCACCCCACACGCCACTGCGCACCGGACGGTAAAGCGCGGCGGTCTCGGCGACGACGAAGCGGTGCTGCGGATGCTGTGGTGTCGCTGCCCGCACGCTGTGGTAGGCGGCGGCGACGGTTGCGTGCTTGAAACCGGCGGAGACAAGTCGCGAGACGGCGTGGGGATCGCCTACGAGATCCCATGGGTACAGGTAGGCGCTTGCTTGCGGCGGCATGAGAGTCGGGCCGAGCCAGGGACCCTCCGAGCTATCTCCGCTTCCCATCAAAACCCCCTCTGGAGCCCGACGAAAGTACAGAGTATATTATGTGTTGTGTACGACATGATGGTACAGGACCACCTCGAGGCGAGCATGCAGCCCCGCTTCGGGTCTCGTGGCGACTTGATCGCCAACGAGATCAAACGGGCAATCCTTTCGGGTCGGTATGAGGCCGGGAGTCCCCTCACCGAAAAGGCAATCGCCGATGAGCTCGGCACGTCGAAGACCCCGGTCCGCGATGCACTCAAGGCCCTGAGCGGGACGGGGCTCGTGACCTCGAGCAGCCACCGAGGCACCTCGGTCAGGACCGTGGACGCCTCCATGGCCCTGGCCGTCTGCGACCTCCGGTTGCTCTTGGAGCCCGAAGCAGTGCGGCGGACAATCCTGCGCGGGCTCGACGCCGTAACTTTCAAGGCAGCGGTCGAACGCATGGTCGCCGCCGAAGACGGCGAGGACGTGTATGAACGAAGCCTGGCGAACAGGGCCTTTCACCGTCAGATCTACGCTGGCTGCGGGAATCCCGCCCTCGTCAAGGTGCTCGACGACCTGACCGACGTCAACGCCTTGATCAGCGTCACCGTGTGGGAGCACGTCGGCAGTTGGGCCGGCGAGGCGGTTGAGCATCACAAGATGGCCAAGGACGCACTGGCCGGACGGGCAGAGATGGCCGCCGATCGTTTGCGACAGCACATCGAGGTGTTCCAGCGACGCGTCGTGGATGCCCTCGGCACACCGTGAGGTGACGGCCGCGCCAGATCAGCGACGGCCATGAGGAGAAGCGGGAGCGGGAATGAATTTCCAGCAACAACGAGAGTCCCTGAGCGGCGTTGTAGCCGTTCCGACGACGCCCTTCGGGCCCGACGGTGGTATTGACGAGGCGGGCTATCAACGCGTCATCCGTCGCCTCATCGAAGGTGGCATTCGTACTGTCACCCCGAATGGCAACACCGGGGAGTTCTACGCCTTGGCCCCCGCAGAGGCGAGGCTCGTCACCCGTCTTGGCCTGGAGGCCGCCGACCCCGACACAACGGTCCTGGTCGGAGTCGGTCACGATGTCGCCTCCGCCCGTGAGGCCGCCAGGGACGCACAGGCAGCAGGCGCGGCGATGATCATGGTTCACCAGCCCGTCCACCCTTATGTCTCGGTCGACGGGTGGATCGAGTACCACCGGGCCATTGCGAGCGAGGTGCCCGAGCTCGGCGTGGTCCTCTATGTGCGCAACGATGCAATCCCCGGCTCGGCCTTTGCCCGGCTCGGAGAGTCCTGCCCCAACGTGATCGGGGTGAAGTACGCCGTGCCGAACCCGGCTCGATTCGCGGCGGTCGCCGCGGATGCCGGTGCGGGGCGGTTCACCTGGGTGGCCGGACTGGCCGAGCTCCATGCCCCGGGATACTTCGCCGTCGGCGCCACGGGGTTCACCTCCGGACTGGCGAACATCGATCCGTCGACGTCGCTTCGCCTCTGGCGTGCCCTGGCCGATAGCGAGCACGACATCGTGACAGAGATCTGGCACCGGGTGCGACCTTTCGAGGAACTGCGCGCCGCCAATGCGAGCGCGAACAACGTCTCGGTGGTCAAAGAGGCGCTCTGCCAGCTCGGGATCTGTGCCCGGGACATAAGACCGCCGAGCTCATTGTTGCCCAGCGAGACACGGGCGAAGGTCACCGAGATCCTCGAGCTCTGGGAGCTGCTGCCATGACCGACAAGCCCGGAATGCTTCGCAGCAGCCGCTGGTTCGAGGGCGAGGGGCTGCGGGCTTTCAGTCACCGCTCACGTGCCCGCCAACTCGGCATCGGTGTCGAGGAGCTCGCCGGCAAGCCCGTCATCGGGATCCTCAACACCTGGAGCGACATCAACCCCTGCCACATGCACCTGCGCGAACGGGCCCAGGCCGTCAAGCGCGGTGTCTGGGAAGCCGGTGGGTACCCCGTCGAGATGCCCGTCGCCACGCTCTCGGAGACCTTCCAGAAGCCGACGCCGATGCTCTACCGGAACCTGCTCGCGATGGACACCGAGGAGATACTCCGCTCCTACCCCTTCGACGGGGCCGTCCTCATGGGCGGCTGCGACAAGTCCACGCCGGCGCTCCTGATGGGAGCGGCGAGCGCGAACAGACCGGTCATCTACGTGCCGGCCGGCCCCATGCTCACGGGCCACTGGCACGGAGAAACATTGGGCAGTGGCACCGACATGTGGCGGTTCTGGGACGAAAAGCGCGCCGGGACCATGAGCGAAGCCGAGTGGGACACTCTCGAGGCCGCGATGGCACGCTCCCCCGGCCAGTGCATGACGATGGGCACCGCCTCGACGATGACCGCTGTGGCCGAGTCGCTAGGGCTCACCCTGCCGGGCGCATCGTCAATCCCGGCAGTGGACTCAGCTCACCCCAGGATGGCGGCCGCGAGCGGCTCGCGCATTGTGGAGATGGTGCGCGAGAACCTGACGATGTCGAAGATCGCCGACAGGCGGGCTTTTCTCGATGCGGTCACGGTGGTGCTCGCCCTCGGCGGCTCCACCAACGCCGTCATCCACCTGGTCGCGATGGCGGGACGTTGTGACGTGGAGCTGAGCCTGGACGAGTTCGACCGTCTCTCCCGGTTCACTCCGGTGCTCGCCAACATCCGTCCCAGTGGTGAGTACCTGATGGAGGACTTCTATTACGCCGGGGGTCTTCCCGCCCTCATGGCACAGATCAAAGACCTCCTCCACCTCGAGCGGGTGACCGCCAGCGGACGAACGCTCGGCGAGAACCTCGCTGACGCCGTCGTCCACGACGAGCGAGTGATCCGGCCCCGGGAGAACCCGCTGTCGGAACACGGTGGCCTCGCCATCCTGCGCGGAAACCTGGCACCGGACGGGGCTGTGATAAAGCATCTCGCCGCATCGCCCCATCTCCTGTGCCACAGCGGGCCTGCCATCGTCTTCGAGGACTACAGGGACATGCAAAGCCGCGTCAACGATCCCGAGCTCGACGTCAGCGCCGACTCTGTCCTCGTGCTCCGCCACGCGGGCCCGCAAGGCGGCCCGGGTATGCCCGAGTACGGCATGCTCCCGATACCCGACAAGCTGCTCCGCGAAGGCGTCCGGGACATGGTCCGCATCTCCGACGCCAGGATGAGCGGGACGAGTTACGGCACCTGTGTCCTGCACGTGGCACCCGAGTCCTTCGTCGGTGGACCTCTGGCACTGGTGCAAGACGGTGACCCGATCATCCTCGACGTTGCTGAACGAAGACTGCACCTCGAGGTGACCGATGAGGAGCTTCGCCGGCGCAAGCAGGCGTGGACGCCTCCCGAGAAGATCTTCGAACGCGGCTACGGAGCCCTGTACAGCGAGCACATCGGCCAAGCCGACCAGGGGTGCGACTTCGACTTTCTCGCCCGCAGCGGAGCCGCAGTGGAGCCGGACGCAGGGTGACGGCGTCGCGAACCCTCGTCATCACCGGGGCCGCCGGACGGCTCGGGACCTATCTGCGTTCGTCATTGAACGAGGTCGCCACGAGGGCACGCCTGGTCGACGTCGTCGCACCGCCTGAGGCCCTGCCCGGTGAACCCGTGGAGATCTACCAGGGTTCGGTCACCGATCCCGGTTTGCTCGACGCGGTGTGCCGCGGCGCGGACGCCGTGGTCCACCTCGGAGGCTTCGCCGGCGATGCGCCCTGGCCGGACCTCTCCGAGGTCAACGTCGGTGGGACCCGTCAGGTGCTCGAGGCGGCCCGTCGGCACGGTGTGAAGCGGGTCGTGGTGGCGAGCAGCAATCACGCGGCCGGCTTCCACGTCCGGGGACCCCAGCCGCTCGCCGACGACGTGGCACCGCTGCCCGACAGTCTCTATGGCGTCAGCAAAGCGGCAGGTGAAGCCCTTTGCCAGTTCTACAGCGTCAGGTTCTCGATGGACATCGTCTGTCTGCGCATCGGGTCCTGTTTCGACGCTCCGCAGAACCACCGCATGCTTTCCACCTGGCTCTCGCCAGCCGATTTCGTACGGCTCATAGAAGCGTCGTTGGCAAGCTCACGCCCGGGCTTCCAGCTCGTATGGGGCGTGTCGGCGAACACGCGCCGCTGGTGGTCCACTGCGGGCGGCGAGGCCATAGGCTTCCATCCGGAGGACAACGCCGAGCGCTTCGCCGAGCTGTATCCGGGAAGAGCCCCCGAGCCCGAGTACGTCGGAGGAGTAACGGTCTAGGGACAGAGCCCGCGACTTGTAGGACGAGCACCTGACACGGCACTGCACGCCCGCACATCCAAGACAGTCCTCCCAAGGAGTCCTCGTGACTGACAACGACGCCGATGCTCCTGAGACCTCGTTTCTCGAGGTATCCGATGTCGTCGAGAGAGCCGTTGCCGCCGCCCCCCGGTGGCGGAGGTTCGACCCGGCGACAAGAGCCGAAATGCTTCGTGCGGTCGCCGACCGGTTGGACGGCTCGGACGACGAGCTGGTCGCCTTGGCGATCACCGAGAGCCATTTGACCGAGACCCGCCTGCGTGGGGAGCTGCTCCGGACGACCTTCCAGCTGCGGTTCCTCGCCGGGGTCATCGAGGAGGGCGACTACCTGCAGGCCTGCGTGGACACTCCGGACGAGATCTGGCCTCCCGGAGCGCGGCCGGATCTACGCCGGTTCCTCAGGCCGCTCGGCCCGGTTGCCGTCTTCGCTGCCAGCAACTTCCCGTTCGCCTTCAGTGTTGCCGGTGGCGATTCGGCCTCCGCACTGGCCGCCGGATGCCCGGTGGTCCTGAAGGCACACCCCGGTCACCGGCGACTTTCCGCCCGCTGCGGGGAGATCGTCCGTCAGGCGCTGCACGACGCCGGGGCGCCGGACGGCGCCTTCGCCGTGGTCGAAGGCGACGGAGCCGGCCGCGCGCTCATCACCCATCCCGATATCAGCGCGGTGGCCTTCACCGGATCGGCGAAAGTAGGACGAATGCTGTTCGACATCGCCGTCGGACGACTGAAGCCGATCCCCTTCTACGGCGAGCTTGGAAGCGTGAACCCTGTGTTCGTGACGATGCGGGCCGCGGCGGCCCGCTTGGACGAGATCCTCTCCGGTTATGTCGCCTCGTTCACCTTGGGGGCCGGGCAGTTCTGCACCCAGCCCGGCATTTTGTTGCTGCCCGCAGGCGTCCTCGACCGTGACCGCGTCCGCACGATGGTCGGTGCGCAGCCATCCGCCCAACTTCTCAACGACCGGATCGATGGGGCCTACCAGGCAGCGCTCGAGGCTCTGCGGCACCACCCGACCGTTGAGGTCATCGCCGAGGGCCGCAAAGAGCCGGACGGCGCGAGGACACCCACCCTGCTTCGCACGACAGTTGAGGGACTTGTCTCAGACGCCGAACACCTCTTGGCGGAGTGTTTCGGGCCCGTGTCGCTCATGGCCGAATATGACGAGGAAACCCAGCTGATCGAGGTTGCGGAGATACTCGAGGGCCAGCTCACCGCGACCGTTCACGGCGAGCTCGACGACGTGGTCGTTCCCGGACTGCTCGACACTCTCGCGGAGAAAGCAGGCCGGATCATCTGGAACGGTTGGCCGACCGCTGTGGCCGTGACCTGGGCCATGCAGCACGGCGGCCCGTACCCGGCGACCACCTCACCGTTGCACACCTCCGTGGGGGCCGCAGCCATCGGCCGCTTCCTTCGGCCCGTCACCTACCAGGGCGTCCCTGACCGCCTACTGCCGGCCCCCCTACGTGAGGGAAACCCCCTTGGTCTTCCGCGCCGCGTGAACGGCCGGTACCGGACTGGGTCGCCCCCGCTCTAGCCGGACGACCTGTATCGCCGCCTGAGTACCCTCTCGCGCAAGTACGGTCACGCGAGTCCTCGCCGCCAGGTGACCAGCGACTCCACTCCAGCCGAAGCGACGGTGGTGGCCAGGGTACGGGCAGGGACCTTTGGCGTCGTCCTCGAAGACAGCTCGTAGGAGACACGCCTCCGTCACGCCGGGCAGGGGTGCCCACCCGACGGTGCTCGATGAGAGCGATCAGACCCGGTGCACG